>Ga0099828_10000805_pt1 | contig 19858 bp, 20 predicted proteins | sample CZO8metaG_2_FD_79338 | JGI IMG/M metagenome (GOLD analysis project Ga0099828, IMG submission 79338) | Vadose zone soil microbial communities from the Eel River Critical Zone Observatory, Northern California, USA - CZOApr15con2H1.8 metaG | ecosystem: Environmental > Terrestrial > Soil > Vadose... | reverse complement strand
TCCGATAGGACCACGATGTGTCGCTTGCGCACCTCGGCCTCCCTGCAGCGGCGGTATCCCTCGACCGCACGAGCATGAGACCAAACCTCACATCACACAAGTCACGACTGACGAGCTACTAGGCATATCGGCGCCCGGCCCTTAACAGCCTGATTCCGGTGAATTGAACCGCACGGGCGGGCCAGGGAGCCTGGCCGAACGGCATTCACCGGAGCATCGGCGGCGCCAGCGGCCATCGGCTCCCGCGGCCCGGGCCATGAAGTGGCCTGCCAGTGGCCCGGGCTGCCACGGGCGAACTCACCGCAGGTGATCTTGAACCATTGTCCCGGCGTGCTGGACTACCTACGAGGCGGTCGCCGGGATCATTGCGCGCCGGACGTCGCTGCCGCGGCAATCCGCCGCACGGCCTCTTCCATCAGGGCCGGGGACGTGCCCATGTTGAGCCGGACGAAGCCCTTTCCCTGCGTGCCAAAATCCGGGCCAGGACTCAGCGCCACCCGCCCGCGGGCCAGGAAAGCAGCGGCCGGATCCTCGCCGAGCCCGAGCGAGCCGCAGTCCAGCCAGGCCAGGAAGCTCGCCTCCGGCGGAACGTACCGCACCGCGGGAAGCCGCTCGCCGAGCAGCCGGGACAGCGACCGGCGGTTCTCGTCGAGCTGGGCGAGCGCGGCATCGAGCCAGGGCAGCGACTCTCCGAAAGCGGCCACTGACGCGAGCACGCCGAGATTGCCGGCGAGCAGCGCTTCCCATCGCCGCGTCAGGACGTCGGCCATCTCGTCCGAGCCCGCTACCGCGATGCCGCACTTGAGGCCGGGGATGTTCCAGCCCTTCGACGCCGAGCCGAAGGCGATCACGCGCCGCGTCACCTCGTGATCGAGCGAGAGGAAGGGCACCTGATCCGCGCCGGGCAGCACAAGCGGCGCATGGATCTCATCGACCAGAAGCAGCTTGCCGTACCGCTGGCACAAGTCCGCCACCGCAGTCAGCTGCCCGCCCGACCAGACCCTGCCGACCGGGTTGTGCGGGCTGCAGAGCAGGTACGCGCTGACGCTCTCGTCGCCGAGTACCCGGTCAATGGCGTCGAGATCCAGGTCATAGCTGCCATCGGGACGCCTGAGCAGCGGCGCCTCGACCACCCGGCGCCCGGCGAAGGCGATCCGGTAGAAGAACGGGGCGTAGACCGGCGGGTTGATGACGATCCCCGATCCGTTCGGCGTGAGCGCCGTGATCATCTCGGCGATTCCGGTCATGACATCGGGGATCGGGAACACCCGGGCCGGATCGGGCGACCATCGCAGCCGCTTCCTGGCGAACGCGGCGAAAGCCTCGCCCAGCTCCCCCTTGTGCGCGTAGCCGGCGTCGCCGATCGCGATGGCCGACCGGACCGCCTCCTTGATGGGCCCGGCCAGGTCGAAGTCCATCTCGGCGACGAAAGCAGGCAGCACGTCCCGCGGGTGGGTCCGCCACTTGAAGCTCGTGCGGCGCCTGAGTTCGTCAAGGGCGCAGTCTCCGAGCAGCGGGTCCACCTGACGGATGCTAGTCCAGCGGCGGGCGCCAGCGCCTCCCTGGCATAAGGCCCCGGCTCTCGCGTGCGGCGTTCGCAGCGCCCCGGCTGCACGAGGCCCGCCCGGCCGCCACAAGGCCCGCCGGCTGCCAGACCGGCCCGCCCGGCTGCCAGACAGACCGGCCTGCTCGGCTGCCTGACCGGCCCGCCCGGCTGCCTGACCTGCCCGCCCGGCTGCTACGAGGCCGCCCAGCCGCCTGACCGGAATTTGATTCGATATCGTATAGTCTGTTTTCGTGGTATCTGGAAATGAGCCTGGTGCGCTCGTCCTCGCCCTGCACCGCGCCACCCATGCGACGCTGGCCGCGCTGCAGGCCAGGCTTGCCGACCTGGACCTGACCGCGTCCGAGATCAACGCGCTGGCCAATCTGGCTGACGGCCGGCCCCGCAGCATCGGCGAGCTGGCTGCGGACACTGCGACCAAGCCGACGACCCTGACCAGCGTGCTCGACCGGCTGGTCCGGCGCCGCTATGTGGTGCGGCAACTTGACCCAGCCGACCGGCGATCGTTCCTTGTCTCGCTGACCAGCGACGGACGGCCAGTCGCCGACACGGCGCGCGCCGCCATGCGCGACATCGAACGCGCGGCGCTAGCCATGGTCACCGGCACCGACCTGGCCGGCTTCCACTCGATCACCCGAGCGCTCACGGAGGCATCCAGATGACCCACGCCATGCCGGCGGAGCTGGCCGAGATCCTCGCGGAGGTCGCGCCGCCTGGAGCTGCGTTCCGGCACCGTCAGCACATCCACCTGGCCTTCATCACCGTGCGCCGGCATGGCCGTGCACGGGCGGCCGAGTTGATCAGCCGCTGGATCCGGCATATCGCGGCCTACGAGCGGGCACCGCAGAAATACAACGCCACCGTCACCCGCGCCTGGACCCAGATCGTCGCTCACCATGTCACCGCGGACCCGTCCGTGACCGATTTCGAGGCATTCGCCGAGCGCAACCCGGCATTGCTGGACAAGCGGCTGCTGACCCGGCACTACACGCCGGCCACCCTCGCCTCAGCGAGGGCCCGGGCAGAATGGGTAACACCCGATATCACAGCATTCCCGTGGACGGAGACCGGACGGACCCGAGCGGCCAGCAAGCCGCGGCGGGCACGGGGGGGCTGCTAGAGCTGGACCACCTGTGCCGCCGGTACGGCGGCGTGATCACCCTGGACGGACTGAGCTTCGCCGTCCCGCCCGGCCAGGTCTTCGGGTTCCTCGGGCCGAACGGAGCGGGCAAGCCGAACCTCGGAAATCGACATTTCATTAGCCGTGTCCCCTCACGGGGCCAGCGGCGGCGACACCAGTGTGCCGCCGCCGCTGGTTGGCTTCGTTTCCGTGGTTACGCGGGCTGCCTTGATCACCGACTTCCGTTCAGGGCAGCAGGGCTAGCTTGCCGACTGTGGCCCGGGCTTGGAGTTCCGCGAGCGCCTTGGGGCCGTCGGCGAGTTCATACGTGGTGGGCTGGCCGGGGGTGAGCACCCCGGCGGCGATGAGCGCGAACAGCTCGCCCATGACCTCGCCGAAGATCTGCGGTGCGGCCTGGATCAGCACGCCGATGTTCAGGCCGATGATGTGGACCTGGTGCTTGTACATCAGCTCCCAGTTGGTGACCGGGGCTTCGCCGCCGGCCATGCCGTAGACGACGACCCGGCCGGTGACCCGCTTGGCCGCGGCCAGGCTGGCGCCGAGCGTGGCGCCGCCGGCTGACTCCAGCACCAGGTCGGCGCCAGTGCCGCCGGTCAGCCGCAGTACCTCGGCGGTGAGATCGGCGGCGCGTGAGTCGAGGACGTGGTCGGCGCCCAGTGCCCGCACTGTCTCATGCTTGCCCGGCGAGGCGGTGGCGATGACCGTCGCGCCGTAGTGCTTGGCCATTTTCACCGCGGCCTGGCCGGTCCCGCCCGCCGCGGCGTGGATCAGCACGGTCTGCCCGGCGGCAATGCGCCCCAGGGGCCTGAGCGCGGCCAGCGCGGTGGGCCAGTTCACGACCAGGCCCAGCGCCTCCTCCGCTGCCCAGCCAGCTGGCACCGGCATCACCGCGGCCGCGGGAAGCACCGTGTACTCGGCGAAGGCGCCACATCCGATGCCGACGCCGATGACGCGGGCTCCGGGTTCCAGGCCGGTCACTGCCTCGCCCGTGGCGGCGATCTCACCGGCAGCCTCGAAGCCCGCCAGGTACGGGGGTTGCGGGCCGCCCAGGAACGTGCCGTGGGCCTGCGAGATGTCGCCAAAGTTGACACCGGCGGCGGTGACCCGGATCAGGACCTCACCCGGTCCCGGGACCGGCACCGGCACGTCGGTGATCAGGCGCAGGTCCTGCGGGCCGTTCAGGGACGTCTGCTGCAGGGCGCGCATGGTAGCGGGGATGCTCATGGCAATCGGCTTCCTTTCCTTAGCTTGCGTGATCGAGGCCGGCCTGCCTACACCCAGGAAGACCCGACGAGAACGGAAAAGGAATCGCTCAGAACGCCTTCCCCCTCAGGAGCGGTATCCCACGGTCGGAGAAGGTCTGATCAGCCGGACCCGCCAGCCAGAGATGTCTACGGCGCGGGCAAGCCGGAACTCGGAAACTGAGATCCGCCTCCGGACCCTGGCACTCCTGCGGGCTGGCCCGTACGGCATGCTCGTGACCGTCTCCGGGGCTTGCTCAAGTACCCGCCCCTCCCGCCAGGTTTCAGGCACCGGAGGGAGCCGGTTCAGCGTCCTTTGCTTGTGCCATGTCCGGCCGGAACCCGAACACGGTGACCAGTCTTGGGTCGCCGAAGGAGGAGATCCGGCGGATGCCCGCGCCGGTGACGGTGAGCACGCAGATTCCGTACGGCTGGTAGTTCCCGTGCTGGTCACGGGTGTAGGCCGCTGCGGCAGGCTGCCCGTTGGCGCTGGTGGCCAGCATGCGCCAGTCACCAGGCGATCCCAGGAGCTGGTTGCGCAGGAATGGTACGCAGGTCTTGCGGCCGGCGAACCAGGTACGCAGCGGCGTCGCCTCTAGGGTGACGTCCTCTATCAGGAGCCGCTCCAGTGCGGCGGCGTCGGCATTCTCAAACGCCGCGATGTACTGGTCGAGGAGCGCGCGTGCTCGCGGAGCGGTCGGCTCGGTGATCTGGCCGGCGGCCAGGGCCAGTTCCCTCAGCCGCGCCCGGGCGCGCTGCAGCGCACTCTTGACCGACACCGTCGTGGTGCCGAGCATGACCGCGACCTCGGTGGCGGGAAACGCCAGCACATCCCGCAGGACAAGCACCGCCCGCTGCCTCGGCGGAAGATACTGCAGGCTGGCGATGAGCGCCAGCCGCAGCCCCTCGCGCGCCGCAACGATGGCCGCGGGATCAGCCGAGTCCGGGGTCACCATCGCGTCCGGCACCGGCTGTAGCCAGTTCACCTCTGTCCCGGCCGCTTCCAGGTACGCTCCGGGATCCGGTTCCGGGTCGCACAGGCCAGATGGCAGCATTCGCCGACCGTGCCTGGCCAGCTCGGTCAGGCACCCATTAGTGGCGATCTGGTACAGCCAGGTACGTACCGAGGATCGTCCCTCGAACCCGCCGTAGGACCGCCAGGCCCGCAGGTATGTCTCCTGGACCAAGTCCTCCGCATCCTGGATCGAGCCGAGCATGCGGTAGCAGTGCGCGAGCAGCTCACGCCGGAACGGCTCGGTATCCTGGGCGAATCCGGCGCTATCGGGCACGGCTCACACCGCGCGGTCGAGGGAGGCAGCGACAGTGCCAGGGATGGCCAGGATACCCCGGCGGGCCTGGTCCAATGAGCATGCCATCAGTTGTGATCCTCTCCCACGTGATCGGCTTCAACCATGCAGACCTGGCGGGGGGGGAAAAGGAATCGCTTTCGTCTGCAGCAGTGCTCCGCACGAACTCGCGGCCCTGCAAGGCGCCCAGCCGTCCAGCCAGAGAAAACCTACGGCGCCGGCAAGACCACCGCCATGCGGTCCATCGTCGGAGTCACCGGCCTCGACGGCGGCGAGGTGCGCTGGCGCGGCCAGCCGATCGGCCAGTAGGTCCGCCGGCGCATCGGCTACATGCTAGAAGAGCGCGGGTTGTATCCCGCCATGCGGGTGCTTGAGCAGCTTGAGTACCTGGCCCGCCTGCACGCGCTGACGGCCGCACGAGCCCGCGCCGCCGCCCGCAGTCTGCGCCATAGCGAACCAGATGGATGCCGGAAGCGCCCGCGCCGCCGTACCTATCGCCGTAGCCTGCCTTGGCTGTCACCGCCGGGCCCGGACGTCGCCGGCCAGGTAGCGTTCCAGCGTCGGGCCGATCGCCGCCGCAAGGTCATCCACGCTTGCCGCGGCGACCGGGCCAAGCGCCAGCACATATCTGGTCAGCGCGAGACCGAGCATCTGGCTCGCGGCGAGGGCAGCGCGGAACTCCAGGGGCGCCTGACCGGGGCCTGCGGCCGCCGCGGCGCCAGGACCAACCGCGGCGCCAGGACCGCCCGCTCCGCCAGAATCGCCCGCTCCGCCGGCCGACTCGCCCCCGTCGGCGGCAGTCGCCGCGGCACTGTCACCGGCCCGATCACCGGCCCGGTCACCGGCCGCGGCCGCGGCGACCGGCCCGAGGATCGCCTCGGTGATGAACTCCCGCAGCATCCCGGCTGCCTGCTCGCTGGTCAGCGCCGAGCGCAGCAGCCCGAGGAACGGGCCGCGGACGTCCTCTCGCTCCCACACACCCAGCATCGTCCTGACCAGGTGCACGCCGAGGCTCACCGCCGGATCGCGGCCGCCAGGCGCGAGCGCCGCCGTCAGCACCTGGCTCGGCACCACCGGCAGCCGCATCGCCGCGACGAACAGCCGCTCCTTGCTGCCGTAGAAGTGATGCACGAGCGCGGGGTCGACCGCGGCGGCCGCCGCGATGGCCCTGATTGTCGCCCCGTCGTAACCGCGTCCGGCGAACTGGGCGCGGGCGGCGGCCAGGATCGCCCCGCGGGTGCCGCTCTCCCCGGCCCGGCGCCCGGGCCTGCGCGGTACGCGCCCGCCGCCGGGACCCGGCCTGGGCTGGCGAGTCACGCCGGAACCTCCGTAATAAATCCTGGTTGTGCTAGCTGGAAGAACCGCTCTTCCAGGGTCGCCGGTGCCGCGGAAACCCGCGCATGCCCGCCGGCCGCACCGCCCGCCGTGGCCAGCGCGCGGCGTACCTCGGCCGGGCCGGTGCCCGGGACCCGCAGCGCCCGGCCGGCCAGCGCCACCGGCATGCCCGCCTCTTCCAGCACCCGGAACGCAGCCGCCCAGGCGGCGGTCTCCACCACGGTGACCTGGGCCGCACCGATGATCTCCGGCGCCGTTCCCTGGGCCACCACCCGGCCATCGGCCATGATCACCAGGCGCGCGCACTCCCCCGCCTCCTCCATGTAGTGGGTCGTGACCAGGACGCCCGCGCCGGCCGCGGCGGCGCCGGCGATCGTGTCCCACAGCCTGGCCCGGCCGAGCGGGTCAACCCCGGATGTCGGCTCGTCCAGTATGAGCAGGTCAGGCTGGTGTGATAGGGCCTGGGCGAACGCGAATCGCCGCTGCAGCCCGAGCGGCAGGGAGCCGACCGGGGTGCCGGCGTAGCGCCGCAGCGGAGCTGGCAGCTCAGGCCGCGGGCCGCCGAACGCGGCCGCCGAGAACTCCAGGTTCTGCTCCGGAGTCAGGTCGTCGTACAAGCCGAGGCCCTGCGGCACGTAGCCGATCCGGCGGCGCGTCCCGCGCGACGGCGCCGCGCCGAAGAGCAGCACCTCGCCTGCCGAGGCTGGCAGCAGGCCGAGCAGCATCCGGATCAGCGTCGTCTTCCCCGCGCCGTTGGCGCCGAGCAGGCCGACGATCTCGCCGGCCTGGACCTGCAGGCTGACCTCGCTGACCGCGGTGAACTCGCCGAACTGCCTGCTCACGCTGTCGCACACGGCGAGCGGGCCGGCCAGCGCCCGGTCAGCCGCGCGGCCAGTCACCGGGTGCTCCCGGGCAGGCCGAGCTCGCGGGCCAGCGCCGCGACGGTGACCGCGTCCTGCAGGTCCGGCTGGATCGCCTCGCCCGGCCCGCCCGCTGACTGTGGCGGGTCCCACACCCGCCACCGCCCGCCGCGCCGCCACGCCCGCTGCTCGTCCGCTTCCGGCGGGCGCCCGGTCAGGCCACGCAGCGTGCCCGGCACTGCGCCGATGATCTGGTCCGGCGTTCCGGCGGCAAGCTCGCGGCCGTCGTCGAGGGCGAGCACGGTGGCGGCGCGCTCCGCGTCGTCGAGATAGGTAGTGGCCAGCACGACGGCGCAGCCGGCCGCTGCGGCGCCGGCGATCAGCCACCACAGCCCGGACCGGCTGACCGGATCGACGCCGGTCGTCGGCTCGTCAAGGACCAGCAGCCGGGGCGAGGCCAGCATCGCCGCGATCACCCCCAGTTTCTGGCGCATCCCGCCGGACAGCTGCCCGGCGAGCCGGTTCCTTGCGTCGCCAAGGCCTGCCCGGTCCAGCAGGTCGCCGGACCGGGCGCGGGCCTGCGCCGCGGACAGGCCGTAGGCCGATGCGCGGAAATCGAGGTTCTCCGCCGCGGTCAGGTCCGGGTACGTGCCCGAGCTCGCCGAGAGGTACCCGATCTGCCGGGCCGCCGGGCGCCGGACCAGGCCGCTGGCGGGCGCGAGCGCGCCGGCCAGGCAGCGCAGCAGCGTCGTCTTCCCTGCGCCGTCCCCGCCGACAACCGCAGTTACCTGGCCGGCCGCCGCCCGCAATGTGATCTTGTCCAGGGCCAGCCGCCGCTGATAGTGAACGGATATTTCGTCCGTACCCCACTCCTCGACGGCATCTCCCGCAGCGGGGCCTGCGACGGGGCCGGCCGGCCGGCCGGTCATGCCGCCCGCCGCGCCCTGGCGGGCGCCAGGTACCGCCGGAACCGCAGCGAGGCCAGGGTCACGATGACCGCGCCCAGCAGGGTGAGGAAGGCGAACGGCTGCCAGAGCGCGCCGATCGGCTCGGCCCGGAGCATCACGCCGCGGGAGATCTCGTTGAAGTAGGTCAGCGGCAGCAGGTAGGCGATCCAGCGGACTCCGGCGACGATCGAGGACAGCGGGAAGATCAGTCCGGACAGCAGCACCTGCGGCAGCAGGGTCATCACGGCGAGCTGGATGGCCTGGCCCTGGTTCTGCGAGACGCTGGAGATGAGAACGCCGATGCCCAGCGTCACGAAGAGGAAGAGCAGCGCGCCGAGGCCGAAGACCGGCAGCGAGCCGCGGAACGGCACGCCGAAGATCGCGACGCCGACCACAAGGACGATGGCCAGGTCGGCAGCCGCGACGACGAAGTACGGCACGATCTTGCCGAGGAAGACGTCGCGCACCCGCAACGGCATCACCGCGAGCTGCTCCAGCGTGCCGGACTGCCGTTCGCGGACCACGCCGAGACTGGTGATGATCGTGCCGATGAAGACGAGGACCACGCCGGCCAGGCCGGGGATCATGATGTCGGACGTGGTGAGCTCCGGGTTGTAGAGGATGTGAACCTCGGGCGCTGCCGTGAACAGGGCGGCCAGGTCAGCTCCGGGTACTGGCTGGCCGGCCTGAGCCTGGGCGGGCTGGGCCTGGCCGGCCTGAGCCTGGCCGGCCTGAGCCTGGGTGAGCTGGGCCTGGCCGGCTTGAGCCTGGGCGGCTTGAGCCTGGGCGGGCTGGGCCTGGGCGGGCTGGGCCAGGCGGCTGGTCAGGGCAGTCAGGGCGGCGCGCGCCGCGAACAACTGGGTGCCGTCGATGAGCACGACCGGGCGCGCGCCGCCGGTCACCACTGCGACGACTGCCTTGCCGTCCCGCAGCTGGTCCTGGGCCCAGGGCCGGCCCTGGGCGGCCTGGGTGCTGATCACGTCGAATGGCCGGGGCAGTCTTGCCGCGACGGCTGCGGCCTGCGGTCCTGCGGCCGCGACCGAGATGCTGGAGACATCGAAGCTGGCGGCGTAGCCGAGCACGACCAGGAGCAGCACCGGCATCGCGATCATCATCGCCAGGGTCCGCCGGTCTCTCCTGAGCTGCCGGAACTCCTTGACGATCATCGCCCACATCGGCATGCCTTCCCTCGCTGCGGGGCCGCGGTCTGCCCATTATTTCAACGTCCGATGAATTCTACAGGCGTTGAATTGACCCGGTCAACCCGCCCTGGCCCTGGCCGCCGCGCCGCTCGCCCATTGACACCGGCTGACTGCTCTGAGTACGTAAGGTTGGAGGCGAAGTCACTCGACGGCACGTCGCAGCGCAGCGTGTTTGCCCCTCGGCCAGGCAAGGAGGGTCGGCAACAGGACGCTGTCCGCGCACGGTGCTGCGTGAGCCGAAGGGACATCGTGGCGTCAGGCGGCGCAGGGCAAGCAGACGCCCGGGCGACATTCGGCAGCGTGTTCGCCATTGCCGAATTCCGCGCCCTGTGGCTGGCTCAGGTGCTCTCCGTTATCGGGGACCAGCTGGCCAGGGTCGCGCTGACGCTCCTTGTTTACGACCGGACTCACTCGGCGCTGCTGGCGGCGATCACCTTCGCGGCGAGCGTCGTGCCTACATTCGTTGGCGGCGTCTTCCTGTCCGGCCTCGCGGACCGCCTGCCCCGGCGGCTTGTGATGATCATTTGTGATCTTGCCCGCATGGTGCTGGTCGCGGCAATGCTCCTGCCCGGGACGCCGCTGGCGGTGCTGGTCATCCTGCTGTTCATGGTGACCATGCTGGGGACGCCGTTCACCTCTGCACGAGCTGTGACCTACTCCGACATCCTGTCGGGTGATCGGTTCGTGCTCGGCACCGCCACTACTCTCACGACTTACCAGGTCGCCCAGGTCGCGGGCTTCGCCGCCGGCGGTGCGATCGTCGGCCTCTTCGGGGTGCGCACAGCCCTGATAGCTGATGCGTCGACCTTCGCCGCATCGGCGGTCATCACCCGCATTTGGGTAGGCGCCCGGCCAGCGGCACGACCGTCCGGGAACGGCGGGCCGACACACGTCAAAGAGATACTGACAGGCATCCGGCTCGTTTTCGCCAATCCAGCGCTACGCTCGCCGATGCTGCTTGGCTGGATCGCGGCGTTCTATAACGCGCCCGAAGGCGTGGCGGCCCCGCTAGCGCGAGAACTAGGCGCCGGGACCGCTGCCGTTGGCGTGATCCTGGCCACGGAGGCACTCGGCGCTTCATTGGGTGCCGTAGCGTTCGGCCGCCTTGTCAGGCCGCCGACCAGGCTAAGGTGGATGCGCCCGCTGGCCTTCGCGTCCTGCGCGGTGCTAACTCTGTTCGCCCTCGGCCCCGTATTTCCGCTCGCGCTGCTGATCCTTTTCGCATCCGGCCTGTTCGACTGCTTTCAGGTCGCCGCAAGCGCGGCGTTCCTCACGGCGGCACCCGAAGGACAGCGCAGCCAGGTGTTCGGCCTGGCCCAGGCCGGGATGAGCCTCGGCCAGGGCGCGGCATTGATCCTGGCTGGTGCTGTAGCACAGCATCATTCTCCGAGCACGGCGATAGCAGTCAGCGGCGTGTTCGGAGCTATCGCCGCCGCCGTAATTTCAGCCAACCTGGCTCCCCGGCGAACGCCAAGATCCTCAGGCGGACCATCCGTCTAAGTGGCTCACGATCAGCACATGTCGCAGCCGATCTCATTGTGTTGGTTGGCTATCTCAGCCGCCCCAGCCGCCAGTCCTCATCACGCGCACCTCCCCTCTTCCGCTCGATCCCGGCACGTCACCATCCGCGGGCGCTCAGCCGCCCCAGCCGCCAGTCCTCATCACGCGCACCTCCTCCCTTCCGCTCGATCCCGGCACGTCACCATCCGCGGGCGCTCAGCCGCCCCAGCCGCCAGTCCTCATCACGCGCACCTCCCTCCCGTCTGCTGTTATGCAGGCACACTCATCTGGGCAGCGGGCCTGCAACGTGCTGATCACATGTTCCTCTCTGCAACAAGCCTCCGGCGACCGAAGCTCCAGTTCCCAGCATCCAATACAGACTGTAACGACTAGTTACCATGAGCGATGTAGACTGAACGCGGATCGGGTCATTTACAGTGAGTGATGGGTTCTTGACCAGGAGCGCACAAGGTCTGCCACAATAGGCTGCAATACCGCTAAGCCCGGATATCGAGGGCTTGGCTAGTTTGCTACGGAGGAGTGCATGACCCTGGCCCGGCGCGTGGGCGTAGCAAGCCCTGCTTCGGCTGTCCGGGCGTGGCCTGTCTGGGGCATTGGCCGCTGGCTCGTCATCCTCGTCGTCTCGGTCACTGCCCTCGATGCGATCGCGATTGGCGCTGCCGCCCGGACGGCAGCGTCCGTGCATCCTGAGCAGCTGGCGGTGTTCGTCGCCCTGCTGGCATGCAGCGCCTTGACCGTAGAGATGACACGGCGTGCGGGCGAGAACGCCGGTCTGACCAAGGATGTTTTCGCGGCCTGGGAGCTGCCGATCGCGATCCTGCTTCCCCCGTTCTATGCGATGGTCGCGCCAATCCTGAGGATCATACTGACTCAGCTGCGCGTCGTTCGGATACCTGTCCATCGGCGAGTTTTCACGGCGGCCGCGCTCGGGTTGTCCTATGGCAGCGCATCCCTTGTCTTCCGCTCTGTCAGCCGGATCGCTCTGATGCATCAGCCTGGCGACGGGATCCACACCCTGGTGTGGATACTGACCGTCGCGGCCTGCGGCCTGGTGCAGTGGGCCGTGAACCACGGCCTGGTGCTGCTGGCCATCAAGGGCTCGGATCTGACAGCCAGCGTGCGCACGATGCTGCTGGCCCGTGAGCAGGTCCATAATGACGTGACCGAACTCTGCGTCGCCGTGCTGGTGACGCTCGGCATAGCGACCAACCCCTTCAGCATCGCCTTTGCTGCTCCCTTCGTCACCTTGCTGCAGCGCTCATCGCGGCATGCCCAGCTGGTCAACGACACCCGGCTCGATTCCAAGACAAGACTTCTCAACGCCGCCACCTGGGAACGCGAGGCTGGCGCGGAAGTGACACGCGCCACTCGCACATCGACGCCGCTGGCCGTGGCGCTGATCGACATCGACAACTTCAAGTCCGTCAACGACACGTACGGCCATCTCGCTGGCGATAGGGCGCTGCGGGCTATCTCGAGCACTATCAAGATTTTCCTGCGCGAATACGACCTAGTCGGACGTTTCGGTGGCGAGGAATTCTCGCTCCTGCTTCCGCAGACCGGTGTGCAGGACGCCCGCCGCGTCGCCGAGCGCATCCGGGCACACATCGCCGAGACGCCCATCGAGGTCGCCGACAAGGCAGGCTCCGAGACCATCAGTCTCACCGTCTCCATCGGGGTCGCCGCACTGAGCACTACCGGAAGTCAGCTCACCGAACTGCTGGCAACGGCCGATGCCGCCCTCTATCGCGCCAAGCACTCCGGCCGCAACCAGGTCTGGGTGACCACGGATACCGCATCCTTCAACTCCTGCGTCGATTCTGGCGGCTAGGGCGCTGCCGCCGGAATGACCGGCCAGCGACCGCAGCGCCGGCTATCCGTGCCTGGCCGCTGGAGGCGAGCCTAGCCATCATGGCGCTGGCCATCGGGATCACCACGGGAGGCTATCCGGTGTCGTTCCGGGCGGCGGATCCGGGCGGGCAGCGCCCTCGGCGCCCGGCCCGCTGAGTCTGGTCAGATAGGCATATGGCACAGACACGGCATCATGGCCGCTGGACCCTGGAGCACCGCATCGCGTCTGCCTGGCACTACCTGCCGGTGGAGGTGCCGCCGGGAGCATGCGGGATCCGCGTCGAGCTGGATTACGAAGGGCCGGGGGCCGTGCTTGATCTCGGCTGCATCGGGCCTGACGGGTTCCGCGGCTGGTCCGGGGGCGCGCGGCGATCATTCGTCATCGCGGCGGACGCGGCGACGCCCGGCTACCTGCCCGGCGAGCTTGAGCCAGGCACCTGGCACGTGATCATCGGCCTGTACCGCCTAGCGCCCGACGGGACCGGATACAGCCTGACAGCGGAGGTCACCACCTCGCGCGGTGTCCTGCGGCCTGATCCCGTGCCCGCTTCCCCGCCACTGACGGACCGGCCGCCCCGCCGCGTGCTGCCGGCTAGTGACGGGCGGCGCTGGCTGGCTGGCGACCTGCACCTGCACACGATGCACTCGGACGGCGCCCTGCCCGTCGCCGGCGTTGCCCGTCTCGTCGCCGAGCGCGGCCTCGATTTCGCTGCGATCACCGATCACAACACGGTCAGCCATCACGCGGAACTCCCGGCTGCCGCCGACCGGTACGGCATCACGCTGGTGCCTGGCCAGGAGGTAACGACCGATACCGGTCACGCTAGCGCGCTCGGCGACGTCGGCTGGATCGATTTCCGCGGGCCGGCCGACGACTGGCTCGCCGCAACGGAGCGGCGCGGCGGTCTGATGTCCATCAATCATCCGATCGGCGGGCACGTGAGCTGGACGATGCCCATGAATCGCCGGCCCCCGCTGGTCGAGCTCTGGCACTGGAGCTGGCTCGACCTGAGCTGGACCATGCCACTCGCCTGGTGGCTGGCCTGGGATCCCGGCGCGATCCCGGTAGGCGGAAGCGACTGGCACCGGCCTGGCGATGTCGCGCTGCCGGGTTCGCCGACCACCTGGGTGGAGTGCGCGGGCGACAGCCCGCAGGACGTGCTCGACGGCCTCGGGGCGGGCCGGACGGCCATCTCCGCCAGCCAGCAGGGGCCGGTGCTGCTGCGGCGGGAGGGAGAACTGATCGCGGTCGGCGCCGACGGCCTGACCCTTGCCGGGCCAGCCGGCCCGGTCGCCCGCGCCCGTGGTGAGCTTGCGAACTTTCCCGGCACCCCGGGCTATCACCGGCTGCTCGACGCGAAGGGCGCCACCCTCGCGCTGACCCTGTAGCCGGCCAGCCTGGCGGGCTACTGCCCGGTGATGCGGAAGACGGGGTAACCAGGCGCGATCGCGAGCAGCTGCTCATCGGAGGCGCCGGGGCCAACCCCGTCGAAGAATATGCCGACCTCGAACTTCCACCGCCTCAGGTAAGCGCGAAGCACATCCGGCTTCTGCTCGTCGGCCAGCTCGGTAGCCGTGAACCGCTCGACCCGACGGCCGACCCGGAGCTCGCCGCCGCCGGCCACCCGCATGTTCCGCACCCACTGCGTGTGCCCGCGCGGCGCGACCAGATACCTCTTGCCATCATGGGTGAGCGGGTTCACCGGGGTGGTGCGCCACTGGCCGCTGCTGCGGCCGCGCACGGCCAGGACGCGGCTGCCCCAGATGCTGATCCCATGCCGGGTCAGGCCTTCGACGCTCCTGTTGAAGAGGCGAGTCATCGCGCCCTTCGGCTGGATGTTACGGGGGGCGGAGTCGGCGGTCATCGAAGGCTCCTTTTCAGCTGCTCCGGGCCGGGATACCCCGGGCGCCTCCGTTGAGAGTATTGCTCTCTACTCAGTACAGTGTCGCTGACGCGCAGTTCCTAGTCCCATGACCTGGTATTACGCACCCGCGAGCCCGCCTGATGTCATGCGGAGTCCCCGGCCCGGTGCTGGCCAGGGCCCTTGATCGCCTGGACGCAGCTCTTCGGCATGGTCAGCTTCGAGCTGTTCGGGCAGCTGGCCGGCGTCGCCGGATAGTGAGGGGGTCATACCAGATGCTCCGGCAGGCTGGGAATTGACATCTGGCTAGCTGGGATAGCGGCGGCGGAGCCGGCTTTAACCGAATGGATTCTTATGGATCGTCTGCTTCAGCTCGGAGATGAGGCTGCTGAGGTCGGACTGCATCTGCTGGGCGTCGGCGCTCGCCGTCTCGGGCACGCTCCCCGCAGCTGCCGCGGCGGGAGGAGTCCCCGCGTCGCGCGCGGCTTGCCGGATATCGCCGAGGTACAATTGCCAGTATCCGCCCGGGTCAGCGTACGCCGGTATCGGCCAATGCCCAGCGAGCCGTGCCCCCATTGCGGCGACGTCCAGGAACGTGACGGCCGTATAGACGCTCGACGCCTGGTTGAACGAGGTCAGCGAGTCCTCAATGCTGTAGATCTCATAACGGACGTCACCTTTGATCCATCTGGTGAACCTCTTCCGGCAAGCGCCGGGCGAAACTGACGGAGGCTGTGCGGCCGGGGCGGATGTGGCCGGCGCTGGTGCAGGCTGGGACGCGGAGGGCGGATGCCGCGGGCCCCCGACGACACGGCCGCCGAGAATCTTATGGACGCGCTTCACGTAGGCGCGGGTCGTCTGGACCCACCAGTTCGGGCCGACGTCGCTCCAGATCTTCTCGGTGCCAGTCGAGACGGAGTTGCGCAGCACCATCGCAGTCGTGACGGTGCCTGGGAAGACGTCGATGAACGGGTTCCCCGAGGCGCTGAAATTGCAGGATGCCTCCGAGGTGGCCCCCGAGACCACCGGGGGGGTGCTGTATTGGGCCCCAACGCAGCGCAGGTTCCCGTGATCGAGGGCAGCGATCACCTGCTGCGCGGAGGAGTACCGGACTGCCGTGACTGCTCCGGGCCCGCTGGCGCCGATGGCTAATGCGGCGAAGGTGATCCCGAGGATCACGGCGATCGCGCCGTCGATGCCAAGCATGACGTTGCGCCCGTTGCGCCGTTTCCGGGGCGGCTGCTTCTGGCCGGGAGCCTCGTACTGACCGGCAGGCTGGTGCTGGAATGGGCCGTCGGGCCCTCCTGAGTGCCTTCCCATAGGTCGGCCTCCTGACGTGATGCGTAATAGACGCGGCGTGATGTGCCGCGGATGACAGCAGGCAAGGTCCGCGGGCGGCGGCGACCCGGGATGCTGCACCGCCTCGCGGAGATGGGCGGCGAACCATCCGGGCCGCCCATTGTCCAGGACAAGGCCCTCGTCAGTGCCCTGTCGCGGGCGATGGCGCGGCCGGCAGGCTGACCGGAGAAGCAGCCGGGTGCCCCGGCGTGGCGTGCTCGTAGCCATGCCGGCACGCCGGCCGGGATGCCCGGCTCCTCTCTCGACTTATCGAATACGCGTTCGTAATACTGGCGGGCATGGGGGAACGAGGCAAGCCCTGGGCCCCCCGCTGGTCGAGATGTCCGGCGGCGAGGCCGGGCACCTGCTGGAATGGCGGCAGCACGAGCGCGACGGATCGTGGCACACCTGGGTGTCCTGGGTGCAGACGACCGGCGATCCGCCCCGGCACCGGCACAAGATTGTCGAGGTCCAGGCGGAGAGCCTGGTACCGCTCGAAGCGCCGGAGGCTTACCCGGACGTGCCCAGGCGGGTGTTCGGCAGCGACGGCCAGATCCGGCCGTGGTCACCTCGATAGGTGCGCACGAACAAACCCGAGCGCCGCGAGTGTGCCGCGCGGCCTGATAGTGGTGGCGTACCGTGCCGGGGAGCGGCAGAACAAATGAAAGCGGGCCGCCCGTCGAGCGAGAGGGAATGATCACGATGCGCAAGGTCATCGCCGCCCTGGCCGGGATTCTCGCGATTCCCGGCCTCTCACTTTGGCTGGCTCTTCCGGCTAGTGCCGCGCCAGCGGCTGTTCCCGGGATCCACGCGGCCACGTCGTGCGGCGTCTGGCGCTGGCCGGTGAAGACCGGTTCCGATGCGGACCGGCGCAAGGTGAATAAGACGGTGGTCCACACGACCATCCGCTACCTGCGGGCGCGCACCGCGCCGTCGTCCTTCGCCGGTCACCAGGACCGCCGGTTCCGGGGCGCCGAGCGGCACACCTACCGGCTGAGGGCGCGCCTGACCCAGTTCCGGCTGGAGGACGATGGCGACATTCACCTCGTCCTGAAGAACAGCGCGGGCAAGACCATGATCGCCGAGATCCCCAGGCCTGGCTGCGTGGCGAGGTCCTCCCTGTGGAAGAGGGCCATCAGGGTCGCCAGGTCCAGGTTCACGAACCATTACCCGGTCACCACCTCATGGCACTTCCTGAACCGGCGGATCAGCGTTCTCGGGCTCGGCTTCTTCGATGAGATCCACAACGTGACCGGGCAGGCGCCAAATGGCATCGAGCTGCATCCCGTGACCGGCATCCGGTTCCGTTAGGCAAGCCCGTCGATCAGTTCCGCCATGCGTGAGGTGCCGTTCCCATCGAGCCCGCCGGCCTCGTGCTGGCGGCTCAGCCCGCGGAGTTCGGCCAGGGCCACGTCAGGGTCCACCGGCCGGACCTTCGCGCAGCCCCTCAGCCCTGGCGATCGGGTCGGCGAGATCTTCGACGGCCTCGCCGGAAACCGGCACGTCCTGCGTGCCGCGTCGGCAAGCAAACCACAGGCCGCTGACACCGCGCACGCTTCCCAGCCTGCAGAGCGGCGCCCCGGCAGCCGTAGCCATCGGGGCGCCTCGGTAAGGGTCAGCTCTTGCCGACCACCCGATAATGCGTGCCCAGCTCCGGCGCCCAGCCGCACGGGCAAGCCTCCAACTCCTCGCTTGACTTGGCCAGCCAGGCGCGGAACCCGCGGGAGCCGAGCTGGCGGGTAGGCGTCACCTGGTTGTGAACCACCACTTTGCCGGCGGGAACGTCGGCAGGCGCAGGCAGCCTGGCCAGATACGCGGGCGCGTCATCGAGCTTGATGAACCGGATATTGCGGTCCTTGTGGCGGAGCACCTTCATGACGTGCGGGCCGTCGCCCGCGCCGCCGCCGAGCTGAGCGACCCAGTTTGCGCCGACCGTGACTGTGCCGATCTCCTCCCAGTCCTCTTCCGGGCGGTACGATGCGTCCTCCAGCTCCGCGGCCCGGTCGCCTTCGAGCGCCCACCTCTCGGCCTCGTCCAGCGATTCGCAGTATCCGGCGACGCGCCCGGAGTCGGCCCCGCTCGCCAGCATGTGCGTGATTATGTAGATCCCGTAATCCCAGGCACGGGGGTCACGGCGGTTGGACCTGGTGAGCGCGTAGCCCTGGCGGGCCAGCATGCGGCGGATGCGATCCTCGCGGACCTTCTCTGCAGTCATGCCGCCTAATCTGCTGGAAGCTCAGCCCGTAGTCAAGCTGGAAGCTCAGCCGCTATCCTGCCGAAGAAGGCGCTCGGTCGATCCGGACATCAGCCGGGCGCCTCAGCTGGTGCCCGAGCGTGTGGTACAAGCCGCGCCACGAGCCCGGGACGACCTCCGCCATGGCGGCCCGGCATGTTACATGGGCCCGGCGTACCGCCTCCCCCAAGATCAGGTCCTACGGCCGGCCCGTTGAAAACGATCGCCTGAATTTACGCGGTGGATCGAGGCTGACCCTCAGCAGCTAGTGACCGGACGCCCCGGTCCTGCAAGCGATCACTAACGGGCAGCCGGGGTCGTGGTGAACATGCCGTGGACTGTTTACGCCTCCGGGCAGGCTACATCACTGTTGATCAGGAGGCGTCCCGTGGCGGGCCTTGTACTGGAGCCCTGCCGCAAACGCCGCAGCGACCCCCTGCCTGGCTCTGTACCAGCGGTAGAGCGTTATGGGACCTGCCACCGCGAAGCTCACGATCGAGGCGGAGAAGAGGGCTGCGCCGACCTCGGCGACAACGCTATCCGTGTGATTCCCGGCGACGCCAACGAGTGCCACGCCTGCGACGAAACCCGCGCAGGCGCCGATGACAGTCCATTCCGGCCACCGGCGCGATCCTCGCTCGCTCTTGATGGCTGCCCTATGTTCACGGCGTGCTGAGACTTTCGCCTGATGACTGGCCCTGCGCTGTGTGGCATGAGCCTGCTTGTGCGCGCGCCGCTCTGCGGTCTTCGCTTCCCGCTCCCCGCGGCGACGCATGCGCAGCGCGTCGGCTTGTGCGCGCTTGGCTGCTTTAGCCTCGGCTTCGCGGCCCAACCGCTCAGGCAAATTCCGCGGCTTGGCGGTCTTATGTGGCGCGGCGGGTCGGTTGGCTGACGCTGTGGCAATAGCAGCGATCACCTTGAATGGCAGCACGATTACGAGCCAGACCGGGACGACGAAGATCCCGAATAGCAGCCAGCCGACGGGGCCCATCGACAGACGTGTGTTGCGGCTCAGGCGGATGCTGATCCTCATGGGTACTCCCTCCACCTGAATGACGCACTGTCCATCGGGACGGTTTGCTCACATGTGCCAGCCACCGCTGGTCCAGCCGACGCGTTCTTCGGCCATGCGGTCGAGCAGATGGCCATATACGCCGGACTCCGCTAACTCACGGACACTGCATCCGAAATGGATACATGACGAGTTCCTGAGTCCTGTCATTCGGGCCAGGGGATACTCGCGGCGTCCGCAGCGGCGCGCAGTCCCCTGGTCGCGCCAGGCGGCACCGGCGGCAGGATCAGGCAGTGGCAGCCGACGCAGATCGAGCCGGAGGCGGCCAGCCGCTTGTTACCGACCATGAGAGAGCGCTCGGGGGGAACCCCGAGCCGCCCGCACGCGGTCAGGAAAATCTCCGGCGCGGGCTTGGCGATGCCCAGGTCGCAGGAGAGGACGAAC
>Ga0099828_10000803_pt1 | contig 19865 bp, 22 predicted proteins | sample CZO8metaG_2_FD_79338 | JGI IMG/M metagenome (GOLD analysis project Ga0099828, IMG submission 79338) | Vadose zone soil microbial communities from the Eel River Critical Zone Observatory, Northern California, USA - CZOApr15con2H1.8 metaG | ecosystem: Environmental > Terrestrial > Soil > Vadose... | reverse complement strand
GATCTTTTGGAGATCGGCAGCCCGATTCTGCTCCGTGCCTGATTCACTCGCCTTCGCCGAGGGGGGAGCCAGCATCGCCCGCCCCTCCGACGGGAACAACCCGGTCACGAGGGTAGTGAGCACCAAGGTCCACACTACGACCTGCGTAAACACCGTTACTCGCAGTATCTGTCGCATAGGCCTCCCCCGCACCCATTTATTCGGTTCGAGTGGACGTGCGCCGCTTGCTAGTTTTTGCCGCGCCCTCCGTTGCCGCCGGCATTCGAGTGGCCCCCGCCGGCTCCAGTCTGCACATTGCTACTCATGACGCTCTGCTGCCCCGCGCCACCGCCTTTCGGTCCCGAATTACCTCCACTCTGCTGGTTGCTTGCGCTAGTGTGGTCCGACTTTCCCGCCACAAAGGTCCGGCCGCTCCCAGTGGTAATCATTGTGCTTTGGGACGAGTTCGAGTGCGCCGCGTGATTGGCCTGACTGACCACCTGTCCAAGATTCTTTTCCTGGACCAGCCCCTGTGCTTTCATCGACTTGAAGACCCCACCCCATCCCTTGCCATCCTGCTTCATGGCGGCAATGTCATCGCGCGACAACAGTTTTGTGGGCGGGGGGGTGGTATTCTGTTCCGCAGCAAAGAGAGCATTCACGATCTTCTGATTGCCCGGGGAGAGCTTGTCGAAGGCGCCCTCATTTGAGCTCTGCGCCACGGCTACTGACGTGAGCATCATGAACGATAGCATGGTGATCACAAAGATTCTCAACATGGTTCAGCTCCTCCTTTGCTATTTGGGGGAATCGCGCTCGGCTGTCTGCATTACCTTGTTGGCCCGAAGCGGGTGATCTTCCAGCGTCTGCGCGGTTTGGACGATGATTTCCGTCGCGGTCGCACGATCCCGCCAGAACCAGCCCTGTTTGGCATTGACCCGCATGCGGGATACCTTTGTGGTCAGCCGATCCAGCTCGATCTCGACGTCGCGGTCGCCAGCCACTGCCACAATTCTCCTGCCACTGCCGGACTCGCTCGCTTTGTTCGCCTTGATCGTGATGTCCATCCGTTTGAGGGTCTTCAGTGTGGCCCCTTGTAGATCCTCAACCGGCGCAGTGAAAGTCTTGTAGGCAACGCTGTCCAGGGTATAAGAAACGCCGGTGCCGCCTGAGACCCCTGCCCCCGCGCCAAAGAGCGTCAAGCCGGCGGCGCATCCCTGAGCGCCGAGCAAGACAATGGTCATCGCTCCAACAACACTCCACCTTGTTGCCATTTCAGCCACCCCTTTCGGCCTCATATTGCTCATTTGGCGCCAGAGTCGGTATCACTCACTCGAAAAAGCCGGCCCACCGGCAGCATTGCCCTTCAACGTCGGCGCGGCGTCCTGCTTTCTGACCCGCTCGATCGCCGGATCTTCCACAAACGGCTCGTAGCGGCTGAGCGCCAGCGTGAGGACATCTCCCTGCTGGACAAGAAGATCGATCTCCGCCACTTTTTTCTTGAAGGTTGCGAGGACAGTTCCTTGTGAGGTTTGGACCGTCAGCAAGACGCGGTCACCCTCTCGCAGTTTCCGCATGACTTCTCCTGTGACATTTTCGGGCTTTTTGACCTGAAATGCTTCCGGTAGATAGGGGGCCGCCACCTCCGGCCCGAAGATCGTCCCGCCGATGCCGAGCGACATTCCGACTAAGAGGATGAAAATGACCAGCCAAGGTTTCATGCTGCCCTCCTTCTCCCGAGAGAACTTCTCGTCCTGCCCCACTTCCTTGGGGGCAGGTAGTTTCTCGTTTCAATCCTTCTTGATCCCAGGATTATCCTTCGGAGCAGGCGTCGCCCTGACGATTTTCTGGGCCATCCCATGCTCGTCCAGCTCGACAACGACACGGTCCCCTTTGTGCAACTCTTTCAGCACCGCACCATCTGCAACCGCAATGAGCATCCACGTGTCTTTCTTTTCAGATTGGACTGTGACCAGCCGTTGCATCGGATCAATCCCATCGATCGTGCCGCTGAAGGTCCGAGGCGCGACCCGATCATTACTGGAAACCTGATCGGCCAAGCTTGGTGAAACCACCACCGCCACCCAGACCAGCAGGCTCACAACCGTCATGCTGATCGTTCTCATAAGCATCGCCTCCTTTTCCCTGCTCGTTATCTGTTGACCAATGTGGCGGGACCCTTCCACGGGATGCGCCGCAGGGTCCCTCGACACAACATGTCTTTCTGTTGAGCAAGGGGGATACCACACGGGGAAATGTCAATAACATATTGAAAAATAATATAATTTTACAGATCAATCCGCGTGTGAGGAGGGAAAACTGAATGGATTTAACTTCAGGGTTTATACTAGAGCAGTCTGAACTTGTTGATTTTTCAATCGACTAGGAATGTATGGCTTCTACTACAGGGAAAAAACCATTCGGTTTCAAGCGAGTTGATCGACACGGAGTGCCCCGGTTCTGTCTCGCTCCCAGCCAACGTAGAAAAGATTCCACTGCCTTCGGGCCCGATACCGAAGTCTCCGCTCCGGCTATCCTGCACCGTCCCCCAATCCCCACCGTGATCCCACGACCCCGCAGCACGCGAAACGCATCGATGTCGGTCCGGTCATCGCCGAAATACACCGGCACCCGGCCGATCGCCCACGGCCGCTGGAGGAGCGCAGCCACTGCCGTACCCTTGTTCCAAGCCCCAGCCGGTCTCACTTCAAGCACGCGTTTGCCGTGCAGCAGTACCGCTTTCTTGCTGACTACCCAAGGAGCCAGAGCGAGCAACGCCTGGCGCCGCAGCCGGACCCGATCGCCGGGCCGGACGAGCCGATCATGCAGGGCGACACTGAGTCCTTTGTCCTCAACCAGGGCGCCGGGGATTCCCCGCGCCACGGATTGTAGCGCTCTGGTCCATTCCCGGACCTCTCTTTTTGAAATCCGCTGGCCCAACCACTGCACCGCAGAGCCGGGTTCTTTGTAAACGAGCCCGTGATGGGCTACGTATCGGACGCCAGCAACCCCGACCCGTCGACGCAGGTCGGAGAGGGCGCGGCCGCTCACAATCACCACCGGCACCCAACGCGCTAGTCGGCTCAGTGCCTGTCTGACCGGAGCCTTCAGCCGCGCTTCCTCCGGCCGCCGGACGATCGGGGTCAGTGTGCCATCATAGTCAAGAAAGACAACGAGACGACGGGGAGGAATTGCCTTCAACCGTGCGCGAAGCGATGGTCTGCACCTCATACACGCAGGTCCTGCGCCTGGCCCGTCATCAACCCGGCATCGCGCAGGCAATTATCCACCCAGGCATGGATGTCGTGCTGCTCCAGGTGCGTCCGCATCTCACGCATCCGGCGCCGCCGCTCCTCCTCTGGCATCTCGAGCGCCTGCTGAATGGCGTCAGCCAGCCCTTCCGGATCGTACGGGTTAATGAGCAACGCACCGGTCAATTCATCAGCCGCGCCGGCCATCTGACTCACAAGGAGAACACCGGCCTCGTCCACCTGGGACGCCACATATTCCTTCGCCACCAGATTCATGCCGTCATACACCGAGCTCACCAACGCGAGATCCGCCATCCGGTAGTAGGCGACCAGGGTGTCCGGTCCGATCCGGCCCTCCAGATACTCGATGGGACGCCAGCCCTCCGCTCCGTGACGTGCCTCAGAGCCATGCCGATCGTTGATTTCGGAAACGGTCTGCCGGATCACCTCACGATAGCGACGGTACGCCCCTACCTCGCTTCTGGTCGGCACCGCGACCTGCACAAAGGTAAACGCGCCTCGGTACTGCGGGTAACGCGTGAAGAAAATGTCCAGCGCCCAGAGGCGCTTAAGCAGGCCCTTGGTATAATCCAAGCGGTCTACCCCGAGCCCTATGCGGATGCCATGAGGGAGACCGAGTCGCCGGCGCGCAAGGGCCATACCATCTGTCACCCCCTTGGCTCTGGCGCACTCGGAGAAAGAACGAAAATCCACGCTGATGGCACGCGCCGTAAGGCGCGTCCGATGTCCGCCGTGCTGGACGATCTCATGAGACGCGTCCACTTGGGCCCCTAAAAACTGATGCGCACACTCCGCAAACGCCCGGACAGATCCGGCGGTTTGAAAGGTCAAGCAATCAGCCCCCAGCAACCCTTCCAGCAGACGACGGCGTTCCGGCAGGATACGAAACACCTCCGGTCCCGGCCAGGGTATGTGCCAGAAAAGCGCCACTGGCTTCTCAGGGGCGGCCTCCTTGATAAGACCCGGCAGCAGTGCAAGATGAAAGTCATGGACCCATACCGGTGCCGGCTGCTCGCGGAGCTCGTCGAGGACGGCATCCGCGAAGCGCCGGTTCAAAGCGCAATAGGCATCCCAGAATGCCTTGCGATAAGCCACGCGATCGAGCGTGATGTGGCAGAGCGGCCAGAGCACCTCGTTCGCGTAACCCAGGTAGCCCCCTTTCACCTCTTCGGGTGTAAGCCAAATCCGGCGAAGCCGGTACACTGGAGACTCAGGAGGAACTTCGACAATGTCTCCCGGACTCACCGCCTCGCGATCTCCCTCTCCGCTCCCCCAAGCGATCCAGGTCCCTCCAAAACGACGAAGTACCGGATCGAGCGCGGTGGTGAGACCTCCATCAGTGGGCTGACACACCAGGCGGCCCTTGAGCCGCCGGTGTTCGTAGGGTTCCCGGTTCGACACGACGATCAATTGCGACCGATCTGGAACAGTCGGCGGCTTCGCATCCCCGCCATTCGGTGTCATTGTGCACCCCGGCAAAGATGGATGATCAGCGCCAAATAGTCCTGCAGGTGTCGGGTGATCAGGAACCGGTGGCGAACGTACTCCTTCGCCTGCCGGCCCATGGCGGCCATCCGATCTGGCTCGTTCAAGAGGCGCTTTGTGTAAAAGGCCGCTCCTTCGGGTGAACTCACGGTATACCCAGTCTCACCCGGAATGACCTGAACCATGATACCACCCGTCGCCCCGCCTATCACCGGCTTGCCCTTCCACATCGCCTCGGCAACGGTCAGGCCGAATCCTTCGCGTGTGGACTTCTGAAACACGACCGTCGCGGCCCGTTGGAGGGCATTGATCTCGAGGTTCGCGGTTGGAGGCAAGAGCAGAAGGTGCACGTCGGGATCTGCACCGGCCGCTTCCTGTACCTCCGCAAGCACCTCGGCCCCTTCCGGATCATCGGTCGCGGTGCCGCCCGCGAGCACCAGCCGGCAGTCATGGCTCTTCTTGATCAGGCGGTAGGCCTCGACCACACCGACGGGATCCTTGAATCGGTCAAACCTCGACACCTGAAGAATGATCGGTTTGTCACGAGGCACGCCCAATCCGTGGAGAATCCGGTCCACCTCTTCGGCCGTGAGTTCACGATTCTTGTCGCTCAACGGGTCGATCGAGGGGTGAACCAGGAACTGGGGGATGGGAAGCCGCTGGGCGAACCTAGGCAGCGAGAAGACGGCCGCATCGTACCGGACCACATAGGGGCGAAGAAACTGCCACACGGCCGGCTGAGGAACCGAGAGATCGATGTGGCACCGCCAGATCCACTTGGCGCCCTGCGGGCGGGAGTGGATCAACGCTGCCGGCTGAGGATCGTGGATCATCGTCACTTCGGCGTCCAGATTCAGTCTCTTTGCGTTCTCACGGTTGCACTCAAGGTAGGCCTCGTACATTTCCGCTGTGATCCGCTGCTTGGTCCCTTGCAGCGCGTTGTGAAAGCTCTTGGTCGTCTTGTAAAAGACCTCCGACCCCGTCACCACCTCCCAGCGGGTCTTGACCTCCAGTTCATCAAGCAAAGGCAACAATCGCTGCAGGATTTCGGCCACCCCGCCGCCCTGGCGCGTGGAGTTGACATTGAGCATGCGAATGCCCGCGACCTGTCGAGCAAGTCGCCGCAAGAAATCTACAGTCCCCTGTGGGGCCACCTCCCGGTACTGCTCCAGGAGGCTTCCTACCGCTGCACCGTCCAATACAGTACTCATCGGGAACTCCCTGTGCTCATGGCTCGGTCGCACAACCGTACGATTCGCGCCCGCATTCCCTCTAAGCTCAACCCGAGGCGCCCCACTTTTGCGACCTGCGTGGCAAGGTCCGGAAGACCCAGCCCATCCTCGGCTGACAGCCAGTCGGCGAAATCACCCGACAGCCGTCCTTTCCGCAACCGCGCCTCGCAGACGTGGTTGTATACCGCCCCTACCTCCACATGCGCCAGGGCTTCGCGGAATTCCCTGAGCGTCCAAGCCTGCAGATCCAGATCCGCTTCGATCACGTGGGACCGGACAAATTCAAAGGGCTCGCCTGTGGTAGATCGCGGAACGGTGCCGAGACGGCTCAGATGGTCGGCTATGATCGTCAGGATGCTGACACGGAATCGCTCGATGTCATCGAACTCAAACGGGTCAAGAATGCCCAGCCGTTCGCCCAGAACGCTGTCCTGTCCTTGCAGTGCAACCCAGGTGGCGAAGTCGTTGGGGTATAACCCCTGGCTGTACGGATGTCGGAGATAGCAGCTGTGAGTATGATAGTAAATGCTGTCCGCGGGGGCCTCTTCAATGATCTCCAGCAACCGGGCCTCGTCCAGCGCACGTTTGCCCAAGATCTCCCGCAGCTCCATGCACGAAGCGAACCGGAAGGGTTGTTTTGCGCGTGACCCGATCATACGCCCACCTGAAATTTCATCGCATGCCTCACAAGTGTCTCAGGTCATCGGGCGCCCGGTCGCGCGGCTTGTCGGAAAGCATCCGTTCCAGAAACTCTTTCGCGAGGTCCTTGGCGCCCAGACCGAGGGCAAGCGCCACGGCCAACGCGACGCCTCCCAGGATAATCCCGAAACCGACGACGACGATGTTCCGGGCAATCCCTAATTGCTCCAGCGCCATCGCAAGAGCCACCAGCAGGACGCCCCACCTGGTCAGGACGGCGGCGGTCGTTGCGGCTGGAAAACTCGCATTCACAGCCGCGATCAGCGTCGCCCGCGCGACGAAATTGCTCAGGAACATCCCGACGACGAGGATGACGGCTGCGGTCAGAAGGTGCGGGATGTATCCCAGGAAGGTGGTGGCAAACTGGTTCACCGGGGTCAGGTCGAGCGTCCATAAGGAGGCAACGACCGTCAGCGCGAGGAGCCCCCAATAGAACATGCGGCCGACAAGATGGCAGGGGTCTGGTTTCAGACCGCTCCGCGTCAAGGCGGCGTTGAAGCCGATCCGATCGGAAAGGTGATTCACGCCCATCATTCGCAAGAACCGCTCGACTCCGCGTCCCAGTGCCCAGGCCAGCGGCCACCCGACGCCGAGGATGATGACCGCGGTCAACAGGTTGGGAAGGAAATGGACGATGCGGGTCCCGATGATCGTCAACTGTTCCACGAAAGCAGTGTCCAAGAAGTCTTTCATGGTCATGCCTCCTCGCTTGCGCCCCAGCGGTCCAAAAGATAGGGCTTGAAGCGCTCAAACACTTCACTCAAGCGCTCAACGCGCTCCTCCGCTTCCCGAGTCGTGAGGCCTTGCGTTTCCACGACGAACGAGGCGGTCCGGCCCAGGTAAAGCGGGGTCATGGCTTTGATCAGATGCTCCCGATTGAGGACCCGTCGGTGGAAGGCCACGGCGCAGTCGTAAACGGTTTTCGCCCAGACTTCATCCGGAATATGGAAGACATGGGGCAGCATGCCCTCCGTGGCCGTCAGTGCCTGGAGAGTCTCCGGGGCCAGCATGACCTCCCAGATCGGACGCAGATCGACAAGTCCCTGCCGAAAGCTTGCGATCATGGCGTCCACATTGACGTGCACCGGCTCGACGCCCACTTCATATTGAAAGCCGAACAGCGGGACCGGCTTCGAACCATGGAGGGGAATCCAGGTTTGCTCATGCTCTTCCATCAGCGCAAAGACGGCCCCCAGCACCTGAGTCAGCATGGCCGACAAGTCGGCGGCTGGGTCCTTGGGATTATGAATCTTGGCGCCCAGAAAGCTCTGGCAAACCCGGGCCCCGGTGGCCACCGCTTCGGTGGTCATCCAGATGTCGATCCCGAAGCGAGCGACATCCGACTCCCACACGTGCTGGTCCATGTAGTGTTGGGCCAGTTTGCCTGAGAAGCCAAAATCCCCCCCGATCGGTTGTCGGATCTGCAAGCCGTACAGGGTTCGTGTCAGTGGATAGACGATGCTGTTGGTAATGGTCCCGTCGTACTTGTGACGGAGGTAGTATGGCGCGACGTAGTCAAAGCCTCCGTTCCGAACCGGCCAGAGGAGCAGCTCGATCCATTCGGGGGTGATCGAGCGGAGGTCCGAGTCCACCACGGCGCAGGCGCTGACGTTCAGGCGCCGGGCCACCTCGAAGATCGTGCGAAACGCGCTGCCCTTGCCGGGAATGCCTTGGTACGGAGTGACGATGCGATGCAGCAGGCTCTGGCGGTCGGTAATCAGCATGCCCCCAAGATCTACGCTGGCCCTAGCCACGACGTCAGGGGTGCCGTCCGTAGACCCTCCATCCGAGTTGACCAACACGGCGCGCGCATCGGGGAAATATTTGGCCAGTCCGGCGATGATCGCCCTGACGACATGGCCGATCGTGCCAGCGTTGTTGAAGCTCGGAATGCCCACGAGGACGTCCGCTTCGGCAATGTCACGGACCTGCGCCTCCGTTGGCTCATCGAGAGGCAACGGCGTCGAGTCAGGCATACTGTGATCGTCCTCCCTGAGCGCGACCTGCTCCCTCCTTACCGCACTCACGCCTCCGCAATTGGGCCTTGGTCCCAGACTAGATGGGGCCGAATGCTTGAGGAGCGTCTTTTCGGATCCCAGGTACAATCCGCCTCGACGGCGTCGATCAGCCGGTCGAAGATGTCAGGGACCGCCGCGGTTACACGGGCCCAGTTGGAGATCATCGGCACGCCCAAGGGATCTTCCAGGAAACCTTCGGACGACAGCTTAATACCCTTGAGAAACGCCTCCACCGCCATCCGCTCTTCGTTGCGATCGAACCGGAGACTGTTGATGGCCGCGTCGTCCTCGTACTTCTTGATGGCCTCTTGTGCGATCTGGAGATAGGCCGCCCGGAGGGTCTTCAGCATCCCGTCGGTGAAGACCACCCCTTCGCTGGCCAAGTTCCGGAAGAGCGCCTTCGAAATGTCCACGCACATTTTGTGGAGTCCTGCTTCGGGGTTGTCAGCCGAGAGTGCCTGATGCTTATGTTCGTACTTATCGGACAGGTCAGCCTGACAGACCCGACGCAGGGCACAGTTCCGGTAGACCTCGGCCAGGACCCCGATTTCCAACCCCCAGTCTCCTGGGATGCGATTGGTATAGGCCAGATCCGTGACCATCGCGAACTCGCCAGCCAGCGGATAACGGAAGCTGTCCAGAAAGGTAAGCAGGGGATTCGGCCCCACCAGCCGCTGGAGCGCCCTGATCATTGGGGAGATGAAGAGTCGTGTGACACGGCCGTGCAGGCGATCGGTGACCCGCGCGTAATAGCCCTTGCAGAATTCATAGCTCAGGTTTGGATTCGCGACCGGGTAACACAGACGGGCTACGTACTCGCGGTCGTACGTCACGATATCACAGTCGTGCAGGGCGATGACTTTGCTTCGCCGCCTGGCAAGAACGTAGCCAAAGGCGATCCAGCACGACTGCCCTTTCCCTGGCAAGCCGACGTTGACTCCCTGATTGACGAGGAGCTTCAGAATTTCCTGAATCCGAGGCCCCTCGACCCAGATCGGCCGAACATCTTGGGGAAGAACCTTGAAATATTCCTTGGCTTGCCGAAACTCCAGAGCCGAGGCACGACCCACGGCGATGACAATCTCATTGAGATACGGAACTTTCTTGAGATGTTCCACGATCCCCCCGAGCGCTGGCCCCTCCAACTCGGAGTAGAGACAGGGGAGGACCAGCGCGATAGGATAGGTCTTCGCATGCTCGGCCAGTTCGTGCTCCAGGAGTTCCAGATTGGGCCTGCCCAACCTGTGCAGCGTCGCGATCGAGCCGGTTTGATAGAAATCAGACATAGCGTGCCTCCCACTGGGTTAGATCATGGGTTTCGATCAGGGCTCCCACAGATTGGCTAAACCCTCACCGCGTGTGGTTTCCGTAAGCGCGTGAACCTGGGCCGCTGGGTTCGGTTCGTGTAGACCACGGAATCAAGAACCTCGCCGCAGCATATGCAGCGCCAGGCATCGAATGCGAGTCTTCCCGTATCGTCCAGCAAATCGCAGAAACGTGTCAGGGCCATCAATCCTTTACAGCGCGGACAGCACATATAGCCTCCTTGGTTGATCGCAGAGGGGACATGAAAGCCCCCGCCTCAATGGCTCAGCGCATGAACGGTGGTAACGGTTGAACAATAACTGGGCCATGTTGAAAGAGGTTCGGCTTCAGGAGTTTCTTCACCGCCTCCGCCCAGCCGGCCGGTCCGATCCCCTGGACGCGAATAAGCCCTTCCACTTCAAAGCCCTCAGCATGGCCGCCCCCGGGTCGCTCAACAAGGAACGGCCAATCAACAACGTTCAACATCGGCATGTCGCTTGGACTGTCTCCAATGCCGGCTGTGGAGACCGCCCCCCGCTCCTTGCGATAGCAGTCAATCAAGACACGACAGGCCCGGCCCTTGTCGGTGCCTCCCACAAGATGAAAGAACCGGCCGTTCGATATGACGGTCAGTCCGAGACGTTGGGCCGCTTCGCGGATACCTTGAAGCGCCATCGGACTGTTTTTGATCAGGAACGGCTCGTCGTATTCGCGTTGACGGGCCCGCTCGACATCACGGGGAGCAAGCCCTGTCACTTTCGCGATGTCCTCCATCGTCATGTCCGCGAATCCAACCAGGGACACGCCGACTTGTTCTTCGATGCGGCGGAGCGCTTTCCGCAACCTGGGATAGGAGACGCCCATTTCGATCACGCGGTACCCGTCCCGGCTGCTTGAACCAGGCAAGGGGACTTTGAAATACCCCTCCGGAATATACAGGGCGCCTCCGTTCTCGACGATGAACGGGTCATGGTTCTTCAGCTTGATTCGTAGCGGCTCGACCTCCGCCCTCGTCTTACTGGTACAGATAATCAAGGGGATGGCGTGCTCGCTGAGCCGGTCCAGCGCCGTACGAGCGGCATCGTACCGATAAGTCTCCGCATCGAGCAGCGTGCCGTCAAGGTCGGTGAACACAACCCGTCCGCGAAGAGCCGGAGCAGGCGCCGGCGCGACTTCTGCTTCTTCAACCCCGGCAGCTTGGCCCGCCTGAGATCTGTTCCGCTTCGTCAGCGTTCGAACTCGAGTCAGACTCTCCATAACAGACCCTCCGTTGCAGAAACGGTTACGGTTCCAAGACCATCAACTTGCCGGTCGGCGACGGCGTGAAAGATCACGGACTACTCAGTAACCTTGAGCACCGTTCTGCCCCATCATGATGGTCATCACCAAGATCGTCATGCCCACCACGGCTAGGACAAGCGACACGATTTTCAAGACGTACCAATTATTCTCCGACATCCTTTTCTCCTTACGCAACCCCCGAGGCCCGTGCTGCCGAATTTCTCGGACACCTGGAGATATGGCAGCACGGACAATCATAGAGACAAACATGTCCTTTCAGGCAAGCTCAACTCTTCGGCTCTGGTGCAGGCTTGGGAGCCTCTGGTGCAGGCTTGGGGGCAAAGTCGTTCTTGACGATCTTCAGGACCTTCCCCTGCTCATCCAATTCGACATTGACCTGGTCACCTTTTGTGAGCCCCTGCATGACTGCTGCGCTCGAGACGGGGAAAGACTCCTTCTTCCCCATTTCAGTCTGGATGGTGATTTGCAAACCAGCCAGATCAACTTCTTCGATTGTGCCGCCCATAAACTTGATAAGGGCGGTATTCTCTTGGGCCGGTGGTAAGGGCGTCGTCTCGGCTTGGATCGCGGGGACCACCATCCCCATCACCAGCAGCAGGCCCATAGTCATGAACAAACCAGTCACAAAGGAAGCTTTCATGGTGTCATTCTCCTTTCCTGCAGTTGCCCTGCCACTGATCACCACGGCAAGGCGCCTTTTTTCTATCCGTGGCCGTTTCGGGAACTTTCCGGCGGAGCACCGATGAAGTGGAGCTCCTTTTTGCCCCGCAGATGGTCAGGCGTTATGAGGTAATCGCCTTCCATCGTCGTATGCCAGACAGACTCCGCGGCGTGCTTATCAAAGGGGTACGTGAAACCTCCCGCCAATCCACCCACAAGCGCCATTCCGACCTTGGCCGCGCCGTAGGGGAGAGAACACAGGAAACTGGCCGCCCCGATCCCGACGTCGCTTGCCATGTCGCCGCCGGCACTCTCTTTAGCCGCCAAGGCCGCCGGAGCCAGACAGATGGCCAAGGCCACGATCACTATCAGCATTCGAATCGCCATGGTCTTCATTTCCATACCTCCTCACTCGTTCTGAGCGCCACCCAGGAGCGGAGTAGCCGCATCGAGCCGCCTTGATCTCGCCTCCCGTGTGGCATGGATCATCCCTTGGGTTCAGGTGCGGGGAAATTTTGGGGGATGGGTGTAGCCTTCACAATCTTCGTGACCTTTCCGTCCTCATTCATTTCGCAAAAGACGCGGTCTCCGTGGGCCAGTCCCGCCAATAACGATTCATTGACGACAGGGAGGGACGCCGTTTGCCCCGTATCGGTCAGGATGGTGATTGTCAAACTAGCCGGATCAACCAACTCAATCGTGCCGCCCAGGGACTTAGCGGCGTGGCTGGGCATGTTGACCACTCCAACGATCAACAGCACACTAAATAGCGTAATGACCATCGTTTTCATTGTCTGGCCTCCTTTTCTCCTAATCCTTCTCCTCGCCAGCGTTGGGCATATATTTTCTTATTGAGCAAGGGAGATGCCGAATAGCCAGGAACTTTTAGAAACCATCTATCTTCTTATTTATAAATGGTTTTTACGAAGATGACCCTGTAGGTGGAAGGGGAAAAATTGCAGGGAGCAGCCTTCAGGGTTTCTACGCGATACAAACAGATGTTGTTGATTTACAGTAACCTGGGAGTGTATGGATTATCCTACAGCGCGGAAAATTCAACTTGTAGTCTCAAGCGCGTTGTCCGAAAAAGGAGCGCCGCTCGTGCACCTCTCGATTTTCTGGCGATTGGCCTTCGGCTCCTTGGCCATCATTGTCGTGGTGGCAGGGGTTAATCTCTACGCGCTCGGCCAACTCCGGCAACTCACGGCCTTAAGCACCGAACTGGTTTCGTACCATTATCCCGCCATCGAGACGGCCAAACGGCTCCCCATGATTCTCTATTCCCAACTCCGGAGCGAGAAGAAGTATCTGGCGGTCCGGGATACGGTATTCTTGAAAGATTTTGATGAGGAGGCGGAGGAGTTTCGTCGGACCCTCGCGGGGTTACTGAGGCAGGAAACCTCATTAGACGGTCAGAAACCCCTCCAGAATCTCAAACGACTCCACCAGGAATACCTCGTCCTATTTCGCAGTGCCGCCGATCAAGGCACGAGCCCCGGCTCTCGGCCGGACGCCAGCTATGAAGACAGGCGGGACGCCCTCTTTGATCAAATCACGGATACCCTCAATGCTTTTGTCGGCTTGCATGAGACCAGAGTGATCGCCCTCGGCGCTGATTCCCGCTCGCGCTCGGCGCGCGCTGAGGCCATCACCCAACAACTGGTGATTGTGGCCGTGCTCTTAGGGCTGGGGCTGGCGGGTCTCGCGAGCTATAGCATTCTGTATCCATTGAGCAAGGTGCAGGCCTACATCCGCCAGATCGGCCAGGGGAAATTCGGCGCGTCCGTGGATGTTGTGGCGCCCAGCGATCTGCGCGAGCTGGTCGATACCGTGAACTGGATGGGGAAGAAGCTCCAGGAACTGGACGATATGAAGGCTGAGTTCTTGGCGCATATCTCGCACGAACTACGGACTCCGCTCGCTTCGATCCGAGAAGGGACACAGCTCCTGTTGGACCAGATTCCCGGGCCCTTGACCAAAGAACAGCGCGAGATCTTGCGGATCATGACGGAGAGTAGCGAGCGTCTGATCCGCTTGATCTCCACCCTCCTGGACCTCTCGAAGATGGAGGCCGGAATGATGGAGTACCGGATTGTACTCACTGATCTGGCGCGCTTTGCGAAGACCTCAGTGGACAAAGTCCGACTCTTGGCTGAAGGAAAGCGTATCCAGATCCTGACTGACGCTCCGGGGGGGCGGCTGTGGGTCCCGGCAGACGGGCCCAGGATCGAACAGGTCTTGGATAATCTGCTTTCCAACGCCCTCAAGTTCAGCCCGGAAGGGAGAACGGTGAATCTTCGCATGGTACCGGACGTCAAGGGAGGTGTCATTCACGTGTCGGTATCGGATACAGGACCGGGCATTCCGCCGGAAGATCTCCCGCACATCTTTGAACGATTCTATCAGGGACATATGCAGGCGAAAACGACTGTGGTCGGCAGCGGGCTGGGTCTCGCCCTGGCCAAGAAAATCGTCGAAGCGCACGGAGGGCGGATCTGGGTCGAAAGCGAACTGGGCAAGGGGACCACAGTCCATTTCACCCTTCCCGCAAAGCAGGGACGGTTGGCATGAAGCGGTCCCGGCGAAACGCGGGCGCACTCCCCATGGTCCTATTGGCCGGTCTGGCGGCCTGCTCGTCCCTGAACAGCCGCTCCTTGCCCTCATCGCCGTTCCTGGTTCCAGACCAACGGGAGACCGCACGCTATCAGGTTCTCGCCCGGGAGCAGGATTTCCTGCTCACTACCTGCACCGAAAGCCGCTCCTGCGACCGCGCCCATTTCACTCGCGCATTGGCGGCTCTCTATGAAAGCCAAGCGGTGGCGGCCAAGCACTTCCAGGACGTCATAGACATAGCCCCGAAAAGCCGCCTTGCCGCGTCGAGTCGGTTTTGGCTCAATCTCTTACAGGATCCTCCCACTTTTGTCGGACGGGCGAGCCCGTTCGCCGAGGCCACAGAACGACTGGTCCGTGATTTGCTCGAGCTGGAGTCTTCATACGTCGTGACGTTCCAGAATGAGTTAAAGGCACGAGACAAGATCGTGGAGGATTTGACGAAACAGCTTGAGGCCCTGAAACGGATTGACCAGGAAATGAAAGAGAAGAGCCGGCCCACGCGGCCTTAGACCAAAATGCTGCCCCTGCCCTGACCGGCACGGACAGTCAACCCTGAGGATGCCGATGGCACAAGAACGTATTCTCGTGGTGGATGACGATCAGGGCTTGCTCCAGCTCCTCAAGATGCGGCTGGGCGCCATGGGATTCGCCGTGACCACCTGCGACAGTGGCGGGGAGGCGGTTGCCCTCGCTCGCCAAGACATCTTCGATCTTGCCATCACCGATCTGCACCTTCCGGATCGGGATGGGTTGGCAGTGATGGAAGAACTGCTGCTCATCCATCCTGCGCTCCCGATCCTGATCCTCACCGCGCACGGCAGCATTCCGAATGCCGTCGAGGCGATGCAGAAAGGCGCCTATGGATATCTGACAAAACCCTTCGATGACAAGGAGATCAAAGTCTGTATCGAGAAGGCCTTGGCACAGCAACGGATGGGACGCGAAATCCAGCGCCTCAAGTCACTCGTGCAGGAACTCTACGGCCTGGAGAACGTGGTGGCTCGAAGCCCGCAAATGCAGGCCCTGTTGCAGCAGGTCGCGCGAGTGGCCAACACGGACGCCACCGTATGCTTATCCGGCGACACAGGCACCGGCAAGGAGGTGATCGCCCGCGTCATCCATTGCAACAGCCGGAGAGCCCAGGGACCCTTCATCGCTGTCAACTGCGGCGCCGTTCCGGAATCGCTTTTTGAGAGCGAGCTCTTTGGACACGTCAAGGGAGCTTTCACCAGTGCGCACGACTCAAAACGCGGCTTCTTCAAGAGTGCGGATGGCGGTACGCTCTTCTTCGACGAGATCGGGGAGACGCCGTTGCCCCTTCAGGTCAAACTGCTGCGCGCCATCGAGGAACGAGAAGTGCACGCGGTGGGAGCCGATCGTTCCACAAAGGTCGATGTCCGCATCGTTGCCGCAACGAACAAGGACCTGGAACAGGCCGTCAAGGCGGGCACGTTTCGGGAAGACCTGTATTATCGGATTCGGGTCGTCCATATGAACATCCCACCGCTCCGCGAAAGACGGGATGACATCCCCCCGTTGGCCCAACATTTCCTGAAAGCAAGCGCCAAGCGGATGAACAAGGAAATCCGGGGCTTTCTGCCGGACGCCATGCAGAAACTGATGCTACATTCCTGGCCCGGCAACGTCCGCGAGCTCGAGAACGTAGTTGAAAACGCGGTGATCATGTCCGCTCAGGACATGATTACGGCCGACCTGCTCCCCACCATCAGTCAGTCCATGGACAACCAAGTGAAGCCGCTGACCGAGGCGAGGGAGGAATTTGAACGGCGTTACTTGAAGGAAGCCTTACAACTGACGGGAGGCAACATCTCGCGCGCCGCCCAGATCGCGGGCCGCTACCGCGCCGACTTCTATAAGCTGCTCAAGAAATACGGCCTGCATCCCTTACACACCACTGAAACGGCAAGCCCGGACTCGCAAGAAGACCAGCGCTCTTAGAGTCCAGTTTCTTTCCTCGTGAGATGCGCCGCCAGATAGGGAACTTTCTGCAACGCCGGCGAAGCAGCGGTCAGGGGCGTTTCGAACTTCAGGCCCGTGTTATTGCCGGTCCGCCAGATGACGTGCGCTGCCAACGTCTCGGTCAGTTCCTTCCCGTCGTCGCAGCGAAAGCGGAAGCTGGCTGTGACTTTCTGACCGGGTTTCAGAGGCTGCCCGAGAGTGAGCGCGACGCCGGTGCGGCTGACATTGTTCAGGCCGCCCCAATACGCATCACCCGTGCCGGTCCCTAGGATATCGACGCGCGACAGCAAGTGGAACCGCGGCGTGCTCCGCCGCTCGTCGATCATCACACCGGTCATCGCACTTATGTCTTTGTGTTCTGGTTCCATGTTCTTGTCCTCCCGAGTTCCCTGAAAAAAACTATCGCGGCTCATTCGATCAATGATTATTGAGTCCGCGAGGAAACCTTGAGCCGTCTGCCCGTGAAGTCCAGAAAGCGGGCCGGCGTTCTGAATCCCCGGTACCGTGCCCGCTCCCGCCCGCCGATCACGCGCATCACAAGCCCGACAAGAATGAAGAAGACCAGAAAACCTCCCATTGTTTCCATGTTATCAACCCCCGCCGGACCTCCTCGAAGCACCGGAAGGATGAGAGGCCCATCACTAACATAAGCAAGCAGGATGCCACACAGAAGCTGTTCATGTTTCGACCAGAAACTGCTGAGCTGTCAAGCCACAGCCCACGCGAAGGCGGGGAAAATTGTTCGAAAATGTATGGGGTACTATCAAAAATGTAAGGGCACGAGGTAGATCGGAGGATGTCGCCGGAGAGGACGCTTCTTAGGGTTTCGCGCTGAACGAATCCAACTCCGCTTGGTAGGTCGCCGCGACGGTCTCCTGCCCTGCAGCCTTCGTGACACGGACCAGCCGCTTCACCACCTCGATCGCCTTCGGACGGAGATTGAGCGCGAGGTAGCCCCGGTAGGCCCGGTCATAGTATCCCAGCGCTTCCTCAAAACGCTTCTCCGCCTCGGCAAGGCGGCCCAAGTTGACGAGGTCGGCCTCGATCGACGGACGATTCTCCGTTTCCTTGTCGAGGGCAAGCGCCCGTTCATAATAGTCCCGCGCCTCGGGCCGTCGGCCCTGCTTCTCCGAAAGCGTGCCCAGATTGCTCAAGTTACTAGCCATGGATTGCCGCTCGGCGAGATCGGTGTTGATCGCCAACGCCTGCCGGAAATTCTGCTCCGCCTGGTCCAGCTCACCCTGCGCCTGCTGGAGCAGGCCCAGGTTGTTGAGGACGACCGCCTCGCCCCGGCGATCTTTGATCTGACGGGAGATGGCAAGGGCCTGGGCGTAGTGGCCGAGCGCCGCGGCATGATCTCCCATGAGATACGCCACCTGCCCGCGATAACCCAGGCAGTCTGCGGCAAGCGCCTGATCGCCCAGCTCCAGCGCAATCACGTGCGCCCGGCGATGGAACTCGGCCGCTTGGGGATAGTCGCTCTGAAGAGCGGTGACCGTGCCCAGATCGTTGAGCGCGCCGGCGAGGCCGGGACGGTCGTCCAGGCTTTCAGCCAACCGGCGCGCGTCGTCGAAGATCATGCCGGCCCGCGCGACGTTCCCGCTAGCCAGGGCGTGGCGTCCATTGTCTCGAAGGGCCTGCACCTTCGCGGCGAGGGGCGGACGTTCAGGACCGGCGGCACCCCCAAAGCAGCCGCCTGCCGTCAGCGCGAGGATCAGGATGAGCGGACCGGTTCTTCTCATTCTTTGATTACATCGTCGGCACGTAAGCTCCTGGGAGCGACGGCGGCTCTCTCCTCCGCTCGCGCGACGCGCCCCTTGGCCGCGAAGGTGCTGATCGGGAAGGTCTTCTTCGCCCCGGCCACAACCTCGTTCACATCGTCCGCAGTTCCCTGCACCGACCGAATCAACGGCGGCACATCCTGATGAACCGTGCCACGGAGATCATCCGTGATCGCCTTTACGTTGTCCACGGACCCCTGGACCGAGTCCACGATCTTCGGGAGCTTGGCGGTGGTGGTTTTCACATCCTCGGCGGCATCGCGGGCACGCTCCGCGCTCGCACGCACGTTAGCCGTGATGGCCGGGAGCTGCGCGGAGACGCTCAGCGCGGCCTCATGAATCGTCGCCGTGGTCTCCTTCACATTCTCCAGAGCGGCGGGAAGCTTGGTCGAGGCCTCCTTCACATGATCGAGCGTCTCGTTGCCCGTCTTGACCGCCTGGTGTACGCCTTCGGTGATCTCCTCCGCCCGGGCAAGCATCTTCTTGGCGGTCTCCACGAGCGGCTTGACCTCAGCCATCAGATCCGCGACGCTGAACGGCTCTTCCGCTTCGATATGGCCGCCGTCCTCGACGACCGGCTTGTCCCTGTTGCCTACCGTAATCTCAATATGTCGCTCTCCCAAGATTCCGAAGGGACTGCCAACCTTTGCGATGTAGTTCTGCCGGATCTTGTCTTTGTACTTCGTTAAAATCTCCATGGTGACTTTGGCGTCGTTCTGCTCGGTGAACTCGACCTTGTCAACCCGGCCGATCTGGATCCCCAGCAAGACCACATGTTTGCCGGGTTTCAGATCATAGCCTTCGCTGAAGACCGTGGTCACCTGGTATCGCTCTGCGAACAGGTTTTCGCTTTTGGCGACAAGGATCAAGACCGCCACGAGGATGAGGATGGGAACGATCACGAACCACCCGACGATCTGGTGAAGGCGGGTCTGCGAAATACGGTGGGAATAATGCATGGTTTCACCTCTCAGGTAGTGACAAAAATACGGACCATCGGATCGTCCACACGGGACGCTTGAGCCGGCGGACAATCGACTACGATTCGTCCATTCCGGATGAGCACCAGGCGATCCATCATCGCGAACAATCCGGTCGGGGCGCTGAAGGTCGCGACGATGGTCACCGTCCGTTGCTTCCGGTAGTTCTCGACAATCTTCCCGAACCGAACAAGCTCATCGGCATCCATCCCGAACAACGCTTCATCCACACACAGAATTTCCGCATCCAGCGCCATGGCCCGCGCCATCGCCACCAAGCGCGCATCCCCCATCGCCAGCCCGGCCGGGAACCGATCGCGCAGGCCTTCCACGCCGCATTCCGCAAGGCGCGCCATGACCCTGTCGTGAATGGCGGCCTCCGGGAAGACGGCGTGATACCGCAACGGAAACGCGACGTTATCAAACACGTTCAGGGCGCTGAGAAGCGCGGGCTTGACGAAAGCACACCCTACGCGCCGGCGAAGATGCAACAGCTCCTCTTCAGATGCCGCGGCCGGATTGACGCCCAGGATCCGGGCCGACCCGGACTCAGGCGCCT
>Ga0099828_10000801_pt1 | contig 19865 bp, 18 predicted proteins | sample CZO8metaG_2_FD_79338 | JGI IMG/M metagenome (GOLD analysis project Ga0099828, IMG submission 79338) | Vadose zone soil microbial communities from the Eel River Critical Zone Observatory, Northern California, USA - CZOApr15con2H1.8 metaG | ecosystem: Environmental > Terrestrial > Soil > Vadose... | reverse complement strand
GAGATGCATCACGAATCGTCTCCCAGGTTGGCGAAAGGGTGCCGGTCAGAAACCGGAAGATTCCCAGCAAAGACGCTGCATTTACCACGCAAAAATAATAGGGCAAGTAAAAATATTTCGGGATGCTATTCCGCTTTTCCAGAAGCAATCCCGCAATGGCCAGCGCGTAGAATATTAGCTGCAGCCACAAAACAACGAAGTAAATCCGCGAATTGGAGAGCAATCCACTCGACAAAACCAAAAGAATTAAGAACAAAGGAGCAAACCAACGAAGAATCTTGTGGGAAACTAGTGCCAGCCAGTGTCGCGGCTGCACCCACGGCAAGACGACGCGCGGCTCACGACGGATGGCGTTAAGGCTGCGGCTGATTATGCGAACTTTGCGGCGAAATTCCTTTTGAAAGCTTTCGCCGGCTTCCTCGAAGCATACTGCAGCCGGCTCGTAGACGCCCCAATAGTTGCGTGCGACAATCTGAAGAGGATTGAGAAAATCATTGATATCTGTCGCCAGCAGTGGCAAGAACAGATCTCTCCGAATGGCATAAATTGCGCCATCTCCTCCGACTACGGAACCGAATTGAGATTCCAGCCGTTTAAGCCAAGTTTCTATCTTCCAATAAAATCCTTCTGATTCTGCCGAAGCCGTCTGCCGCGCCGTTTCGGAATACTTGGAGTTTCCGACCACGTAGCCCACGGATGGATCACCAAAATGTCGAACCAGTTGAAGGATGGCATCAGGTTGGTAGATGGCATTGGCGTCGGAGAAAACGACTATATCCCCGGTGCTCTGGGCCACACCCAGATTCAGCCCGGCCGCCTTCCCAAGCCGCTGATTTTGCCGAACCAACCGAACTCCACATACTGCATAGGAACCGGCAATCTCGTCCGTGCCATCATCCGAACAATCCGACACCACGACAATTTCGAGATCTCCCGGCGGATAGTCAAGTACAAGACTGTTCTCAATCTTGCTCGCAATCACGCCTCTCTCGTTGTACGCAGAAATCAGCAGGGTCACTTTGGGGTGAATGCGATCACCGACTTTGCTTGCCCGTGGGAATCCCTTTGCCAGTAGCCATAGGAGCGCCGGATAGAGCACGTAGACGTATGCCACCAGAACTGCAGAAACCCAGAAGAGAAGTTCAATACTCAAGTCTTTCATCGGTTGCCTTTGTCGCGAGAGTCTGGGTATTGCTTCAAAGCAATTCCCTATTCGCGCATGGCCGCTAAGGAAGCTTGTTTGTCTGCGCCGAGGTGACCTTCGCGGGCTTTTTTTGTCCAACTAGAACCTTAAGGGATCCATCCACGGGGTCCTTATAGCTGACGAATAGATTGTCCTTCTTGTCGATCGTCATGCTGTTATCGAAGAATGTGGCGCCGAGAGAAGGAAGAAGGAGTTGGGGGCGCCATTGATTGCCATCCCACCAAATGTGTTCCAGCCCCTTGAGGCTTTCAAAGACGATGTGTGGAGCGCCCGTCGAGTCAAGAACCATGGAACTCCTAAAGTTTCTCCAGCTGAACTGGCCAAACGGCGGCAACTCCTCGACGGTTTCCTTTTTCCACTTGCCGTCGATGTATCTTGCTAACTTCAGAGCTTGTTCGTTGTAATAACAAATTATTGGATTGCCCTGTCCGTCGAGGATCAAGGAGGATCCCATTCCTCTTTGTCCACCGGGGCTGTCGTTCGGAGAATCGACCAGTACGGTGTTCCAATTCTTTCCGTTAAACGCGGTGTATTTTAGCTGGCCCGTCGGAAACCAGGTGTAGGACATGCGAGGGTAGTTCTGGGCATCCAGTGTCATCGAGTTCCATTTGCCGGGCAGCGCGCCTCCGCCACCTTCGATGGACTGAGCCGCCCAGACGCCATCTTTCAGGATCGCGTAGCGGAAGTATGTGCCGCTCTCTAGATACCATGAAATTTGCGGATTGCCATCGGCAGACACACGGATGGAGCACCAAAATCCAACAATGCCGCTACCTGGGTCGACTGATTGGGTGTGCCATTTGGCGCCGTCCCAGTGAGCGTATTTCACGATATGCGGCGTATAGCAAATGTGCGGGTTTAAATCAGAATCAATGGTGATTCTCGTCAACATGAACCCCAAGCCATGTTCCAATTGCATGTTGAACCATTTACCGTTTGGCGCGGACCGAAATGCGTACTTCAACATGCCGCCCGTTGCGGCGTAGTAGCTGAGATGTAGGTTGCCCTCAGAATCCGCCACGATCGAGGTGCTCTCCGCCTGAACGTCAACGTCCTCCGTCGTCCACGTCCAGGTTTGCGCGGCAGTTCGCGTGGAAAACATAAACAGAGCCGCTATGGCCACCCATCCGAGTTTTCTGAGCATATGAAGGGTACTTCCTTCCAGGGCATGACAAAGTCCGAATGGTTTTCCGGGGCTGGGCGCTGCAACTCGAAGTGAAATCATGCCCAGACCGCCTCCTCGGGATGTTCCAACTCGATCGCCGGAGTTTCGTCGGGCACGGGATTCGCGAGGTGTATCGCCAATTCACGCCGGTAGAGAACCTTGATGACGATTACGAAACCAATCATCTGATAGATTACATCGAGGTAAACGAACCCCAGAAAGGCTCCGCTCACCATGAATCCCAATATCGCTACCTCCACCATACAGGCATAGTCGACAAGATAGGTAGCAGAGGCCAATCGTCGGGCGTCGCGGCGCAATCTCCATAAACTCCAGTAGCAGGAACCAATTAAAAGCAGGAACAGTCCAAGTCCGACGAAGCCTTGGTCTCCCAGCAGCTGAAAATAGATACTGTGGGGACCGCTCGAAGGATGTCCCAAAGGCAGCGGCCTGGGTTCATAGCGTTGGAAGACCTCCACGTTAGGAAGAACGTCAAAGGAACCGCCGGTAATCGGATAATCTTGAGCGAGGTTCCAAGCAGTTTCCCAAGACACCAGTCTTTCCTGCGCGGAAGTATCCAAATCGCCATTCATAAAACGGCCCATTCGGTCCATCCAAGCGGACGGGGCAAAACTTAAGACCAGAAGAGCAGCGCCCGCAAGGAAAAAGAGGCCGACAAACCTATGGCGCGACTTCAACATGATGGCAGTGAGGACGGCAAATAAACCGAGGAGGGCGCCTCGAGAGTAAGTGAGCAGAATCACGAGAATCGTGCATGCGAAGGCAACCCATAGAAAGATCTTGATCCAACGGTTTTTTTCTTGGCGAGCCAGGAAAAATAAAAGCGGCAGAGCCATGTTGAGCGCCAGACCAAAAGCGTTGTTGTCTGATAGAAAGGAGTCTGGCGGGCCCCACACGCGAGACTCTCCCGAGGTGCGCAGTCCAAACAAAGCACTCTTCACAGCCAGCAGCCCAAAGCTGCCTGCCGTTACCAGCATGATTCCTCGGAGTCGTTCCTTGGTGAAGATGACCAAGACCATTACGAAAGTGAACAGAATAATTTTGCTGACATGATTCATTTCGTACTTTGCATCGACCATGTTGCCGGCGAACAGTGGAACGCCTAGCGCGTGGACATAGGAGACAAAGAACCATACCAACAGCAATAGTAGCAGTACGCTCTCCATCGTCAGCAAAGAGCGCACCGATTTCTTGGCAAAAATCAAGCCGGCAAGAGTCGGTACCGCAATGGTCATAGCTACCGGGAAATCGTGAGCGTAAGACCACGCGAACCGATGGGGATTGAAGTAGGTCACCCAGACATACATCAAAGTGCCAAAATACGGATTCAGAAAACAGAGTGGAACCGACCCAAGCATGATCGCCAGTACGAGGAAATCGCGCATGGTCCCTATACCTCACACCGGCTCTGTTGCACTCGCGTACTCATCTCATCCGTTCCGTTATCGGTCGCTACCGGATCCTTAGACTCCAGAAACAGACGCCCAAGGTTAAGTGCGAAAGAAGCCATAGAGTCGTTCTCATCTATTTGTATTCGCCGCAAGCGAAAGGGATTAGTGGTCGAGAGGTTGTATCCTTCCACCGTCGTCACTGCCGAGCGATATCCGGAATGGGCTAGGAATTCCTCAGCGACTGAGCTCTGGTCTGCAGGTTTGCCGAAAGGGTACGCGAAATCAAACACGGGCACGCCAAGTCGCTCTTCCAGCAGCCGCTTCGACCGCAGCAATTCCTCGTCAAATTCCGATGGATCCAACTGGCTAACTGCAGGATGAGACATGGTGTGCGCCCCAAAGGACACTCCGCCTTTGTGCATCTCGCGAACCTGCTCCCAGTTGAGCATGCGTTCCTCAAGCTCGGCGTGTCGCACTCCAACAGTCTGCTCAAACCTGGCGCACCAGGCTCGCCGGGAACGTTCGGAAATGCTGCGGAGGTAGCACACGATCTGCCATGCGGCGTAAAGGCGAGCCCGGGCCGGACCCAGCTCGAATCGCCTGGGGCAATCCAACTCAACCTCGAGCGTGTCACCGGGTGCGTTCTTCAGAGCGACAAAGATACGGTCGTACCACGGTGCTTCGCCTGTTTCCATGCAGCGGCCTATCAGATAGATCGTTGCGGGGATTTCGTATTTTTGCAGCGCAGGAAATGCGTGGGTGTATAAATCCCGATATCCGTCATCAAATGTGACGGCGATCGTCGGCTCCACCAGCGGTACTTCGCGTAATTCGCGACAGAGCTGTTCGAGCGAAACCACTCGGTAATGCTTCTTAACGTAGCGCATCTGCGCGTCAAACTCGCTGGGCTTGACACGGGAGAACAGGGGAACTCCGTCCATTCCCACTCGGTGATAGCAAAGAACAGCGAACTTGGACATTGCGCGGCGACGCAGCCTTGGCAGGAGTGAGTTCGATAGGAGTCTGAATTCATACCTCCTCGCCACCTGTTCAACACATCGCAACACTCCGGCGCGATACAACCCCTTAATGACGGCCCGCTTCACGCTTTCTCTGATCCCGGAAGGACGGCGAACTCCTTCGTCTCCCGCTACTCTATCGTTAGATAAGAAGTCAGCTGACATGAACCATCTCGCGTGAACGCTCCAGGTGTTTGCGATGCCAGATTTCCAAGGCTACGAAGTACCAAACAATTTCGCCGTAATAGTTCGGTTGTTCTTTGTGCAAACGCATCAGACGGTCGCAGAAATCCTTGCGGAAGTACCCGCGCTTCTGCGTTCTGGAATCATTTAGTATGCCTTGCATAAGGCTTCGCATGCGGGGATTTTCCAGAAGCCATTGCGCAACAGGAACCCCAAAGCCGTGCTTTTTCTTGTACAAAATCTTGTCGGGCAGGATTCCTTTCATTGCCTGCTTGAAGATGAAGCGTTTTTCGAAACCCCGCAGTTTGAGAGAAGCGGGGACTCGCCCGGAGAATTCGACCAGGCGATCGTCGAGCAACGGATAGCGGACGTTTACGCCGGCAAGTTCTGCTGTTCCTGAAACTTTGCGGATATCGTTGTCGGCCAGCGTCATTTTCAAATCAAGGTAGAGAATGCGGTTCAACTCGCTTTGTGCCTTGGCCCGCGCGAAGTGCCCCTCTGGTATTTCCAGCCAACTGTCCCTTCGTACCTCTTGCAAAAAACCATCATCGAAAATCTCTTCGGGAGGTCGACTCAAGAAAAAACCGTACGAGAGCATGCGCCTCGGATTGGGAATATTTGCTCTTCGGACATATCGCCGCGGCAGACTCCATTTGCTCTCATCATTGGGGAGTAGATTCATCAGCGGTTCGATCACCCCGCGCCGGAGCCATCTCGGGACACTGTGGTACAGCGCAAAGCGCTTGTCGAAGGCGTAGCGTTCGTTTCCGGCAAAGAGCTCATCACCACCGTCGCCGGCAAGCAGTGTTGTGACGCCGTGGTCGCGCGCCAGCGCCGCGCAATGGTAGGAACCGATCGCCGAGGAATTCGCAAACGGCTCATGATAGTAGTCAAATATCTTGTCTACGACTTCACAAGCGTCCTGGGGAACTAGAAATTTCTCGAAATGCTCGGTCCGAAATGTAGTAGCGGCTGTCCTCGCGAAGTCGATTTCGCTAAATCCCGCCTCTTGGAAGGCAATCGAAAAACTCTTGGTCGGTTGATGATTCTCGCTGGCAAATGCAACGACTGAGCTGCTGTCCGTACCGCCACTTAGAAAACAACCTGTATCGGATGGAGAACATCGATCGAGGTGACGATGCACGGCAGTGCGCATGCTCCCTTGCAACGCCTTTGCCCAACTGGCAACGTTGCCATCCGCACCCTCGGGGAACTCAGCATCCCAGTACTGCGATTCGGTCATAATTCCGTCCTTGAAGACAAGAAGGGTGCCCGGCCGCAGCTTCTCGGTGCCGCGGTCACTGGCCAGCGGCGCGGGGACACAAGCGAACAAGAGAAATTGCAGAATAGCTGCGGGATTCGCTTCGGGAGATGCAATTTGGGATGCACGAATCGCACCTAGGCGGGAAGCGAAGAGCAGACGTGCTCCCTCGCGGCGCCAGTAAAGGCTCTTTAGTCCCAAACGATCGATCGCAAGCACCAGGCTGTGTGTCCGCTCGTCCCACAAGCCAATTGAGAACGCTCCGTGCATCTGTTTGACGAAATCCAATCCCTCTTTGAGGTACAGACGGACGATCAATTCCGCTATGGGCAGGGGCGTGACGGCATCCAGCTTAAGCGACAGCGCATCGGAAACGGCCGCCAGATCGATCAAATCCGCATCGACGGCCGCAGAGACACCGTTCAATAGACAAGTCTGCTGGAATTCCCAGGCCCGACTAACACCCAGAACGACAGATCGATTCGCGATTGGGGTCAGGTCCAAATCGCCGGGAAGCCGCAACGCCTCTAGCATTGGTCCGATGCTCTCGGCTCGCCATTCTTTTCCGACTTCGCAAATCCCACAAATCCCGCTCATGCGACCCCTCTAGGCACAAAACGTTTGACGCCACTTGCGAAACATCAGCACCGACCATAGGAGTGCCGACCGGTCATAGATACGCTCTTGGTGCTGATTCCAGATTGTTAGCAAGAAATTTCTGTCCAAGATTCCGTCCTCGGTCTCGATAATAATTGACTGAGCCATTTGCTTCAGCTCCCGCCTGAACCATGTGTCCAAAGGGATTGCGAAACCTTGCTTGGGACGATACAGAATGTCGCGCGGCAGCACTGGCTCCAACGACTTTTTCAAAATGTACTTACCGACACCGTTTCGTAGCTTCAACGAACTCGGGATGGAAGCAGCGAACTCCAGAAGTTTGTGGTCGAGCAACGGCGCTCGAACTTCTAGCGATACGGCCATGCTAGCTCGGTCAACCTTTGTAAGAATGTCGTCGGTCAGATAGGTCTTAACGTCCACGTACTGAATTTTTGAGAGCGGGTCATCGGTGTCGGCTTGATCATAGTAACGCCGAAAGAGATCCAAGGAATCATAGTTGCCCAGTTGTGCGCGAAAATCTGCAGTAAAAAGACGCGCCTTGTCACCCGGGCGGAAATACGAGATCGAATTGAAATATCCTTCCAGCGGCGAACGGGACAAGCTTTCAAATGTGGCTTTGGCTCGGAAGATTCTTGGTGCCCACGCCATAGCTGGGTACCATCGGCCCAGCCGGCCAAATATGCTTCGGCGCAGGGCCGCAGGAGCATACCTGCGCAGTCTGTTCTCATAGTGATCAAGCTTATAGCGCCTGTAGCCAGCAAAGGTTTCGTCACCGCCATCCCCGCCAAGTGCCACTGTAACCTGGCTCCGCGCGATCTTGGAGACGTAGTAGGTGGGAATTGCCGACGAATCTGCAAAGGGTTCATCAAAGTGCCAGGCAAGCTTGTCGATGATGTCGATGGCGTTCGGTTCTACGGTTTCCTCATGATGATCCGTCAAGAAAAGTGCGGACACCTGCCGTGCATACTTTGATTCGTTGTATTTTTCTTCCTGAAAGCCGATCGAACATGTGGTAACAGCACGCTTCATAAGGCGGCTCATCATTGCCACCACCGAAGAAGAATCAATCCCACCGCTGAGGAACGCTCCGAGAGGTACGTCGCTCATTAGCCGGATTCGTGTGGCTTCACACAGCTCATGGCGAAGTTGTTCGCCCCATTCCTCTTCGCTTCGCTGTTGTACGTTGGCAAACGAAAGATCCCAGTAGCTCGTCTCGCGAACGCCGTCCGCCGAGGCGACAAGATAGTGGCCTGGCATTACCTTGCGCACCGAGCGATAAATTGTTTTGGGAGCCGGTATGTAGCCTAACGAGAAGTAGTCCGATAGCGCCTGCTCGTCCATCTTCCTTGAGAGTGAATCGCCCTCCAGAAGCGCTTTCAGTTCTGACCCGAACAGAATGCGTTCACGGTCTGCCGCGTAAAAAAGCGGTTTCTTTCCAACCCGATCCCGAGCCAAGACAAGTTTTCTGCTTCGAGAATCCCACACTGCAATCGAAAACATACCTCGAAGTCTCGCAAAGCATTCTTCTGCGAGATCCTCGTAAAGGTGAACGATTGCCTCGGTGTCGGACTTGGTTGCAAATTTGTGTCCCCGCTGCAACAGTTCGGTGCGCAACTCCGGGTAGTTGTATATCTCGCCGTTTAGCAACACCCAGACCGTTCCGTCTTCATTAGACATCGGCTGGTGCCCGCCAGCGAGATCGATAATACTCAGACGGCGATGACCTAGCCCCACTCCCGGCCCCACGAATACACCGCCGTCGTCCGGGCCCCGGTGAATCATGGTCTGATTCATCCTGCGCACGATCTCCTGCGGAATATCGCTTTTTCGCTTGTATTCGACAATACCGCATATGCCGCACATGGCTGTTCCTCAGTTCCTTTTCCTCAAGCCGTGCAGTGACGCGTGTCTCAGATAAAGTTCACGGTACCGCTCAACCATCCCCGCCAGGCTGAATTGTTGAACCGCCTGCAATCGCGCTCCTCTCCCAAGGTTCGACCGAATCTCTTGGTCGTCAACGAGCCGCCCTAGAATCTGTGATAGCGCCTGAACGTCGCGTGCCGGGAACAGATACCCTGAACGCCCATCATCAGCCAGCTCGCCGTTTCCACCAACTCTCGTCGCCACCGTGGCCAGGCCACAAGACATAGCTTCTAATAGCGTATTCGACATGCCCTCGTTGATGGATGGAAGAACAAAGACATCCATCGCATTGAGCAACTGCGCCACGCTGTCTGACGAACCTGTAAAGGTCGTTCGTCCAGCCAACTCGGGAGATGCCGCGGCATACGCCTCCAGCTTTGTTTGTTGTGGGCCGGAGCCAACGATCAGCACGTGAATATCCTTGCCTTGTCGGACAAGGGTCTCAGCCGCGCAGAGCAGCGTGGCATGATCCTTGATCGGCACTAGGCGTCCCACGCTCCCCAGGACCACTCGCCCCCGCGGAATCTTGAGAGCATCTCGGGTTTGTTGTGCGCATTGCGGGTGGGGAGAAAATAGATCGGTGTTCACTCCATTACGAATCACTGAGATTTTCCTCGTTGCGAGCCATGATTGCTTGGCGTGGTAGGTTCGCAAGTCGGCACTAACCGTGAAGACTGCATCGGTCATCCCGAACAAGGCACGACACAGGACGCGTCTACGGAAGGGAAGTCCCTGCATGATCTCCAGTTCATATCCATGTTCACTGTGTATTGCCACGGGCACTCGAGCCATTCGCGCGGCCGCAATGCCTTCCAACGCCCCGAAGTTTCGTGTGTGTACAATGTGCGGGCGGAACTCCCTCATAATCTTTACCAATCGAAACAGGGGGAATTGAAATCCGGCACGCGAGCTTCCGGCTGAATACGTCTTGGCCGCGACATTCATCTGACCGGCGAAGCTGGCATCCATTCCGCGAACGGCACAAATCCGCTGCTCAAACTCTCGCTCTCCGAGGCCATTCATGACCTTCAGAATGCCGTGTTCGGTGCCACCTATTCCAAGACGTGGGATCACATGCAGAACCCTCAGTCGGTCGGACGGCTCCAGTTCGGCGGCAACCTTGGAGGCGGATGCCGGTGAAGGGATGATCTTCTCGCATTGTGCTTGCTCTTGCATGACAGGTTATGCTCACCGCTCCCAGCAGGGGGTAGCGGCGTGTTACGGGGATTGCCTCAAGGAAACCATCGCACGACTCGCGGACCGATGGCGCGCGTTAGTGCAAGCGGCATCCTTTTCCACAGGCCCGAGGCCTTTTGGAACTTTGAATTTGTTGGCAAATTGTTAGGCAATGAAGTGCGCTGGAACAGGCGAATCTGGTACTTGAGAGGTTCGATCCGTGGATTCCATTTTTTCTTAAAGTCGTAATTTCCAGAGTCATTCTTACTTCTGCCAAAGTCAAATGTCGAATATCCCTTTTCGGCGGCTCGCTTGATCAATTGCCACCATAAAAAATTGTTAGCTGCTAATTCTTTCGCTTCGTCGAGTGATCCGATGTAGTAAGGCTGCATCCAGTCACGAAAGAAGAATGACATGCCCCCGGCCACGGCTCTATTCTCTGCATACACAACGGTGAGGTCTACTTGATCCGGGTATTCACGAATTAAGTTCTCGAAAAGGACGCGGGGAAAAGCGGGAGTACCAAGCCTTCGAAGATTTATGGTCATCAATCGATAGAACGCGTCCAGTTGGTCGAATCCGCTACATGCCTGAAGGCCGGCCTTCTCTCCTTTTCGAATCATATAGCGGATGTCCTTCGGGAATCCCTTGTAGAGCGCCTCTGTGTCAGGTCCGATGGGCATCGTGAAAGTCGAGTAGCGGGAGTTCTCATGGTATTCGGGCAGACTAGCGCTGCGGTTTCTCAGCTCCAGGTGACCGACTTGCAGCTCGGCGGCTAGCTGCTCGAGCCGAACAATTAGCGCCCGTTCGCTTTCTGCATCACTAGCGCAGATACCTCCGTAGACCGCAAAGGGAAGAGACATCAAACATCGTCCTGTCACCCAATTCGAGGTCAAGAATGCTGGTGCAATGCCCGTGATCTCTTTATTGCGTCTCGCACAAAGATAGAACGGCTTGTAGCCATACGTGCCTTCCATTACCCGCTTCCAGCCTAATTGATGGAAAAACGTGCCCGCTGGATGGCTGAACACATAGCGATCCCACGACGATTCTGCGTCCGAGTCCAGGTAAGAAATCCTGACAGTCGAAGCTTCTTCCCGAATGGTTTTCGCTTCTGGAAGCACCGCTGTCGATTCAGTCGCCGCCATTCTCTCCTGCCTTTTCTCTCGGTGCGACATTTGGCACTGGTCCTGATCCGTCGTGCTTCGAATTCGTTTCGAAGCGCTCGAAGAGCCAAGCTTCGTCCGCTTCCAGAAATCTGGACAACAATTTCCGTTGCTCGGCGGTAGGAGCGCGATAGCCGTGGATGATCTTGCTCAGCACGGTCTCATCCATGCCGACCGCCTTCGCAAGTTGATTCTGATGGCTGCCGAGCCGAAAGATCTGGAGCTTTAGATTCGGAAACATAGGTTTTGTTCTTCTCTTGTGCCTTTCGGCGTCACTTAAGAATTGCTCAGGACTTAGCGCCTGAACCATAGGAATAATCGTATTCGCGGTTCGTATTCTCCGCTGCGTTGTAAACCACACCGAGAAGCTTCTTGCTGTCGAGTTGCCTCGCGCACTTTTGTAGCAAAACTCGCTTAGTTTGCAACGCCCGGACTACCATTAAAATCCCGTCGCATCCAGCAGCGATCAATTCCACGTCCGTAAGGCTCAGTGCGGGCGGTGAGTCCACCAACGTCATTTTGAACGTTTCGTTACACCAGCCGATAAGCACTGGCCAGCGTGAACTCGCGAGGAGCTCTGCGGAGGGCAACGAAGGAGATCCGCTGGTCATTACGTATAGGTTTGGAGAGTCCGTCGCGAGGATGGCTTCCTGAGGTTCGCACTGTCCGCTGAGCACATCGGAGAGACCTGGTCTTTCGGGTGAACCGAGCAGTCTCGTCAGCCCGCGGCCACGCATGTCTCCATCTATCAATAGAACACGCATATCCTGTAGTTGGGCGCAACACAAACCCAAATTGAATGATGTGAGCGTCTTGCCCTCGCCCTGGGTTGCGCTGGTGATCACCACAGACCGCAATCCCTGTGACGCACGCAGCCGCAGCAATCGCGTTCTTAGCGCTCTATATGAATCCGCCGTCGTGTCCAGCGAGGGACTGCCCTTGAAGAGCTCTCGCAATAGATCAGTCATCGGCGTCTCAAGCTTTCGGCACTCCTCCAAGCGTAACGCGCCAGGATCGCTACCTCGGGGCTTGGAATTGCTTACCGGCGCCTCGGAAGGTGCGACGGCAGCTTCGTTCTTCGCCAGGGCAGCCGATGATCGGACTGTCGGCGCCTTTAGAGTTTCGTTAAAGAACTTGCTCATTTTTCCTTACTCCAGTGTTGCTGAGCGGTTTTGCTTCATCGCATCGATTAGTGTGTCGACGATGGATCGTTGCCTTCCGCTGATAGTCGGAACCGGTTCTGGAATCGCTCTCCTCTCGGGAGCCTCGACTTTGGCCGACTCAAGGAGGCCAAGTGAAATGGCAGCTTCCTCCACCATGTCCAGTTCGATTGTCTGGCGCTTCGTTCGAAAGCCAAGCGACAGGCATGCATCGCAGACCAAGTTGGTGAGGCGGGGAACGCCCGAAGCGTACTGATGGATCGCCTCCACGGTGTCGCTCGGAAAGGGCGACACTCCCTGGTGTCCTGCTAGTTTCAGTCGCTGCACAATGTAGGAACGGACTTCGGGCAAGCTTAATGGCCGCAGGTGGGCTCGCGCGCTGATTCGCTGTCGGAGTGCGCTTAACTCGGGCCGGTTCATCATCGCGATCAGCTCTGGTTGCCCGCTCAATACGATCTGCAGCAGCTTCTCTCGATGCAGATCCGCATTGCCGAGCAAGCGGATCTCTTCAAGCACGTCGGGGCTGAGTAAATGGGCCTCGTCGATGAACAGTACCGCCGTGCCACCTTCTCTTTGTGCCTCGAACAGCATCTCGTGAAGAGCCGCTAGTCGACGAGGCTTGCTCGTCGAGGTACACGTAACTTCGAATTCATCCAACATCATCTCTAGAAACTCGTCGCGCGTCAGCGTCGGATTGAATAGCAATGCGCTCTTGATCGGTACTTTCTGTTTCGAGTAGTCGACCAACATCTGCAGCGCAGTGTGTACGAGTGTGGTCTTTCCCGTTCCGATTTGGCCCGTAATCATCACCAGGCCCTTGCGATATAGGATGCCCTCCAGCAGGACAGTCAGAGCAGCCTGATGGGGAGCCGACAGATGAAGGTATCGCGGGTCTGGCGTCAGCCGAAACGGCTCATCTTTGAGCTCGTAGTAGGCGAGGTACATCTACAGGAGTCCCCCGGCAACGATTGAAAGTATGACTCCAAGGGCAACAGACCCGACCACTGTCGCTGCGACTGCCCCAAGCGCGCGAAGGCGCCACCTGCGGAGCTCCTGCGCTGAGACGATTTGCGGAATGCCCGAGAGCACAGGCTTGCCAATTATCTGGGCGGCTTCTGCTTCGGACCTAACCGATTCGTCCTGCATCTCGGCAAACGCTGCCAGCGCGATGCCGCAGAACAATCCACCGAACAGGCCCGCCATACTTATTAGCAGCCGATTTGGGGCAGAAGGCAGATTCGGAGTCACAGCCGCATCCAACACCTCGAACCTCTCCCCTTTCTGATGAACTTCCAATGCATGGGAAATCTGTGCTGCCTTCTCGTTTCCAAGCAGCCCCGTATATTGGATCTTTAAAGCGTCGTAGTCCTGTTGAAGGCGGGCGATTTGTTGCTCGAACGCCGGAATCTGCTGCAGTTTCGTTTCGTGAAAAGCCATCTGGGTTTGCAGCGGCTCCAATTGTTTCGTCTGCTCCTGGATATCCTCTTCGAGCTTCTGAACCTGCGCCTCCAGTACTGGGTTGCGCCGTTTCTTAGGGACCTGCGCTGCAGCAGCTTGTTGAACAACCGTCGGGGCCAGAGGATCTTCCTTTAGCTCGGCGGCGGCTTTGGCTTTCAGACGATTGATCTCTTCTTGGGTTCTCCGGACATCCGGATGTCCTGGACCATATCGTCCTCTCAACTCCGATAGCTTTGACTCGAGCTTGGCAATTTGCGATTCGTACGCGCCCGTTGCACTCCCAGTGTTTCCCCCGACGTCGACTGTCGGCGCATCTTCACCGGACATCATCAACGACTTTATAACGCCTTTTTCCCGTTGATCCTGCAATATCTTGTCTCGAATCGCTTGGGCCTGGGTGCGAAGGTTTGCCAGCGCCTCCATGTGATAGGGCTTGGACTCGGGAAGTTCGAGAACGTTCCGAGACTTTATGGCGCTCAGCTCGGCGTCCTTGGTATCAAGTTCCTTCTTGGTTTCCTGGAGTTGCTCCCGCAGAAACTGCGCCGTATCTTCGGTCTGGTTTACTCGCGCTGCTAAGTTTTCCTCGATAAACATTTGTGAGAGGTGGTTTGCTGTGGACGCAACCTTACTCTTGTCGCTACTGCTGTAGGCGATTCGAAACGTGCTGAGCTTTCCCGCCCCTGGGTTTACGACCTCGACAATTATTGATTTCTGAACACTGCGAATGACCTGCTCTTCCGTTCTCTTGTGATCGGCATCTGGGTACAGCCCTTCGGACTCCACAAGCCTCTTCAGTCGCGTGGGAGAGAGCACCTGTTGCTGGAGCGTCGTTAGGCGTCCAGCGATGTCTCCTGTATTGATCGTAGCCACGTATTTGTCAGGCACCTGCGCCGAATCAACTAGGATTACCGTCTCCGCGCGATAAATGTCTGGCAAGCATGTGGCACAAACTGTGGCGCACACGAAAAAACCTACTGTGCTAAGAACAATCCACCACTTCCGACGGCGGGCAATTTCCAAGTAAGGCCCCCAATGGAAGTCTCCAACGGAATCATGCAGAGAAAAACGCGTATTGTCGGCTGCCGCCAAGGGGGCTCCTTCTTTGTCTCGACGCCAATAAGTTGTTGCTCAAACTCTAGGAGCACATTGATTGCCACAGTCAGCGCTCCGGGCCACACGGCTACCTCTCTTATGATGCTGATTTATATGGACTTATTGGGAGCGCCCGGAGCCTTCTCGTAGGATCGTTCTCAATGGCAGCCGATTGAGAAAATTAGTTTCCATCCTTCCGACCCTTCGCTTCCTGCCTACGCAGGAACTCCTAATGCGCCACCGCAGGGGCACGTGGCTCCCATTTCATTGCTAGGATTACCGTATTTCGGGTGCCCGAAAGCAGCTGTGGAGAGCTCGACCTCTGGAAGAGATGAGCATAATTCCCTTCAAGGAACACATTCCGGAGGATTTCGAATTCCAGCTCTGTCCCCGCAGTATTACCCATATTCCGAGGGTCGGCTCCCGTTTCTCTGTAATAGCCTAGGCCGCTGTTCCACGCCAGCCGCTTCGTCAGGTGCTGACTATAGGCGACCTGCACCAAATCGCCGATGTGTGTTGTCAGGAAGTTGTTGTCGACGCGGCCCCGCGTGTACCCAAGAGAGAACGTTGCGGAGGTGAAGGTTTTGACTACGGACAAGGTGCCGGCGAACGCATTCGTAGAAGGGATGGTCCCCGGATAACGTGCGGCGTTTACGCCGAATTGACCTCGAACCCACCAGCTAGCCGATAGCCGATTCGCGTAAAACAGTCCTGCCGTGTGAAAGTAGCTGTTTCCAGGCATTCCGGCAGCGCCGTTTTGCCGCAGAACCTCGAGCGTATAGATCCCTCCAATGCTTTGCCGCTCCGTCAACGCATGTGTGAGTGCGACCGTATTCGCGATTTGATGTCCGTTCGCTAGGTAAATCACCTGTTGGTCGTTCGTGGTCTTAATGTATTTGTAGTCGGGAGAATCTGTGAGTGTTGTTCTGGGGCCGAGCAGATAACTAACCACAACGGCTACCTCGTTCGACAGGTAGCTTCCTGCATTCTGCAAAAAATTGTTCTGGATCAGATTGCCCGCCTGCTCATCGACGGCCAGATAGCCTGGCGGGTACAGTTGCCGCGAGTGCACATCGGCGAACGCATCTTTCAACGTCATCGTAAGTCGGGGCGTGGTCTGAAAAGTGGTCCCGAGCACAAGCGCGTTGTCGAAACCCGCATTTCCCGCTATTTTGCCGTTAAGCGTGGCCAGTTGTGGCTCGTATTGCAGAACCACCCTCTGCTTGCCATAAAAATAGTGGTCAAAGACCAGCGATGTTCGGAGAATATTCAGTGTAATATCTGCCGAAGGCTGAGTTCCTATCGGTTGAAAACTATCGTTCACGTGCTGGTATGTAAAATTGCCAACAGAGAAAGGGCCCCACTGTAGTGGTGATCCACTCCCAAACCATGGCACGGCTTGCCCGGCAGGATGGATTTGTGCGTCCACCGGGCCTGACGGAGCAATGGCTGCAGGGACAGGCGGAGGGGCCGACTCTTCCTTTGGTCCGGCTGCACTCTTTGTCGCCGGTTGTGGATCGTCCCGCGCGGGAGGATCCTGTGCTCGAGCCATTGTTGAGAGCGGCAAGGATGCCACAAGCAAGAAAAATATCTGCGGCCAGTTCTGCTTAGTATTTCTCATCTGACTTCCTCGATTTCTCTGGAAATTCCAACCTGGCTAAGGCACCACAACCATGTCACCGGACATTAGTTCAGGATTGGCCCCTTTACCGGAAACCGCCTGCTTGTAATTGAACGGAATTCTTAATTCTTTGCCGCCTTCCTTCCGCAAGATGTAGATTGATTTGCTCTTTGCGAACGGACCAAGTCCACCCGCTTCGGCAATTACCTCAAGCACCGTCTTCCTTCCGCCGAGTGGGTATACTCCTTGCTTCGCGATGTTGCCGACCAGAAAGACCTTTCGACTCTTCACGCCTTTTACAATGACTGTCACTTGCGGATCGTTCACAACCGGTTTCAGTTTTTCGGTTAAAAGGACCTGCATCTCCTCCGTCGTCAGTCCGGCAACCTTCACCTCATTGATGAGCGGAAGCGTAATCATCCCATCAGGTCGAACTACCACGGCTTGCGAGAATTCTGGCTCGTGCCACACCGAAACGGTGAGTTCGTCCTCCGGCCCAATTCGATAATCGCTTGGCAAAGCTGTTGACGGACCTTCCGACTTGACGGGGTCGCTCGCGGGAGCATGCTGTTTGGAGGATGCGGCATCTGACGGCTTGCTGGCGCTCTGCTTGGGGTCGCCCGCCTGGTTAAGCAAGTTCGCGCGCAAAGTGACTATGCCAAGACTGATTTCTAGCGCTGCCACGGCTAGAACAACACACAGCCGTTCTCGGCGTCGACTTTCCACGTGTTCCTCCATTAGAAATTCCACTCCAGATGGGAGCACGGATCGTTCCAATATCGCTTGGACATAAACTATTGAAACAAAAGGCCTTAACTTGAAGCTCCCTGCTCTGCAATTATGGCCTGGAAACCAGATGCCCACTTGGAGAACTATTATTCATGCTGTGCCACCTCAACCATCGGCCCGGCTGATTGATAGGCAAGAACTTAACTCCGTCTCATACCCTTGCGCTTGGCTTCTCAAAGCGCTTCATCAACCCAAAGGCGAACAGCAAAACCGCGTACGCCGAAACCCAAAAAGCCAACAAGATCGTGTCGACTAGTCGTCTGCGACTGTCGCGCACGCCTCTGACAATTCCTCGTGGCATCCTATTTCGCGCCTCTGCCGGACAGCATCACCTTGGCGGTCTCAAACAATACTGCCAGATCCAACATGATCGAGAGATGTTTGATGTAGAACAAGTCGTATTCGAGTTTCGTCTTTGTTTCTTCGACGCTCGCACCATATTGATATTTGACCTGTGCCCATCCAGTTATGCCAGGACGGACCGTATGCCGCAGTCCGTAGTAGGGGATCTGCTCTTCCAACATAGAAACAAACTCGGGACGTTCCGGGCGAGGACCTACAATGCTCATTTCGCCGCGCAGTACGTTGATGGCCTGCGGCAACTCATCGATGCGCGATTTCCGAAGCCATCTGCCTACTCGCGTTATCCGTGGATCACCGGCAGAAGCCCACTGCGGACCACCTTCTTCAGCATTGGTATACATCGAACGGAACTTCAGCATCGCAAACGGACGTCCATGTAGCCCCGTCCGCTCCTGCCGGAAAAGAACCGGCGATCCCGATTCCAGGTAAACAGCCACCGCCGCTACGGCCATCAATGGCGTGCACACGATCAACGTAATCAGCGAAATGACCACGTCGATCATTCGTTTGGCCCAGACCAACAGCGACGACTTGCTAAATCCTTCGGACAGAATCAGCCAGCTCGGCGACAATCTCTCAAGGATAATCCGTCCGGTCATACGTTCGAAAAAACTATGCGCGTCCTCTACTTTGACTCCCGCAAACTTCAGACGGAGCAACTCTCGCACTGGCATTCGGCCGCGTCGCTCTAGAAGCGATATCACTATGTGGCCGATGTTTTCCTGCCGCACAATTGATTCCAGGTCCGCGACCCCGCCGATAATTCCGGGGTTAACCAGCGACTTGCCTATGTCCTCGCCCTTTTCGTCCAAAAACCCAACAACCTTGAGTTGGATCTCCGGCCTGGAGAGGATGTCTCTCGCAAGCGAGATCCCCGTCGGCCCCGTGCCAATAATCAGCATTCGCTCGACAGTCCCGAGAGTTTGGGGATGTTGCGCCATCACCAATCGCCAGCCGAGTGTGAGTAGGACAATGAGGGGCGCCGCCAGGGCTGCTATTCCTCGTCCAAAGCCCAAGTCCGGGGCCAGGTAATAGAACACGGCTAACGCGAGGCACGCGATACCAAATGCTTGGAGCAGACGCACCAGGATCTCGCTTCGGGTCCTCATCAATCGAAAGTCGTATAGATCATTGAAATATAACGAAACCTCGCAAACCAGAATTGCGACCACGAATCGCATGAACGTCTGGCCTGTTCCAAGATAGCCGATTACGAATCCTAAACCGCTGACACCGAGCCGCGCGAAAGTTGCCAGCAAAAGCCCGAGCGTAATCAGAGCGCAGTCGATGGCCAGTAGTATGAGCAGCGTATTGGGAACTTTTTGACCGCCAATTTTCAGCATTAGTGCTCCACGCGCCTCACCTCAGTAGAGTGCGCTGGCGGTATCAAGAGACAACGCGGGTATCGTGGCTGACGAGCCTTGCCAAAGTTTGGAGAATTGATCTGCATACGGGGCGGCACAGAAGCCGCCACGTCGCTAACGTGCACTTCGCTGACCAAACAGCTGCTCCATTCGATTTGTCGCAAGTTGCTCATTTCCCGATATTTAGACGAATTCTTGCCCGCTAACAGCTGCATAGGACTCCGATCAAATGCTGCCGCGAGGACGTAAACCAGTTGTAATCTTAGAAATACGTCCCTCTGGCAGGGGAGTCATATGGAAAATCTCTTGGTTTATGGACCCCCAGACGAAGAAAATTTTTTCCCACATATGGTATGTCTGGGATTCCCTATGGCACTTGTCCGCGCTCGTAAGTTAAACAAGATCAAGCCTTTAGTTGGAATAGGCCGCCATGCCCTCGTGTGAAATCGCCTTCCGGACTGGCAGCCTAGTTGCACCGTCTATCTCCGACTCAACGTTCTCAAAGGGCTGTGTGCGTCAATACTCGTATCACTAGATTGTTGGACGGACTGCCAAAGCCGAAATGTCGATTCGAGTACGCCGTTCTGAGATATTGGATTCTGACCGGGATTTGCTGATTACCCTGTATCGGCGGCATCTTGCCGCCGATTACGCTGAGGAGCGCTTTGATTGGCTATACCAGCGAGGTCCACATGGCCAGGCATTTGCCTGGATTGCCTCCGACAGCGCGAACGGCGAACCCATTGGTGCTGCTGCTGCGTTTCCCCGCAAGGTTTATTGTCATGGCCAAGCGAAGCTCGGCTTTGTTCTGGGTGATTTCTGTATGAACGAAAAATATCGTAGCTTGGGACCTTCGCTCCAGTTGCAGCGTGCGTGTGTCGAGGCTGCTCG
>Ga0099828_10000800_pt1 | contig 19887 bp, 15 predicted proteins | sample CZO8metaG_2_FD_79338 | JGI IMG/M metagenome (GOLD analysis project Ga0099828, IMG submission 79338) | Vadose zone soil microbial communities from the Eel River Critical Zone Observatory, Northern California, USA - CZOApr15con2H1.8 metaG | ecosystem: Environmental > Terrestrial > Soil > Vadose... | reverse complement strand
CGGAGATGGGGCCGCTCGAGTTCAGGACGCTGGCCCGCCGCTACAATCAGCTCCGCGAAGCGCTGGCGCAGCGGGAGCGGGAAAGCCAGTCGCGCGCGGCCCTGCTGGCGCTGCAGGAGCGCGCCCGCGGACTCGACCGGCTGGCGCTGTTGCAGGAGAGCGCCGCGTCCTTCGCGCACGAGATCGGCACGCCGCTCAACACGGTGAGCGGGCATCTGCAGCTCCTGCGCGACGACCTCCAGGCGGCTCGCCAGCCGGCCGCGGTGGATCGGGTGCGGCTGCTGCTGACCCAGGTGGACCGGGTCGCCGGCATTGTGCGCGCAGGTCTCGACCGCGGGCACTGGCCCCAGCCGTACGTGCGCAGCTCCGATCTCCAGGAGATCGCCGAGCGCATGCTCCGCTTTCTGGAGCCTTCTTTCGCGGAGGCGGGCGTGCAGGCGCACCTGCAGGCCGCCTCCGGGCGGCCGGCCCGCGCGGTCTGCGATCCGGCCCAGGTCGAGCAGATCCTGCTCAACCTGATCAAGAACGCGATCGAGGCGCTCGGCCCCGGGGGTCGGGTCACGGTCGCCACCGGCACGGCCGCGGGCCGGGCGTACATCGAAGTGGTCGACGACGGCCCCGGGCTCGATCCCGACGCCCGCGCCAATCTGTTCCGCGCATTCACCACGACCAAGGGCGCGGGCGGCAGCGGACTTGGGCTGGCCGTAAGCCGCCGGCTCGCCCGCGGACTCGGCGGCGACCTGGAGCACATGCCGAGCGAGGCCGGAACGCGGTGGCGGCTCACCCTGGCGAGCGCGGAGGAGAACTGAGATGACGGTCGTACCCGCGGCGGAGGAGACCAGCGTCCTGCTGGTGGACGACGACGAAGCGGCGTGTCGCCTCCTCGCCGAGGTGCTGGAGCGGGACGGGTACCGCGTCGCCGCGGCGCTGTCGGTGGACGAGGCGCTGGCCAAGCTGGAGCGGGAAGGGCCGTTCGACGCCGTCCTCACCGACCTCCGCATGCCGGAGCGGAACGGGCTCGACCTGCTGAAGATCGTGCGCGAGCGAGAACCCGACGCGCTGGTGCTGGTGCTGACCGCGTTCGGCGACGCCACCGCGGCCGGCGAGGCGATCCGCGCTGGCGCCTATGACTTCGTGAGCAAGCCCTACGACATCGCGGCGCTGCGGGAAACCCTCTCGCGGGCGCTGGGCCGCCGGCGCCTCGCGACGGCGAGCCGGGAGCTTCGCGGCAACGGCGCCCGGCGGAGCGGCGCCGCCCAAGAGGGGCCGGCGCTCGTGGGGCACAGCCCGCCCATCATCGAGGTGATGAAGACCCTGGCCCGCGCGGCGCCGACCCAGGCCACGGTCCTGCTTCTCGGCGAGACCGGCACCGGCAAGGAGCTGGTGGCGCGCACGATCCACGGCTACTCCGAGCGCTGCAGCCGGCGCTTCGTCGCCGTCAACTGCTCGGCCTTGGCCGAGGGACTGCTCGAGAGCGAGCTGTTCGGGCACCTTCGCGGCGCGTTCACCGGCGCGGCGGGTGCCCGCCCCGGTCTCTTCCGCGAGGCCGATCGCGGGACGCTGTTCCTCGACGAGATCGGTGACATCTCCCCCGCCCTCCAGGCCCGCCTGCTGCGGGCGCTGCAGGAGCACGAGATCGTCCCGGTAGGATCGGAGACGCCGGTCAAGGTGGACGTCCGGATCATCGCCGCGACCCACCGGGACATCGGCGGGCTGGTCCGCGCGGGCAGGTTCCGCGAAGACCTCTACTACCGGCTCAACGTGGTTACGCTGCACCTGCCGCCCCTGCGCGGCCGCAAGCAGGACATTCCACTGCTGATGGATCACTTTCTCCGCGAGCTCACCGAGCGCCACGGGCGCGGCCCCGTGGCGGTGGATCCGGAGGCGCAGCGGCGACTCCTGGCGTACGACTGGCCCGGGAACATCCGCGAGCTGCAGAACGTGCTGGAGCGCGCTCTGGTGCTGGCCGAACAGGACGTGATCGGCCCCGAGCACCTGCCCACGGAGGTCCGCCCCGGCGGCGGACCGGCGGAGACGCCGTTGGTCGAGACGGAGCACGAGGCACCGGCGTCGGCCCAGGCCCCCACGGCGCTTCTCTCGCTCAAGGAGATCGAGCGGCGGCACGTGATGCGGGTGCTGGATGCCACCGGTGGCAGCCGGGAGGAAGCCTCGAGAATTCTGGGAATCTCTCGGCGGACGCTCACCCGCATGGTGCAGCGCTGGGGCCTTCCGCCGCGGCGGCACACCGGAGCGTAGGCACGCCGCCTGCAGAGCAACAGGGCGACCCCCTCTCTCGGAGAACGTCGCATGTCGTTCCGGAAGACTTTCCTGCTTGCCCCGCTCCTCGCCGCGCTTGCGGTTGCCCCACTTGCGGCGCAGGCGAAGCCCGCCCCCGCCGCGCCGGCTCCCGCCGCCGCGGACAAGATGGCTAAGACGGACAAGATGACCGGCCAGAATGCCACGCCGGCAGCCGACCAGCTGGACCTGAACACGGCCACCCGCGATCAGCTCGTGGCGCTGCCGGGCATCGGCACCGCCTACGCGGACAAGATCATCAAGGGCCGCCCGTACGCCCGCAAGGATGAACTGGTGTCGAAGAAGGTCCTGCCGAAGGGCGTCTACGGAAAGATCAAGGACAAGGTCATCGCAAAGAAGTAGCGATGAGCCGTTAGCCGTTAGCCGTTAGCCGTTAGCCATTAGCTAAAGGCTAACGGCTAACGGCTGATCGCTACCGGCTCCCAGCTACCTCCCCCCCCTCCCCGGCCATCGTCTCCGGAACCGCAACGGATTCTGGAACAGGTGGCTCGGTAGCACGAACACCACCGCGAACATCCCCCCCGAGATCAGCAGGCCGAGCGCGAGCACTTCGAGCCGGTGGCTCGCGGCGTACACGATGCTCGCGATCACGCCGACGCCCAGCGCGAAAACGGCCAGCAGACCCCGGCGCACCTGCTGGGCGAGAAAACGCTGCAGCTCGACGGTGTCGCGGGGATGCCAGCGCACGCGGAGCTCCTCCCGCTCCACGCGGCGCAGCAGGTCGCGCACGGTGCGCACCGTCGCGGCGGCGTCCAGCCCCCACTCGGTGACGCGCGGGCGCCCGTCGCCCCCGAGCAGCCCCTGCACCAGCCGGGCGGCCGAGCGAGCGACGACCGGGCGCGCAGCGGACACCAGGTTGAAGTCCGGCTCGTAGCGGAGCCCGATCCCCTCGACCAGCACCGCGGCCCGGCCAAAGTACACCAGGTCCGAGGGCAGCATCAGCGGCCAGTCGTAGAACGTACGGAGCACGTGCTCGACGATCCGCTGCATCTGGCGGGGCGAGACGTCGTTCCGGAGCGCCACGGCCATGAGCTCCTGCGCCGCGTCGCGCACGGTCCCGCGGTCCACGTCCGGGTCCAGAATCCCCAGCTCGTAGAAGCCGTTGATCACGCCGTCCACGTCCTGCCGCACCGCGGCGGCGACCGTCCGGACCATGCGCGCGCGGGTCTCCCGCTCGACCTGGAGCACCATCCCGAAGTCGAGCATCACCAGGCGGCCGCGCGTATCCACCAGGAGATTGCCCGCGTGCGGGTCGGCGTGGAAGAACCCGTCCTCGAGCATCATCTTGATGTAGACCTCGATGATCGTCGCCATCAGCGCGTCGATCGACAGTTCCCCGGCAGCCAGCCGCTCCTGCAGCCGGTCGATGCGGGTGCCCGCCACGTACTCCAGGACCAGCACCCGCTGCCGGGTGAGCCCCGCGACCACCTCGGGGATCACCACGCTCGGCTCCTGCGCAAAGTTGCGGCGGAGCACCTCCGCGTTGCGTGCTTCCTCCCGGAAATCCAGCTCGGCCGAGATCCGCTTGGCGAACTCGGTCACGATGGTCGTGATCGCGCGGGTGTGATGGTTGGGAAACAGGAGGTTGACGAGGAAGAGGATCCGGAAGGAGATCGCGAGGTCCTGACGCACGGTCTCCTCCACCCCCGGACGGAGCACCTTCACCACGACTTCGCGGCCGCCGTAGACAGCACGGTGCACCTGGCCGAGCGAGGCTGCGGCCAGCGGCTCGGTCTCGAACCGCTCGAACACGCTCCCGACTTCGGCACCAAGCTCGACCGCGATCACCTGCTCGGCCACGCCCGGCGCCAGCGGCGGGACCTGGTCGGTCAGGGTACCGATGGCGGTCAGGTAGGGCTCGGGCAGGATGTCCGCCCGGGCGCTGAAGACCTGTGCCAGCTTGATGAAGGTGGGGCCGAGACCGGCGAGGGTCCCGGTCAGGCGCTCGGCGCGGTCCCGGTGGCGCGCCTCGCTCGACAGGAGCGGCGCGCCGAAGAGGATGAACCGCCGGCGGTCCCGGAGGAACCCGACGACGAAGGGCAGCAGTCGAACAAAGACGATGAGGGCGCGCACGCGATCACGGCGCGAGCGGCACAGCGGACGCCGGACCGGGTCGGATGAGCAGCCGCTCGATTCTGGTGGGGGAGGCCTGGAGCACGTCGAACTCGAGCCCGTGCATGGTGAACCGCTCGCCCGCGTTCGGGATGCGCCCCGCCAGCTCGGCCACCAGGCCGCCGATGGACGTGGCCTGCCCCGAGGGCAGCGTCACGCCGAACCGCTCCGCGACCGCGAGCGCCGGGGCCGCGCCGTCGATCTCGAGGATCGGCGGCGGTGCGCCGGGCGCGGCCTGGACGTCCTCGTCGTGCTCGTCGAAGATCTCGCCCACCAGCTCCTCCAGCAGGTCCTCGAGGGTCACGATCCCCAAGGTCCCGCCGAATTCGTCGAGCACGATGGCGAGGTGGCGCCGCTCCCGCTGCATGTCGAGCAGAAGATCGCCGCAGCTCCGGCTCGCGGGAGCCATCGCCACCGGGCGGATCGGGAGCGGGTCACCCGGACGCAGCTTGAACAGGTCGAACGCGTGCAGCATACCGATGATCTCATCCAGCGTGCCCCGGTACACCGGAATCCGGCTGTAGCCGCTCTGGGCGAAGACCTGGGTGATGTCCGCGAGAGCCGCATCCTCGGCGATCGCGACCAGCTCGGTGCGGGGCGTCATCACCTCGCGGACCGGGCGCTGGGTGAACGTCATGACCCCGCCCACCAGCGCGAGCTCGCCGTCGGTGGTGAGCCCGACCGCCGCACCTTCCCGCCAGATGGAGCGGAGGTCGCGGGGCCGGTCGGCGGCGCGCGCCGGGAGCACCACCCTCAGCACCGACGACCAGCGGCGCAGCCCCGGGATCAGCCGGTCGGTGAGCCCCTCCGGCAGCGACTGGGTGACCCAGCGGGGGATGAAGTAGCCGCTGAAGAGCACGAACGGCACCGCGACGAGCAGGAGGAACAGGAGCGATCGCACCGCCCCCGAGCCGACCAGCAGTGCCGGGGTAGCGGCGCCGAGGAGCAGCACGCCGAGAGACGTGGTGGCCGACGCCGCGGTGAGGTGGAAGTCGATCTGGCCCAACGTGGCCATGGAGGGGGTCGCTCCGCGCAAGCGCCGGGAGACAACCCGGGCGAGCTCGGTGCGGCTCAGCGCGATCAGCGCGCCGCCCGCCGTGGCCCCGAAGACCGCAAGGATGAGCCCGGCACCGACGACGAGCCAGATCATGCGCTCTCCGGCGCCGGGGTGCTGGCCGGGACGGGAACCCGGCGCACCGAGACCCGTTTCACTCGCCGGCGGACCACCTGCTCCACCGTGAGCTGGAACCCGTCCAGCTCCAGCAGCTCGCCGGTGCGGGGCACCCGGCCGAACTCGGCGAGCACGAGTCCCCCGACCGTGCTCACGTCTTGTCGATCGAAGCGGTGGCCCAGCGCTGCCTCGAGCTCGGCCAGCGCCGTCCCTCCCTGCACCCGCCACTCGTCGTCGCCCAGTTCCTGGATCGGTGCCACCTCGTCGGTGTCGTACTCGTCGCGAATCTCGCCCACGATCTCCTCGAGGATGTCCTCGAGCGTCACCAGACCCGCGGTCCCACCGAACTCGTCCACCACGATCGCGATGTGACTGGGCCCCCGCTGGAAGTCGCGGAGCTGACGGTCGAGCGTCTTGGCCTCGGGCACGAACGCGGCCGGCCGGATGAGCGCGTGCCACGCGGGGTCGGCGTCGTCCAGGCGCGCGAGCATGTCCTTGGCGTAGATCACGCCGACGATGGCATCGGGATGGCCGTCGTAGACCAGCAGGCGGGCGTGCTCCGCGCTGTGGAGGGTGCGAACCACCTCGTCGCGGGACGCAGCGAGATCCACCGCGACGATGTCGATCCGGGGCGTCATGACCTCCGACACGGTCGTATCGGCGAGGGAGAAGACGCCGAGCAGCATGTCGCGCTGCGCGCTGCCGAGATGACGCTGCTCCGGCCGGCGGGGCGGGCGCATCCGGGCGTCGGCCCACGCGACGAACCGGAGGAACGGCTTGAATGGGCCGAGCGTCGGCACGGCCGCGCGGCGGACCGGGCCGGAAAGCTCCGGGGCGACGGCGGCAACGACCCGCGGCAGCAGATCGCCCACGACCCAGACCAAGCCCACGGCGAGAATGAGCCGGGCGAGCCCCGGGATCGGCGCCCACGCCCACCACACGACGGTGGTGCCCGCGGCGGCGCCGGCCAGCACCAGACAGGCGAGATGGGCGACGTGCAGCTGGCGGGAGACGCCTAGCGGGCCCTCCTCGGCCGGGAATGCGCCGGGCGACCGCGGCAGCTCCGCGTCGGCCTCCGCGGCAAGCGCGAGCCACGCGGCCCAGAGGGTGAGCCCCGTGAGCACCAGCGGGCCGATGAAGTGCTGGAGCATCGCGATCATGCCAGCGCCTCCACGTAGCGCTCCTGCCGGCGCCACATCGCCGACCGCACCCGCTCCGGCCCCTCCGGATGCTCCCTTCCCAGCGCGTGCAGCGTCCCGTGCACCACGAGCCGGATCAGCTCCTGCCGGAGCGAAACCCCGTAGGTCCGCGCGGCCCGGGCCGCGACCCAGGGGCAGACGTACACGTCACCCAGCGGGGGCCCGCCGGGCGCCTCAAGGGTGAACGCCAGGACGTCGGTCGGACGGTCGTGACCCTTGTACCGGGCGTTCAACCGGCGCATCCGGTCACGTCCGACAAACGTGACCGACACGACCGCGCGCCGGCGTTCCCCTCCCAGCACGGCCCGGACGACGCGCCGGACCACCGGCGCCGGCAACGCCAGCGGCCGCCCGTGCACGCTCACCTCAGGAGCGCTCGGCCGGCTCGAACTCCGCACCGATGCCCCCGCTGGCCCGGGGATAGCCGATCCGGTGATGGTACATGCCGGCCATGGACCGACAGAACACTTCCTTGACCCGGTCGATGTCGCGCAGCGTGATGGGCGCCTCCTCCAGCTGCCCGGCGCCCAGCTTCTGGCCGACCAGCTGCTCGATCGCACGCCGCACCGACTCCGCCTTGCGGTCCTCGAGCACGCGGATGGCCGCCTCGGACGAATCCGCCAGCATGGCGACCGCGGTCTCGACCGACTGCGGGCGGGGCCCCGGGTAGCGGAAGTCGCGGATGTCGATCTCTACCGCGGGCGAGCGCCGCCGGGCGCGGTGGAGGAAGTAGTTGATTTCGCTGGTGCCGTGGTGCTCGGGAATGAACGCCCGGACGACCTTGGGCAGCGCCGCTTCCTCGGCGAGCTGCACTCCGAACGCGACGTGGTCCCGGATGATCCGCGCGGACTCCTCGGGACTGAGCACGTCGTGGGGGTTATCCCCCTGCTGCTGGTTCTCGACGAAGAAGCGGGGGCTTTTCAGCTTGCCCACGTCGTGGTAGTAGCAACCGACCCGGGCCAGCAGCCCGTTGGCGCCGATCGCGTTGCAGGCGGCCTCGCAGAGGTTCGCCATCGCCAGACTGTGAGCCCACGTGCCGGGCGCCTCGACGGCCAGGCGCTGGAGGAGCGGCCGCCGCAGGTCGGACAGCTCGAGCAGCGTGAGGTCGGTCGTGATGCGGGTGGCCGACTCCGCGAGCGGCACCATGAGGAGCGCGAACGACGCGCTGGAGAGCGCCACCATCGAGCCGGTGATGGCGGTGGTCACGATCACGGCCCCGCCCCAGCCGCTGACGAGGCCCATCGTCAGCGCCGCCAAGGTATAGGCGCCCGCCACGATCACGATCGTCAAGTAGAGATGCCGGCGGCTGCGCACGAAGCGCATGCCCAGCGCCGCGGCGACCCCGCCCACCACACCGAAGAAGACCGTGTTGCTTTCCCGGAGCGCCCACTGGCCGCCGAGCAGGATCGCGAGCGTCATCGCGGCGAAGACCGCGGTGCGCCCGTCGTAGAGCATGGTGACGAGAATGGCGGCGAACGGCACCGGGATCAGCTCGGGCCGCCAGGGAAACACGTGCGTGAGGGCGCCCGAGACCAGCACCACGAACCCGAACACGCCCCCGAAGAAGAGCATCTCCCGAAGCTGGTCGTAGCTCTCCCGGCGATAGAGCAGGATGATGAGCCAGAACGTGGACAGGATGATCGCGTTATAGAGCAGGCCGCCGAGCACCGTCCGCGCCATTACGCGATCCTCGCCCCGGCGGACCAGCTCCGCCTGGAGGCCCACGAGCTTGTCGCGCGCCTCCTGGGTGACCGGCTGGCCCTGGGTCACGATCCGCTCCCCCGCCTGCACCGCGTACTTCACGGAGTCCACGGCGGCACGCAGGTCCTCCCGCCGAGCGGCGGTGAGCCCCGCGTCGTACACGACGGTCGGCCGGTAGAACGCGGCGATGAGCTTGCGCAGGAGCCGGCCTCCAACCTCGTCCGTGACGCCCTGGCGGGGCGCCTCCGCCTCCGCCATCAGATCCGCGAAGGTGCCGATCGAGTCGCGCTCGACCACCCGCTCGACGTCGCCCCGGCGGAGTGTCACCCAGCGGCTCGGCTCCGCCCGAAGCGTGGCCGCGTCCGCCAGCCCCCGGGAGATGGTCCCGCCGAGAAGGTCGCTCAGCGCGGTGCGCAGGCTGCGCCGGCGACCCGCATCGCTCAGGTACTCGGCGTCCTCGGGGCCGAGGCGCACCCCCGCAGCCGCGGCCGGCGCGTACAGGTCCGCGGGGCTCCGGATGACCGCGTTGTCGAGACGCCCGAAGAACGTGTCGGCCTGGGCCATCACCGCGGTGTAGGCGCCGGCGTCGAACCGGTAGACCGGGCGGGACCCGCTCGCCCGGCTTTCGCCCTCCAGCGCGCGCTCGGCGTCCGACTTGGGCACGACGAAGAAGAACGGGGCGTTGACCGTCTGCGGGGCATTCTCGCCCGGGTGAAGGGCCGGTGCCGCCAGACGGCCCGGCAGCGGGAACGCCCAGTAAGCGATCGCCGACACGACCGCGACCGGCGCCCACCGGAGGGCGTGATAGAGCGCCCAACCGGGAAGCGACCGGCGCGGTGCGGGGAGGCGAACGTGGGCGAGCTCCACCATCAGCCGCTCTGATCCTCGGCGTAGGCCCGAATGATCTCGCGCACGATCCGGTGGCGGACCACGTCGGACTCGGTGAGATAGCAGAACGCCAGTCCCTCGATGCCGGGCAGGATCCGCTCGATCTGGACGAGGCCCGAGTCTTCCCGCGTGGGCAGGTCGATCTGGGTCTTGTCGCCGGTGACCACCGTTCGGCTGTTCACGCCGAGGCGGGTGAGGAACATCTTCATCTGCGCGCCGGTGGCGTTCTGCGCCTCGTCCAGAATGATGAACGCGTCCGCCAGCGTGCGACCCCGCATGTACGCGAGCGGGGCGATCTCGATGGTGCGGGTTTCCAGCGCGCGCTGAACCCGCTCGTTCGGCATCATGTCTTCGAGCGCGTCGTACAGCGGCCGGAGATAGGGATCGACCTTGGCCTGCAGATCGCCGGGGAGAAAGCCGAGCGACTCGCCTGCCTCCACCGCGGGCCGGGCGAGGATGATGCGCTTGACCCGCTTGCGGGCCAGCGCCTCCACTGCCTTCGCCACGGCCAGATAGGTCTTGCCGGTGCCGGCGGGCCCGATCCCGACGACGATGTCGTTGCTCGAGATGGCCTGCAGGTAGTCGCGCTGGCCCTGGGTCTTGGGCACGATCGCGCGGCGAAGGCCCGGGAGCACGATCTTCCCCTCGCCCGGCGCGGTCGCGCCGTCGGCCGGCGGGCCGTCCGCGGCCAGGCGGTAGACATCCTCCGGCGACACCGATTCGCCCATCCGTGCCAGATCGATCAGCCCCTGCACCACCGGCGTAGCCCGGTCCACCTGCTCCGGCGCGCCGGTCAGCGCCAGCGCATCCCCCCGGAACGAGACGCGGACGCCGAGCGTCCGCTGGAGCTCCTGGAGGTTGGCCTCGTTCACGCCCGCGAACAGCAGCGGGTCGGCGCCTTCCGTGGAGAGCCGCTGGGTGATTTCGTCGCTCACCGTCGTTCCTCAGTCGTCACCGATCACCGCCAGGTGCAGCACCCGCAGGTCGTCCCGGCTCACCGGGCTGGGTGCGCCCTCGAACAGCGCGCGCTGCGCCGTCGTCTTGGGAAACGCGATCACGTCGCGCAGCGAGTCGGCGCCACCGAGCAGCATCGCGATCCGGTCCATGCCGAAGGCAAAGCCGCCGTGGGGCGGCGCCCCCTCCCGGAGTGCCTCGAGCAGAAATCCGAACCGCTGCTCCGCGACCTCGTCGGCGATGCCGAGCAGCCCGAAGACCCGCCGCTGGAGCCGGGGGTCGGCGATGCGGAGACTGCCGCCGCCGAGCTCGGTTCCGTTGAGCACAACGTCGTAGGCCAGCGCCCGGACCTTTTCCGGCGCGGTGTCGAGCAGGCCCAGATCCCCGGGGTTGGGCGCGGTGAACGGGTGATTCACCGAGCTCAACGCCCCGGTCGCGGGGTCGCGCTCGAACAGCGGGAAGTCCACGATCCAGAGGAACCGGTTCACGCCGGCCGGGACGAGGTTGAGCCGCTGTGCGAGCTCCTGCCGGACCCGATCGAGCGCGGGGCTCGACAGGTGGTCGGGCCCCGCGACCAGGAGGCACAGATCCCCATCCTCGAGCCCTAGGCGGCCGGCCGCATCCGGGCCGAGAAACTTGGCGGCCGGTCCTTCGAGCGCCCCGGCGGTCCGCTTGAGCCGGAGCAGTCCGGCCGCACCCAGCGCCTTCGCCGCGGCCTCGATTTCGTCGAGCTGTTTCCGGCTGAGGCTCGCGCCGCCTGGGACCCGGATCCCGCGCACTCGGCCCCCTGCCCCGATGGCGGCGCGCGTAACGCTGAAGTCGGCCGGGCGGAACACCTCGGTAGCGTCGAAGATCTCGAGCCCGTAGCGCAGATCTGGCTTGTCGGTGCCGTAGCGCTCCAGGGCGTCGCGGTGCTTCATCCGCATCAGTGGCAGCTCCACCCGCTGACCGGCCTCCGCCCAGAGCGCCTGGACCATGCCCTCGCCGAAGCCCAGCACGTCCTCGAGCGTGATGAACGAGGCCTCGACGTCGATCTGGGTGAACTCCGGCTGGCGGTCGGCCCGAAGGTCCTCGTCGCGGAAGCAGCGCGCGATCTGAAAGTAGCGATCAAACCCCCCCACCATCAGCAGTTGCTTGTAGATCTGGGGCGACTGCGGCAGCGCGAAGAATTCGCCCGGGTGCACCCGGCTCGGCACGAGATAGTCCCGGGCGCCTTCCGGCGTCGGCTTGGTGAGGATCGGTGTTTCGATCTCGAGGAACCCGAGGCCGTCGAAGTAGCGACGGGCGGCCTGCATCAGCCGGTGGCGCAGAATCATGTTGCGCTGGAGCTCGGGCCGGCGCAGGTCGAGCACCCGGTGGCGGAGGCGCAGCTCCTCGGCCGGCAGATCCTCCTTCTCCTTGCGGGCAACCGGAATCGGCGGTGTGACCGCCGGACCCACGACCTCGAGCTCGGTCACGTGAACTTCGACCTCGCGGGAGACGAGTCCGGGATCGCGAGCGGGCTCGGGCCGGAGCGCGACCGTGCCGGCGGCCAGGATCACGGTCTCCGCTCCGAGTCCCGCGGCGCGCTCCAGGACGTCGGGCGGCGTCCACGCCGGATTGCAGGACAGCTGCACCAGCCCATCGCGGTCACGCAGATCCACGAAGACCAGCCCGCCGAGGTCGCGGCGGCGATGCACCCAGCCGCCTAGGCGGACGACGGTGCCGACGTCCTTGCGGGTGAGCGAGCCGCAGCGGTGGGTCCGGAGTCCCGTTGCCGTCATCCCCTGTTCTAGGCCTCCTCGGCGGCAAGGAGAGCGTGCTGGAATTCCTCCGGCGTGCGGGCGCGCACCAGTCGCTCGCGCACCTCCTCATGCCGGATGAGGCGAGCGATGCGACTCAAGACCTTCACGTGCCGCCCGGCGGCGGCCTCGGGGCCGACGCTCAGGAAGAAGAGCCGAACCGGCTGGCCGTCCAGCGCCTCGAAGGGAACCGGCACCGCCGTGACGCCAGCGACGACGCTCAGCTCTTTCATCGTGGGGGACCTGCCATGGGGGATTGCGACGCCGAACCCAATTCCCGTGCTCAACTCCTGCTCCCGGCGCACGACCGCGCGGTGCACGTCATCGTAGTCACCGCCCGAGCGTTCCGCCAATCGGCGGGCCAGCTCGGCGATCGCCCCTGGTTTGTCGGTGGCCGTCATCGGCACGACCACGTGCCCGGGCGTGAGCAGGTCGCTCAGGAGCACGGATGGGCCGAGTGCCGCATGCGACAAACGTAACCCCTGACTCGGATGGTCGCAAGCGATTCATTCCGTTGCATTTAGCGAGTCGGACCTAGACCGGCTCGTGAGCGGAGCGCCGCCGAAAAACAGCGGAACTCGGGCCTGCGCGACCGCTTATCTTCCCCCCATGCCGGCCCCGCGCCCAACCCCGCCGCCCCTCTCTCTGCTCGACGTCGCCCCCGAGGTCGCGCAGGGGCGCATCACCGAGTGGGTCGCCCGGGGCAGCCTGCCCGCCTATCGGGTGGGGCAGATCCACCGGCGACTCTGGGCCGCGCCGGTGGCGGCCTGGGCCGACGCGACCGAGCTCCCCCGGACGTTGCGGGATGAGCTCAAGGCGGAGCTGCCCCTGCTCCGCCTGGTGGCAGACACCGTGCAGGAGTCCGGCGACGGCACGCGGAAGTATCTCTGGCGCCTGGCGGACGGCGAGGCCGTCGAGTCGGTGTTGATCCCCTCGGGTCGGCGTCGGACGCTCTGCGTCTCGTCCCAGGCCGGGTGCGCCCTCGGTTGCGTCTTCTGCGCGACAGGGCAGATGGGCTTCCGGCGGAACCTGGGCGTATTCGAGATCGCGGGCCAGGCGCGTGAGATCGTCCTGCGGAACCCGGCAGACAAACCGACCAACGTCGTGTTCATGGGCATGGGCGAGCCCCTGCTCAACTGGCCCGCTGTCAGCGACGCCCTCTCGATCCTCAACCACCCCGACGGCTTCGGCATCGGCGCGCGCCACATCACCGTGTCCACGGTGGGGATCCTTCCTGGCATGGCCGAGCTGGCCCGCCGGCCGGAGCAGTTCCGGCTGGCGATCTCGCTCCACGCGCCCACGCCGGAGCGACGCCAGGCGCTCATGCCGATCGAAAAAAAGTACGACCTCGCCGCGGTCCTCAAAGCCGCCGAGGCGTTCCGCAAGCGGGTCACGTTCGAATACGTCTTGATCGCGGGGAAGAACGACAGCGAGGCCGATGCCGATGCGCTCGCGCGACTGGCGCGCCGCCTCGGCGCGTTGGTCAACCTCCTGCCCCTTCATCCGGGCGGCGCCCCGGGGCTCGCGCCCTCCGCCGTTCCGCACATCCGGGCGTTCCGTGATCGCCTGGCATCGCAGGGGGTGGAGGCGTCGGTGCGGCGGAGCCGGGGGCTCGACATCGACGCGGCGTGCGGACAGCTGCGGGTGAAGGTCGAGAAGAGGCGGAGAAAGACGACGGTGAGCAGTGAACCGCTGTTCACCCCGTCGCCCCGAACCCCGCCGCCACACAGTTGATCGAGAGCAGCAGGCGATGGAGGGCTTCGTTGCTCTCCTCCTCGCCTTCGGTGGCGCGGTAGCGTCGGAGCAGGTCGATCTGCAGCCGGCCGGCCTGGTCGATGGTCGGCAACCGGCGCGCCAGCTTGCGCAGGAAGCGCGGGAACCGCGCCGCCAGCGCCTTCCCCTCGCTCACCCGCAGCACGCTCTCTACCGTCCGGTGATACTCCTCCTCGATGATGCCGAAGACCGTGTCCCGCACAACCGGGTCCGGATGGAGGCCGGCGAACTCCCGCGCCATCGCCAGGTCCACCTGACAGAGCGTCTTCTCTACTTCGTCCGCGATGAGGCGAAAGAGGCGGGAGTCGCGGAACATCCGTCGGAGCAGCGCCTCTCCCCGAGCCCCCCGCACCTGGAGGAACGTCTCGAGGCCGCTCCCCATCCCGAACCAGCCGGGGACGAAGTGCCGGTTCTGAATCCAGGCGAAGACCCAGGGAATCGCGCGCAGGTCGCCGATGGTTTTCGCGCCGAAGCGTCGCGCGGGACGCGAGCCCAGGTTGAGGAGCGAGATCTCCTCGAGCGGGCTCGCCACCTGATAGTAGGGAAGCAGCATCGGGTGATCGATGAGGCGCCGGTAGGCCGCCATCGACGGGCCCGACATAGCCTCCATCGCCTCGTCGAACTCGCCGACCGGCACCAGCGCCTGCTCCCGTTGCGACTTGAGCGAGTGCTCCAGCACGCTGGACGCGAGCAACTCGATCTGATACGCAGCGGTGCCCCGATTGCCGTACTTGAACGACACGACCTCGCCCTGCTCGGTGAGCCGGAACCGGCCATTGATCGAGCCGGCCGGCTGCGCGGCGATGGCCCGGCCCGTGGGTGCCCCGCCGCGGCTCACCGACCCGCCGCGCCCATGGAAGAACGCGATCGGCGTTCCCAGCTCTTCGCCCAGCCGGGTGAGCTTCACCTGGGCTTTGTACAGCTCCCAGTTGGCCGCGAAGTAGCCGCCGTCCTTGTTCGAGTCCGAGTAGCCGATCATGACCTCCTGCACGCCCCCCTGCTCCCGCACGCTGCGGCGCACCACCGGCACCGCCAGCAGCTCGCGCATGATCGCCGGGGCCCGACGGAGGTCGTCGATCGTCTCGAACAGCGGTACGATCGGGAGAACACAGCGCTCGACGCTCGCAGTGTCCGGGAAGAGCCCGCCCTCCTTCGCGAGCAGGTAGGCGCCCAGGATGTCGCTCACCGAATGCGTCATGCTCAGGATGAAGCTGCCGAACGCCTCCCGGTCCACCCGCTCCCGCAACTCCGCCACGAGACGGAACATGCCCAGCGTCTCGGCGGCGTGGGCCGGCAACCGACCGAGATCGAGCTCCTCCCGTCGCGGGCGGGCCAGCTCGGCCTGGATCCATCGGCCCCATTCGGCCGACGCCGGCTCCGGCGGCTCACCCCCGGCCCCGGAGCGGAGCCGCCAGAGGGCGCCGAGCGCCTGATTCAGCTTGGTCGTGTTTTCCCGCAGGTCGAGCCGCACGACGCTGAAGCGGAACAGCTCTACTTCCCGGCGGACCGGACGCACGAGATTCATCGCGAGCGAATGGCCGGCGGCGTCGGCCAGTCCGCGCTCCATCATGCGGACGTCGCTCACGAGTTCCTCCGCCGAGAGGTAGCCGCCTTCCTCGGGCTCGAGGTCGTGCCGCTCCGCCGCGACCAGCGTCAGGTCCAGCCGGCGGAGCACGCAGGCGAGGAACTGGCGGAAGACTTCGCCCGGGTTGCGGCTCGCGATCCCGGCGGCGTCACCGCTGGCGGCGAGCAGCCGGTCGAGATGCTTGCGGAACTCATCCGGAACCTGGACGGCGCGCTCGCTGATGCTGAGCGCACGGATCAGGTCACTCAGGCGCTGCCGGTAGCGGCGGAGCGCCGCCAGGCGGTACTCGAACAGGGAATGACGGGTCACATCGTTGGAGACGAAAGGATTGCCGTCGCGGTCGCCGCCCACCCAGCAGCCCAGCTGAAAGAACGGCGGCACGTCGAACCGCTCGCCGGGGTAGAACTGGGCCAGCGCGCGGTCCAGCTTGTCGTGCAGCTGGGGCACCGCTTCGAAGAGGGTCTCGTTGAAGAAGTGGAGCGCCCAGAACACCTCCTGCTCCACCGTCGGCTTCTCCAGGCGCAGCTCGCCCGTCATCCAGAGGAGCGTGATCTCCTGGCCGATCTGCTGCTGGAGCTGGACCCGCTCGCGGGGCGTCCACCGGGGCGACTCCAGCTCCACCAGCAGCCGGTAGATCCGCCGGTGCTTCTCCAGCACCGTCACTCGCTTGGCTTCGGTGGGGTGGGCCGTGATGACCGGCCGGATGCGGAGGGTCCGGAGCCGCTCCCGCAGCTCGGCCGCGGGCACCCCTGCCCCGGCGGCGGCGCCGACCACCTGGACCATGGTGCCGCGCAGGGCACCGTAGCCGCGCTCCGCCTCGATCTGCCGCCGTCGGCGCATCGCGGCGTTCTGCTCCGCGATGCTCAGAAGCTGAAGCCAGATACCGAGGACCTGGAGCGCGCGAGTCTCGAGCTCGGCCGAGCAGGCCTGCCCGTCGCCCGTAAGCACGGGCTCCAGCTCGGGCGCCCGGCTTCGGACGACGTCCTGGAGCTGGGTGAAGAGAAGATCGGCGACTTCGGTGGCGTACGCCGCCGCGCTCTCGGCCAGCGGGTCCGCGGAGGCGGGGAGCTCGGTGACGAGGTAGGAGTGGAGGGATTCCTGGGTCACGCCACGCGATCGCGCAGGGGAGACCCGGCGAAGTGGAGGCGCAGGTTCTCAAGCGCGCGCATGCCCATCGCGACCCGGGTCTCCTCGGTGGCGCTGCCGAGGTGCGGGAGGGCCACCACGTTCTCCATGGCCAGCAGCGCCGGGGACACCTGCGGCTCGCGCTCGAATACGTCGAGCCCCGCGCCCGCGAGCCAGCCCTTGGTGAGCGCCTCGATCAATGCCTGCTCGTCCACGACGTCGCCCCGAGCGGTATTGATGAGGTACGCGCTCGGCTTCATCTTGGCGAGCCGCACTGCGTTCATCAGGTGCCGGGTCTCCGGCGTCGCAGGGCAATGGAGCGAGACGAAATCGCTCTGGGCCAGCACCTCCTCGGTGCTCGCGCGCTGCTCCGCACCCAGCTCCGCGGCGACTTCCGGCGGCGGCGGATAAGGATCGGTGTAGAGCACCCGCATCCCGAACCCGTGATGCGCCCGCCGGGCGACCGCCCGGGCGATCCGCCCCATCCCGATCAGGCCCAGCGTCTTGCCCGAGACCATGCGGCCGAGCATGTGGGTGGGCCGCCAGCCGGTCCAGTGCCCGGCCCGGACTTGCCGCTCGCCCTCGCTGGCCCGCCGAGCCACCATGAGCAACAGCGTCATCGCCAGATCGGCGGTGGCATCGGTGAGCACGTCCGGCGTGTTGGAGACCGCGAGCCCGCGGGCCTTGGCGGCCGCGACGTCGATGTTGTTGAAGCCCACGCCGAAATTCGCGATGATCTTCGCGCGGAGCGGCTCGGCGCTCAACACTTCGGCCGTGATCTTGTCGGTGACGGTGGGGAGCAGCGCGTCCGCCGTCCGCAGCGCCTCCTGCAGCTCGGCCGACGAGAGCGGCCGGTCCTCCCGGTTGAGCCGGGCATCGAAATCCTTGGCCACCGCTTCTTCCACCGCCGCCGGCAGGCGACGGGTCACCACGACGACCGGGCGGCTCACGTCGGCACCGCCACGCGCTTCGGCTTGGCGCCCAGCACCTTGGCGACGGTGGATCCCAGCTCGGCCGCGCTCGTCGCGACCGTGATCCCGGCCTCGCGCATGATCTCGACTTTCTCCGCGGCGCTTTCGCCGAACGCGCGGATGATCGCACCCGCGTGCCCCATGCGCCGGCCCTTGGGGGCGGACAGCCCGGCGACGTAGCCGATCACGGGTTTCTCCAGGTGCTCGCGGAAGAGACGGGCCGCCTCGGCCTCCTGCGGGCCGCCGATTTCGCCGATCATCATCACGGCTTCGGTGTCGGGGTCTTCCTCGAACAGCCTCAGCACGTCCACGAAGGAGCTGCCGTTGATCGGGTCACCACCGATGCCGACGCTGGTGGAGACGCCGATCCCGAGTGCTTTCATCTGGGAGGCGGCCTCGTAGCCGAGCGTGCCGGAGCGGGTGACGAGACCCACTTTGCCCTTGGCGTAGATGTGACCGGGCATGATGCCCATCATGGCCTTGCCCGGACTGATGACGCCCGCGCAGTTGGGGCCGACGAGCATCGTCCGGCGGTCCCGGGCGTAGCGGAACAGGTAGCGCTTGACCATCATCATGTCCTGCGCGGGAATGCCATCGGTGATCGCGACGACCAGGCGGATCCCCGCGTCGGCCGCCTCCATGATCGAGTCGGCGCAGAACGCGGCGGGCACGAAGACGAGACTCGCCTCCGCGCCGGCCGACTTCACCGCCTCCTTCACCGTGTTGAACACCGGCCGGTCAAGGTGCCGCGTGCCGCCCTTCCCGGGCGTGACTCCGCCGACCAGGTTGGTCCCGTAGGCGAGCATCTCCTTCCCGTGGAAGGTGCCCTTGTCGCCGGTGAACCCCTGGATGATGACCCGGGTCTTCTCGTCGATGAGGATGCTCATGCGCTCGCGCTCCCGGACTTGGCGCCCGCAGCCTTGAGGACGGCCACGACCTTCTGGGCCGCCTCGGTGAGAGTGTCGGCCGTGACCAGCGTAAGACCGCTGTCGTTGAGGATGCGGCGCCCCTCCTCCACGTTGGTCCCGGCGAGGCGCACCACGAGGGGCACCGGCGGCTTGAGCTCGCGCACCGCCTGGACGACGCCCTGTGCCACCCAGTCGCACCGGTTGATGCCGGCGAAGATGTTCACCAGAATCGCCCGGACCTTGGGATCCGCGAGCACGAGCCGGAACGCGTTGGTCACCTTTTCCGGCGAGGCGCCGCCGCCCACGTCGAGGAAGTTGGCCGGCGAGCTGCCTGCGTGCTGGATCAGGTCCATCGTCGCCATGGCGAGGCCGGCGCCGTTCACGATGCAGCCGATCTCCCCGTCCAGCGCCACGTAGTTGATCCCGTATTCCGCCGCCTGCGATTCGCGCGGGTCCTCCTCGGCGTAGTCCCGCAACTCGCTGACCTCGGGCCGGCGAAAGAGCGCGTTGTCGTCGAACGTCATCTTCGCGTCCAGCGCGAGCAGCCCGCCGTCCCGGGTGAGGACGAGCGGGTTGACCTCCACCATGGTGGCGTCGAGGTCACGAAAGGCGCGGTAACAGCCCAGGAGCACCGTGGCGCAGCGGTTCACCTGGGCGGTGTCGAGGCCCAGCGCAAAGGCGATCTCCCGAGCCTGGAAGGGCGTCATCCCCACCGCCGGCTCGACCACCGCCCGGATGATGGTGTCGGGCGAGTCTTTCGCGATCTCCTCGATCTCCATACCGCCGTGCGGTGCCGCGACGACCATGATCCGCTCGCTCTTCCGGTCGAGCACGAGGCCCACGTAGATCTCCCGCTCGATGGGGACCGCCGCCTCGACGTAGAGCCGGTGGACCACACGCCCTTCCGGCCCGGTCTGGTGGGTCACGAGCCGCTTGCCGAGCAGCCCCTTCGCCGCCTGGCGCACCTCGTCCTCGCTGGTGCAGACCTTGATGCCGCCCGCCTTGCCGCGGGCGCCGGAGTGGATCTGGGCTTTCACCGCCCAGCGCGCGCCGCCGATCTCCGACGCGCGGTAGACCGCCTGCTCCGGGCTGTACGCCACGCCCCCGCGGGGGATGGCGACGCCGAAGCCGGCGAGGAGTTCTTTGGCCTGGTACTCGTGAATGTCCAAGGGGAGTCTCCTCTGAGCTGTTAGCCGTTAGCCGTTAGCCATTTGCTGATGGCTAATGGCTAACGGCTAACGGCCAATGGCCTCTTCTTCCCGATTTCCGTCGCCATCCGCACAATATTCTCCGCCATCCGGGCCGATGCCGCGTCGATCATCCGCCCGTCAACCTGGGCCGCTCCCCGGCCCTCGCGCGCGGCGGCGTCCAGCGCTTCGAGGATCCGGTGCGCCCGGTCGACT
>Ga0099828_10000798_pt1 | contig 19917 bp, 11 predicted proteins | sample CZO8metaG_2_FD_79338 | JGI IMG/M metagenome (GOLD analysis project Ga0099828, IMG submission 79338) | Vadose zone soil microbial communities from the Eel River Critical Zone Observatory, Northern California, USA - CZOApr15con2H1.8 metaG | ecosystem: Environmental > Terrestrial > Soil > Vadose... | reverse complement strand
GGGCAACTCTTGAAGTTATGGGCCAGGACAGACTCCCGACGACGGGGGCCAGGCGTCGAGGAAGTTGACCCTCACGACATTCAGAATTAGGAGACATTGTCGCGGGCGTGTTCACACCGGTGCTCGCAAAACACTCGAAGTCGTTCTCGCTCGTCGCCTGCATCTCGGTTGGTGTCGACCGGATGCAGCGAAACTTCGAGCCGATACGAAGGCAGGTGGAAACATGGCAGAAGAGTGAATTGACCGACGTGACCGCGAAGGTGGTCATCTACGAGGCATTCATCGAGGGCAGACTGGAAGCTCCAAAACACCTCGCCCGCAGCGTGCATGACCTCTACTTCGAGCCAAAGTACGAAGAGTTCCGGCCGCGAACGATCTGGAGTCTCTCCAACGCGTTCACGTCGGCCTTCAATGAACTGGATCCTATCCCACAGTTCAAGGCTACGGCGAAGCTGGGCGAGTTCCTGGAAGCCCGGTTTTCACAATCGTTCTGACCTACCGGGCGGTTTCGGCGAGCCGCCCTCTTTTCCAACTTTGGCGTCCCGCGTCAGTGTCAAGGCTCAAGAGTTCTCGATTTCGGCGACAACGGCTCGGGGCGCGGGGCGAGGGGCGATCCCTCTCACAACTCTTCTCGGGGGAGGGGTGGGCGAAGGATCGGCATGCGCCATGAAAGAGTCAATCTGCATCATGCTGAAGTCCTATCCATTCGAAGATAGTCTTGAGATCCAGATCGCGGCCCACCTCCTTTGCCAAGCGATCCAGTGCTCGTTCTCGGTGTTTCTTCCAGTCACAAAAATGCGCAGCGCGCGCGAGTTTGTGGCGCATTCTGTCGCAAAGAGCTTTGCTTGTCGGGCCGGGTAATCGGCTGACGGGGTCGTTTTGATTGGCGTGAACATCCTTCTCACCGCCTATTCCTGCCGCCGCCAGTCGCCAGACATTCGCCTGACAGAACCAGCTAACTACCTGGCAGTCCAACCGCATCACTCTCGGCGAAGGTGCGGAAGCTTTGCGAATAAGACGGGCGATATGTGATCCAGCCTTCCCGAACCACATCAATTTTCGCCCATTGTTTGAAGATGAACGACCAGCCTTGGGCAAAGGGATGATTGCGCTTTTCAGACAGCACTAGGTTGAGCTGGCTAAAGACCATCCACATGAACTCGATCAGCTCGGTAGAAAATCGGACCGCATATTCAATTTGCGGTTGAGTGCGGCCTTTCTTCCAGTCTCCATTGCCGGTAGACATCATGTCGAAGAAACCAGGAAGGTTTGCGTCGTTCCGCACCTTCTCGAGCAGCGTTTCATAACGAGTGGTATGTGCGGACGTGAAGCGCTCCATTTCAGGTGTGGGCGCCCACCAGATGCGTCTGAGTTTTTCAAAGTAGTCGTTGCGACCCCGCGCCGTGGCACAAAGACGACTCGACGCGTTCGCACCGCCCGGTTCAAAGGCGGAAAACGCCACGTGATGGCCTAGCTCGCGATAGCTCTCAAACTGGGATTCGGTAAACCACTGGTTCAAGGTAGTGTCGTGCGGGAACGACGAATGTTCCTTCTTGTAGTTCAAAACGTCAGCCGGCTCGTCTCCCGTCAGCGATGACTTTACGTAAACAACAACCCCCCGAGTTTCTGGATCTTCGGGATATGTGATGGTTCCCACAACGCAATGTGCAGCGCTGTATTGAGAATCTTTCACGTGTTGCACCGGTCGCAAATCGAGATCGATGTCGACGCCAAAATCAGTTCGGCATTTGCGTACCGCCATGCCGATACCGCCAAACTTAAGCTCCCCGTCATCTTCGCTGTCGCAGATAACGATGTACCGGCAACGGCGGCGAACAAGCTCGTACAATCCCATGTTGTCGAAATGCCCGCCATCGCTAAGGTAGATGTAGTTGCTCGTATCATTAGTGTGGCCAAGCGACTCGTTGATTAAGGACAGCAAAGAAAAGTGAGGTGACGGCCGGGGATATGGTTCAGCTATTCTCCTGCCATCTTGAACGCCCAGTTTGGTTCCATCTTCGTTGAGTACACGCGGGTTCCGGAGCCACCAGCCGAGCCGGACAGTGAACACTGTCAGCAGGAAGGCTGTAGCCGGACTGCTGTGGTAGCCCATGTTGGGACTGACAGCTGCGCCCGAAATCGCCGCCGCGGTGCTGATGTGAATCCCGGGAGCGGGATAGGCGTAGTTCGCCGTCTCCACAAAGCCGTTAAAGCGCAGATTAGTTTTGCCTCTTGATGCCGTCCAGGGAACATCGTAGCCCGAGTAGAGCGGAGTAAAGGCAAAGGAAGCTGCTTTGCGTTCCTGCCACGCCAGGTCCTCTCCGAACGTCAGGTTGAGGGCGGTGCAAAAAATAGGAAACGGGCCGTCATAGCCCTTAGTAGGCAGCAAATCGCTCACTGTTAGATTGGCGTCTGCGTCATCAAAGCCGGTAAACGGATTCGGATGTCGTGGAATATTGGATGCTCCCAGGTAACATCGGGCCAGGCGGTTTCGATAGAAGGCGTGAAACGAGAATTCGTTGATATCAACTCTCCACGCAAAGAGCAAACAGATCGCCAGCGGCGCGAGATAACTGGCGAGCAGAGCTAGTGCACCTGCCGCTCCAGCTTTTTGCAACACTACTTCAGCCAACGCGGACACCAACAGCAGCAACCCAGCAATGAATACGTATGGACCAACAAGAGCCAGAAGTTCGACCACGCTAAAGTTGGGCGGTGCGTCACTTTTAGCCCCGGAAGACTCGGAACTCTTGCCTGCGAGCAAGCCTCCAATAGAAGCCGTAAGCCAGCCGGCCAAGACGGGTATACCTGCCCAAAACTTTGTCCAAAGCCATATCACCACGTAGTAGCCAAACAGAGAAAAGCTGAAAGACAAAATCCACACCAGGATAAAGAGTCCCATCCATGCAGCCAGCCTGGAGAGCCACTCGCGGCGCGCATCCTCAAAGATGCGTCCCAACAAGCCCACTACCAGGAGCATCGTGACTAGGGGCCCTCCAAGAATTAGTGGCGGTCCGACGACTAAAGCGACCCGCCACCAACCTGACGCCGCTACTGACCAGAGCTTGGCAATGATGATGATGCTTCCCACAATCCACGCTGCGCCTCCCGCGGCTGCGCAAATACAAAAGACGAACAGGCCAAGGAGAGCAAGCAGGAACTTCAGGTGTGAAGAGCACTTTGGCCCTCTCCAAAACTCGCTGACGCTCTTGTACTGAGAAGTGCGGTGATGAGTTTGCAGGTAGCAAAGTGGCACGCCGCCCGCCAGAGTAACCGTCAGCGCGAGCACGAGCAGAAGAAGCACACTTCCCGCGAAGGACAATAAAAGATTAATTCCAAAAGTCTCTGCCGCCATGATCGGAAACAGCAGCGTGAGTAGCAGAGCTGATGCGAGCAAGGGCAGCACCAGCCATCGTTGCACTGCACCCTGGCCGAAAGCACAGTACTCGGCGGCCTTACCTTTGAAACACCAAAGATTGTGCCCTAAAAAATAGAACGCCAGCAGGGAGAGATAGAAGATCGCTCCAACCACCGCGACGGCCGCTGGGCCGCGCTGCGGAACGATAGCGGAAGACGTGAGCAAATGAAGGAGAAGCGCAAGGAACAACAGGCCAGAAATCAAAATTGTCTGATTCAGCAGCGTATTGCGCAGCCATGTCGCGATCGCTACCCAAGTATCAGCAGTAAGGAGCCCCTTCTCAGGGGTGAGATAGTTGCTGTATCGACGCAGCCAGCGGATAGGCTCGGGATGGTCGCCCGGGTTATTCGGCTCTGGAAGTGGAATGAGTCGCTTGTTAACCTGCTCAAATCCCCGACGCTTGCTCCAGGCGGCGAACCACTGATGGATGTAGCCTCCACCCGAAACGGTGGAGAGGTAATCAAAGCAACGTAGCAGGTTGAGCTCGGCTAGCCCCTGCAAAATACCAAGATTGAAGGTGGCGCTACGTATGCCTCCGCCGGAGAAGCAGAGTCCCATGAGTCCCAAATCGGAGGCACGCTTGTAAGTATCTGCAGCAGATTCCGCCGCATCCGGTGGGTGCATGTCGAACTTGGCACGACGTTGTTCCACCTGTTCCAGTTCTTGCTCCAGAAGCCACTTGCTGGGGGTATATTCGGTTAGCGAAGCGAGCCGGGCCTGCACGTCAGCCCGTGATTGAAGCTCCCCTGCAAGGGCGCCAGCGTCTGGCGGCCTGGTTTTAAATGAAGAGTTAAGAACGATTTCAAGCAGCGGCCCTTTCTCGTCGCCGATCAGCCTGAATGTTTCCTCGGCTAATTTACCCACGTAGTCTGTCATGTTTTCCTGTATAGCCGTGCCAGCCTTTGGTTACAGCGGGCACGCGTGCCTGGTTAGAAGCTTCTTCTTGTTCACCTAAAATTGTTCGCCTAGAGCCGCTTTAAGAATGCAATCAAAGCATGCTTGTCAGCCTCGTTCAGGCCCCGTTCTCCGCCGGTGAATCTATCAGTCCCAAAATAATGGCCGCGATTCACAATTAGATCGGGACACTTGCTGAGTTCAAGCAGCGGATCAACCACGTTAGCGAAAACTTTCTTTGCGTCTTCATCGGTTGGGTTCGGTCCTAATTTTTGGAGATCCGTATTGAGCTTGACCACGACCTTCAGCAGCTTTGCGTCATGTGCCAGGCGCTCAGCCGGGTCCGGGCTTTCTGAAAACGGATTGATATTGGTGAGAAGTCCTACCGGAGTGCCTTTGGGAATGGGCCCGATCTGAACGATTTCGTCTTTATCGTCGATCAGCCAGGGAAAGAAGCGACGGAATCCTCGCATTTCCTGCAGGGCGTCGGGAAGATAACCGTACGAAATCTTGATATAGCTCTTCTCTGTGGTGCGGTCAATTTTGCCCGGAATCTTGTCTCCCAGCAGTTCATCTTTGTCACGCTTCTCCGGCCAGAGCATCTTTTCGATCGAATCCTGAAAAGACTCCAGCCTCTTCTTAACGCTCGGGGCAGGATTGAAGCAGTCCTGGTCCTTGTTCCCGGTCGAGTACTCCCAATTTCCAGAACACTTCAAATTGCTCGGATCGATGCTTCCCACGCTGTTATTCAACAGAAACGGCGCAGTAGACCAGAGACTGATCAGAGACGGCGGACGAGTGTAGCCGCGGCCTCCGGCCGGCATCTGGTAAGTCTTGGGCTCGCCGGTGTAAGGGTGATACCAGGTGATGGTGCCCACCGAAGGCAACTCTTTGTAGGACTGGGATGAAAAGTTGTCCCAGATATTGCCGGCCAGCGCATTGGTCGCCAGCGGACTGCAAGCATTCGTTTGTAAGAGCGTCACTGGAACGCGAAGCTCACTGGAAAGATAGTTGTGAGCCAGAAAGTCGGGCTGATTGACGATCTTCTTCATCTCCGTTTTGAAATCGTCGGTCATAGTCCACTGCCAGTACTTGTTCCAGCAGTCCAGGTAGTTCTTCCCCGCGCAACCCTGGCCCTCGTCGATGGCAATGGCCGCAACATTCGGCGGGGGAGTTGGCAATTTACTGGAGTGGCAGCGCGCACAGCGTTCGGCAAACACTTCTTTGCCGCGGGGAACCAGAGCATCGTCGGCTTGGAGAGCCTTCTGAACATCAGGATCAGTCTTTCGCAAGTCCTCTAGATGATGCGGCTCCGTAGCCTTGAGGAAGAACAGCGCCATCGCGGGTGTCTGCGCTTCGGTGGCCGCAAAATAGGCTGAATTCTTCCGCGCCACGGAGATTTCTATCGGTGTGATCGGCTTGCCGCCGACTAAAGCATTGAAGTGCAGTAGCCATTCTTCACTGAAAGTACCAATGTTTACGTAGACGCGATTCAGCGCTCCCAGCGCGCCCACCGAGTCGGACCCATCTTTCAGAACGCGTGGGGTCCATACCGTTTCTGGGGCCTGAAAGTAGTGGGTTAGCGGGCCGTCTGGAATAAATTCATTGAACTGCTTATTGTTCTTTTGTCCGCCGGCCAGCGTTTCTTTACCCCAGCGCCGGGCGTGCTCCAGACGTTCCCGTAACATGTAGACGGCATTCATGGTCCGCGGATTGTTGATGTTGTCGGTGGAAACAAATGACGTATCCAGCGAACCAGGCCGGGAGGTATGGAAAAGCTGCCAGGCGAAGTTTGACTTATCCGCATCCCAGTAAAATATCCGGTCGATCCAGAAATACTGGGCCCCCACGTTGGAGCTGAGGTTCTCCCATTTGGGATTGTCCGGGTCCGCGGGAGGCTTGAGCGGATTCGGGCCAACGTGGCAAAAGCCGCAAGACATTCCCACCCTGTAGGGGCGTACGAGGTTCTTATCGTTGTAATACGTTGGATCCTTGTAGTACTTATCCGCGTCCCAATGTTGCGCAGCCTTCTCGTCAAAATCGGGATTGGGGAAAAGCCGCAGTCCCACAATGCCGGTTTCGTAGCCATAGTAAGAACCCACTTCCAGCTTCTCGCCGTGAGGGCCAACCGTTTTGCCGCGGGCGCCGATCTGCACTCCAGGATATTTTTCCGCGTTTTCGAACGGATCTGGTTGGCAATCGGCACGGCGCCGATCGAGCCAGAGTCCCCACCGCTGTGGGTCAGGACCAGTCGCTTTTTCAAAACACGGATCGTTTACCAGCCCGAGATATTCCCAACGACGATCACGGCTCAGCTGCGGAGGCAGACTGGGATGCGTGGAGAGGGTTTTGAGGAAGTCGAGAGCGCCTGCGCTGTGATAGACCAGCTGGTCCCAGAGGCGATCGTTGCCGGCTGTCCATACGATCCACGTGTTGCGTCCCTGTCTCTCGATTGGTTCCAGAGGCACTCCGCCGTCCATATCGTGAAAGTAGTTATCATCTGCCGCTTTGAAGGTTGAGGCATCGCGGCCGGCGAGCAGCGCCTCATCCTTCACATGCCCGGGTCGCGGCTTACTGAACCAGTGGACGCTGTATGCGATTACGACGGCGGCAATCAGGATGAACAGAATGGACAGAAATTTTGCTCGACCACGCTCCAGTTGTTTAGACATCGTGCTGCCTCCTCGTTACTGTGTCAGCATCGAACGCTGCTGCACGTTATGAACTGGGCCACAGCCGCATTCATGCCTTTTTGGTCTCTCCGCTGTTTTAGTCTCCAAGCCTGCTCAAATAGCGCAGGGCGCTCATACCAGGAAGAAAGAAATAGGCGCCTCCGCGCACAGTGATGAACTGCGGCACATCCATAATGCGTCGCCGCACCGCGCCGCTCTGAGGAATGGAAAAAGTACCTGTACAGGGGCACCCTGCAACGGGTGACCGGTTTCCGATCAATGGATCGCTCTCCTCGGTCAGTCCATCGAATTTTGTACCCATCAGCCAGGCAGACTGCACAAACTCGAACTGACGCTGAATATTGCTGTTGATTGCGAAAAAGTGCAGACCACGCTCTGGGTCGTTCTCGGGCGCAGGTTGAAGCGCCTCCTCCGGAGTCAACTTTGGCCCGTACTCACGTCCGCGTCGGATGAGACGATGAAAACGTGTGGAGGCAATCAGATCGTCCCGGAGATTCTTATTCCCGAAACCCAATATCCGGATGAGAGTGGAAATCAATCCTTTGGGAGCACCTGGAATATCGGCATTGCGAGGATTCGCCCGGCGGATGTGCGCACCGTAAGGGCAATGCGTACCTTCAACGTCCGAGTCAAAAGTAAACATGTTCTTGGTAAGTCCATCGCGTGCTGCCCCAACACCCGGGATCGCCAGAGGGCTCAACGGCACCAGAGGCGAACCATCGGCGAGAACGCGCCCTACCATGTAGCTGCCAAGGCGATAACGCTCCTCCGGATTTGAATTCGTCGCCTTATCGAGAAATTGCCAGAACCCACGCACATCTTGCGCCAGTTGGCGCATAACCAGATAAGTCCCGTTGCGGCCCAAATCTTTGTTGCTAGGTTGATCTTCGGCGAAAGGCAGCTCGGAACTACCCCGATCCACCGGACCGAGCAATGGACGATCGGTATATCTTCCGTACTCATTTGGATACCCCAGCAGGAATTCTCCCAGAGACACTACGTTGCTGTACTCGCGTTCATTCCCATTTATGGGAACCTTCCGGGTTTGCTCCCAATCTATTTCTGGCTGGCTTAACCCATCGACAAAGCCAAAAGGCTCGCGTCCCCCGATGTCTGATGTCGGCAAACAATCCATTTGTTCAAATGCTTCCTGCCAGGACTTCTCCTTGATCGACTGCTTCCATTCATCGAGAAGACCAGGTTCTGCGAACAGCATCACAACAGCATGGGGAAAGTTGTTGGCAGCACCCCATTGCCAGTTCGATGGAGAATTGGCGCCGGTATCGCCCAAGCGGCGGGAGCGATTCTCGTCAACTGCCATTCCGGAAATGAATTCGCTGGAAAATCCGGCGATAACGTTCTGAGGAACGCCTAGGGCTTCCAATCCTTCACGAGTGAAAGCAACCTGCAATGCGGCCTTCGGCGGCTGTTCCAGTTTTTCGGCCGATGTAATAGGAGCACTGGCCAGCCAGGCGCGAGTTGCCGAAGCATTCTTAACCTTCACCAGGAAGTAGCAGGCTTCGGTCATGCGTGGGTAACCAAAGCGCACCGGCCCTTGAACATCGTCGTAATCAACCGAAGAGGCCATATTCATTGCTTCAAAAAAGTGCTACCCACTGTCGGAACCCAGCATCGGTCATGTCATCGCGCTCGATACCATCGCGGATCAAGGCGCTTCTTTTCAGGTCAAACGCAGATAGTCCCGGGTGCGCGTTGTACCACACTTGTGTAGATAGCTGATGTCGGCGCAGGCAATACTTGAATTTCTGCTCGTTCTTCGATCCTTCAAGCACAAGCCAATTGGTGGTCGGATAGCTAATCCCATTGCTGAAGACCAGGTTCAACCCCCATCCGGCTTTATTAATGAAGTCCTCCATGTAGCTCTCGAGGCTTCCATCGTAGTTACTCGCGAAAACCAACCGGTTCTTTCCATTTATGAAAACCCAACGCGCAAAATGGATGGTTGATACGCGCGCTAAATGTCCGCGAATGTAAACATGGCGCGCAGTGTAGTTCACCAGCCAAAGCAGGAAGCTCAACGTCCAGCGGCGAAACAGTCCTGGCTTGATGCCGCCCATAACGCTGAACTGGTTAGTTACGTCGTAGTCCTCCAGTTGCGCCAGCGCAGCTTCGTGTTTGGGATCAGGTCGTGGAGCAATTTCCATGTCGCTCTTTTCCCGGCTGCGGAGCTGAAAAATAAATAAAGGCAGATACAACACGAGCACCGGGGCCAGCGCCAGGAGTATTAACGGTACGCCAACCAGGTGCACCACCTTGCGAAGTTGCCATCCGAAAGGCGTGGGTTCTTCCTCTGAAAGCTTGATTCGCCCCGCAGCTTTTTCCACCTCGACGAAAGCCCTGAGTGACCTGTGCACGTCCCTTGAATCTTTTAGGGCAAACACGGCTGCGTTGTTATGCAAATATGCTTGCAGCGCGCGGCGCAGTGCGTCATCTTCACGAATGCGCTGCACCGTCCGTCCGACCCAATTTACATATGCAGTTGCCGCGCGCTTTTCACGACGTTTCATCCAGCGCGCCAAGTCAGCATCGGGCGAGAAGCCTTCGCAGAAGGAAAAAATACGGCGCAACCCGTCCCCGGCGTGGCGGGCTAGTTCCGCCCGAAAATCGTCAGCATCGCCATCGAAGTCGGCGATAAAAGCGAGCATGAAAGGATAGTCTCGGCGGGGCAAACCGTAGGCTGTATGAATATCGTCAAGGCTTTGGTCCTCTAAAATCACGAATCTGGCGAAGTGCAAGCGACCGAACTGTCCAAAAGGGACGATGGGATTCTGTGGATTGGCCATCCCCGGATCCACGTTCATGGAGGCAAGCAAACTTCTCAGCTCCGCTACGCGATCCATCTTCAGCGGCGCTGCCACGAAGAGATTGCCCTGAGGCATCATCTGAGCACTGAGGAAAAGAAACCCGGGCCGTCGGCACCAAGATCAAGGAGTCCCCGCCTGCTGAAATTGCAGCGCGAAGTGGATCAGAGGTGTCTTATCCCAATAAACGCGGCCCAAATAAAAGTTCGGGCCAGCGGAGCGGATCTCATCGCGGATCCAGCGGGCGACCAAGGAAGTTTCGGAATAGTCAAGAACGATGCACTCTTTCTTGTCGAACCAGCTTTCGCCTTTATAGACAGTCGCGATAATAGCATTCAAACCAATCGGAAGAATCCGGTTTCTGAGCACGCCGCGTTTCGCGTCGAACGTTTTTCCTTGCCAGGCAAACAGGTTGACAAGTTCCGCGATGTCCTGACTGAATTTAGTGCCTGGAGCGATGATGGCGGTGCCTTTCGCGGGTCCGTCGGGAATTTCTCCCGCAGGGCTGCTGGAAAAAAGTTGATCTAGTTGCTCATTTGTCATTTGCAATAATTGCGTCACGTCGTAAGCCATGTCGATGCCTCCTTTGACAACAAGCCAATCTGGCCCGGAAAAGAGGGGCCGAATTGACCAACGTCGCGACTGAGTGTTCTGTTGCTCTCCTACAACAATCTGTCTAGCAGGCCAGATTAGGTGGCGCTTGTTTTGTTCGAAACGTAACAAGACTCCGGGTTTACACTTTTCCCAGCGCCGAGCTTGTTTGTGGGGAAGAAAATTACTGAGCACTATGAGCGCAGAAATTTCAGTTGTCAACTGTTTTCTGCGGTTAGAAATTTTTCGGTATGAGCGTCCGGTGCAGGCCGCGACTTCAGCTGGCGGCAAGTATGACTTCGGCAGCCTTCTCTGCAATCATGTAGATCGCACTCACAATGAAAAATCCAGGGATGCGGGGAAAAACTGAGGCATCTACGACCCGCAGCCCTTCAGTTCCATGCACGCGAAAATCGCTACCCAGCACGCTATTGTCCTCGCGAGACCCAATGGCGCAAGTGCAAGAGGCGTGATGCCCCCAGGCATTATTGCGAATAAATTCCTGCAACTGTTCGTCAGTCTGTACCTCTTCGCCTGGCAGGTCCTCTCGCTCGATCAGCTTCTGCTTCTTCAGCGGGACTGTTAACCTTCGGACAAAACGGACACCCTCAACCACGGCCTCTAAGTCCTCGTCTGCGCCTTCTTCGAAGTAACGAAAATTGACGTACGGCATGTCCCGCGGATCGGCGGAACGCAGCGTGACCTCACCTGCCCGGTTCCGTGTGTGGCCCTTCAATACCACCCAGGTGAGATAGTTCAGGTCTTTTGCGAACGCCAGAGAATATCCGGGATAATAGCCCTTAAAGTTGGCGAGCAGTGCCATGCAGAACAGGTCGGGCGGACCTTCAGCAACCGGCGAGTGCCTGAAAACAGTAAGAACACTGCCATTGGTCGCATACACTCCACTGCGGCAGGCTCTCCACTGCCGGTATTGCGGGTCATCAGTAGAAAACTTTGCGTTCTTATACACGTGCCATGCCGGGAAGTTCATCCGGTTTACTACTGCGATTTCGTAACGATCTTGCAAGTTCTGTCCCACTCCGGGCAGATCGACCCGCACCGGGATATCGAAATGTCCGAGCACCTCGCGCGGCCCAATCCCAGAAAGCATCAGCAGTTGAGGAGAATTGAAAGCTCCACCCGCCAAGATCACCTCTTTGGAGGCGTAGATACTACGACGCTCGCCGGGGACCGGGCTGGGCTGCGAATGAGCGCGGTAAAGGCGCTCGCCATGGAGATACTCTACTCCGATAGCTCGATTGTTCTCGTCCAGCAGGACTTGAGTTGCGAGTGCATTTAGTTCCAGCCTCAGACTAGGATGTTTGCGACGTGTTTCGAGAAGGTGTTCGCGCGTCCCAAATCGGGCGTGATTTCTGGTTGTAAGCGGCGCAAATCTGGTGCCGAATGCATCTTTCGTCACCAGATGCCAATCATTCGGGTCCAGCTCTCCTTGGAATAACCATTCCAGGCGTTTGATCTGGTCCTTGGAGTCGCAGAATGACCCTAAGACTGACTCTACAACCACTTCCCTCAATGCGCGATTGCGCAACGCCGCCATGGGCACAGCTTTTTCCGTGTGCAGCCACCCCTTCCAGCCGTGTCGCGTCGGGTTGAACCCAATCTTCGCCATCCAGCGGTGGAGTGGACGGTAATGGCAGTTCTCCATACGCTCGAAGTACGTCCACATGCGTTCAGCGCGCCAGCTTGGGTCCTGAGTGATATCGGCAATGTGATCCCAATCAGAGTTATTGGGACAAATCAGAATCATGGCATTGTGAGCGGTGCATCCACCCAGTGTTCCGGCGCGCGGATAGAGCACGCCGTCGACAGATTTGCCTTGAAACTCTGGGAAGTACTTTGGATCAAGCCGTTGCTGGTTGTCGTCAGCGTAGTGGCGGACGAAGAAGTCCCACTTCATGGCCTCGTTCTCAGAAGCGAAGCCATGAAACGCCGGGACGTCGTAGTCGTTGGGCAACCGATTTGCGTCAGGCTGAACTGGGTCTCCTCCGCTCAGCTTTCGCGGATCGCCCCCGGCTTCCAGCAGGACAACCGAGTGTCCCGCCTCAGCAAGCCGAGCGGCAACTGCGCCTCCGCCCGCGCCCGATCCAACAACTACATACTCGCAGCCGGCAGTTTGATCTGAAGTCATCAAAGTCATTCTGTCGCGAGGAGCGCGAAGATCGGTTTATAACGTTGCAGCTAATTCGAAGCAGCTGCGTTCATTGCGACTTTCCAGCGGGCCAGTTTGGGCTGCGAAGCATCCGTCGCTACTGCAGTCACGTAATTGATAGGAGCGTGATCGGCCAATTCGCGGACTGCGAGATTTCCTTTCCGCCAAGCATATTCAACCAAGTACTCCGAGGCAGCGGCGATTCGATCTTCCTCGACTTCGCTGTCGGCGGGATTCTCTGTTATCTGACGGCCCCGGTCGATGTAGAACGGTACTCCATAATGCTCGTACTTGATTTTGCCCAATGATTCTGGGGGGATTCGCGCGACGATATCGCAGCAGTCTACGAACCGACGGTTACTCAGGCCGTTGAGAGTGGAGACAAACTGTGCATCACCTACCCTCGGAGAACCAAACGTGTAAAGGAAATCAGGCGGTCTGATACTGGCGAGCAACGTTGCCATCGCCGCACCAAGGCTGTGACCGGTGACGAGAACCCGGCCGCGAAGCTTGTCGAGGGCGGGGCTGAGAGTCGGCAGGAGAGGACCGATCGCTCCGGCAAATCCCGTGTCAACGAGGCCGATGCTTGGGGATTGGGCGCCTAGGGGCCAGTTGCATTGCAGAAATTCGGCATCATCGGCCAGGTCAGTTGGGTCGTCAGCATCCGTGCCGCGAAATGCAAGTACGGCTAGGCTCCTACTTGGCTCCGAGTCCTCGTGAACCGCTAGCAGGCCATGTGATCCCATCCCGTTCGGAGTGCCGGTGTTCTCAAAAAACTGACACATAAATCCCAGCGGTTCAAGAATCGCGCGCACCTGTTGCTGATCGAATTGAAAATTCGGTTCACTACGGCAATAAGCCACCCGCACCATTTCTGCGCACAACGCTGCTTCCGTCTCGGGTAGGCCTGAAGAAAAGAAATTCCCGCTGCGGGCAGGATAGAAAAGATCCACTTTTCGGGGGCTGTAAACAATGTTCATGTCAAACTCCTGAGCTGCATTTGAAGCAGCTCTGTTTCGTGCGGGGAGGGTAGCGCGTGCTCGACCGCGCGCCGTTTATAGCCTGCAACTATACACCTGAAGATGGAGTCAGACGGGAAAGCTCTCGTCGCCCGTCGGCTCATAGTGTTCGACACGGTTCATACTCTGCCGCAGAGTTGAGAGCTCCTTGTACAGGCGCAGACGGGCGCGACTCTGGTTGCCCAGAGGACGGTGCTCGGCAATGCAATGCCACGGGTTGTAAGAAAGTATCCTGGCAAATGCGAGCTGCTCGGACGAATCGAACTTCTGTTTTGGTATTCGCAGCACGGCAGCGGGGACCCGTGGTGATAGCCGCGTTGGCCACAAGACGGCATTGTTCTCAATGGGCATCAGATAAGGATCGGTTTGTACTTGAAGCAAAATGTCGAACTCCACATCCTGCCTCGCGAGAGTGGCGACCATAGCTTCACGCAGATAGTTATCAGGCGGGCGGAGCGGCAGACGCGGCACACGCGTTCTCGTCTTGAGCCGTGGCCACATGGAATACTGCATGGCCTGCCCTTCACCGAGGAGGTATGGAACGCAACTAAAATACGTGCTCTCCAGTGGGCTGCTTTGAGTCTTTATCCACAGCGACTGCATGACCAAGTCCAGCACATGCGGATGCGCGAAGTTGAGAAAATAAAAAATCTGAGCGTTTCGGTAGCTCCAGTGTTGTAACTGCGAATTGGCATTGGTGTCTGGAGTCACGAACGTTGGTGGGGAAACGCCAAACATGTCTTGTGTGAACTTCTCGTCATCTAGCAGCTTGGGACCGGGCACTCCCATTAGCTTGATGCTCATGCTCATGAATCCCACGTCGTCGATGTCAGGAGTTATGTAAGGGCCAGGTCCTGAAAAACGTACCCATGCCCGATACGTGCGCGGCTGCGCGAAGATGCCGCGGCGCATGTGCTCGGGCAGGTCCTCACGAATGATGACCTCACCCCGGACAATGCCATGCGTCTTGGTGTTTCCCGCGCGCTGGAAGTCCCCAGCTTGCCAGAGCTTGCGCATCTGATTGCCCATTGTTGCGATGATGTCGTCAAGGTGCACTTCTTCATCCGGCTGAATTCTTTCCTCGGCCAGTTTGAGGCCGTCGTCTTTGCGTCGCAGGTTAATGAGGGCGGTGGCTACGTTGGTCAGAAACTCGCGAAAGAGTTTGTCGAATACGGGACGAAAGAAGGGATCGATTCGGCGTTCCAAATGAACAAACAGCGTCGAGGCGTTGGCGAGCCAATTGAGCAGCCGGACACCAGTGTCAGCAGGGGGTAGGCCATAGCCGCTATTGGTAATGGAACGCACGACTGAGGTGCCTCAGTATACTCTACTCACGAGCGCAGCTCGGATCTTCTCTTCCGAGCGAGCAGGGAAGAGTTGCAATAACGGTTGGAAAGTTTTCTGTCGGCACTCGTCGTGGAGCCTCATCGTGCACGCTCTAGATGGTTGTTAGCCAGCCTTCTCCGTACTGCCGCCGCGATACGTGTTGAACAACTTGAATAGTGTGCCCAGCGCACCCAAAGCCGTCGTAACGTAGGCCGCAGACGATTGCCACAGCGCATTTTGTGTGGTGAGCAGAAATGCTCCAAGCAGAATCATCGTGGTGAAGAAAACGCCATGCATTTTTCCCCAACCGCTGCGACGCGATTCGCGTAGCCACTCCTGTTTCAAGCCTGCCGTCGCGGCGGACCGCACGAAACGCCGAAAGCTCTCGTTCATGAGGCGAAACTGAGGGTTTGTCGTGATGAGACCCTTGCGCACCAGTTGCCGAATGGCCCTTCCATTGGTGGGATTCAGTAGCCCATCCTCTGCAAGTTGAGCGAGCGCAAACTTCTGGTCATCCGAACATTCTTTCCAAACCAGGCGATAATACCCGTCAGCCCGCTCCAGGATCTCCGAGGCAATAGTTTCCTCTGAGTGGATGTTTTCCGTCTTGATGTCTATGGCGAGTTGCGCGCCGATGGGCCACAGAGCCGCCATCGGGCCGCACTCTCTCCAGATAAGGTCTTGCGCTGGACCCTCGTACAGCTTCTGCCAGTAGTAAGGCTCTTCGCGGAGATCAATTGTTTCAAGAGGGCCGAACATATCGTACTCGTCCGGGGAGGGCGGGACCTTCATAACCGCAGCTAGCTGGGTGTTCTCTCTTTTTAACAGTCTTTGGATCAGAATCTTCTTTTGCTCGTCGTGTATGGGATCATTCAATCTGTATTCGAAATGCAGTATCTCGATTACAGCATTCACTGGCAGCTGGTCCAAGTCTAAATTCTCGGCCCATTTTGGTTCGGTTGCAATTTTCTCCAAATCTATGGGTTCTTTTTGGAGGTCTAAACGCCAGTTCTCCCGAACATGGGGCACAAGGATGAGGACACTCTGACCCTCGCGAATAGCTTCCGCAAGTCTCAGCTCGCCTGTCATCTTCAGAGGAGCGATATCGAAAAGGAAAATCCTACGCGCAAGAGCCCAGACGATGAAGGCGATCGCCACAATCACGCCGGCCGCAACCGCGACCCCCGCGAAAGCGTGATTCTCGGATGAGCCTGGAATGTTCGACGTGATTAGTAAATCATTTTCCGCTTCGTTTTTTCCTGGCACTAGAGAATGCACGCCATGCCAGCGAAGGGTCAAGTTGGACTCTTTACCATCCCAAAACCACTCGGGGAAATTGTCGCCTGCGCGGTCTCCTGATCGGTTCGTGGGCTCCGTGCGGTCAGATTGCGACGAGGTGGAATCAGAATTCTTGGGGTTGCCAGGCTGGTCGATATTGTCCGGAATCACCCCTAACATCTCCGCGGCGGTCTGGTTGTAATCAAGGTGAAGCGCATAGACTAGTTTCTTGAACCAACCGCTGTAAAGTTCTCTTCCTTCCTGACGGGGGGAATGCGGACACACCGGAAGTTTGTCCTTGGTGGGAAGCAGCGGGTCGAGCACAATCATCTTCCATGGCGAGTCGGGCATTTTGTCCGATGGCTGATCAGGTGTGATCTCGCTCGATAAGGTGTTTGCGCCTTCCGTGGATTGTTTGTTTTCTGGACATTTCTCGCTGTCTGGGTTTTTGAATGCGTCACAAGTCCCGGCACCGAGTTCATCGACGCCGGGTTTATCCGTGCTACAGCGCTCTTTAGTGGACATGAGGCGTTGATCCAAGGCGGACGCCAGATGCAGTTGTGCTTGCTTGATCCCCAATCGCCGTTCCAGGTTCAGGCTGGCGCGGAATAGCGCCATTGGTGTCAATACCCCAAGCAGGAGGAGCAGCAAGAGAGCGCTCACAACGTAACACCCTCTCCAGACATAAGGACTCATTTCAGCATCGTTGGAAGTCTGCTCCGCGTCCTCGTTTCGATTGACATAGCGTCTAAACCTCCGAGCCAGGTACCGCCTAAACGTCAGAGCGAGATAACGAAGCCTTCGATCGAGCAGAGGCAGTGCCGCAAGTATCCCGAAGCCCAACAAATAGATAACCGCCCGCAAGTAGGGCACCCGCCAAGGCAGCAGGAAAACAATGGCGCCAAACAACAAAGTGATTACAAGCCCGGCGAGAAGTCTGCGTACTCTCTGCGCCGGCTTTTTCTCTCTCGTTTGCCCACATACCCGAATACACCACGCCGTCAGCAGAAAAGCAGTGTAGGGGACGGCAGCGCAGGCGATTACGTTTTGTTCGCTCGACCCAGTGAAGCCCAGAGATAAAAACAGAATAATCAGCGAAGTATAAACAACGATTTGATATATGTAGGTGCTCAAGAGCGCCCGATTGGGCCATAGCCACTCGGCCGCAAACTTAGGCTGGCGAATGAGGCACCAAATCGCAATGACCAGGGCGGGTACTGCCAAAATCGCCAGAAGCAACAGGGATGCCATCGTCATGGATTGCAGGTTGAGCGTCCGGACGAAGTTCACGTCTCGAAAGACGATCAGGGACCACGGCGCCTGCGATACACCGATAACGGGCATCACACGCATCTGGTAATCATTTCCCAGATATTTGACAGTCAGCGAGCGTTGGGTCGAATGGCCGAACATGGCGGCCTGAAGCTGCTTGCTCCAATCGCTCTCCTGTAGAAAATTCTCATGTAGGTTTTTTGTCTTATCAACGTGGAACAAAACAAGGCCTGTCCCATCTACAAGTGCGAAACCGTAGCCGAACGGCAGTATGGGATCAATCAACGAAAGCGGTTGAGCGGTCAGAGATGCAGACCCGCTTGCTGCATCACCTCTAATATCCTTACCCTTCGTCAGCAAAGCTGGATTGCACTCGCCGGTAGCCATGGTCAGCCCGGCAAGGTATTCGAGCTTGTTCGGAGGCCTAATCGAATCGAAATGAAACGCCGGAGCCCTGCCATCCAGGTAGGTCGACTTTGGACCTACGTTGAGGCGTGACTGGGAAAGATCGATCATGGGCGTGAGATAACGGCTTGGGCTCCATTTGACAATCTGTTGTCCGTCGTCATCAGTCCAGAATACGTTGTTCAGATACGGGTAAATTTCCGTTTTGGTCGGGGGCGGCGCCACACCGGGGTTACCGCTGAAACTCCTTATAATCTTGCGATCTGGTTGTGCGGTCGTTGGGGGTGCCGCGGATTTGAGATCATTCCGAAGCTCTGAGCTCGCGCACGACTCCAGCAGTTGATCTCGCATCTCCCGTAGTTCCTGATATATGTTCCTCGAGAGACGAGTGCTGAGCTGATCTAATTGCTCTTCGGTGTCATCGTTCAAGGGAAAACCAACGGCATTAAGCCCTGACAGGGTGAAGACGCTGGTCAGCCAAACGAGAAGGAACCCCAGGAAGCCAAGTTCGCGAAGCCGTAAATGCTCTCGCCGGTTGATGAAGACGATCTTCAGAACCGGAGCGCTCATTAAAACCACAAGAAACACCGCCGTAAGCCAGACCATGAATGTGGAAGAGATTGATAACGCCTCCCATTCCAGAGATTTCGAGGGTGTCAGCCCGCACAGTACCCACTCCTGCGCCGGTTCGTCCTGATTCGGTGCATCTGTGAAGACGTCGACTAGCACAGGCTGCAGGAAAAGCTTGTAACGCGTACCCGCGAGCAGGACATCGGTCAAGTGTTTCGATTTCGTCCGCCATGACTCATCCGCGTTCTGGTTGATGGCGCGCCCGCTGGTCTCTTGATCGTTGCTTTTGGAGCGCAGTCCTGCGTGTGCGCCTGCGGTGCGGCGCACCGGTTTGGTCTCGCCGTCGCCGTCAGTTGACTTTGCCTCTGTCGGCTTTTCATCCGTGCCTCCGGGCTGGGCTTGCAGAAGACCCGTGAGGGTTGTGAACTGCGGACCGATCTTATTGCTCTGATAGACGATTGTTCCCGTTTCCGAAACCAGGAGAATATCGTCAAAGGGTAGGGAACCAACAAGAGGCTTCAACACGCGGCTGAGTTCCAGCGAACCGACGTAATCGTTTTTTGAGCCTTTATGGCGGTGAGCGGTCAGCAACAACTCCCAGGTGCCGTTGCGCCGCTGCGTTTCCAATCGGGAACCGGGCGTAGGCGGCCTCGGGTGGGTTGTCAACTCTAAACCCGGCGCCAGGTATTTTACATAGTCCTTCAGTGAGTCCTGATCCCGCTCGGCCGGGTCCTTCGATCTGTCCTCAGGCCGGATTACAACAAATCGCTTCAGATCCTGATTCTTCCGTTCAGCCAGATCGGCTATGAACTCAAGAATGCTGCCATGAATCGAGATCATTGCCTGGATCTGGTCGCCTAACATGGCAAGAGATCGGAAATTTCGGTTTGCAAGATATTCGCGCCGCGCTTTAACGTACACGAAGTAATAGAGGCAGAAGGCCGAAGCCAACACCGCCGCAGTGATCAGGGGAAGGACCCAGGAGGTTGGAGGTTTTACTCCGCCTGTCGCTTCGCCAGGACCGGCGCTTGATTCCTGGGAAGGGACGTTCACATTGGAATCATCCGCCATGACTCCCGCCCCAACGGCGCAACTGAATGAAATTTGTGGGTCCGCTTAGGCTGGGAAGTATACACCTACTCAAAGCCGCGTCAACCATCACATGCAGATTTGTTCCAGATTCAAAACAAGGTTACCGCCGTTTGAGGTCATCGGGAAGAACACACGAGCGCCTTCCGTGCGGACTGTAATGGAAAACAGAAGAAAGTGAGCTTTCGCATCCTCCAGCTTGCGCAACACCAGCACCCCTTGGTTCCCCTCGGCCGCGCGGTAGTCCAGGTGGCGGTTGGTTATGCTCCCTTATTTCGTACTATTGCTGGCGTGCTCGCTAACCGCGCAGGTTGCACCACCGCTAAAATACAAAGTTCTGAAGTCCGGCAAGCCGCAACAAACAGTTGCC
>Ga0099828_10000797_pt1 | contig 19920 bp, 17 predicted proteins | sample CZO8metaG_2_FD_79338 | JGI IMG/M metagenome (GOLD analysis project Ga0099828, IMG submission 79338) | Vadose zone soil microbial communities from the Eel River Critical Zone Observatory, Northern California, USA - CZOApr15con2H1.8 metaG | ecosystem: Environmental > Terrestrial > Soil > Vadose... | reverse complement strand
TGCCACTTGAGCCCGATGTACTCACTGGGACGCATTCCAGTAGTGACGGCAACGGCGAACAGAGTCCCGTACATCGTGGGCAACGCAAATTTCAGAAAGGTTTGTGCCTCCTCTACACTAAAGACCCGCACCTCGCGCCTTCGAATCCGTGGCAGCTTCGCGCCTTTGGTCGGAACCTCCAAGATCATTTCCCATTGCAGCGCCTGTCTGAACGCCGCGTTGAGCACCCAATGAGCGCCCTGGACTGTTCTTGGCGAGAGTCCGCGATCTGTCATCTCTTGGTAAGTCGCTTGGACGTCCAATGGCCTGATTGCCACGATCGGCTTCTTACCCAGCGACGGTCGAATGTATTTTGCGAGCAGACTCTCGTAACTTTCGAATGTCTTGCTGCAGATTCGCGACTTCACTGTCTTGAGCCATTGATCGAGATATTGATCCAAGCGAATCTTTGCGCCGTCCCTTTCAATATATGCGCCCAGTTCATTGACCTTCTTTCCGAGAAATTTCTGCGCTTGGCGCAGAGAGCCATGCACAGTACGGTTGTAATAGCTGCGTTGTTTGGTTTGGGGATCGCAACCCATGGGGATGCGAATCATCCAGGTGTTCTCTCGAACGGCGATGATCTGACCCAGTTTGCGCGACATGGTCATACCTCCTTTCTCTGCTCGCAGAACGCAGCAGCCGGGGCTATCGATGATTGATGTTTTGGGATTTGGCGGGGAAATGGGTTACAACGACGGGCCGTTCAGCAGGGCTGCTTCCATCTTGGCAGCAGCTTCGTCTTGCATATGCGGAAGCACGTGCGAGTAAGTGTCCAGGGTGAAGGCAGCGCTCGCATGTCCAAGCTGCTCGGACACCACCTTGGGTGCAACCCCAACCGCGAGAGCAAGAGTGGCAGATGTGTGGCGGAGATCGTAGAGCCGGATGTTCGGCAAGCCTGCTTCTCGCAGGAGTGGTTTGAAATGCTTCTTGACCAAGTATTCCTCGCTGGTGGGTGCGCCACGCGTCGTGGTAAAGATCAGATCAGCGAATACCGACTCGCACGCTGCCTCGGCCTCACCCACCCCGCCTTTCAGCTTCCGGAGTAGGTCAAGCACCCACATTTGCAGTTTAACGACTCGACGACTGCGGACCCGCTTCGTGTCCGCAAAAGTCCATTGGCCTTCATTCCTGTGGAGAGTTCGAACGACGCTGATGGTTCCACGATCCCAGTCGATGTCCCGCCAGCAGAGGGCCAGATATTCGCTCGGGCGCATTCCAGTGGTCAGGGCTACAGCAAAAAGGCACCCTTGTGGGGAATGCGAAGCAGTCCGGAGAAACGATCGAGCCTGCTCTGTCGTCAGCACAGACATTTCTCTGCACTGCTCACGAGGAAGTTCAACTCCCTGCGTGGGATCATTGAGGAGCAACTGCCAACGTATAGCCTGCCTAATTGCAGCCCGCAAAACGGCATGTGCGTATCGAACCGTCCGTGCCGAGAGGTTCCGGTCGTTCATGACCTGATATGCGGCCTGGATTTCAAGAGGCGATAGCGAGGCCAAGATTCTTGCGCCGATTGTTGGACGGATGTATCTACGCAGCATTGCTGCGTAGTCGTGGTACGTCCTTACTTGGACTTTAGGTCTCACGGCCGTTTTCAGCCAGTGATCCAAGAATTCGTCCAATGTGACCTGGAGACCCTCTACACCGCGGGACAAATCTCGTTCGTGTAGCCTTCTTGTTAGGTACGCCTGTGCATGCCGTAGAGAGCCGTAGATTGTTCGATTGTGGTAGGTGCGCTTTCGCGTTTCGCGATCGCGCCCGAGATAGACGCGAACGAGCCAACGACGCTCGCCTCGTGCAATGATCTGACCAACCTTGCGGGACATGAATGTTCCTCCTTTCTCAGGAAGCAGACATGCGTCCGGGCAATTTGCAAGCTCAAGTTCCGCGGACAAATGCGTTTTGGTTTGCTGACAGGGGGGCAAGACAGCGTCTGACTAAGGGATTTCTGGCGAACAAGGGCCGTTGCGTACTGCGACTCCGGCGCACTGATCGCACGCGGATTATTGCGGAATCACAAGGAAACGCAAGTTTCCCACTGGCCGACAGTCAGGAGATCGTTATGTACTGGTCGCGCGCGGATTGCCTGATGAATTTCTGCACACAATCGGCACACTCCGCTCGTCTTGGAATGCAGTCACCTGGTCCGACCGAGAAGATTCTCTTCGCATTTCCCAGAGGGGCGTTTCCGAGGACTTTTGCGGTTGTCTCTTTGCAAAGCCCGATCAGCGCAGACGGACCGTTCCTCAGTGTTACGCCGAACAGAAATTGGTGAAAGTTTCGTCTGTGCCCAGTTTTCAGTTTTTGTCCCTGGTGTTGTGAACGTTTATTCTCTAGTGGTTATGCCATTTCGTCCCCTGAAATCTTTCTTCTCCACTGCCGACGAACTGCTTCGGCAGGATTTGCCTACGCTTGGTGCGGTTTTACTCACACACTTGCAAAGCTATGAAGGCCTGAATACGGTCTACCAACATGCCGGAGTTAATCGGGGCTACTTCCGGGCCATGCTTGAGAACCGAAACGTGGGCCTTGGGCCGCTACCGAAAGAGGCGGAATACGGAATCCGCCAGCCTGAGGTGACAAAGCGAATGATGGAAGCGTGGAACTGGCTGGAGAGGCAGGGGGTGCTGATTCGCAATGACGAGCAAACTGCTGACTGGTTCATCATCTCCACTGACGGAGAGAGATTGCTCAAGTCAGGTAACCCTGCCGTGCAACAAAACGCAGGTGCCGATCATTCACGGCATAAAGCGGATTCCCGACCATTTCGTTGGGAAGACCTCGACAATCGACTTCTTTTTCCTAAACTACAAGAGATTTCTAATGAGATGCAGAAGAGGTCTGTCGAAGGTGAGAGGAAGGCCGCTTTTGACACAAGGCAGAGTGGCAATTCAGCCGGTTACCTATCACGACTGTTCGACTTTCAAGAACAGCTTACCGATGAGTGGGTACAGAGAGTCTTCGCCGCTCATTGTGAATCATGGTCCCAACAGAGCCGATCTGTAACTGGAGAGTTCATACGAGCAGTACGGGACCGAGCGATAATCCCGCTCATTGCTGCACGAAAATCAGCAGTACAGTTTGAAGTTTCGCTGCGGGGCACTCGGATTCGAGAGAACCCAAACCCTGTTTCCCTTGCGGAATGGAACCGTCGGATGGATCGAATAGCGGCACGCTGGAGCCAGCGTCTGGAGTCCGACGCCGTCGCCGAAGAGTACCGAGCATCACGGCCATCTGATGTCAAGGATGACCGCTACTTCGCCCTCTTGGCTATCGAAGAGGCAAGAAAGAGTACAGCTGAAGACGATAGGCCACATCCTAAGGTTGGTGCAGTCATCGTGAAGGATGGCAAGGTCCTAGCGAAAGCGTATCGCGGCGAGAACCCGAAATCTCATGCTGAATATGTCGCACTAGAGATGAAGCTACCCAACGAAACGGTGGCTGGAGCCACGGTCTACACGACGCTTGAACCGTGCACAGAAAGGAACCCACCCAAAATCTGCTGCGCTCAGCGACTCGTGGACCGACGGGTTGCTCGCGTACTTATTGGGATGCCCGATCCCAATCCTGACATCCGCGGCCTTGGAGATCAACTCTTGAGCGAAGCGGGCATCGAGATTCAACTATTCCCGCGAGACCTAAGGATGCAAGTCGAAGAAATGAACCGGGAATTTATCCGAGATCAAAAACAAAAGTGGAAAGCGAGAGTGTCTTCGACGAATACTGACCATCCAGCGGAATTGTCTGACTTGCAGTGCACGACAGCGATGGTTTCTGAAATTATTCTTGAAGCTCGCAATATAAATCGGGAAGACGACAGACACGTCTTCCAATGTCAGTCAATCTCGGAATACCCGACTAGATACGCGGAAGGCGATGTGCGTAGTCGACTTGAGCGACCACTGGTTGTGATGGGTATCAACGTAACGGAAGTCGATGCTCTCACGTGGGAGCCGACACATGTCCTATACCGTGACCCGACCACTGGGAGAGAAAAGGAGTTCGCGGTCTACGCCGGTCACAGAACGAGCGGATCAGAGGTTGTGGTATTTGACATCAACTATTGATAGCAAATTCAGGGAAAGGGAAAAGCGGGAACAGACAGAACGTCCTGCATTTTTCCGACGAACGGAGATTCGTGGACGTCCGGCTTGTCCCCGGTTTTTCCCGGACATTGGGAGCAACGTCTATGTTCAGGATGACAGACGACGGCTCGGTCCTCAGCAATGATGATCGCGTAATCTTTTTCAGTTTTCATCGGTTCATCGCCGATATCGTGCAGGGAAAGTGTTGCTTCATTTGTGGCGCGCGGCCCGGCACCGTGCCATTCAACGACGAACACATACTCCCCGACTGGATTCTCAGGAAGTTTGAATTGCACGACAAGACGATTACCCTTCCGAACGGAGAGAAATTTCGTTATGCGCGCTTCCGCATACCTTGTTGCGAACCCTGCAACAGCAAGATGGGGCGTGAACTGGAAACGCACGTGAGCGGGTTATTCGCAGGAGGATACGAAGCATTCACGCAATACCTAAAAGAAGGAAACCCCTGGTTCCTGTTCGGCTGGATGTGTTTGATCTTCCTGAAAACTCACCTTAAGGACAATGCCCTTTACTTCCACAAGGATCATCGTAAGGGTGAGCAACGAATCGGCGAACTGCACGCCTGGCAGGACCTCCACCATATTCACTGCGTGGCCCGATCCTTCTATACCCAGTGCGAACTCAGAGCAGAAGTCTGCGGCTCACTTCTGGTGTTGCCCGCGAAGATCATTCCCGGAGTCGAGTCGTTTGATTATGGCGATCTTTCCTTCGCGCAGACCATCCTTCTTCGAATCGATGACATTGCAGTCATCACAGTATTGGATGATTCGAACGCCCTGAACAGCGTCCGGATGAGCGAACAATGGAAAATCAATGGACCACTTTCACCATTGCAACTTCGTGAGATCGCGGTCCGGATGGCCGTTCAAAACCTTCTCCTGGAGGAGCGCCCTTTTTTTTCGTCAGAGATGGATTTGCAACATGAGGAATGTGCCATCGTTGCCCATCGACCACCCGACGTTCGCTTTGTAGAGCCTACGGCGGAAAACGAGGAGCTATTTGGTCGGATGATGCAACACCACTGCGGCCCGATGATCCCCGAGGGACCGGAGAAGGACTACATCATGGAGCAAATGGGTGCGGGTCACTACACTTTCCTTCTTGACGAGCACGGCGAATTCCGGGCGGATCACATGAACGTAATTAACCCGGGAAATTCCGGATAAGTTTCCGAAACAAAGTTGTTTGAGTTTGGTGGCCGTCCCGGTTGCCCCGGGCACTACCGTTCCTTACGTCTCGATTCGTACCCGCGATCTGCCTGACGCCTGACCGACAGTCAGCCGTCGGGTAAAATCGTCCGTTCGGCGCGAACCACGCCGTGACCAGGTTTCGTTGAAACAACCATGGCAAAGCGCGTTTATTTTGCATTTCACTACCAGGAAGTTATCGACTTCAGGGCTAACGTGGTGCGCAACCATTGGCTGACTAAGCCCGACCGCAAGGCAGCTGGATTCTTTGACGCGTCACTCTGGGAAGAGGCGAAGAGGAAGGGAGACGTTGCACTCAAGCGGCTGATTAACGCTGGGCTTGAGGGTACTTCGACCACGTGCATTCTGATCGGTTCGCAGACTTATGCGCGACCGTGGGTACGGTACGAGATCCTGAAGAGTTTTAAGCGGGGCAACGCGATCCTCGCGATCCATATTAATTCCATCACTGGCAAGGACCAGCGCACCAAACCACTTGGCCCCAATCCGATGTATGAATCACGTCGCCAGCAAGTTCGCCAATCTCATCTTGACAGTTCTGGTTCTCGGTGCATTCATCGTGCCGCGAATCGCCCAGTGCCAAACCTACACCGACCTGCACGACTTCAACCCGGGTGCGGGAGATCCGCACACCTTCGTTGAGTCCAACCTCGCCCAGGGCCGGGACGGCAACTTCTACACCGAGTCCAATGGGGGTGGAACCTCTGGGAATGGCACGGTGTTCAAAATCACTCGCACCGGGACGACAACCGTCATCCACAGCTTCGATGGAACGGACGGGTCGAATGCGGTCGGCGGCATGACTCTGGGATTGGATGGCAACCTCTACGGGGATACTTGGTCGGGCGGAAGCTTTGGCAATGGAATTACTTTCAAGATTACGCCCGCCGGCAATGAGACCGCGCTGCACAACTTCGCTAACAACGGCGACGGCGCCAATCCTGCCAATGTGCTGGTTCGCAGCGGCACATTTTTTTACGGCACCACGAATGACTTCTCCGCCGAGACCATCTACAAAGTCACGTCCGCAGGCGCCCTAACCACCTTACATACGTTCTCAGTTTCCGACGGTCAGGCGGGTGGCCAACTGTTCCTGGCCAGCGACGGCAACATCTATGGCGGGATGAACCAGGGCGGCATGTTCGGGTTCGGCACAGCTTTCAAAATGACCCCGAAAGGTGGGCTCACGGTTCTCCACAACTTCAATAACACCGACGGAAACCAGGCCGCCCCAGGCATGGTGGAGATTACCCCTGGCAAGTTCTATGGAACGACGGAACTGGGAGGGACCAGCGGCGATGGCGTGGTGTATTCGCTCACATCCTCAGGTACGTTCTCGGTTCTGCACAGTTTTAGCTCCTCGACGGACGGTCACCAGGCTCTGACTCCCATGCTTGCTACCGATGGCAACGCTTACGGAGTGGCCGTCAGCGGCGGTAGCGCGAATTGCGGCACCATCTTTAAGGTCACGGCCGCTGGAGCATTCAGCGTGGTCCACCCCTTCGACAACACACATGGATGCAACCCGCAAGGGGGCTACCTCACCCAGGGAACCGACGGCAAGCTCTATGGGATTGCCACCAACGGCAACGGCGTTTTCTTCAGCCTGGACGTAGGCTTGAGCCCGTTCGTTTCGTTGATGACGACCTCGGGCAAAGAGCTTTCCAAAGTTGAAATCCTCGGCCAGGGTTTCGGCAAGTCTTCGGTCGTCAAGTTCGGGGGTACGCCCGCTTCGACGATCGTGGTGACGGGAACGACGTTCATCACGGCAACGGTTCCGGCTGGGGCGCTGACCGGACCGGTCACGGTGACCACGGGCGCGACGACCCTCACCAGCGCACAAACCTTTAAGGTTCTGCCGACCATCACCAGCTTTGCTCCGACGAGCGGCCCGGTCGGAACGCCGGTTGTGATTACGGGAAGCGGACTGATGCAGACAACGAAAGTAACGTTCGGAGGCGTGGCGGCCACCACCTTCACGGTGAACTCCGACACGCAAGTCACCGCTGATGTGCCTACGGGAGCGAAAGCCGGGAAGATCGGTATCACCACCAAAGGCGGTAAGGTCGTGAGCAAGACACAGTTTACGGTGACCTAGTCCGTGAAATCAGCGGCGGGGAGTGCCGCGCGGGTGGGGTTGTTCGAGCAATGTCCGGATAGATTTCTGAACGCAGTCAGGGACCGACACGACACCCAACCCGGCAACTGGGAAAATGAGCCAAAACCGTTCCTTTTTGTATCGCTACTGGTCGGTGTGTGCTGCAAGTTTCGAGTGGTCCACGATGTCCTGTGGATTCGATGATTCCAATGGGTATATTTCGTCTTCTGCCTGCAAGTTAGGCACCAGGAACAAATGAGCCTTGGGGAAAAGGCTTCCCTGCCTTTCTACGCGCAGGTAGTACTCTTCGCCGGCTTTGCAATCAACGGAGACTTCGGACTCGCTAGTCCGAAAGATGTGTCCTCCAGGGTCCAAGAGGATATCGAAATAACGATCACCCTGCATGCGAGCGAGCTCTTTTCCATCCAAATAGATTTTGGGCTTCCCGCCAACCACGTCTGGAAGGTGGCGATAAATGTGGACCTCAGCCTTTCCGACGGTGGCAGCAGCAAGGACCGCGGCATTCTTCGTCTCCCACAATGCCATGCTCTGTTTCAACACCGCTGAGTCAAATGAAGCGTCTCCGTTGAGGTACGCATCAACCTTTCCACCCTTTGAAACGAAAGCTTCAGAGCCTTTGACCATTAATGGCAGGGTGGGCCATAAAGCCACCATATCCTGGATGTCCTTCGCGGTAAGATCACCCTTAATCGTCCGCGTCCCGCGCAGCGGGACCTCGTTTCCGGTAATGGCTTTGGCCGCTCTGATTTCCAACGACAAAAGTGCGTTCCTCGAAGGCCTGCGTCTTGATTGCAGCTTCGATATAGCGCCCCAAGCGATTGCTCGATGGGGAATGACTACGAGGTCACCGACCCTCACGTCCTGAACCACTTCGAACTCCACACGGTCGCCAACCTTTGCCGTAGCCGTAGAAAGTCTCTGGGTGATTCTCAACTGAACCGCGGTCCCGTCGCGCAGAACTGTCTTCGCTAGTTCTTCCTGTGCTTGGGTTTCACGGGCGAGCAGGGTAGGTCGCTCTCCTACTGCAGAGGCAGGGTTCGAGGACGGCCAGAAAACCAAGGCAATGGCCCAAACTGCTTGCCACATTGCAGCACCTCGTGTTAGCACATTAAGACCCGCGCGGGGGTCCCGTCATTTTCCTCCTGTGGTCGTTGCCTAGTCAATCACACGACCCTGCCCGCAAGAACAGCGGGGAAGTCAAGCGAAAGCCCGAAACGGATGACGTAGCTGTGCCCAAACGGTTCCGTTTCGACACCGCTCGTTTCGAAATGCCCCCGGCAGCTGGTTCGGCAGTGAGCCCAGCAAAAGAACGAAGCCAGGCCAAACCCAAGGGGTGTGGGGACAGTGGGGCGATGCCTACACGTATTTCGGAAATTGCACTATGAACTGATAGATCGGGCCGCGCCGGGTGCCACACGATGGCAACGGTGGTTCAACGCTCGACACGAACTTGCTCGCGATTCTATTGCTCGGCAATACGGGTCGCTTGGAACGCAACAGCTTGCCATTTTCCGTGCTGTTTCAGGTACACTCGCGTAAATCTGGTTTGACCGCTGATGTCCTTAGCCTTGAAATTGCCTTTTTGGGTGGTTCGACCGGTGACCACAGCGGTATCGCCGTAGACGCGCACTTGAATATCGCTATTCTCCAATTGATCGTACTTGAGGTCGCCGGACTTAATGGCTTCGAGGACCTGCGCCTTCGTAAGGAGTTGGCCGGAGATATTGATAACGGTGTAGTCATCCGCCGTCATTCGATCGAGGGCCGCGGTGTCGCCCTTTAGGACGGCTTGCGCGCGATCGTTTTCCAGCCCCTTCAGTTCCTCTTGAACGGTGGTATTTCCGGCCGCCTTGTTCTTCGCAATGGCTTGCCCTGATGCAAGGTACAGGGCGGCAATGGCTACGAGCGCGATGACGAGAGTTCGTTTCATCGGTTTGTCTCCTGGAGGTAGAGATTTAAGATCAGAGCCGCCCGCGGAACTAAACGCTCCTGGCTAATTCGGCGCTTAGGGAGACGTTGAAACGCTAGACCGCCGGAGTGAAGGTGTCAAGGAAAAACAGATTCATTTTGACTCGGTAGCGGTCAGGTAGCGGTATAAGCCAGGGTTGTCCTGCAGGAGCTCGAGTAGTTTTGGTGAAAGTTCGTAAATAAAGTGATGACAAGTTGTTTTTTCAGCGCTTTTGTCGATCCCGAGAATGGCGTGTTGAATTTCGTGCAATAGCGTGGTCTGTTCTTGTATGAGCGGGCGTCCGGCCTCAAGATAAATGTGATTGTTAACCTCACATGAGCCTCGCTGTTGCGCCGTGGGATCACAGGTTCTGCCGTAAAAGCCAAAACCGTCTCCCGCCCCAGGGACCTCCCTCACCAGTTCGACAGCGTAGATAACACCGCCAATTTTTATCTGCGTGGGTGGAGTCGGTCGTCGGTTCTTTGCTGTAGTTAAAACCGGCTGCTCCGTTTCAGGCGACTGCTGCCACACCCTGGTGGTCCCCAATAAGAGAGGCAGTGCGATAAGCAGCGCTACGCCGTTTGCTGAGGTCTTCACGGAGTTCTTGAGTTGGCGCTCGAATCAGTGGTGGTCAGGCCAGCTCTCTTACCGGAACTGCTGGAACTGACCATCCCCAAGATTAAGAATCTGCCGAGGAGGCATAAAGATGACGGAAGTACGGGCACCGATGGCACCCGCCAGGTAGCCGTTTGCGCGGCCCTCCTTGAGCTGAAACTGTTGCCTTTCAGCAGGAAGTTTCAGAATGACGTGATTTCCGCAACGAGGGCCAGGCCAGGGTTACTGGGTAAACGTTTCCAGGAAATTCCTGACATCCCACCCCGCACAACCCAGGTTGAAATCTCACATCTTAGGAAGCCGTTTACGCAAGCGGATGTGGATGAGATCTCTATTCATCTGGGGGAAACCTACGACTGGTTTCTTCGTCGGAGCTGTGTGATCAAGGTGAACGGTCGGGCAGTGGACGCGCGATCATTCGAAACTTGGGCCTTTCCCCCAAATTGCGAGCCGCAGTCGGCAACGTTCGACGCCGAGGTTACCCAAGGCCAAAGAATTGCCGTGGCCATCACAGCAGGATTGATCCGTGACCGAAATCCCGAAAAGGAGAATTACGGAGTCTACTTTTACTGCAATCATCGTTTGATCACAAAAGAGCTGAAAGTTCACGAGGTCGGTTACTTTGTGACATCTGAAGCGGGCGTGCCCCACCCTGACGCATCACTTTGCCGTGTCATAGTCCAGCTTCAGGGTGCAGCTCGACTAATGCCGTGGAACAGCAACAAGAGTGCGATAAACTTCGGTCATCCGGCATTCCAGTATGTGCGTCCGACGTTGATTCAACTGACCAGTCACTTTAGTTCGCTTTCGCGCCGATTGAAGGACGACTGGGATGGAAAGGTCTTTCGTTTCAAGTCTGGCAAGGTTGCGGCGACTGAACCCGAACATGTCACGATCAAAAACCCACTGGTGCTACCTCCTCTCCCACGTGTTAACAAGCCTCAAGTGGAGAAGCTCAAGTCTCGCAACAAGGCTCAAATTCACGCTCAGCCATGGACGCTCGGATTGGTCGAAGCCATGGCGGCGCTGGAGGTCATTGCCCGCCAACGTCTAGAAACCAAAAACCGTATAGCATTGATCTTGCTGGACAGCAATTTCGAAATTGCGTTGAAGGAATTCATCGTTCATCGGGAAGACCTTTTTCCTCCGAGTCAGTTTGGCAGAGCGGCCATTCAAACACTGTTTGAGAGGCGCTCCGATGTCATTGCGGCCGTTACGAAGAAGGTGATAATTCCAAAACCACTCCTCACTAAGGCGCAGCACTTCTACAACATACGAAACAAGTTAGTGCATGAGCGCGCCACCGTCGAACCTACGGAAACAGACGTGGCCACATATCGTTCGACCATCGAGAAGATTTTGAAGATCCTCTTCAAGCTTAGGTTTTGACGTGACTAGCGACACGCCTGCCCTATCCAAAGCGTCGAGCGCCTGTTTCACAAGTTCACTCAATGGGGTCTTTCTTTCGTCAGCCAGCTTCTGACGGCTGCTGACGACTTCCAGGGCATCAAGTCCCTGTTTGAGCAGTTCACGCAGGCGCGCGCGTTTCTCGTCAGCCACTTTGTAAAATTTCTGGATCGTTTTCGGAGTTGCCTTGGCGTGGAATTTCTGATTGCGTCCAATCCGGTAAAGGCGCGGGTTCCGCCGTTCGGCCTCACAGATTTTGGAGCTCGCCGGCTCGGGGACGCCGCAGGTTCGTGCGTTTGCCGTCACTCGTTTTTCGCATAGTAATTGTGTACTCCGTTCGCCAGGGAGCAATTAAGATTGTCCTGCAAACAAGCGCTGTGGAGCAAAGTCATCGGCGCGGAGTTGTGGACGATAGTCGGAGTCCGCAAGCACTTGGATGAAACTGGATGAAGATTGTACAGCCTCATCCAGCTGGCCGCGCTTTAAGAGGCTCAGGAACAGGGCGATCGACCGCGCCTGACAGTTAATCGAACGAAAAGGATTGAACTCAATATCGCTGAACCCGTCATAGGCATAGAGTTTCGTTGCCCATTTCCGATGTGGATAAACGGACCGCGCGTAGAGCCAGTCATAAAACGTCGTCTTGGGTTCCAGCGGCCAGCGAAAGCCCTCAAACTCGAAAGCAACCAGCGATCCGGATTCCTTCAATCTTGGGTCTTTTTTCGCCTCCGTCGCCTCCACCTTATAGAGGTCAACAAATGGGCCGCCTTGCTCAAAAACCTTGCTGCCCTGGAAAGCACATTCCAAGGGAATTTCACCCAATCGTCCGATTTTAACTTTCATGTGAAACGCACTCAAATGTCTGCCACGTTTGTTGGCCGACTTCGTCGAAACTTCGAGTATGTTCCGGTATCCAGCAAAGGCTGCCGCCTCATGAAGTGCCTTGATGTTTTTCTCTTTTTGCACGGCCGCAAATCCAGGGTGCCACGTCAATTGCAGAAAGACTTCCTCGACCAATATGCGGTTCGCCGGCCTCGGGATGAAAATCGGACGCTCAGCCATTGGGAAGATTCCTGATGAATACCGACGGCACGTAGTCCGGGACGAGAATTTCGCACAGCTCCGCGGCCCGTCTTTTTCTCTGAGCCTCTGCATCGTTCCAGTCGGTCCAGGTATAAAGCGCCTGATAATCGATCAGATTCCGTTCGACCGCCTCGGCAAGCGTAACTGTCCCCGCGTCGTTTGCATAGCCGACGCCGGTGGCGAACATCACGCCCGGTTGATATAGGATCGCGCGGTCAATTCTCAAATAGATCAGGTTCGCGTCAGGCTTGCGTTCTTTCAAGCGAAACGCCATGGGGTGGCCGTCTGCGAAACACAAATGGACGAATTTATCCATACCGCACTGCCTGTCGAGCGACAGACTATCCTCATCTCCACCTGCACAAAATGCTTCGCCCATCTCCGCCAGTTTCGACGTGGAGAACAGGCCGCCCAATCGTCTAATCGCTGGTAAGTTGCTTACGTCGGTGAAGTGGTAAAGCACTGGAATGCGGACAAGCGAATCTGGAGCTCCGGCCATGGGGCTATTTTAGCTTGGACAAAGCTGCGCGAACCATGCGCGAACATCGAGAGTGGAGCACATTAACCGTGCTTGACTGACCGGAGGGAGCTGACCGACTGACTGTCGGTCAGCCGAAAACCCAAGTTTGCTGGAGCTTTACACTTACGTTCGCGTGCTTGGAGTGTGCTAGGACGGTAAGCTTCTGAGCGGTTTGGTGACCTTTGGGTTCACAACCCAAAGAGGCCAAGCTGCTCACTCGCGGTTTTCAGAATGCTACCTCGACAGGGTAACGTCTTCTCCTTTGCCCAAGCGCTTCCCCATGCCGCCGACATCCGCACGGGCCGACACCGCCCGCATCGAAGGCATTGGCTGGTGCTGGCAGAATGGGCAGGTCTCGTGTCGGGAGTGCGCAATCGTCCGAATACACCACAATCCGGTCAATAAGTAATAGCGATGTCTCCACAGTGACTGTCCGTTTGCGCTGTGGATCTCGGTGACCGTTGCACGGTCCTCGGATCGCGACTCGCCTCCAACGCGGTCTGGATCAAGTACGAAATCCGCATTTTCGATCTAAGCAGCCAATATAATTGCTTCCGATTGTGCCCAAGTATGTGATTTCCTAGCAGCACGTAGGCTCCTTCAGGTGCAATGTGACAGAAGGTCCCTCGCCGCGAACCGGCTGATGGCATCAAAACCGCGTTGCGCTCTCTGTGTTGGCGGAGTCGTTCGCGTTCATTGCAGTGGACTGTGTAGGTCACGGTGTGGTCTTTCCGGCTTCTGGAGGTCAACCCAGGCGAAGAATTCGGCAGCGAGATTCATGTTGCACGACGTTTGGGTGTGTGTTACGGTTTCGCTCCACTGGTCGCTGCCAGAGCAGAGTAAAAGGTGTCGCAGCAACGACTTGGTCGGCGCCGCCTGCTCCATGGTTGCGCGGACTGAAGCGGCAGGGACCCGGGGGGGCAAAACCATGTCACAGCTTTTCTCAACAGATCTGCTGCCGGCTTCCGACCGTATTGACGCGTGGCAATGGAACGCAAAACAGATCTGTGGTGACTGCCGCATTCAACTCCCCAAGTCCTCGTTCCACGGCTCCATCGAAATCCGGTACGTTGGTGGCCTCCGGCTGACGCGATTTTCTTCCAGCCCGCTCTCTTTCTGGAAATGGCCTCCCGACAGCGCAAATCCCGACAACCGCTTTTGCATCGTGATCACTCAGATCGGAGGGGTCAGGCGTTATCTGCAGAATGGGACTAGCGTACTGCTCAACCCCGGAGATACAACGTTGCTCGATGCCAGCCGTCCATGGTCTTCCAGTTGTGGAACTGAGTGCGCACGTCTCTACCTGCGCGTGCCAAGCTGGATGATGGAGAACCGATTGCGGATGCGGGAGATCCCGATCGCCCGGCGAATCTCCGGGACCGGCGGCTTGGGCGCGACGCTCTACCGCTTATCACAGTCGCTGTACGAAGAGGCGGAGCGATTGAAAGAAGAAGAAGGCGCAGCAGCGCTGGATGCTTATTTCCAGATTCTGTCAGCTTGCATCGGTCGCGCGGAATCCTCCGAACCACACAGCCCAGAACTCCGCTCGCGGATCCTCAGATTCGTCGATGACCGCCTGTCGGATCCGGCCCTGGGCCCCGCAGAGGTCGCGGCGTCGGCCCATATTTCAGTGCGCCACCTACATCGTATTTTCTCGGGCACCGGCCACACCCTGGGAGATTGCATTCGCGCGCGACGCTTGGAGCGGTGCAGGAACGATTTGGCGACCCCGCGCCTGCGTGGCAAGACGATCACTGAGATCGCCTTCTTTTGGGGTTTCAGCGATTCCTCTCACTTCAGCCGGTCCTTCCGCAGCCAGTTCGGCATCTGTCCTCGTGTCTTCCGCGCACAAACCGGCCTGAAAACGTGGAATGCTGATAAGGATGAGGACGTACGCGACTTCTTACGCACGGAGATCACGGACCTGAGGTATTCCAAACCCAACTGAGAGGGATCGGTCTCTGGTCGGCGAGACTTCAGTGTCTTCCCAGAAACTCCGCCAAAGCCGCGTCCTTCGGCTTGGGTTTTCCCCGTTTCTCGGCCTCGTCAAGACGAAGGAAGGCGTTCTGCACGTAGCGAGCGGCGAGCCAGCGCAAGGGTTCGCGCTCCCAATTGCGAGACCGTCGTTGAGCGATTGGCAACTGGCTCAGTTCAGTCCGCTTGCCCGAGATCAGCTCTGCCAGGATCCGTCCCGTCAGGTTGGTGGTCGAAACGCCTTGCCCAGTGTAGCCTCGCGCCGTGGCAATCTTCATCGCAGGATCGAACTCCGTCATCGGCATCCAATCGCGCGGCATGCCCACTGGACCTCCCCACGCGTGGGTGAAGTTCACATCCCTCAGCACGGGGAACCACTCGACCAACAGTTGCTGAATGCGCGCGTGCGTTTCGGCATGGCGGTCCTGCTCGTCGGAGATCTTTGAACCGAAGCGGTAAGGCGCTCCACGGCTTCCAAACAGGATTCGTCCATCAGCGGTTCGGGTCAGGTAATCAACTGTGTAGTTACAGGACGCCAGGCTTTCCCGGTTCTGCCACCCGATCTCCGCCCACTGCGCTGGCGTCAGCGGTTCGGTCAGTGTGATCAGCGAGTAGACCGGCAACACCGAGCGATGAAGCTTCGCGAGGCGAGTCAGGTACGACTCACCGGCAAGGACGATAGCTTGCCGGGCACGAACTTCCCCGGAGCGAATCAGCAGCCGCGGAGCAGGTCCGCCCTCAAAATCGACAACCTCGGTACGCTCATAAATGACTCCTCCATGCTTTTCCACCGCGCGAGCCAGACCACGAATAAGGCGGCCGGGATGGACACTCGCATTTTCCGAGGCATACAGCGCACCGCGAACATTCGTGACGCGCACGCGCTCCTGGGCTTCGCTCGCGCTACACAAACGATATTGCTGGCCGAGGCCAAGTCTCGAATACGCATCGAACGCGGAGCGAAGCATCGGCAGGTGGTGCTCTCCGCGGGCCAGAGTAAGGATCCCGCCTTTGTGAAAATGTGCTTCAATACCCTCCTCTTGGCATACCCTGGCAACTTCGTCCACCGCCCCATTCATGGCGAGCATCAAGGCCCGGGCCGCGTCGCAGCCATAGCGGCGCTCAAGCATTGCCGGTGTCACGGGGAACTTGGAAGAACACCATCCGCCATTGCGCCCGGAAGCGCCGAAACCGGCGATCTCTTTTTCAAGGACGGCGACTTCGAGGTCTGGATTGGCCTTCAGTAGATAGTAGGCGGTCCAAAGCCCGGTATATCCGGCGCCCAGGACGACCACGTCGGCCTCAATCGATCGCGTCAGTTCGGGCCGGGGCTTAAGATCATCCCCCGAGGTCTCGAGCCAGAAGCTGTACTTGGAGTAATCGGTCATGTCACGCGGCCTCGGTCATGGTGGCCAGGGGTGCTTTTGAAAGGCGCATCTCAGCCTTCGGCACTCGCCACTCGCATCTCGGGTTCCTGCCGCAGGTCGCGCTTGCGCGATGCTCGAATGGCTGCACCCAGCACTCCCCAGATCGCAAGCGCAATCCATTCGTTCTGGGTAAAGTGGCCCGGAACCAAAGGGACCAGCTTCACCAGGATCATGACGGACGTCACGATCAGGCCGAAAACGGCCGCAGCGCGCCCGGGCCACCGCGGCCTCATCCGATAGTAGGACGCGCAAGCGGCCATCCAGGCCACTGCAGCCGAGATGGCACCGACTTCCAAGATGGGAACCAATAAAGCCTCGCCGAGGAAGATGGCTAGCGCGGTCGCAACTCCAACTGCGATGATTGCTGTCGAAGGACTCTGGTTTACGGGATGAACGTGACTCATCCTCGGGTTGAGCAAGTTGCGCCGCGACATGGCAAAGAGCAGACGGGAGGCCGCCACCATGTTGGCGTTGAACGCCTGAACCAGCGCCACCAATGCCGATCCCAGAATAAGGATGACGATCCAGTGGGCCTGGAGAGCCCGTTCGAATGCGACGGCTGTGGGGAATTGCTGATTGCTGTTCAGACTCTGCCAGGGGGCCACGTACGAAACCGCGCCGATCACCACCCAGAAAAACGTAAGCCCGGCGAAGATCGTGAGCAGGATAGCGACGGAGAAATTACGGCCCTGAAAACTTGGATTAGCTTCCTCCGCGCACTTGCCCACCGACTCAAAGCCCGACACCAGCCAGGGCACGACCTGCCAGACTAATAGTATGGAGAGCAGCGGCGTGTGGCTGAACAGCGGATAAAAGTTCGAGACCGATCCATGTCTTGCTCCCGCCAGCGCAAAGATCAGAACGAGCGTGAGAAACGTGAACGTGGTCGTCTTACTGAGACGAGCACTGGCTTGAATGCCCTGGTAGTTAAGCCACGTCAACACGACGGTGATGGTCAACCCCAGCACCATGTGCGGCAGGTACACCGGATATCCGCCCAGGCGATAGAGTTCGTGGGTATTCAGTGATGGGAACAAATAACCGCTGATTCGTCCGGCTGCCAGGGCTTCAAAGGGACAGGTAAGAAAATAACTGAGGAACATCATCCAGCCGGTGGCGAAACTTACTCCGGGAGGAAAGAACCGCGCTACATAGGCGGCTTCGCCGGCAGCGTCCGGAATCTCTTTCACCAACTGGCCGTAGACATATCCGATCGGCAGCAGAATCAGCGCGCCGAGCGTGAAGCCGAGGATCGCGCCGAGCGGGCCTCCTCGTTTCAGGATGTCGTCCATGACGACCAGCCACGCCGTGCCCACCATCACGCCGAAGGCCAGGGTGAAGTAGTCCACCAGACGCAATTTGCGAGCGAGGGTCGTCATAGGGTCCGCAAAAGTCTACACGAGCCCTCAGTCGCAGGAGGTCCTGGCTCTACATCACGGTGAAACTTCAGAACTCGTACCTCAATGCAAACTGCATCACACGCGGCTGCGTCAGGAGGCCGGTGTAGTTGCCGAACGATGATGGCAACTGCTGCAGCGACGCAATGCAGGCACATGCCTGGGTCCCCAGGCCCGACATCACATTGAATCGGTGCAGGTTAGTAACATTAAACACTTCCCAGCGGAACTGCAGGCTGTGGCCTTCGAAGGGCAATTTCCAGCGCTTGTTGAGCGCCAGGTCCAGACCGGCGTATCCATCTCCCCGAATCACGTTCCGTGAGCCAGCCTCGCCTGGAAACGGGTGGGCAAAAGCATTGAAGGCCGCCGTGGGATCGGCGAAAACGCTGATCGCCCCAGTGACGGGATCCCGATGGTTCCCGGTCGGCGCCCGGCCGGTGGCGATGCCTTGCTCGTCCCAGTTCGTCGCCCAAAAATTGCCGTTGTCCACGGTAAAGGGAAATCCGCTCGTCCACCGGGCCACGCCGGAAAGCTCCCACCCGCCGATCAGAGCGTCCACCACGGGGCGAGCGTCGCCGGCGATGCGCCGGCCTTTGCCAAAAGGTAGCTCTGCCTTCCAGTTGGCGTTGATCTGGTGCGTGGTGTCGAAGTCCGAGACACCCCGGCGTGAATTGGGAGCAAACGCGTTGGCCAGACGGCTGCCCGGGGCGCCCACGTTCACACTCGAGCTCCAGGAAAGCCGCGTTGCCGCGGAGGTGATGTCAATGGATCGAGAATAGGTGTAATTAAGGTCGAACTGAACTCCCTGGCTGAACTGCTTGCGCAGCGTGGCCTGGAGAGCGTTGTAGCTCGACTTCCCGATGGAGCTCCAGGCGAACATGCTGGTTGACTGGTTGCTCAAGTAATTGCCCGCCTTAAATCCTGCAGCGGTGCATAACGGCTTGGGGCAGGGAGAATAGACGTTGCCCTGGTCGTCCCCCAAGCCGCCGTAGAGGTCAATGTTTCCGATCCCCACCACCTCGTTGCCGAGATAGGAGAGGGATGGATCGTAGTAAAGATCGTAAATCGCCTGAATCAGGCCGGCGTTGCCGGGGGCCGCGACGAACCCGGAATAGCTGGTATAAGCGGTAGCGCCAGGCTGCAGCGGCGGCAGCATGTCGTGCCAATACTGGGCCTCCTTCCGACCAACCACGTCGTCGGTGACCAGGGTGGGATCGATCACGCCCGCTGGGCTCGCCAGCTGTGCCTGGGCCACCTTCGCCAGGGCGGTGGCAGCGGCAAAGTAGTCAATCCCGGTTGTTGGATCCACGATGTCGAGCGGTTGCCGCAGATCGCGCTGCGTGAGCAGATTACGGCCCAGTCGCCCCACATACGCCAGTTGGAACGAGAACCGCTTGGGCAGCTCGCGTCCAATGGAGAAATCGATGGCCCAGGCGTGCGGCGTCTTGATTGAAGGGTCAATTCCCCAGGTGATCGCTTGGTTGCCGTCAGCAGGCTGCAGCGGATCCGGCGCGTCCAAGAAAAACTGCTGGTTTGCCGGGTCGGCACAGTTGTCTACCGGGCCGCAACGCGGAATCGTGTTGATGTCCGAGATGCGCGGGACGTGGGCGGCGTCGTCATAGCCCGGGGTACAGCAGAAGTTCTGAATGGTCGCGCCGAAGCCACCGGGAGGGTTCGCGTCAAAAGTGCTGAGCATCTGCATTCCGGCCCGGTCGTAAACCTTGCTGAACCCGCCGCGAATGACGGTTTTATCGCCCTCGCCAAAAATGCTCCTCAGCCACCCGCCGCTGGGACGGGGCGAATAAGCGAAGGAAAAGCGCGGCGAGAAATCCGATTTCTCAAAGCTGTACCACCCGGGCCCGTTGTTGGCCGGCCCTCCCTTAACAAAGGACAGGAGCGGAATCTGGTCGTATCCTAGGCCCTGCTTCATGTTCCTGGTGAGCTGGTCAAACTGCTGCCCCAGGTTGACATCAGGGGACGCCTGGAAACCGTTGACCTCCCACGGTGGCGGGAACAACGACCAGCGCACCCCGAACGTGACGGTTAGGTTCGGCTTGATGCGCCAGGAGTCCTG
>Ga0099828_10000793_pt1 | contig 19955 bp, 14 predicted proteins | sample CZO8metaG_2_FD_79338 | JGI IMG/M metagenome (GOLD analysis project Ga0099828, IMG submission 79338) | Vadose zone soil microbial communities from the Eel River Critical Zone Observatory, Northern California, USA - CZOApr15con2H1.8 metaG | ecosystem: Environmental > Terrestrial > Soil > Vadose... | reverse complement strand
CGAACACACGAATTTCTGCGGAAAGATAGCGGATGACGACGAGCTCGAAGTAGAGGGCGAGGAAACTGGCGAAGAACAGCAAAACCAGGTCCTTGCGTGCTGATTCTCGAATTGGATGGATATCCTGGTTAAGGCCTGCCGGCTGGCCTTGCTCCATAATGTGTGCAACCTCGCTGATCCGGTGCGGCGCACTGTAACACAGTAATCGAACCCCTCCGTCCCTCCCTTCCGCACTCTTGGCACCGAGGAGTTAATACATGGATTTCCCTCCTTGGTGCCTGTCTGTTTGCCAGGGAGAGTACAGAAATGCGGGCGAGTCAATGGCGCAGCGGCTAACGCAGCGGCCCTTTTCTGTGCCCAATCGGCGCTCTTTCCCTGAGGGATCTGTGGTTTGACTCTTCGAACGCTGTCCTCTCCAAAATAAAAAAAATGCGCAAAACGCGCACACGCTCCCCGCTACTTCGGCTAACATCAAGTGCGCGTCTTTTGCGTCCCGGACGCTTTTGCGGGAGGCGGTTCTTGGATCCCGGACCGGTTTGCGGAGTCGCGCTGGAGGTTGCGATTTGCCCCGGCCGAGCCGGTCGAAGCCCGGCTTCGGGGCTCCGATGCGATCGACAGGAGCCCGCAAATCGAAGATTTCGACCCTGACGGAAAGGGGCAGTGGCCCCGGCGCCCGCCGTTGGCTCGCGGCAGCCTAAAACTTTGGGAGGAGAATCGCTCTGCGCGGACAAGCACAAATGCTCGCCTCAAGCTTTCGACTCTCCACTTTTGACTTTGGACCGAGTGGCTGTGCGCTTTTCACTCTGAACTCTCGCCTCGTCCCGGTTTGGCGCCTGTTTGCTCGCGTAAGTCGTTTGGAATGCGCTCTTACGAAAAAACGTCGTCGCAACTCCTTTAGAATCCACTCTTACAAATTTATTGGACTTAAAGTCCCCTGGAATGACATTGTTACAAAAAATACCGGGTGGGGGGGTACCCCTATTTTTACACTGGCTGCCAGAGGCATTGCGACCCCCTCTGCCTTCGTGGTGAGTTGCTGAGGATGCCTCAAGGCCGGAACGCCGGGGCTCGGAAGAGCTCAGAGAGATGCGCGGAAGGGCGGGCGAGTTCTTGCCGCGGCCTTATCCGGTCGGGCCGCGTTGACTTGCCCCAGGTCGCAGCCTATGATGCCCGCGCAAGGGCGGTCCCAACGTCATGATCGGCCGGACAGTTTCCCATTACCGCATCCTCGAGCGGCTGGGCGGTGGCGGCATGGGCGTGGTGTACAAAGCCGAGGACACCACCCTGGGACGCTTGGTCGCCTTGAAGTTCCTCCCCGAAGAGCTGGCAAAAGATCGCCAGTCGCTCGAGCGCTTGCAGCGCGAAGCCCGCGCGGCCTCGGCGCTCGATCACCCCAACATCTGCACGATTTACGAGATTGGCCAGCACCAAGGCCAGCCCTTCATCGTCATGCAGTTCTTGGAGGGCCACACGCTGAAGCATCGAATCGCGCACAAGCCGCTGGAAACCGATCAAGTGCTCGACCTGGGTGTTCAAATCGCTGACGCGCTGGACGCGGCGCACCAAAAGGGAATCGTCCACCGCGATATCAAGCCCGCCAACATTTTCGTGACCCAGCGCGGCCACGCCAAGATCCTGGACTTTGGCTTGGCCAAGCTGCTGCCCGAGCGCCGCGGGGCGGGAGAAGCCGCGGGAGTGTCAGCCGGACCCACGGTTGGAACCACCGAAGAGCATCTGACCAGCCCGGGTGTGGCTCTGGGTACGGTGGCCTATATGTCGCCCGAGCAGGCCCGCGGCAAAGAGCTGGACGCGCGCACCGACCTGTTCTCCTTCGGCGTGGTGCTCTACGAAATGGTGACGGGCACGCTGGCGTTCCGCGGCGAAACCTCTGCGGAAGTTTTCGACGCGATTCTGAACCGCGCCCCGACCCCTCCGGTGCGCCTGAACCCGGATCTGCCGCCGAAGCTCGAAGAGATCATCAGCAAGGCGCTCGAAAAAGACAAAAACCTGCGCTACCAGACGGCCTCCGACCTGCGCGCTGACTTGCAGCGGCTGAAACGCGACACCGATTCGGGCCGCTCGGCAGCGGCCCGCGCGGCAACGCCGCCGCGCGGCGCGCCGGTGGCTGCGCCGGCTCCCGCGCAGGCCACGCCGCCAGCCGTCACGATTACTCCCACGCCCGCGCAAGCCGCCAGTGCCGCGACTCCCGTTGCTGCCGTCTCTGTGCAGGTGCGGACGCGCCGCTGGAAGCTGATCGTGCCTGCGGCGGCTGCAGCGATCGCGCTTGCCGTTGTAGGCTGGTTCTTCTTTCGCGGGCGCCGGGCGCAGGCGCTCACCGAGCGCGACGCCATTCTGCTGGCGGATTTCGTCAATACCACCGGCGAGGCGGTCTTTGACGGCACGCTGAAGCAGGCGCTGGCGGTCAACCTGGAACAGTCGCCGTTTCTGAACATCTTCCCCGAGGCACGCGTGCGCCAGACGCTGCGCTTGATGAATCGCTCGCCCGACGAGCGCGTCGTCGGCGCGGTTGCCCGCGAACTCTGCCAGCGGGAAGCGATCAAGGCGCTGCTGGAAGGCTCGATTGCGCCGCTGGGCAGCCACTACGTCATCAGTCTCGACGCGCTGAATTGCGCGAGCGGGGATTCGATCGCGCGCGAGCAGGTAGAAGCCGAGAGCAAGGAGCGCGTGATCGCGGCCCTGGGGAAGTCGGCCATGCGGCTGCGCGAGCGCCTGGGCGAATCGCTCAGCACGATTCACAAATTCGACGCTCCGCTCGAGGAAGCGACCACTTCGTCGCTCGAGGCGGTCAAGGCGTTCACCCTCGGCGAAGCGACGCGCGACAAAGGCAAGCCTGAGGGATCCATCCCGTTCTTCCAGCGCGCCATCGAACTCGACCCCAATTTCGCCCTGGCTTATGGGCGGCTCTCCCAGGTCTATGAGAACCTGGGCGAGGAAGAGCCGCGCGACCGCTACCGCGCCAAGGCTTTCGAGCTGCGCCATCGCGCCAGCGAGCGCGAACGGCTCTACATCGAGGGGCACTATTACGGGGACATCGGCGACATTGACAAGGCCATCCAGACCTGGGAACTCTTCAAGCAAACCTATCCGCGAGACACGAGCACACGGAGCAACTTGGGCCTCATATACAGCAATGTGGGGCAATTTGAGAAAGCCTTGGAGAACGGGCTTGAGGACATAGGTCTGAGCCCGAATAACTTTTTTGCGTATATCTCGGCGGCAAGATCCTATCTCCTACTGGGCCGGGTCGAAGAGGCGAAGAAGGTCCTCAAAGAAGCCCTGGTGAAGGGCATCGACGCCGTCGGCATTCACGTCCAACTTTATCTGATTGCCCTGACGGAAGGCGATCAGCCAACGATCAAGCAGCAAGTCGAATGGGCGCGCGGGAAGCCTGAGGCAGAACTCGACATGCTCGGTATGGATAGCGCCGTGGCCGCATCGCACGGCCAGTTGCGCCGGACCCGCGAGCTAACCCAGCGCGCCATCGAACTGGCCAGTCAGTTGAAGCGCAAGGACGCCGAAGCAAGGGCCCTGGCAGGTCTGGCGGTGGCGGAAGCGGAGTGGGGCCAGAGCCGGCAAGCTGAGACTGACGCCGCCGCCGCCCTCACCGTTTCCCGCAGCAGTTCTATCGTAATTTCCGCAGCTCGGGCATTGTCGCTCGCCGGGGCCGACAGCAAGGCCGAGGCACTGCTCGAGGAGCTCGCCAAGCGCCGTCCCGCCGATATCGCTCTCCAAACGATGGACCTGCCAGTGGCTCAGGGAATGGCCGAGTTGCATCGCGGGCAGCCGGAGCAAGCCACTCGGAGGCTTGAATCGGTCCGCCTGTACGGCACCCTTTGGTCGACCACCAACCCGGCCGCCGTCGCTGCCCGGTTCGGCCCGCTTTATACTCGTGGCGAAGCCTACTTGAAGGCTGGCAAGAATCGCGAGGCGGCCGAGCAGTTTGAGCAGATGCTAAAGCAGCGCATGCTCTGGCCGGTCGATCCCCTGCTCACGCTGGCGCACCTTGGTCTGGGGCGCGCTTACGCTGCCGCCGGCAGTGTGGATCAGGGCCGCACAGCCTACCAGGACTTCTTCGCGTTGACCAAAGATGCCGACGCGGACCTGCCCCTGCTGGCCCAGGCGCGGGCCGAATACGCCAAGCTGAAATAACGTGGCCATCCTTGGGAGCTACCGGTTAGCTGGAGGTGGGCGACTCCTGCCGCGAAAATTTCTCCGCCCGGCGCGCCTTCATTGTGTAGAGGGCGTTGTCGGCCGCGCGCAGGAGTTCCTCGACTCTCGCCCCGTCTCGTGGATGGACGGCGATGCCTACGCTCACCGAAACCGCCGGCTCGCGGCGGTCGTGTGCCAGCCGCTCGCGGATGCGCGCGGCCACCTGCTGGGCGGCTGCCTCTCCGCTCTCCGGCAGCACCAGAGCGAATTCGTCTCCGCCGTACCGCGCGGCGGTGTCAATCGAGCGGCAATGGACGCGCAGGATATTCGCCAGACGCTGCAGCGTTTGGCTTCCGACCAAGTGACCGTGGCGGTCGTTGATGCTTTTCAGCCCGTCCAGGTCGAGCAGCAGGACGGCAAAAGAGCGCCCGGTGCGCCCCGAGCGCTGAATCTCGTTGTCGAGCACATCCATCAGCGACCGATAGTTGGCCAGGCCGGTCAATGGGTCGCTCGTCGCCAGGTGATGGACGCGGTCGAACAGCCGCGCGTTATCGAGCAGCGCCCCGCCGAGCGCCACGGCGTAGCTTGCAACCTTGAGGATTTGCCCCAACGCGAAAGCGGGGTCCAGCGGGCGCTGCGACTGGGTGGCGGCGAGGTGGCAGGCCACACTGAGGCCCGCTGCCAGGCACACGGCGCGGTCGAAAGCCGAATCCGCGCTTGCCAACCTGCGCCAGTAGAGGAGCGTCGCCAGCAAATAGACCGCCGCGGGCAGGAAGTCCCACGGGCGAGGCACAAGCGCCTTGGGGTAAATCAATACCCGCCCGGGCACGGCAATGTAGGCGACGCCTATCAGGTAGGCCACACCACCGACAATGAGCATGGTGCCGACAATCTCGCGGTCCGGCTCGCGCGCGTGTGGGATGTATCGCTCGACTGCCAGCGCCGCCACCATCAGCGTGGCCAGCAGCGTCCGGCTCGTCATCCACGCCATGGGGACGACCAGATGCGCTTCCGGGACGGCGCGCAGCGAACGGTAGGATGCCAGGCGGGACGCGGACTCAATCAAGCCCGCCAGCAGAAACCCCAGCGCAAGAATCAGGGAAATGCGGTCGTGCGTTCCCCGAAAGCGCACCAGGGCGTTGGCCGCAAAAGTGAGCGCGATTAACCCGGAGACAATCTCCAGGTAACCATTCAGCAGCGGGTCGGGGGAATAGGGGACGCGACGCAGCCAGGCGGCCAGGACCACGCTTGCGGTCCACGCAACTAGGGGCAGCCAAAGGTGCCGGGCGCGCGCGAGCGTTCTCCGAATTGGCCCAGTCTGGTCCATTGGCGCAATCCCAACTTGACCACGCTATAAAAAGATTAGCACTCAAGCGCGCGGGCAAACGCCCGGTCGAGTTTGATTCTAGGCACACCAAGTACCCTGTCCCGCGGGCCAGTGTGCGAAGACGCGGCGCCTGGCGACTGAATGCCCGGTTGGTCCTGGAGGGAAACACAACGGTCTATCCACGCATTGAAGGCCTGGGGAGTCGGCGACGATTCTCTTTTGCGAAAGCGGCTCCAAGGGGTATGCTGGAATAGCAGCCCAAAGCGACTGCGCTGCGAGTCCCGGTATTGACCGGGGCGCGGCGCTGGAAAACCATGGTTTCAGACTGGGGGATAACCAATGAAGCGTCTAGTTGGATGTCGTGCTTGGCTGATACTTCTGGGCGTTCTTGTGCTCGCAGTTGCAGCGTCGGCCGATACGCTGGAGCTGAAAGACCGCCGCGTGATCAACGGGAAGTTCATGGGCGGCACGCAGACGCACGTGCGCTTCCTGGTAAACGGCAAAACGGAGCTGTATCCGGTGGCGGAGATTGTCGCGCTCACGTTTGGCGAGGAGGCCAGCGCCGGCGAGGAACCCAGCCGGAAATCGGCTCCCACCGAACGCTCCGGTTCTGCGCAGCGCGTGACGGTTCCGGCGGGGACACGCCTCGTGGTCCGCATGATCGACAGCGTAGACTCGGAGAAGAACAAGGTCGGAGACAAGTTTCGCGCCAGCCTGGAAGAGGACTTGGCTGTGGAAGGCACGGTGGTGGCGCCGAGGGGCACCGACGTGTACGGTCGCTTGGCGGAAGCCAAAGAGGCCGGGCACATCGCGGGAAAATCAGAACTCAAGCTCGAGTTGACCGACATCCTGATCAATCAGCAGTTGCAGCCGATCCTTACCGGGGATTATGAAGTTTCCGGCAAGTCGCGCGGCGCGCAAAGCGCAAAGCGGGTTGGCGGCGGCGCGGCGCTCGGTGCAGTGATCGGAGCGATCGCGGGCGGAGGCAAGGGCGCGGCTATCGGCGCGGGCGTGGGCGCAGGCGCAGGCACCGCCGTTCAGGTGATCACCAAGGGTGACCAGGTGCGCGTGCCGAGCGAAACCATGCTCGAGTTCCGCCTCCAGCAACCGTTTACCTCGCAAGTTTCCCGGGCGCGCTGAACGGGCCGCGTTTCATTCTGGAACAAGGGCTCCCGGGCTCGTGTGTCTTGAGCACAAGGGCGCTGAAAAACTCTTGCGCGCCTGAGAGGCGCTGCGTAAGATACGCGAAAAAGAAAAAGAGTTTGGCTGGTGCCAAAAGAAAAACCCAAAGTTAACATCGGCGAAGTGATCCGGAGCTACCGGGGTCAGCGCGGCCTCTCGCAAGGCGACATCGAGCGCCGGACGGGGTTGCTGCGCTGTTATCTCTCCCGCGTGGAAAACGGTCATACCGTCCCTTCGCTTGAGACCCTCGCGAAAATTGCCGAGGCCATGGAAATCAGCCTCGCGGATTTCTTCCCCGGCGCCGAGACGCCGCGCGACCGCGATACGCAGAAGATGCTGGGCGAACTTTCCGAAGACGAGATTCGTTTTCTCTCCGAAATCAAGAAATACAGCTCGACGCTCTCCGATGGAGATAAGCGCCTCGTGCTGGCCATGATCCGCAAGATGGCCACGCTGATTCCTCCGCCGCGCAAGCCCAGCCAGCGCCGTTCGGTGTTTTAGTCGAAACGTCAAACGCGAAAAGCAAAACGCAAAACGCGCGCCTGGGAAAGGTCGTGGACTCGTGTTCTTATCCGTGAAGCCACGGCCTCGCGAGGGCAAACCAGCAATCTCTCTGAGCGATCTTCCGCTCACGACGACAGGGTTTGTGGACGATGGCTCGAAGCTACAGGGGTCTGAGGCTTGAGCAGGCTCGACAAGACTTCGGTCAGCGTCACGCCGAGTTGCGCCCACAGCCTTTGCTTGAGGCCGCGATAGTCCTGGGCGCCGCTGAAGAGGTCGGCCATCAGCTCGCGAAAGGCTGCGCTGCGCCCGACGAACTGGATCATGCGCGTGGCCACGGCGCCGCCGAGGAAGCGCCCGCGGTAGAACCGCCGCGCGATGCGCGTGGCGAATTCCAAGTTGGCTGAAAAGTCCGCGCGCACGCGCGCCGGATACTCCTGCGGCGCGCCTGCGGCGAGCGATTGCGCCAGCAAGTCGCCCGAGCGCAAGGCGTAGTAGAGACCCTCGCCGGTGATAGGGTCCACCCAGGCGGCGGCGTCGCCCACCAGCGCCCAATTCCGGCCGACCACGCGGCGTGCGTGCAGCGTCTGGGGCTGGGGCGAGGGCAGCACGTGGCTGTAGAAGCGCGCGCCGGCGGCGCTGATCCGCTCGTCGCGCAGGAAATCGTGCAGGTGCTGGCGCAGTTCCTGGCTGGTGTGCCGCGCCATGCTGCCGCAAATGCCCACCGAGAGATGGTCGCAGCGCGGGAACGACCACAGGTAACCCTCGAAGCGCTGCAGAAACTTCACCTTGATGCTCTCGGACTGCGCGGGGACGAAGTAGCCCAGCGTCATCTCCAGGTCGTTGCGCCGGAGCGGCCACGTCTCGGGCAACAGCGTATTCCGTGCGCCGGCGGCCAACACCACGAAATCGGCCGTGTGTTCGGCGCCGCTGGCGGTCAGGCGCACTTGCTTGGCGCGCGTATCCACATGGGTCACGCGCGAACGCAGCACACGGCAGCCAGCCGCGGCCGCGCGGTCGAGCAGCAGGCCGTTGAGCACCGTGCGCGAGTAGATGACGATGGGCCGGCCGAGCAGGAGCCGCGCGCGGTGGCCTCGGCTCGAGATCAACTCAACCGTGTGGACCAGCTTCTTGGGCTGCGGCCCATCGAGCAGGAAGGGATAAGCCTGGATGGCCTTGTGTGTCAGGCCGCCTCCGCAGGGTTTTTCCCAGGCCAGGTGCTCATCGAAGAGGACGGCGTCAAAGCCGGCGCGGGCCAGCCGCTCTCCGCAGATGGACCCTGAGGGACCTCCGCCCACAATGGCTATTTCCCGCATGCTTCGACCCCGCGCCACGCACTGGGTGCCATACACTCGAACCTGCGGCCTTGCAGCCTTGTTAGGTCAGTGGAAACACAGTCGCAAAGAACCACGCCGTGAGTATAGCACCAAAAAAAGCAGCCGCCGCGGCGGAGTCCGTGCGCCGCCAGACTGCATCCGATCCCAAGCGCTCGAGGACACCGAACAGCGCCAGGTAAACCGCCAGCAGAATGACCAGGATTTGCCCACTCACGAAAGCAAACAGGGCAAACACGAGCGCCAGCCACAGCACCAACCGCAGCGCGAGAAACAAGATAAATCGCGGCGGGCCGGAGCGGCTTTTTCCCTCTCCCGGCGGCCCCAGGGCCACCGCTTCGGCAAGGAAATACGGCCAGCCAATCACCACCAGCGGCACAAACCGCAGCCAGCGCGCCGCAGTCGGCCAGGCGGCGCTGAGCTGCCAGTTAAGCCACAGGCCAAACGCGAAAACGGTCATCAGGGCAAGCGCGCCGGCGGTTGCTGTGGCGCGCGCATCGAGCTGAATGGCAGCCTTCGCTTGCCTCCAGAACAGCGCCAGCAATGCCACCCCAACGAGCAGCAAGAAGGACGCAAGGTAGTCCCCTGTGAAAATGCGCAGGGCGCGCAGCGGCACCCAGAACCTCAGCACGCCCACAGCCACGAGCGCCGCAACCCCCCAGCGCGCCAGCACCGCGCTCGCTGCTGCCCGTTGCGAGGCGATGGCCTCCTTTTGGCCTGGGGCAAACAGAAGCGCCGTAGCACTGGCTGCGAGTGGAAATATCAGGAGAAGGCCGACGAGCCCCACAACGCTTCCGGCAACGGGATGGCCCGGTGCTTCGGCGGCGCCCGGTCTCCCTTCATCCAGCGCCTTGGGAACCCAGTCCGAGAACAAGCGGTTCACACGTGGGTCGAAGACCAGGCTGGTATGGGTGGCGCGAGGAATTTCGACCAAACGCACGGCGCGCCGCTGGCGAAAATCTTCAAGCTCGGCCCGCTCGCCACCGGCCGCGCGCAAAAGCTCGCGCGCGGCACCTTTCAGCATCGGCATGTCGAACTGGGCGCTCACGATCAATAAGTTCGCGGGCATACGCCGGGGCAGCTTGAGCGGCGCGACCGAGAGGGCCAACGTCGCAGCGGCAGGGAAGCGGTCGGCCAAGCGCACGGCAATCGCCCCGCCCATCGAATGCCCGACGAGCACCGTGCGCTCGGGAGAGATTTCGCCGTGTCGCGCGAGCCATTCCGCCACCTCTGCAGCACACTGCTCGGCACGCCAGTAGGAGAACGGTTCGCTGCTGCCGCCGTGCCCGGGCGAGTCCACCAGATACACGCGCAGGCCCAGAGCGGCAAGCGACTGCCCGACGGTTTGCATCAGCAGCCGGTTGGCGGAAAGCCCGTGGAAGACCACCGCCGCGCCGGCCGGGCGCGCCGTGCGGGGCTCGAGCACGCGGACCGGCGTGCGGCAGGCATCGGCGACCAGGAGGTCGTGGCCCGGAGCGCGCGCCATGTGAATCCAACGACCGCCCACGGCCAGCAGCACGAGCCCGGCAGCCGCCAGAAGCCACTCGCGGGGGCTTGCTCTTTGCCCCGGGCTCATCGCGGGCCGAGCGCCGCGCCGCGCGGCTCCTGGGGCGCATGATAGAATGAAAACCGCGAGGCTTGGGGAATGCGCCGAAGGAGGAGCCAGGAGTGGGTCAGTGGATGTCGCAAGACGACCTGATTCTCCACGTGGCGGCGCGAAAACGCAACGGCCAGCGCGTTGTATTCACCAACGGCTGCTTCGACCTGTTACATCCCGGGCACGTCCGGTGTCTCGAGCAGGCGCGTGCGCTGGGCGACCTGCTGGTCGTGGCCATCAATAGCGACACGAGCGTGCGGCAGCTCAAAGGGAACGGTCGGCCGCTGGTTCCGCAGGAGGAGCGCGCCGAGATCCTGGCCGCTCTGGCGGCGGTGGATTCTGTGGTGATCTTCGATGCGCTCACTCCGCGTGAGCTGATCGGGCGGCTGCGCCCCGATGTGCTCGTCAAAGGGGGCGACTGGGGCCCGGAGGAAATCGTGGGCCGGCAGGAAGTGGAGGCTGCGGGCGGGCGCGTCGTCTCCGTCCCACTCGCGCCTAGGTACTCCACGACATCCATCCTCGAGCGCGTTCGCGCAGCCCAGAGCAAGCCCGGACGCCATTCTTGATCATGCTCCTTCCTTCGATTGCAGAGCTTCTCGCGCGCGTGACGTCACATCGCGCAGTGGAACAAACCCTGGAGTCGCTGCGTCGCGGCGCTGCAGAGACGTGTCTCGCCGGCCTCACCGACCCAGCTAAGGCAATTGTCGTCGCCCATGCTGCCGCAGAGCTGCGCCGGCCCGTCGTCTGGCTGGTGGAATCCAACCAGCGCGCCGAGACACTCGCCGAGCTGTTGCGGTTCTTCTTTCGCGCGCTCGCCGGCAAACCCGACTCCCAGGTGGCCGTGCTCCCCGCCCTCGACGTCCTGCCCTGGCAGAACCTTTCGCCGCATCCGGAAATCCTGGAAACGCGGGCGGTGGCCCTGTGGCGATTCGCAAGCGGCCAGGCGCAGCTTGTGGTGGCGCCGGTAGCGGCGGCCCAGATGCGCCTGCGCGAGCCGGAGTTTTATTGCGGCCTGGCGCGCTCCGTCGCTCGCGATGAGGACGTTGCGCTCGAGGATCTGGTGGCGCACCTCGTGAGCGTCGGCTACGAGCGACGCGAAATGGCCGAGATGCCCGGCCAGCTCGCCGTGCGCGGCGGCATTGTGGATGTCTTTTCGCCCGAGTCGCCCCGCCCAGTGCGCCTGGAGCTGCTGGGCGATACGGTGGAGTCGCTGCGCGAGTTCGATCCCGGCACACAGCGGTCCGTCGGGCCGCTCGAGCGTGTCACTCTGCCGCCGCTGACGGAGTTTCCGCGCCGCAGCGAACTGGTCGAGCGCGTGTACGCGCGCACGGCCGCTCGCGCGGGCGAGCCGCTCAGCGAAGAGACCGCGCGGCACGCCGACATTTTCCCCGGCTGGGAGTTTGAGGCGGCGCGCCTGGAGCCGGCGGAAGGTTCGCTATTCGATTTGTGCGCGCAGCCGGTCGTGGTTCTCGACGAACCCGAAGCGCTTGAGGGAGCGACTCAGAGATTCCTCGGTCGCCTGGTGGAAGCCTGCGAGCGAGCCCGCGAAGCAGGTGACTTTGCGGCCGATCTTGCCGCGCCGGAAACATATTACCTGAGCGAAGGCGAGTGGCAGCGCGCGCTCGCGCCGCGCGAGCGGCTCTTGCTGGAGCAGCTGCCGATGCGCCGTGAAGATGCCGAGCCGCTGGTGCTTTTGACCCAACCCACGACGCGTTATCACGGCAACGTAGCCGCATTCATGGCTGAGGTGCGCGGGCGGATCGCCGCGGGCGAGCAGGTGATGGTCTCTGCAGCGACCCTCGGGGAGCTCGAGCGCCTGGCCGACCTTTGCCGCGAATATGAAATGCCTTACCGGCTGGGCCAGCTCGAACAAGACGCCACCGCCGTTTGGCTGGCCGAAGACGCTACAGCCGGAAGCGTTCCGGCGCTGGTTTTGGCGAAGACGCCGCTCGCCGAGGGCGTCGCTTTTCCGGAAAGCAAGCTCGTCCTTTACGGCCAAGCCGATTTGTTTGAGACCCTGCCGGCTCCGGCGCGGCCTCGGCACCGGCCCAAGACGGCCAGCTTCTTCAGCGACTTTGCGGAGTTGAAGCCCGGCGATTTTGTGGTCCATGTGGATCATGGCATCGGTCAGTTCGAGGGATTGCGGCAACTGCAGAGCAATGGCGCGCGGGGCGAGTTCATGCTGCTGCGGTACGCGGAGGACGCGCGGCTTTACGTGCCGCTGGCACGGCTCGATCTGGTGCAGGCTTACCGCTCGCTCGAGGGCGCGCGGCCGCAGCTCGACAAGCTCGGCGGCACCGCCTGGGCGGCGCGCAAGGCGCGCGTGCGCCGCTCGCTCACCGATATGGCGGACCAACTGCTCCAGCTCTATGCCGAGCGAAAAACCGTGAGCGGCTTTGCGTTTTCCCCGGACACGCCCTGGCAGAAAGAGTTAGAAGACGCCTTCGAGTTCGAGGAGACGCCCGACCAGGCCGTGGCTATCGGCGATGTCAAACGCGATATGGAGCGAGCCCTGCCCATGGACCGCCTTCTCTGCGGCGACGTAGGCTACGGCAAGACCGAAGTGGCCATGCGCGCCGCGTTCAAGGCGGTGACCGATTCCAAGCAGGTGGCGGTGCTCGCGCCCACCACCGTGCTCGTTTTCCAGCACTACGAGACCCTCCGCCGGCGCTTCGCCGCGTTTCCCGTGCGCGTCGAGATGCTCAGCCGTTTCCGCAGCCGGCGCGAGCAGAAAAACATCCTGGAGGCGCTCGAAGCGGGCAAGGTGGACATTGTCGTCGGCACCCATCGGCTGCTCTCGCGCGACCTCCGCTTCCACAACCTGGGACTGCTGGTGATCGACGAGGAGCAGCGCTTCGGCGTGACCCACAAAGAGCGGTTGAAGGAGCTGCGCAAGAATGTGGACGTGCTGACCATGACCGCCACGCCCATCCCGCGCACCCTACACATGTCGCTGGTAGGCCTGCGTGACATGTCGCTGATCGAAACACCGCCGAAGGACCGCCTGGCCATCCAGACCATCGTCGCGCCCTTCCAGGAGTCTTTAATCCAGCGCGCCATCGAAGAGGAGCTCGCGCGCAAGGGCCAGGTCTATTTCGTGCACAACCGGGTGGAGTCCATCTATTCACTGGCTTTGCTGGTGCAGAGGCTTGTGCCGCGGGCGCGCGTCGTGGTCGGGCACGGCCAGATGAGCGAGCGGGAGCTGGAAAGCGTGATGCTGAGATTCATCAGCGGCGAAGCCGACGTTCTTGTCTCCACCTCCATCATCGAGAATGGCCTGGATATCCCGCTCGCCAACACGATCCTGATTAACCGCGCCGACCGATTCGGACTCTCCGAGCTCTACCAGCTCCGCGGGCGCGTCGGCCGGTCGAACCAGCGCGCCTATGCCTACCTGTTGGTCCCGCCGGAAGTCTCGCTGACCCCGCTGGCGCGCCGCCGTTTGGCGGCACTCAGGGAATTCAGCGAGCTGGGCGCCGGGTTCCGCATCGCCGCGCTAGACCTGGAGCTGCGCGGCGCTGGCAACCTGCTCGGCCGCCAGCAGCACGGCCACATCAACGCCATCGGCTTCGACCTCTATTGCCAGATGCTGGAGCGCGCCGTGGCCAGCCGGAAGGGCGAAGCCGCAGCGCCCGAACTGCGCGTCACGCTCAACCTGGGGCTCGATATTCGCATCCCACCCGAGTACATCCCGAGCGAGAGCCTGCGCCTGCGCACCTACAAGCGGATCGCCGCGATTGCGAGCGAGGCCGAACGGGAGGAGGTGCGTCGCGAGCTCGAGGACCGCTTCGGCCCGCTGCCCGCGGCGGTCGAACACCTGCTCGACTATGCCGTGCTCAAGGCGCTGTGCGAAAGACTGTTGGTGGCGTCGGTGGAGCGCCGCGGCCCGCAGGTGGCCATCACGTTTCACACCCAGACGCCGCTGCGGCCCGAGCAGGTGGTGCACCTGGTAAAGACCCGCCGCGGCCTGCGGCTCGACCCGGGCGGGGTGTTGTGGATGAATCTCGAACGCGAGAAGGGAAGTCTGACCGAGGGCGTCAGAAACGTGTTGCTCCAACTACAAGCGTAGGGATAAGATTTGAAGACGAGAAACCAATGACAATCTACCGGACGGTCCTTCTTATCCTCTTGATTTCCGCCCCGTTGGCCGCGCAGAACAAAGGCCGCGTGGTCGAAGAGATCATCGTGCGGGTCAACAACGAAATTATCACCGCTTCCGACTTGCAGCGCGCGCGAAACTCGCTGCAAGAAGAGGCCAAGCAGGAGTGCCCCAAATGCTCGCCGCAGCAGGTTCAAGTCCTGCTGGGGGAAAAAGAGAAGAACCTGTTGCGCGACCTGATTGACCAGTCGCTGCTCGCGCAGCGCGCCAAGGACATGGGCATCCACGTCGAGCCCGACGTGATCAAGCGGCTGGACCAGATCCGGCAACAGAACAGCATCCCCTCGATGGAGGAGCTGGAGAAAAAGGTCAACGAATCGGGTATCAGCTTCGAGGATTTCAAGAGCAACATCCGCAATGGCCTGCTGACCCAGGAAGTCATCCGCCGCGAGGTGGGATCGAGAATCCTCATTGGCCGCGACGAGGTCCGGAAGTATTACGAGGAGCACAAGAGCGAGTTCCGGCGTCCCGAGCAGGTCTATCTCCGCGAGATTTTCGTCTCCACCGAGGGGAAGAAAGACGCTGAAATCCCCGACCAGGAGAAAAAAGCACGCGGCTTGCTGGAGCGCGTGAAGAACGGCGAAGAGTTCGCCGAGCTGGCGAAGCGCTATTCCGACGGCACCACGGCGAAGAACGGCGGCGAGCTGGGCGTGTTTGAGCGCGGCCAGCTTGCCAAGGACATCGAGGAGATGGTGTTCAAGCTGAACAGGGGCCAGATGACCGACGTTACCCGCACGAAGACCGGCTTCTTGATTCTCAAGGTTGAGCAGCGCTTCGAGGCCGGCCAGCAGCCGCTCGAGAAGGTCGAGAACGAGGTGATGAACCGCATCTATGCCGAAAAGATGGAGCCGGCCCTGCGCGGCTACCTGAAAGGGCTGCGCGAGGAGAGCTACGTGGTGGTGAAGCCGGGCTACGTCGACACGGCGGCGGTGGCCAGCGCGCCCATCGAGGAAGCTCAGGCGCAGCCCGAAGAAGAAAAGAAAAAGAGCAAGCGCCACTTTCCCCTCTTGGGCAAGAAGAAGAAAGCAGGAGAATGAAGTCCGCTTACGTTGCAGACCTCGAGGCTGACCGGACCGTCACCTCTTTCTTCCTCGTCTGTGACAAAGAAGTCCGCGCGACGCGTGAGGGCAAGCCGTTTCTACGGCTGGAGCTCGGCGATCGCACCGGCACGATTGAAGCGCGGATGTGGGAGAATTTCGAAGAGGCGGCCGGCACGATCGGGCGAGATGACTTTGTCAAAGTGCAGGGCCGCGTCGAGCTGTATCGGAACAAGACGCAGCTCGCTGTCGATCGACTTCGCCGCGCGGAACCCTCCGAGGTCGACCCTGCCGACTACTTTCCGCACACGGCCGAGGACGTTGAGAAGCTCTACGCGCAGCTCCGCGAATTCGCCGCCTCGGTCGGCAATCCCTGGCTCGGGCGGCTGCTCCAAAGCGTCGTGGAAGACCCGGCCATTGTCCCGAAGCTCAAGCGCGCCCCGGCGGCGAAGAGAATTCACCATGCATATCTCGGCGGGCTGCTGGAGCACATTGTGAGCCTGTGCGGGCTGTGCCGCGCCGCGGCCGCGCGTTACCCGGAGACCGACGCCGACCTGCTGCTCACCGGGGCCATCCTGCACGACATCGGCAAGATTGATGAGCTTTCCTACGAGCGTTCGTTCGCTTATACGACTGAGGGACACTTGCTGGGACATATCATCCTCGAGCTCGAGCTGATCACGAAGAGGATCGACGCCATCGAGGGTTTCCCGCGCGACCTGAAGACGCTCGTGCAGCACCTGCTGATCAGCCATCACGGACAATACGCCTTCGGGTCGCCCAAGCTGCCGATGTTCCGCGAGGCGGTTATGCTGCATTACCTGGACGACCTGGATTCCAAGATGGGGGCGATGCGGGCCACGTTGGCCTCCGATGAGGGCGAAGAGGACTGGACAGCGTGGAGTGCGGCCCTCGAGCGCCGCCTGCTGCGCCTGGACCGCTACCGGCGGGGTGAGGCGGAAGACGCGGCCGCGCCGCTGCAGCTTTCCTTCGAGCCTCCCGGCCGGCTCCCCGGAGGGGAAGAGTGACCATGGTTCCCTCCGCTCGGCCATTGGGAAGCAATGGCCCTCGCCGCTCCATCTTGGATCTCGCGCCACTCGAGCTGGAGTGCATGAACTCGCTCTGGCCGCTGGGCGAGGCCACTGTTCGCCAGATTCGGCAGGCATTGGCGCAGACCCGGCCACGCGCCTACACCACCATCATGACCATCATGGACCGGCTGGCGCACAAAGGCGTGGTGACGCGGCGCAAGGTGGGCCGCGCGTACCTCTACCAGCCCAGCCTCAGTGCCGAGGAAGCGCGCACGCACGCTGTGGCGAGGGTGGTCGAGGGCTTTTTTGAGGGCTCCGCCGAAGCCTTGGCCGACCACCTGGCCGGTGGTCAGGTGAGACCGGCCCGCGCAGCGACGCGGCCGCCCGCGCAAGCGGTTGGCGAGTCCGGTGCGCCGTCCGAAGGATTCCCGGCAACGCGTCTGGACGAGAGTTTGCTTTAGGCAGCCATGCTCCCCACCACACTCACCATCCGCGACATCGCGATTCGCCCGGCGACGGTGCTGGCGCCCATGGCCGGCGTCACCGATACGGTGTTTCGCCGCGTAATCCGCGGCCTGGGTGGCTGCGGCCTGATTATGACCGAATTCACGAGCGCCGAGGGCGTGGCCCGCAACGCTGCACGCACGCTGCACTATCTTTATTTCGAGCCGGACGAGCATCCCCTCACTGCGCAACTGTTCGGCGCCAATCCCGAGGTGATGGCTTCGGCCGCCGCGCTGGTCGAAGAGCTGGGCTTCGACATCGTGGATATCAACCTCGGCTGCCCGGCGAAGAAGGTGGTGAAGTGCGGCGGCTCGGGCCTGCTGCGCGACCTCGAACTGCTGGAACAGATTCTGCGCGCCGTGCGCGCCGCCGTGCGCATCCCGTTGACCATCAAGGTCCGCGCCGGCTGGGACGAAAACAGCATTGTGGCCGTTGAGGTGGCGCGCCTGGCCGAAGGCCTCGGCGTGCAGGCCATCGCGGTGCATCCGCGCACGCGGGTGCAAGGCCTGAACGGCCGGGCCGACTGGAGCATCATCCGCGAGGTGAAGCAAGCTGTGCGCATGCCCGTCATCGGCAATGGCGACATTGCCTCGCCGGAGGATGCCGCGCGGATGGTCCGCGAGACCGGCTGCGACGCGGTGATGATCGGGCGGGCTGCGGCCACCAATCCCTGGATCTTTCGCCAGATGGAGCAGTTCGCCGAGGGCGGCTGCTACAACCAGCCATCGGACGCCGACCGGTACCGCCTGCTCTCCGGCTACTTCCGCATGCTGGTGGAGGCAGGAATGCCCGATGCTATCGGCAAGATGAAGCAGTTTGCTTGCTGGTTCACGCACGGCGTGCGCAACGGCAGCGAGCTGCGCCGGCAAGTGCACTCGGCGCGCACGCCGGCCGAGGTGCTCGACCGCGTGGACGCTTTCTTCGCCGGTACTGTGGCTGCCGGAGGCGACGGGTACAAGTCGCGCGTCATGAGCGAGGCCGGCCCCAATCAGCTTCGGTCCATCAGCAACTGCTTGTAGGCTTCGCGCTTGGTGAGGCCGCGCTCGCGCGCAGCTTGCTTGAGCGCCGCTTTGTGGTCCGCTTTCTGCTCGCGCATGATCTGCGCAACGCGCTCAGCGAGGGAGAGCTCGGCCGCAACCGCGCGTTGCTCCGTCGCCGGGCCGATCAGCAAGGTCATCTCGCCGCGCGGCGGCTTCCGGCGCGCCTGTTCGAGCAGCTCTTGCAAGCTGCCGCGGAGGAATTCCTCGTGCACCTTGGTCACTTCCCGCGCGATCACGGCAGGACGCGGCCCGAGGCTGGCCAGGGCGTCCTTCAGGGTCTCTTCCAGGCGATGCGGCGCCTCGTAAAGAACCAGGGTGCAGGGCTGCGCGGCCAATTGCCCCAGGGCCTTGCGCCGCTCTCCGGCCCGCGCGGGCAAAAAGCCGACAAACAGGAACTCCTCGGTGGGCATTCCCGAAGCCGCCAGCGCCGCCACCAGCGCCGAGGGCCCGGGGACGGGCACAACGGGGATGTGGTGCCGCAGGCAGAGCGTCACCAGCCGATGGCCGGGATCGGAGATCACCGGCGTGCCGGCATCGCTCACCAGCGCAGCGCTTGCTCCCTGTTCCAGCTCGATCACCAATTCCGGCGCGCGTGTCATCTCGTTATGTTCGTGGTAGCTCACCAAGCGTTTCCGGATGCCGTAGTGGTTGAGCAGCTTCAGCGTCTGCCGGGTATCTTCGCAGGCGACCAGGTTCACTTCCTTGAGCACGCGCAGCGCGCGCAGGGTGATATCCTCCAGGTTGCCGATCGGCGTGGCCACCAGGTAGAGGGAGCCGGTTTCGTTTTCGTTGCGGGTCATCTGAGAGCTACTTTGAGCACCTCGTTCCCGGATACTTTATCACCCGTGATAAGATTTTAGCTTCTGTTTCCGTGGCCAGAGGAGTTTGCCGGTGCCCCTATACGAGTACCAGTGCCGGAAGTGCCGCCACCGCTTCGAGAAGATCGAGAAGGTCTCCGGGCCGCACGTCAAGAAATGTCCGAAGTGCGGGGCCAGCGTGGAGCGCTTAGTGGCGGTGTCGGCCATCCAGTTCAAGGGCTCCGGCTGGTACGCGACCGACTACGCCGGCAAGGGTGCTGCGGCCTCGGATTCGAAGGGTGGCGAGGCCGCCAAGGGAGAAAAGACCGAGAAGGAGTCAAAGGAAGCCGCTCCCGCCAAAGAAACCAAGAAGGCCCAAAAGTAAAAATAACCGCTCCGCCAAATCTTCAGCGTTCGGCCCTTGGCTGTCATTTTGAGCTACGACTTTGGCGTGGCCTAAGAATCTTAGCCTTCAATTTCTAGACGTTGAGATCCTTCGCTGTGTCTGCCACAGCCGGGACTTCGCTTCAGGATGTCCCGGCAGTTGCTAGAGCTTCAGGTTGCGCAGGTACGCGCGGAAGTCGTCGCCGAAGTCGGGGTTCTTCAGCGCCATTTCCACAGTGGCCTTCAGGAAGCCGAGTTTGTCGCCCGCATCGTATGCGGTGCCTTCGTAGATGTACGCCCAGAGGCTTTTCTCACGGGCCAGCAGCCTTAATCCGTCGGTGAGTTGAATCTCGCCGCCGCTTCCGGGCGGAGTACGCTCCAGACAGTCGAACACCTCGGGCGGCAGGACATACCGCCCGGTGATACCGAGGTTCGACGGCGCCTCGGCGGGCTGCGGCTTTTCTACCAGATTGCGGACGCGCAGCAGCCGCGCGTCCCAGGGAGGTTGCGACGCGGGTTCACCGTCCACGATGCCGTACAGATAGGTCTTCTCGGGCGGGACCTGTTCGACGGCGATGGCCCCGACGCCGGTGGCCTCGTAGATCTCCATCAGTTGCTGCGTGGCGGGCCGCGGGCCGGGAATAATCACGTCGCCCAGCAGCACCGCAAAAGGCTCGTCGCCCACCAGCTCGCGGGCAGCCAGCACGGCGTGGCCTAGGCCGAGCGGCTCCTTTTGCCGCGTGTAGCTGAAGTGCACCATGTTGCTGATCCGGCGCACAAGCTCGGCCAGTTCCGACTTGCCTCTTTCCTCGAGGAAGCGCTCCAGTTCCGGCGCTGAATCGAAATGGTCTTCAATCGCATTCTTGCCCTTGCCTGTGACGATGATGATGTT
>Ga0099828_10000792_pt1 | contig 19978 bp, 16 predicted proteins | sample CZO8metaG_2_FD_79338 | JGI IMG/M metagenome (GOLD analysis project Ga0099828, IMG submission 79338) | Vadose zone soil microbial communities from the Eel River Critical Zone Observatory, Northern California, USA - CZOApr15con2H1.8 metaG | ecosystem: Environmental > Terrestrial > Soil > Vadose... | reverse complement strand
TGGGTGAAGACCAAGCCGCTCGGTGCCGCCTGGGACACGGAAGAGCTGCGCGCGGATGTCCTGTCCTTCGACCCGAACGGCAAAAATCTAAAGATCGTTGCGACGGGCTTGCGCAATTGCGAAGGTATGACTACCCAACCGGTCACCGGACAGTTGTGGTGCATCGTCAACGAGCGCGATGAACTCGGCGACAATACGCCGTTTGAATTCGCAACTCATGTCGTTGAAGGCGCCTTTTATGGTTGGCCTTGGTACTTCATCGGTGGACACGAAGATCCACGGCATGCGGGTAGTCGGCCCGATCTCAAGAACAAGGTCATGGTCCCTGACGTGCTGATGCAGGCCCATTCGGCACCCCTGCAGATGGTCTTCTACGAGCGCGACAACTTTCCCGCCGAGTACAAGGGCACTGCCTTTGCCACCATGCACGGGTCCTGGAACCGCGACAAACGGACGGGATACAAAGTCGTTCGACTGCTATTCGACGGCAGCGGCAAACCCACAGGCGAATATGAGGATTTCATGACCGGCTTTGTGGTCTCCGACACCCAAGTTTGGGGTCGCCCAGTAGGTGTTGCAGTGGCGAATGACGGCTCGCTGTTCGTGACAGAAGATGGTAACGGCACGATCTGGCGGATCACCTATCAAGGGAGCGCTCGATCCCGCTGATTCAACGTAGCGCTATTCGGCACTCCCGACGCCGCCGTCCCGCCAGGTTCGACATCGTACCGGCGGTCGGTGACACGATTTGATTAGGGTTTTAGGGGAGATGGACATGGCAACTGCGATTAAACACGCACAGGCAATATCCCGGAGAGGGCGTACGAGCCAACGCTACATGATGCAATCAGAGGTGGGGACGGGAAGATGTCATGGCGAGCAACACACGCCGTGGTCGTTCCGTTCCAGCTGGAGGAATCACCCATGAAGGACCAAGCGAAAGATCAGCCAGTGCTGGATCACATTCAGACCCTTGTCGCAGAAGAACATCGGCTCTACGTGCACCGCTCGCTGAACGATTCAGATCGAGAGCGGCTGGCCAAGATCGAAGTCGAACTTGATCAGTGCTGGGATCTCTTGCGCCAGCGCCGTGCCCTGCGCCACGTCGGGCTGGATCCGAACGAAGCACAGGTCCGTCCGCCTGGAGTTGTCGAGAAGTACGAGCAGTAACGAGAGCGCGGTCAGACATGAGTGAGTGACGGCACGGTGTAGAGGCGCCGTGTCGCTGATATCGAGGGAGGGGGACCATGGACAACATGAAACAAGTGTTGAAGGTGTATCAGCCCACTTCGGGCCATTGGGTCGGTGACGGCTTTCCGGTCCGGAACATTTTCTCGGACGAGAGTCTGGGCGAGGCGATCAGCCCGTTCTTGCTCCTTGACTACGCTGGTCCTGCCGAATTCCCACCGTCCGAGCAGCCGCGCGGCGTGGGTGAGCATCCGCACCGGGGTTTTGAAACAGTGACCATCGTCTATCAGGGTGAATTGGTCCACCGGGACTCGGCAGGCAACCACGGCGAGATCGGCCCCGGCGATGTCCAATGGATGACGGCGGCCTCAGGCGTGGTTCATGAAGAGAAGCATGAACCGAACTTTGCAAAGCGTGGCGGCATGCTGGAAATGGCTCAACTGTGGGTGAATCTTCCGAAAACCTACAAGATGGCGCCTCCTCGCTATCAGACGTTATTGAACGAGCAGATTCCGGTTGCCTATCTCGCCCAAGGCGCGGGCCATGTCCGGGTGATCGCCGGAGAATTCCAGGGCATCAAAGGGCCGGCGAATACATTCACGCCCATCCATCTCTATGATCTCCACCTCAGTGCCGATCATCATGCGGAATTGAGCCTGCCGCTTGGCTACAACACAGGACTCTTTGTGCGGAAGGGATCGGTGGTGCTGAACCAATCGCATTCGGTCGGTGAAGTGGCATTTGCATTGTGCAGTGCGGCGGGAGATCGGATACGCATCCATGCCAAAGAGGAGGCGACCCTCTTGGTCCTCAGTGGAGACCCGATCCATGAGCCGGTGGCCTGGAGCGGTCCCTTTGTGATGAACACACAAGAGGACCTGGCCCAGGCGATGACGGATTACCGAGCGGGAAGGATGGGACATCTCAGCTGAATGGTTGTCAGAGAATGGCCTGAGCGCTTCCTCTGAATCTGCCGGGCCGAGGAAGGATCATACGATGAGAGCCAAGGCCCCATCGGCAATCCACGTATCTCAACCGGTCGGCACACAGGATCACGTCCTGGGGCCTGCAACGGCCGACGTCACCCTCATCGAATATGGGGATTTCGAATGCCCCTATTCTCCCGACGGCACGCGTATCGCGCTCATTCTCCGAGAGCGGTTTGGGGATCGCGTACAGTTGGTAACAGAGGTGTGCGACATCTCGAAACGGGATGACATTGAGCGCGTGGTGGCCGAGTGCGCCAAGGCGTTGGGTGGTCGGGGTCAGCGGCGGGGAACGTGCCTGTGGGCAGGAGGTAGCGATGCCCGAACCGGAACGATACGACGTCGTTGTGATCGGTAGCGGCGAGGGCGGCAAGTACCTCGCCTGGCACATGGCACAGGCCGGCCAGCGGACGGCAGTGGTCGAACGCCGCTGGATCGGTGGCTCCTGTCCGAACATCAACTGCCTCCCTAGCAAGAACGAAATCTGGAGCGCCGGCGTCGCCAACATCGTCGCGCGCGCCGGAGAGTTCGGCGTCACGACCGGCCCGGTCTCGGTCGATATGGCGAAGGTCTTGCAGCGCAAGCGAGACATGGTCGATGGCCTCATCGCGTTGCACTTGGAGCGCTATGAAGCGAGCGGCGCTGAGCTCATCATGGGGCACGCGCGTGTTCTCGCACCGAAGACGGTCGAGGTGGTCCTGAACAATGGTGAGACACGGCGGCTGATCACCGGCAAGCTCTTCCTCAACCTCGGCACACACGCCAGCATTCCGCTGATGCCCGGCCTGGTCGAGGCGAAACCACTCACGCACATCGAGGCGCTCGAGCTCGGGCGGCTCCCGGGTCGTCTGATAGTCCTCGGCGGTGGGTACGTCGGCCTCGAACTCGCGCAGGCCTACCGGCGCTTCGGCAGCCGCGTCACCATCATCGAGCATGGACCTCGGCTGGCAGGTCGCGAAGACCCGGACGTCTCAGAGGAGGTTCGCAGTATTCTGGACGCGGAAGGAGTCGAGGTGCTGTTGTCCACGGACGTCGAACGGGTAGACGGACGGTCCGGCGAGGACCTGCGTGTGGGTGTCCGCACGCCGGATGGTCATAGGACGCTTGAGGGCACCGACCTCCTGGTCGCGGCCGGCCGCACACCCAACACGCAAGGAGTCGGTCTCGCAGAGGCCGGCGTGGAACTGACCGACCGTGGCTACATTCGTGTCAACGAACGTCTTGAGACGACGGCGCCCGACACCTGGGCGATGGGCGAGTGCGCAGGGAGCCCGCAGTTCACCCATATCTCGCTCGACGACTATCGTGTCATTCGGGACAACCTGAGCGGCGGACATCGGACAACCGAAGGGCGGCTCGTGCCGTATTGCATGTTCATCGATCCACCCCTCGCCCGGGTAGGGATGAGCGAACGTGAGGCGCGCGACAGTGGCGTACCAGTGCGCGTGGCGACGCTGCCCACACGGGCAGTGCTGCGGACTCGGACCACGTCGGAGAACGCCGGGTTCATGAAGGCGCTCGTAGGTGACGACGACCGCATCGTCGGCTTCGCGATGATCGGCCCCGACGCGGGCGAAGTGATGGCGGTCGTGCAGATCGCGATGATGGCGCACCTGCCCTACACAACCGTCCGAGATGCCATTCTCACACATCCGACCATGGCGGAAGGGTTGAACGCGCTGTTTAGCAACGTGCCAAGCGGGAGGGGCCGAGTCCACGATGGCAGGTGAATCCTCGAAGGTATTCGCGCCTCGCCGCTGAGAAATCGACGGGCCAATTTGGAACGACGGCCTTGCAGATCGTCGACAGAGAACTGATTTTGAGGACGAACGCATGATCAATCAACGTGTGCTTGTAACGGCGGGAGCATCTGGGATCGGACGTGAAATCGCTTGTGCATTTGCGGCGGCGGGTTCCCAGGTGTTCGTCGTCGACATCGAGGCGAATCGCCTCACAATCCTTGCGAGAGAAACTCCGGGCGTGCAGACCGCGGTCTGTGACATGTCCAGTCGCGCGGACATCGAGCGCATGGTGCCCGCGGCGGTCAAGGCCCTTGTAGGACTGGGCGCACTGGTGAACAATGCCAGCATTTCAGGCCCCACTGTCTCGGTCGAGCAAATGGATCCTGACGAATGAGAGAAGGTCGTTCAAGTGGACCTCAATGGCACGTTCACTGTCACGCGGCTCACCATTCCACAATGCCAAAAGGAACTGCCGCTCGAAACGATCGGAGTTCAAATGGACCATATGGCACACCAAGATCACGGACAGACGTCTGACCCACATGCAGGTCACACAATGTCGCACGACCACCGGAGCCACGACCGCCACGCGGGCCATTCTGTAGCGATGTTTCGCGACAAATTTTGGTTGAGTTTCGCCCTCACCATTCCCGCGGTCTTCTGGTCGTCCGAAGTCCAACACTGGCTTGGCTACACGGCGCCCTCCTTCCCTGGCTCTACAGTGATTCCCGCCATTCTCGGAACCGCCGTATTCCTGTATGCCGGCCTCGTGTTCGTGCGGGGGGCACAGGGTGAGCTGGCCGACCGGAAGCCGGGCATGATGACGCTCATCAGCTTAGCCATCATCGTCGCGTTTAGTACGTCGCTGGCCGCGACATTTGGTTTTTTCGAGATCGAAGTGTGGTGGGAACTCGCCTCGTTAATTACGATTATGGTGTTGGGCCACTGGCTCGAAATGCGAGCGATTGCCCAAGCCCGAGGCGCGCTCCATGCACTCGCCGCGTTGCTCCCCGACACGGCCGAGCGTGTCACCGGCGGGGACGTTCACACCGTGCCCTTGTCGGAATTGCAGGTGGATGACGTGGTCCTGGTCCGGCCCGGCACCCGTGTCCCGGCGGATGGCGCCGTTGTCGAAGGCGTCGCCGATGTCGATGAGTCGATGATCACGGGCGAGTCGAAAGCGGTCTCGAAGGGACCAGGGGCGACGGTGATCGCGGGAACAGTCGCCAGCGGTGGCAGCCTGCGGGTCCGTGTGACCGCAGTCGGCGAGCAGACCGCCCTCTCCGGCATCATGCGGCTGGTTGCCGCCGCCCAGGCGTCGACCTCTCGCACGCAGGCCCTTGCCGACCGTGCCGCCGCGATTCTGTTTTACGTAGCCGTCGCATCCGGCGCGATCACGTTCATCTACTGGTGGTGGTTGGGGGACACACAACACGCATTGCTCAGGACGGCCACCGTCCTCATCATTGCCTGCCCCCACGCATTGGGACTCGCGATTCCGCTGGTGATTGCCATCTCCACATCACTCGGGGCGCGAAATGGTCTGCTCGTGAAGGATCGACTGGCACTCGAAAGGGCCCGCCTGTTGGACATGGTGATATTCGATAAAACCGGCACGCTGACCCGTGGCACTCCCGCAGTATCTGGAATCGCGGTTGTGCCAGGCACGTCGGAATCAGAATTGCTTGCTCTTGCCGCTGCGGTTGAAGCCAACTCCGAACACCCCCTGGCTCGGGCCATCGTCGAAGAGGCCAGACACCGAGGCGTGCGCCACTTGCAAGCGGCCCACTTCGAGGCGTTGGCAGGGCGAGGGGCGCGGGCCATGGTGGACGGCAAGAGCATTGCCGTTGGCGGACCGCGCCTGCTGGCCGAGGCCAAGGCCACAGTGCCTCCAGAGGTTGAGAAGATGACAAGTGCCTGGCCGTCAGAAGGAAGGACCGTCCTGTATGTCGTGACCGAAGGACGACTGCTCGGTGCGCTCGCGGCTGAAGACGAAATCCGGCCCGAGTCCCGTGAAGCCGTCACCGATCTGCATCGGCTGGGTATTCGAGTCGCGATGATCACGGGAGATGCGAAAACAGTGGCGGAATCCGTCGCCCGGTACCTCGGGATCGATGAAGTCGCAGCGGAGGTGCTCCCCAGCGACAAAGCTGCGGCCGTCAAGCGGTTTCAAGCGGGCGGCAAGTCGGTCGCCATGGTGGGAGACGGCGTGAACGATGCCCCGGCATTGGCCACCGCCAATGTCGGGATTGCGATCGGCGCAGGAACGGATGTCGCGATTGAATCGGCGGGCATCGTGCTTGTGCGTAGCGATCCGCGCGACGTGGTCGGAGCCATCGAGCTCTCTCGTGCGACCTACCGGAAGATGATCCAAAATCTTATTTGGGCGACCGGGTACAACCTCGTCGCCATCCCGGTCGCCGGGGGACTGTTCGTCCGCTGGGGATTCGATCTTCCCATGAGTCTGGGTGCTGTCGCGATGAGTGTGTCCACCATCATTGTCGCGGCAAATGCGCAGTTGCTTCGTCACGTGAAGCTGCGGCGTGACGCTCTCTGATGCACTGCTCTGGAGTCTTGGAAGATGGATGGTCTCAGAACGTCTTGCGAGCGGCGATGGTGCCGTCAACGATGATGGCTGTTTCATGGTGACAGACCATCCAATTTTTTCTAGCGGTTCTGTCTTTTGAATGAGGTGGTGCACAGACAAAACTCGAACCGTTAGGTAGAGCTTGTGCTAAATTTGTGCTAAAAATCTACACAATGGATCATATTCTACAGAATCAATGAAATGTATAGAATCATCTCAAGTCCTTGTTAGCAAAGAAAAAACGGGGAAACCTTCGCAAAATCAAGCCATTAGTATTTTGATCTTTTCGCCCTTTTAAGGCGAGGGCCATTTGATTGATTAGAACTACTGTAATGCCAGGAGGAGAGCTACGCGCCAACGTTTCGCTGCACAGCATCACGATAATGGAAACCTGCCAATAAGCCCCCTGCCCAATTCAGGATAATCGCCCAAATTGAGTGCTAATCACGGTGTCACTCCCGGTGCGATTCACTCATTACAAACAGTGATACTCTATCACCAAAGAATGCAGGAGAAAGATGCGTGAGAGCCCAACGATATCAAAGGAATGAATGTGATGCTGTATTATGAGTGATGACGGAGCGACACGGCGTGTACTGCACCGAAATGGTTTCGTAAACCGCAGGTCAGTATGTGTGCGGTATGGTGGAGGCGCCGGGAGTTGAACCCGGGCCGAAGACCTTCAGCACACCGTAATGGGAATGATCACCCAGCCCCAGTAGTGGTCTGCGCAAGCCCAGGCTCGTGGCGGCCTTCCAGGACCCGAGTGTTTCGGTCACCAGTTTTTACGATAGACCGCAACACCTCCGTGATTTCTGTCTGCCTTTTTAGGAAAAACCTCGCGGCCGAGATCTTATTCTTGCCAATCCTCACTGTCAGGATGCGCGTGTCCGGCAGAGAAAAGACATCTTCATCGGTATCATCGTCGCCGATGTAGAGGGACGCGGTGCAGTTGAGTTGGTACATCAACTCCAACAACGCCGCGCCCTTATGCGGCGCCGCGGCCGGCACCACATTGACAACAGCTTTCCCGAGGACTATGCGAGGGAGCGGAGACAATTCGGCTAAGATGTGGAAGACGAGCGCCCGGGCGGCGTCCTTCCGACCCGCGTTCCGGTAATGGAACGAGAGCGAATAGGATTTGTCCTCCACGAACACACCACACCGAGTTAGTTCGGTACCGAATCGCTCTTCGATGAGCTGCTTCCATCCTCTGCAGGTGTCTCGGGCTTGCTGCACGACCTGCTGTGTCACATGAAGACCTTCCAACCCATGGTTCCCGATCAGGTAGGGCACTGTGTTGCCGACACGCGCCCGCAGATCCTCCACGGAACGTCCGGAAATGATGGCCGTCGGGGCGCGCTTGGCCAGTTCTCCGAGCCAGAGGCGGATCGGCCGTCCCAACTGCGCGGTGTGGCAATCGCGAACGATCTTCGCCAACGTTCCATCAAAATCGAAGGCAAACAAAGAAGGAACCGTCAGGAGTGCCTCTAGCTCTCTCCTACCCCTGTCCGTCAGGAGATATTCCATGGTCAGTCGATCAATTCACTCAGCAAGCTCGTGCGCCCGACCTGCTTCATCACCCGCTCCCGCTGTCGCATACGGGCTGCATCCATGAGCATGCGTCCTGCCCAGCGGTAGACGTTGAATTCCTGGATAAGCCCACGCATGCTCCCCATCCGAGCACGTTGCTCTACCTTGGGCATGGTCAGGGCCACGTGGAGCGCGGCGGCAAACTGATCGATGTCGTACGGGTTGATCACGAGCGCCTCCGTCAGCTCGCGGGCGGCTCCCGTGAACTGACTGAGGATCAGGACGCCCTGCTCGTCATCGCGGGCGCCGATGAACTCTTTGGCGACCAGATTCATCCCGTCGTGGAGACTGCTGACCACGCAGACATCCGCGGCGCGGTAACACTCGCAGACTTGGGGCGGCTCGTGGTGTTGAACTTTCAGACAGATCGGCTCGTAGCCGTCCCGTCCGAATCGCTTGTTGATCTGCTCGGCCAATGCAAACACCTGACCCGTGAGATGCTGGTACTGTTCGATGCTCGAGCGGCTGGGAGCGGCAATCTGGATGAATGTGAACTTGCCGATCCATTCGGGCTGGAGTTCCAGCAGCCGTTCAACAGCCATGAACCGTTCCAGAATGCCTTTCGTGTAATCCATCCGCTCGACCCCGATACCCACGAGGCGGTCAGGCGGCAGCCCATAGAGCTCCCGCACCAGCGTTCGACACTCCGGCACCGGTCGCTGGCCTTGGATCCATCGCACGGGCCACTCAATGGAGATCGGATAGGGGTTGACCGCCGTCAGCTTGCCTCCATACGACACCGTCGAGCTGTTCCGATCGATGCGTGCCTCAAGGACCCGATCGATACTGTCGATGAAATTGTTGCAGTGGACTCGGGTATGGAACCCAAGAATACTGCTTCCCAGGAGCCCCTCCAGAATTTCCTGACGCCAGGGGCAGATCCCGAAACTTTCCGCGTTCGGCCAGGGGATGTGCCAGAAAGTAATGATCGTCGCGTTCGGCAATTTGTCCCGGATCAGTTTCGGGAGCAGGGCGAAATGGTAATCCTGTACCAGGACGACCGGATTGTCGGTGGTGGCTTCCTCAGAGACGGCCTGGGCGAATCGTTCGTTAATCGCCACATAGTGATTCCAATCCGACGAGCGGAACGTGGGCCGGACGTGGGCGATGTGACACAAGGGCCAGAGACCTTCGTTCGCAAACCCGTAGTAGTACCCAGCCTCCTCTTCTGCGGTTATCCACACGCGGCGAATCTCATACGCGGGATGCTCCGGCGGCACACCGACATGGCTGCGCGCGTCCACGACATCCCGATCGGCCGTTCCGTTGCCATGTGCGATCCACACCCCGGAACAGGCACGCATGACCGGCTCCAGCGCCGAGACCAATCCGCTTGCCGGTACCTGCACTTCGATCTTCTGGCCTCGCCGGTTGTGGACATACGGTTGGCGGTTGGACACGATGAGCACCTGTTCGCCGGCGAGCTGTTCGTGAAGAATAGTCTTGAGGCTGGTCGGGGTCCATGAAATCTGACTCTCATCGCGCATCCGACGGTCGGCTTCGAGCGCCTGCACTAACGATCGCAAATCCTTCGCCAGAGGCCGCAGTTCAGGCGCCTGCTGTTCCTGCGTTAGTGGGGTCAGAAGTCCTTCCCCCTTCAGCATGGCTCGCACCCCCGCCACCCACCCTTTCCAACTGAGGTGCGCGACCAACACGGTTACCAGCGAGATGACCGCGCCGAGACCCGCAAACAAATAAAAGACATACCACTTCGTATCGCTGCTGCGTTGTTGGATGAAACTCATGTCGTGGAGAAGCAGAAGACGTCCGACCGAGTGTCCCTTCGATTCAATGGAGGCCGAAGCCATGTGCAGCGGCCCGCGGCTCAACTTCAGCACGGTAAACGAATCGGGCATGAGGCTGGCTGTGCTCTCGCAGGTCACTTCGTCGGGGTAGGTTTGGGTCTTATACAGAAGGCGGTTATTCAGATCACAGAAGCCCAGAGCGTACAGCCGCTCATCCTGCATAATGCGAGTGAAGTACGCAAGAATCTTGTCCTTCGAATTGGATGCCAAAAGCTCCGAGAGCGGTCCCTCCATCGTACTGACCATCAGATTGGCCCGAATCTCGAGATCCCGGACGAACCATTTCAACGTCAACGAATCGACGAGCGGGATCACTCCGTACGCGATCAACGCCAACACGAGCGCCAACGGGAGGACGAATCGCAGCGAGAGATTCATAGGAACAAGTTAGTTTACTTTGGCCCCAAAATCAAATACTGTCGTCACATGTATCCGTACGGACTCATCGGCAACTGCCAGATTTCTGCGTTGATCAGCGACCAGGGTTCCATCGACTGGTTGTGTCTGCCGAGGCCGGATAGTCCTCCGGTCTTCGGCAGAATCCTGGACCCGGAAGGGGGATACTTTTCAGTTTCTTCACCCGCTCCTGAAAAAGCCGCCACGACCCAGCGCTATCTGCCGAATACGAACATCCTGGTGACTACGGTCTCGCTTCCAAACGGCGACTCGTTCCAGATCACCGACTTTTGCCCTCGCTTTGAGCAATATGGGCGCATTTACCGACCAGCCGCGCTGTTTCGCATGGTGGAACCACTGAGTGGGACACCTTCTATCCGCGTCTGCTGTCGGCCCATCTCCGGCTGGGAAAAAGAGCCGGCCCGCTTGATTCGCGGCAGCAGCCACGTGCGATACGACATTCGTGGGGAGCCCCTACGCCTGCTCACCAACATGCCCCTCACGTATCTCTGCGAGGAATCTCTTGTCGCGCTCACCTCAAAGATGTACTTCGCGTTGACCTGGGGGCTTGGGATTGAAGATGACATCGTCAAGGTCAGCCACGAATTCCTGGACCAAACGACCAAATACTGGCGGACCTGGGTGAAGCATTGCTCCATCCCCGTGCTCTACCAGGAAGAGGTGATTCGCTCAGCCCTCGCCCTCAAACTCCACTGTTACGAAGACACGGGCGCGATCCTCGCCGCACTGACGAGCAGTTTGCCCGAGCTACCCGGAGGAGGACGAAACTGGGACTACCGCTACTGTTGGCTGCGTGACGCCTACTTTAGCCTGTCCGCCTTTCATAACCTCGGCCACTTCGAGGAAATGGAAGGCTTTCTCAAATTCCTTCTCAGCATCGCCTACACTCTGGATCAATCTCATGACCGTCTCTCGCCCGTGTACATGCTGAGCCAAGACTTGCCAGTCCCCGAAACAGAACACCAGAACTGGGAGGGGTTCGCACACAGCCGACCGGTGAGGAGTCGCAATCAGGCGGCCGAGCACGTCCAGAATGACGTCTATGGAGAGATGATCCTGACCTTGGCGCCGATCTTTTTCGACAATAGATTCTACGATCTACGCACGAAGGAACACGAAGAGTTGGTGGCGAAGCTGGCCCACCTCTGCACGCGGAGCATTTCCAAGCCTGATGCCGGCCTGTGGGAGATCCGCGACGGGTGGAAGGAACATTCCTTCACCAACCTGATGTGTTGGGCCGGTCTGGATCGAGCCGAACGCATGCAGCGGGCAGGATTCCTTCGGTCCCTCTCCGTGGATCTGGACGGCGCTCGCTCTCTCGCTGTCCAGGCGTTGGAAGGGGCAGCCAAGGGAGGCGCGCTGCGCAACGGGCCCAACGATGACACGTACGATGCTGCACTTGCCCAGGCGGCAATTCTCGGCTTTCCCAACCGGAAGATCTGTGAAGCCACAACGGGAGAAATCTTACGGGAACTCGTGTTGGATAATGGTGGGGAGGGAATAGGATTCTTCTATCGCTATTTGCGACCAGACGATTTCGGCACCCCGCAGGCCCCCTTCGTCATCTGCTCGTTCTGGGTCGTCCAGGCGCTGGTGAAGCTCGGCCGCTTGTCCGAGGCTCAACAGGTCATGTCGCGGGTGATGACAGCCGCCAATAGTGTCGGGCTCCTCTCGGAACATTTTCTCCCGCATGCTCGCCTCCAGCTCGGCAACTTCCCCCAGGCCTATTCCCACGTCGGACTGATCAATGCCGCGTTCGCCTTGAGTCCACCCTGGAGCGAAATGTTGTAATCGCACTGGTATTTCTCAGAGAAGCCGGGTTTGGCAAGCGCCGGTGTGACGGAGACGAGCAGCGGCAGCAGAAGGCAACGCCGAGGTTTTTCCATCAGGTAAGCCGATCTGCCGATTCCTGACATTCAATCTGGCAAGAGCGTCCTAACGGTCGTAGCCGATATTTCTTATCCTCTTGAAGCTAGGAGCAGTCCTGTCCTACATCAGGAAGCAGGGCGGTGCCATCACACCACTAACACCTTTTTCTTGTCTCCTCTGAAGTGAAGCTCTCTTCTGCTACCACGCTGCTACCAGGACAGGACAAATCACTCCCATCTAGCCCCATTTCAGGAGCATTCTGGTTTGTGGTTTCTTGTGGGGTTAGGTTGTCTGTGTGTGGATCAGGTGAAATTCGTAAACCGCAGGTCGTTCGTTCAATCCGGATCGCCGGCTCCACACCTCACTTCATGCGTGCCGCCGCGTTCGATCACATCGCGGCGGATAGGTATCTTGCCTTCAGCAGGGAAAGAACACGGATGTCAGGCACCATGTTGACTCCTCGGCGGGGGAGGGGTTCCGAGCGCGGCGTTCACCGCTGCCACAAGCGATTCCCTCGCAAACGGTTTATGAAGGATGTGGTCGGTCCCGAGAAGTTTTGCCGGAGATGTGATCTCCATCATGCACCTTTGTCCTCCTCCAGTCATGGCGATGATCGTGGTGCGAGGGCACGAACGTTTCAACTCCATGACGACCTCGATCCCATCCCTGTTCGGCATGAAGATGTCGGTGATGACCACGTCCGGGTGATTCTGCCGAAACATCTCGACGCCTTTGTGGCCTCCTCCTGCCAGGACCACCTCATGCCCCTTGCGCGATAAAACGGTGTCCATCAACGTGAGAAGAATCGTTTCATCATCCACCACCAGAATGTTAGCCATGTTCGTACTTCATTTCGATTTGTACTGAAACTGAGCTGGAACGCTTTCTATCATCAGCGCAATATCTCCCGCACTTTACGCAGAAAGGTTTCCGGGTTGAAGGGTTTATGAACAAAGACGATACCTGGGTAGAATCCGCAGTGACTGAGGATCGCCTCATTCGGATAGCCTGACATGTAGAGCACCTTCGTCCGTTCCCGCAGGGTGACCAGGTGATCGGCGACTTCCCGCCCGTTCATCCCCGGCATCAACATATCGGTCACCAATAAGTGGATTGGGCCGGTATATTCCTGTGCAATCTTCAAACAAGCGTTTCCGTCCTTGGCATCCAAGACGGTATAGCCGCCTCTCGTAAGAATCTTATTGGCTACCTCCCGGAGCGTATCTTCATCGTCCACCAGCAGAATAGTTGATGGCCCTTGCCGGTCTTCAGCGGGGGAACGGGCTGATTCGGTCCGATGGTGGCGTTCGAGGGCATAGCGCAGGGCCCGCACCAGCCTGTCACTGTCCAACCGACCTTTGACCAGATAGTCCTGTGCGCCCTTCCGCACGGCCTGGACTGCCATCCCTTCATCATCGAGGCCCGTCAGCTCCACGATCGGAAGATCCGGTCTGTGCGCCGTGACCTTGTCGAACGTGGATAGCCCGTGACTGTCCGGCAGCGAGAGGTCGAGCAACACCACGTCGATCTTGTCTTCGGCTAAGCGCATCAGCCCCCTCCCGAGCTGGTCGGCCCATTCCAGCTCGATTCCGGCCGACTTCCGCTCCGCCACCATCTCCCTGATGAAGTGGACGTCGTCCTCGTTATCCTCGATGAGCAGAACGCGCATGAATGTTACCCTCTGCGGCCGGGAACCAGCGAAATCAAGGTCCAATAGAGTTCAAACTTCCTGACCACGTCGATGAACCGCTCCAAGCTCACCGGCTTACGGACATATGAGCAGGCGCCATAGGCGTATGAGAGGACGATGTCTTCCTCGCGCTCGCTCGTGGTCAGCATAATCACGGGAAGAGCTTGCAACTGAGAATCTGCCTTGATCGCTTTGAGGACCTCAAATCCGTTCTTCTTTGGCATATTGATGTCCAACAGGATCAGCCCGGGCCGGACAGCATTCTTGTATGATCCCTCCCGGCGCAGGTAGGCCAGGGCTGCTTCGCCATCCCGCACATTGTTGATCACATTCATCATCCTTGCCCCTGCGAAAGCCTCTTCAATAAGGATAATGTCGTCTTCGTTATCCTCTACAAGTAGGATTTCTATTGGGTCAATTGGGTCATGCGTCATGGCTAATGTCCCTCTTCATTAGGTCGCAGTCCCGAACATCATGATGAACTCCGACCCGTCGAATCCTGTGCGGGGGTACCTCCGATGACAAGCCCTGCAACAGTCGCCAACCGGATTGTCGAATGGCCTGCACACGAGAATTATGTTCTCTCTCTCGCTCCCCCAGCCAATCGTTGGGATGATGGGGGCTTTCCTGCCACTTGGTCTGGTTGCTTCAATACCTGGTTCAACGTCGCACCAAGTTCATGGAGCGAGAACCCCTTTGCAAGGAAGTCGGTCACCCCTAATTTCCGAGCCTGCTTCTCCCGAGCCTCCGTACCAGCCCCTGTCAGCATGATGACGGGGGCGTGGGGGTCAATCGCGCGGATCTGCCGCAGGACCTCGAGGCCATCGATGTCCGGCATCTCGAAGTCCAGAATCGTCACGTGAGGTCGCTCCCGACGAAACACGTCAATACCCTTCTGGCCGTGGCTCGCCGTGAGCACGTGGTGCCCTTTCCGCCTTAAAAGTGTGGAGAGCAGTTCACGGATCTTCTCATCATCGTCCACTGCAAGAATGTTGGCCATCTGTGTCCTCCTTTGGATATTGTTTCTCTCTTATGCAGCTCGTTCTGTGCTGTTTGGCTGTGGGATCGCGTTCAGCACCTCATGCACCTTCTGCGTCAACGTCTGTGGAGTGAACGGTTTTTGGAGAAAAGCGGTTCCTGGCTCCAGTGCAGCGGTGTAGGAAATCACCTTGTCCGTATAGCCGGACATAAACAGCACCTTTGTCTCCGGTCGAATGGACCGGAACCGTTTCGCTAACTCTGGCCCGTTCATCACTGGCATGATGGTATCGGTCAGCAGCAGGTGGATCTGCCCGGGACCCTCTTGGGCGAACCGCAAAGCATCATGGACGTTCCGTGCCGCCAGCACGTGGTACCCGTATCGTTCGAGAATGGCCTGCGCCAGCGCCCGAACCATTTCATCATCTTCCACAAGCAGAACGGTTTCAGAGCCGGGGAATAGTTCAGCCGGGGCAGCTCCCGGTTCAGGCAGCTCGGATGTCTTCTCGACTCGAGGAAGGTAAATCTTCAAGGTAGTACCCTTGCCCAACTCGCTATAGACCCAGACGTTCCCGCCGCTCTGCTTGACAATCCCGTCGACGGTGGCCAGGCCCAGGCCGGTCCCGTTGCCCGGTCCTTTGGTGGTGAAGAATGGCTCGAAGATGCGCGCTTGCGTGTCCGCATCCATCCCGCAACCGGTATCGCTCACTGCCAGCATCACGTAGGGACCTGGCTGGACCAAGGCGTGTTTGCAGGCATAGGCGTTGTCCAGTTCGACGTTCTCCGTTTCGATGGTCAACTGTCCGCCGCCGGGCATCGCGTCTCGTGCGTTCACGGCCAAATTCATGATGATCTGTTCCATCTGCCCGGGATCGATTTTCACCCGTCCAAGCGCTGGGTGAAGGCAGAGGACCTGGGTGATGTCCTCGCCGATCAGGCGTCGCAGCAGCTTCCCAATATTAGAAACGACCTCGTTCAGGTCCAACACTTTGGGTTCCAAGACCTGCTGTCGTCTGAACATGAGCAGTTGACGGGTCAGCGAAGCGGCCCGATGTCCGGCTTCCTTGATCTGTTCGATCCCGTTCCGAGCGAAGGGGTTGGAGAAATCAAGCTCACCCAGCACCATGGCACTGTAACTGTTGATCACCGTCAGAAGGTTGTTGAAGTCGTGAGCGATCCCGCCGGCCAATTGTCCGACGCCCTCCATCTTCTGGGATTGGCGCAACTGTGCCTCAAGGCCCTTCTGCTCGGTGATGTCGCGGGCAATCTTGGAGAACCCGATGATCATTCCCGCTCCGTCCTCGATCGGAGAGATGGTCAAGGCGATATTGATTTCCTTCCCGTCTTTCCGCCGCCGAACCGTTTCAAAGTGGGTGACGTGCTCTCCCTGTTTGACGCGCTCAATGATCTGAGATTCCTCCTCGAGACGATCCTGAGGGATGAGGAACCCGATCGCCTTTCCGATTGCCTCGTCGGCGGTGTAACCGAACGTGCGCACAGCCCCCCTATTCCAGCTCGTCACGATCCCATCCAGAGTCTTACTGATGATCGCGTCCTCCGAGGACTCCACAATGGAGGCCAATCGGACACGGTTTTCCTCTGCGCGCTTGCGCTCGGTGATGTCGGAGAGAAAAGCGTTGAACACATACGTCTCACCGCGCCTTATAGAGGTAATCGAGAGTTCCAACGGGAACTCGGTCCCGTCACGGCGCAAGCCTGCCACTTCGATGGACCGGTTGAGTACCACTGCTTCCCCGGTGCGTAAGAAGTGTTGCAGCCCGCGTTCATGGGCCTCTCGATATCGCGGCGGGATGATCAGGTCGGCGAGTTTCTGGCCGAGCGCTTCGCCGCGAGCCCAACCGAAGATGACCTCCGCACGAGGATTCCAGTCGATGATTATTCCCTGTGCATTTATTCCGATCAGCGCGTCAAGCGCAGTATCAATGATGGCCCGTAGTCGGGCCTCACTGTCTCGCACGGCCTTCTCGGACTGCTTGCGTTCGATGGCATGGCGGATGGCCCGTATGAGCAGAATGCCGTCCGACCGCCCTTTCAGTAAATAATCCTGCGCACCCTTCCGCACAGCCTGGACCGCCATCGCTTCGTCATCCAGATGCGTCAGCACGATGACCGGCACGTCCGGTGTCTGCCCTTGGACTTTGTCAAGTGTCTCCAGCCCGTGACTGTCCGGCAACGAGAGGTCCAGCAACACCAGGTCGATCTTGTCTTCGGCCAACCGCGTCAACCCGCTCCCCAGCCGATCGACCCACTCCAGCTCGATGTCCGCCGCTGTCCGTTCCGTCAACGTTTCCCCAATGAGGCAGGCATCATCCTCATTGTCCTCGATCAATAGCACGTGCATGGCGGTTACTCTCTGACTAGTGGAACTCGCGAAATGCCTGTCCAGTAATACTCAAACTGTTTGATGAGTTGTTTAAACTGGTCCAAGTCTACGAGCTTGTGAATGTAGGAACAGGCCCCCTTCTCGTACGAGCGAACGACGTCTTCCTCGCGATGGCTCGTGGTCAACATGATGACGGGCAGTGATTGCCATCGTGGATCCTTCTTCATTGCCTCAAGCACTTCAAAGCCGTTCTTTTTCGGCATGTTGATGTCCAGCAGGACGAGATCAGGCATACGCGCCACCTTGTATTTCCCCTTACGCCGTAGGTAAGCCAGGGCTTCTTCCCCATCCCGGACCGTGTTAACAATAGAGGCCAGTTTCATGTCCGCAAATACCTCTTGAATGATGACTATGTCATCTTCGTTGTCTTCCACCAACAGAATCTCGACTTGTTGATTGGTCATGGGGCTTCCTTCTTTTCTGACCTGTTCGTTGCGCCGAACGTCAGGATGAACTCAGAACCACCGCCCTCCCGAGGCTGCACCCAGGCCCGTCCGCCGTGCCGCTCGGCTACCTGTCGCACGATGGCCAGCCCTGCGCCCGTTCCCTCGACCTCCCGTCCGACCGCTCGCTGGAAAAGTTGAAATATGCGTTCCGCGTGCTCCGGCGCCACTCCCGGTCCGCGGTCTCGGACGACGATCCCCACCACCGGGCCGTCTTCCACCGTGGGTTGATACGAGGCGATCTCCACATCGGGTGCCGCCCCATTGCGACTGAACTTCAGGGCATTGGCAATGAGGTTGTAGACCCCTTGGGTCGCCCAGGTCCTGTTCCCCTGCAACCGGGGAAGGTCTTTCGCCACTTGGACCGTCGCGCCTGTCTCTTTAATCTTGTCTTCGAGCTGTCGTAACGCCCCACGCACGATGCTCTCGCCCTCGACTTCTTCGGCTGGAAGTTCCATCCGCTGCGCACGCGAGAGGGCCAGGATATCTGTCATCAGCTGATCCATCCGTTGTGCACCGCGGATGACACGCCGGAGAAAGTCCTGCCCTTTGTCGTCAAGAAGTTTCGCGTAGCGGTCATGGACCATACGCGAAAAGTTTTCGATGGAGCGGAGCGGCTCTCGTAAGTCATGCGAGGTGACGTAGAGGAGTGTCTCGAGGTCTCGGGTCTTCTTGAGAATTTCCGCCGTCCGCTCCTGCACCCGCGCTTCTAACTGGTCGTGCGCTCGGTGCAGTGCCTCCTCCGCTCGCTTGCGCTCGGTAATGTTGTTGAAAAGAACGGCGACTTGTCTTACCTGCGGTTCTCCGACGCGGAAAGCATACACGTCATACCAGCTGTGCAGTTGTGCTGCCGGGCTTTCAAAGCGTGCGGGTACGCCCGTCAAGGCTATCTTGCCGTAAATTTCGAACCAGTGCGCTTCGTGCAGGGGGGCAATCTCGCGCATTCTTCTGCCCCGCGCGTTTTGAATCCCCGTCTGTTTCTCAAACGACGGATTGACTTCCAGAAAGCGGTAATCAACCGGCTTATCGTTTCCATCGAACAGCATTTCGATGGTGCAAAAGCCTTCGTCAATGGAATCGAACAGCGTGCGGTATTTTTCTTCCGACTCGCGCAACGTCTCTTCCGCCCGCTTGCGCTCGGCCACCTCGATCATGAGCCGTTCGTTGGCGGCCGTCCGTTCCTGCATCTGCTCAGCGAGTTCTTTCTGCTGGTCCCTGAGTTTCTGGTTCAGACGAACCGCTTCTTCATAAGTCGGGATCAGCAAATTCAGGATCTGATACCGCTCGGCAGCGATGGTGTATCGGCGGCCTGCCAGTTCGATCTCAACTGACGCGTCGAAAGGCTGGTTCGCCCGTAGCTCCTTGTTTCTCAGGCTCTGAGTGATACGAGCGAGCAGGAATTGCGTGTCGTAGGGCTTCGTGATGAAGTTGTCCGCGCAGCACTGCAGGCCCATGACGACATCCTGCGGGCTGTTGAGGTCGGTTACCAGGATCACCGGAATGTCTTTCAGCGCGGCATCGGACTTGATTATTCGGCAGAGGGCGTAGCCGTCCATTTCCGGCATCATGATGTCGCTGATGATGATCGTTGGCCTCCGGGTGCGCGTTGCGACGATAGCCTGCCGACCGTTCGCCGCAACCGTGACAGCATAGCCCTCCTCTTCGAGAAGGTACTTGAGGTGCTCAGCCTGCGTCGGACTATCCTCGACAATGAGGACCTCGATGCTTTTGTTCATGGTTGCGCCAGGTGTGGACATGTTAGACCAGACCTCGGAGCAGTTCTGCTATTTGCCTGGGCGACAAGATATACTGGGCCGCCCCCAGGCGAATCGCTTCACCCGGCATCCCGAAAATCACACTTGTTTCCTCATCCTGCGCGATGGTCACGCCTCCCGCCTTACTCAATTGTAGGAGGCCTCCTGCACCATCCTGGCCCATGCCGGTGAGGAGGATACCGATCGCGGACCGGCCAAAGGCCTGGGCCACGGACTCAAAGAGATAGGACACCGAGGGACAGAAGTGGTTTTCCGTCGTCCCCTTGAATAGGTGGATCTGCCGGTCCTTGGTGATGCCCATCTGAGCATCGTGCGGCGCCATGTACACGGTACCTGGCTGTACGGTTTCACCGGACTCGGCCAGTTTTACGTGGAGGGGGGTGCTCTGGCCGACCCACTTGACAAGCCCAGGGGTAAACCCAGTGGCAATGTGTTGGACAACAAGGATAGGAACCGGAAAATTCAGTGGGAGGCTTCCCAGGATCTCTACGATCACCGTCG
>Ga0099828_10000790_pt1 | contig 20048 bp, 15 predicted proteins | sample CZO8metaG_2_FD_79338 | JGI IMG/M metagenome (GOLD analysis project Ga0099828, IMG submission 79338) | Vadose zone soil microbial communities from the Eel River Critical Zone Observatory, Northern California, USA - CZOApr15con2H1.8 metaG | ecosystem: Environmental > Terrestrial > Soil > Vadose... | reverse complement strand
TCAACGTCTTTCCGGTCCCCGACGGCGACACCGGCACCAACTTCAGCCTGACGCTCCGTGCCGTCGCCGACGCGCTCCGCGCGCTCGGCGACGCGCCGCTTCCGGACACCGCCCGCGCCGCGGCTCGCGCCGCCGTCCTCGGCGCGCGGGGCAACTCCGGAATGATGCTCGCCCATTTCCTCATGGGGTTCGCCGAGGCGCTGGGCGACCGGCAGCAGGCGACGGCCCGGGAGATCGCGGCCGGCCTCAGACTCGGCGCCAACCGCCTCTACGAGTCGCTCGACGACCCCCGCGAGGGCACCATTCTGACGGTAGCCCGGGAAGCCGCCGCTGCCGCCGAGCGTGCGGCGGCCGATTCGGGGGACCTGGCGGAGTTCATGTCCCGCCTCCTCGCGGAAGCCGAGCGCACCCTGGCCCGCACGCCCGAGCTGCTGGCGGTGCTCAAGGAGGCGGGCGTCGTGGACGCAGGCGGCAAGGGGTTCGTCCGCATGCTGGAGGGCGTGGTCCGGTTCATCGAGGGAGACCCGATTCTCCCCGCCGATCCCGACCTCGCCGGCGCGCAGGAGGCCCCGGTTTTCGCGGCGGCGCTGGTGGAGGTCGCCGCCGAGCGCGACTTCCAGTTCTGTACCGAGGTGCTGGTCCGCGGCGAGCAGCTGCCCCCGGCCAACGAAGTCCGCGCGGCAATGCACCACTTCGGCGGGTCGGTCCAGGTGGCGGTGCTGGCCGACGTGCTCAAGGTCCATGTGCACACCGATACGCCCGAGGCCGTCTTTAGTTATGCCGCTCGCTGGGGGCGGATCGAGACCACCAAAGCGGAGGACATGCGGGCCCAACACCGGCGCCTGTCGCACACCCAGCGCCGGCCGGTGGCCGTGGTGGTGGACAGCTCGGCGGACCTCCCCGACCCTGTGCTCGACCGGCACCACATCTCGATCGTGCCGCTCCAGGTGATGTTCGGCAACGAAACCTTCCGCGACCGCGTAGAACTGAAGCCGGAGGAGTTCTACCGGCGGCTCCGGAATGCGAAAGACCTGCCGACCACGTCGCAGCCGGCCCCCGCCGAGTTTGTGCGAGTGTTCCGCGATGCCCTGGAAGAAGCCGACGAAGTGGTGGCGCTGACGCTCTCCGGCTCGCTGTCGGGCACGTATCAGTCGGGCAAGGCGGCGGCCAAAGCGGCCGGTCTCGACCGGGTCTTCCTCGTGGACACGCGCAGCGCGTCGCTCGGGCTCGGGATGCTGGCGCTGCGAGCAGCCGAGCTGGCCGAATCCGGCTGGCGGGCGCAGGACATCCTGGCGGAGCTGGGGCGGTTGCGGGCCCAGTCCGGCGTGTTCATCACAGTGGACCGCTACGACAACCTGCTTCGCTCGGGCCGCGTAACCCGGGGCAAGGCCTGGGTTGCCGGCATGCTGGACGTGAAGCCGATCCTCTCCCTGGACGATGCGGGGCGGATCGTGCCGGTGGATCGGGTTCGGGGCCGGGACAACGTCGTGCCCCGGGTTCTGTCGCTCCTCGAGCGGCGGCTCACTCCCCGCCCCAGGGTGGTCCGGTTCGGCGTGGCGCACGCCGAGGCTCCCGACGTAGCCGAGCGGGTCCGGACCGCGCTGGTGGCGGCGTATCGTCCGCGGGACTGCTTCGTCTCTCTCGCCACCGGGGTCCTGGGGACGCACGTCGGCGAGGGCGCCTGGGGCGTCTTCTACCAGGTGGAAGACGGCACGCCAACCCGCCTCGAGCACGGCCGCGTGAGTGACGGGTGGCAGGCGTGACGCCTCGGCCGCCCGAGGCGCTCCAGCTGGCCGTCGACGCGATCGACGACCTGAAGGGCGTGCAGCCGGTGGTGCTGGACCTCCGTGGCCTGAGCGATGCCACCGACTTCTTCGTGATCGCCTCGGGAACGTCCGACGCGCACGTCCGCGGCATCGCGGAGCACGTCATGGATCGGCTGGGTCGGCGCGGGCACCGCACGCACCATGTGGAGGGCCTGGGGGGACGGTGGGTACTCATCGATTTCGTGGATTTCGTGATCCATCTCTTTCACCCGGAGACCCGCGCGTTCTACCAGCTGGAGCGGCTCTGGGGAGACGCGCCGGAGCTGCTGATCCGGTCTTCGTGAGCGGAGTCTCATTTATGCTTCGACGCTGCGGCGCCGTCCTCGGCCTCGCCCTCGCACTCGGCACGCCGGCGCTGCTGTCGGCCCAGTACTTCGGCCAGAACAAGGTCCAGTACGAGTCGTTCGACTGGAAGATCATCCAGACCGAGCACTTCGACGTGCACTTCTATCCGGTGGAGCGGGAGGCAGCCATGGACGCCGCCCGCATCGCCGAGCGCTCCTACGCCCGGATGTCGAAGGTCCTGGGGCACCGGTTCAAGGAGCGGAAGGCCATCATCCTCTACGCCTCCCACTCCGATTTCTCCCAGACGAACACTACGCCGGGCGACGTGGGCGAGGGCACCGGCGGCTTCACCGATTTCTTCAAGCAGCGCAACATCATGCCGCTGACCGGGTCCTACGCGGACATCGATCACGTCCTCACCCACGAAATGACCCACCAGTTCCAGCTGGACGTCTTCTCGGCCGGGCGCGGCGGCTCGGCGCTCCAGGGCGTGCTCCAGATCCAGCCGCCGCTCTGGTTCATGGAAGGCATGGCGGAATACATGTCGTTGGGGCCGGTGAACCCGGAGACGGCCATGTGGCTCCGCGACGCCGCCCTGGAGAACAAGCTGCCCACCATCGAGCAGCTCACCTACGATCCCCGGATCTTCCCTTACCGGTTCGGCCACGCGCTATGGGCCTACATCGGCGAGCGCTGGGGCGACGAGGCAATCGGGGAAATCCTGCGCGGCAGCATCCAGGGCGGGATCGAGGCCTCCTTCCGGCGGGTCACCGGCCTGACCCTGCCGCAGCTCTCGACCCAGTGGCGCGACGCGGTCCAGGCCAAGTACCTCCCGGAGGTCGGCTCCCGGGTCCGCGCCCGCGCGGTCTCCCAGGCTCTGCTCACGGAGAAGAAGGACAAGGGCACGCTGCACCTCGCCCCCGCCCTCTCGCCCGATGGCAGCCAGGTGGTCTACTTCGGCGAGCGGGACTGGTTCTTCGTGGACCTGTGGCTCGCCGACGGGAAGACCGGCGAGCCGAAGCGACGGATCCTCAAGTCCACCCAGTCGAGCAACTACGAGACCTATCGCTTCATCAATTCACAGGCGAACTGGTCGTTCGACGGCAAGTACCTCGCGTTCGCCGCGAAGCGGGGGCCGCGGGACAACATCGTCATCGTGGACGTGGCCCGGAACCGGGAGGTCAAGTCCATCGTGGTGAAGCTGAACGGCGTCACCACCCCGAGCTGGAGCCCTGACGGCGAAAAGCTGGTCTTCACCGGCTACGACGGCGGGCTGACCGACCTGTTCGTGATCAACAAGGACGGTACCGGCCTCAAGCGGCTGACCGAGGACAAGTACGCCGACCTGCACCCGGTCTGGTCGCCGGACGGCAATACCATCGCGTTCGCGACCGACCGGGGGCCCGAAGCCGATTTCCGTACGCTCAAGTACAGCAACCTCCGGATCGCGCTCTACCACCTCGACACCGGAACGATCGAGGTGCTGCCCCACATGGAGCAGGGGAAGAACGTGAGCCCGCAGTGGGCGCCGGACGGCCGCTCGCTGGCCTTCGTGTCCGACCGGAACGGCGTGAGCAACATCTTCCTCTACGACTTCGACACGAAGGACGTCTACCAGCTGACCGACTTCTACACCGGCGCGCAAGGCATCACGCCGCTCTCGCCGGTGCTCTCGTGGTCGCGGGGCGCGGACCGGCTGGCGTTCAACTACTACGAGAACGGCAAGTACGACATCTACGCCGTCGACAACCCGCGCGCGCTGAAGCGGGGGCCCTACACGCCCACGCCTCTCGCGCCCGCGATCGCCCAGGTGTCGGTCCCGCGGGATACGGGCGTCTCCCAGATCGACCGCAACCCCCAGATCGGCGAGGGCGGCTCGATCTACCGGACCTCGAAGGGCTTTCGACCCTCCGCCGATCTCGGCCGCGCCTCCGACACGACCAAGTTCGTGCCGCCGGTCACCGTCGCGAAGCTGCTCGATTCGGCCAACTTCGCCCTGCCGGACACGAGCGAGTTTTCCATCAAGCCCTACAAGGTCGGGTTCTCCGCCGACTACATAGCCCGGCCGCAGGTGGGCTACGTGCGCGACAACTTCGGCCAGGGTTTCTACGGCGGGAGCGCGATCACGCTGAGCGACATGCTCGGCAATCACAACCTGGCGTTCGGCCTCGCTGTCAACGGCCGAATCGACGAAGCGCAGGCCGTCGCGGCGTACACCAACCTCACGCACCGGCTCAACTGGACCGTCGGCCTGTCGCAGGACCCGTACTTCTATTTCTTCGGGGCGGGGTATTCATCCGACCCCAACACCGGCGAGCCGCTCTACATCCAGCAGATTCGCCGGCTGGTCTTCCGCTCGGCCTTCGTGGCCGCCCAGTACCCCTTCAGCCGATTCTCCCGGGTGGAGCTCGGGCTCCAGGCCACCAACGTGGACGACGCCGTGTACGAGATCATCGAGCCGCTGGTCTCGCAGCCCTCGATTCAGAAGATCGGGCTCGGCTCGCACAACTACGTGCAGCCGCGGCTCGCGCTCGTGCACGACAACTCGCTCACCGGCTACACCGGACCCTTCGCCGGCCGGCGGTCCCGGTTCGAGGTGTCCCAGACCATCGGAGGCTGGAGGTTCTTTCAGGGACTGGCCGACTACCGCCGGTACGACAAGATCGCCGGCCCCGTCGTGCTGGCGACGCGAGCGCTGTTCCTGGGCCGCTTCGGCCGGGACGCGGGCCAGTTCCAGAACTTCATCGGTGTGACCGATTTCATACGGGGGCACACGTCCGGCTCCTACGATCGTAACGAATGCGCCGTCATTCAGACGGCGCCGGCCAACTCCCAGACCGGCTGCGTCGAGCTCGACCGCCTCATCGGGTCCCGCTTCGCGGTAGGCAACGCCGAGTTGCGCTTCCCGATCCTCACCCGCCAGATCTTCCGCAAGCTGCCGTCGGCCATACCCCCGATCGAGGGCGCGTTCTTCTACGACGTCGGCATCGCGTGGAACGATGGCAACACGCTCAAGTGGAGCCTCAGTCCCGCCGACGACCTCGAGAACGTGCGCACGCCGCTCCAGGCCTACGGCGCCTCCATCCGAACCAACCTGTTCGGCTTCGTGGTCATGCGCCTCGACTACGCCCGCCCGCTGAACCGGCCGATCAAGAGCCTCTGGACCCTGAGCCTCGGACCGACGTTCTAGGGCGGTAAAGGGTGAACGGTGAACAGTGAACGGGGGGCTCGGCGATCGGAGCTCCCCGTTTACCGTTTACCGCTAACCCCCTACCGTCTACCTTTCTCCCGTGCATCCCCGAGCCATCGCCGGCACCGCGCTCGTCCTCGCGGCCTGCGGCGGCGCCGAGCAGCGCCCGGCGAGCCGCCTGCCCGACGTCCCCCGGGCCACCCCCCTCGCGAGCGTGCTCCGTGTTCCCGAGAGCGGCGGGCAGGCCCGGCTCTACCGGATCCCCGGGCTCGCCGAATCCTCGTGGAAGGAAGCCGACAAGCTCCCCGCGGTGAAGCGGATGGTCGGCAGTGACCTCGAACAGGGCGCGGTCTACGCCCTCGACGCCAAGAACAATCTGATCGGGCTCGACCTCGACTCTCGCCGGACGCGGAGCGTCCTGGGCCAGGTGCGGGAGGCGGTCGTCGGCCCCGATGGCGCTGTGTACGCCGTGGACTCGGGCGCCACCGTGACGCAGATCATCCGCCGGAGCCCGGTCCGGTTTCGGACCAAACTGACCGGCCCCACCCGCGGCCTCTATGGGACGATGAACGGTGCGCTGGTCGCGCTGCCCGCCGCTGAGCACGGCGAGGCAATGGCGCTGACCCAGGATCAGGCCCAGGGACGCACCCCGCTTCCCGGCGGCGCGGCGGCGGCGACCTACCTCGGCGACCTCGTCGCGGTCGCCGCCGACTCGGCCGTGATCCTCTACGAGCCCCAGGCCAAGCAGCCGGTGCGGGTGCTTCCCGTCTCAGGTCATGCCCGCGCCGTTGCGTTTTCCCCCTCGGGACACCGCTTGTACGTCGCCCGCGGCAAAGATGACATCCAGGTGTTCGACCGCTTCGGCAACGAGTCGCTCGAGTCCATCAAGCTGCCGGGCACGGCGCGGGAGCTCCGGAGCGACCTCTACGGCACCTGGCTCCTCGCCCGGCCGGAGCGGGGCGACTCGGTCTGGGTGGTAGACGCCACGACCGGTCGGCTGGCCGGCACCGTAGCGACCCGATGGGCTCCCGACCTGCCCGCGGTCGCCGGGGGGCGCGCGCTCCTCGTGCGCGCCGGCGCCGACGTGCGCGCGCTCGACCTCGGCACCAAGGGCCTCCCGGTCACCGGCACGGTCGCCGGCGGCGCCGGCGATCTCTGGCTCCCGCTGGCCTGGCTCCCGCCGGAGGAGCAGCGGGAGGAGCTCGCCTCCGCCGGCGCGGCGGACTCCGGCGCCGCCCCGGCCGATACCAGCGCCGCGCCGCCGGCGATTTACCTCCAGGTGAGCAGCTCGCGGAATCCGGCGTGGGCCGAGGAGCTCGCCGGCAAGCTGAAGGCGGCGGGCCTTCCCGCCTCGGTGCTCCCGCCCAAGACCGGCGAGGAAGCGTATCGCGTGGTGCTGGGCCCGTACGCCACGCGCGAGCAGGCCGAGGCAACCGGCAAGAGTCTCGGCATGCCTTCGTTCGTCATCACGCCCCAGGATCAGCCCGCGCAATGAGGCGGGGACTCCCGACCGGAGGACGCACCGCATGAGGCTCATCAAGCTCGAGCTCACCGGCTTCAAGTCGTTCGCCGACACGGTGACCCTGGACTTCGAGGACGGCGTCACCGCCATCGTGGGGCCCAACGGGTGCGGCAAATCGAACGTCTCGGATGCGGTGCGCTGGGTGCTGGGCGAGCAGTCGGCGCGGCTGCTGCGCGGCGGCAAGATGGAAGACGTGATCTTCCAGGGCTCGGCGACGCGGCGGCCGGTCAACGTCACCGAGGTGGCGCTGCACCTCGACAACACCGACGGCGACCTGCCGATCGCCTATCAGGAAGTCGTCATCGCCCGGCGCCTCTCCCGCTCGGGCCAGAGCGATTATCTCCTCAACGGCGCCCCAGTGCGGCTTCGGGACATCCAGGACCTGCTCCGCGGCACCGGGCTCGGCAGCGACGCCGGCGTCGTGATCGAGGCCGAGATGATCAAGCTGCTGCTCTCGGACCGGGCCGAGGAGCGGCGCTCCCTGTTCGAAGAGGCCGCCGGGATCTCCCTCTACCGCGACCGTAAGCACTCGACCGAGCGGCGGCTGGAAGAGACCGCGGCCGACCTGCAGCGGGTCGAGGATCTGATCACCGAGGTTCAGTCGCAGATCCGGAGCCTCGCCCGCCAGAAGGGTAAGGCCGAGCGGCACGCGAAGCTGACCGAGGAGAAGTTCGCGGTCCAGCTCACGCTCGCCCGCCGTCACCTCGATCTGCTCGCGGAGCGCACCGCGGGGATGGAGGAGCGCTTCGAGGAGCTGAGCCGGCTGCTCCCGACGGAGCGGGACGCGGTGGCGACGGCGGAGCTGGCACGGGACGTGATCGCGCGGGCCCGCGCCGCGGCGGAGATGCAGCGGACCGAGATCGCCCGGCGGCTCGGGTTCGTGCGGGTCGAGATCGAGAAGCTGGACGGCGACCTCGCCCTCGCCACCGAGCGGCTGGGCAATGCCACCGCCCGCCGGGTCAAGGCCCATGAGGAGCGGACCCAGATGGAGCTCCGCGCCCAGCTCGCCGCCGCTGAAAGCGACGCGGCCGGGGCCGACCGCGCCGCGGCGGAGGCGGAACACCGCCAGATCGAGACCGAGGTCGCGAGTCGCACCGTCGAGGAGGAGACGGGCCGCGGGCGGCTGGTGGAGCAGCGGGGCGTGGTCCGCCAGCGGGAGGAGGAGCTCCAGACCCGTGCCCAGTCGCTTCGCTCGCTCGAGGGCGAGCGGACCGCGCTCGAGGGCGAGCTGGCGTCCTTGCGCGAGCGCGCCGCCCAGGCCACCACCCACTGCGGCGGCCTCAAGGCCGAGCTCGGCGTGGCCGAACGGCGCCGGGATCACGCCATCGAGCAGAGCTCCTTCCGGAGCCACGACGCCAAGCGCGCCGCGGCGGAGGCCGAGCACGCCCGCCACCTCGTCGCCGAGGCGCGCGAGCGCGAGGCCCTGGTCCGCTCCGAGCGGCGGCAGGCGGAGGAGTCGCTGGCCCAGATCACCGCACGGCGGGAGGCCCTCGAGCAGCTGGATCGGGAGCGGGTCGGCCTCGCCCCCGGCGCGGCGGCCCTCCTCGCCGCCCGCGACCGGTTCGGCGATCGCGTCCTCGGCCCGTTGAGCGACTTCGTGCGCGCCGACCGCCGGCACGCCGAGCTGGCCGAGCGGTTGCTGGGCGAATGGACCCATGCGGTGCTCGTGCGTGACCTCGCCGCGGTCGACGCCATCCGAACGTGGCACGCGGAGCAACAGCCGGGAGCCCTGGTGCTGCTGCCGGCCGAGCCGGGGCCGGTTGTCCCCGCGGACGCCCCACCCCTCGACGACCGCTTCCGGGCCGAAGGGCCGGCGGCGCCCTGGTTGCGCGCCGCCCTTGCGGGGTTACAGGTGCTCGACGATGCCGGCCACGTGCTGCGGCGCGCGAGCGGAGCCATCTTCCTCGGCGGCGGGGCGGCGCCCTCTGGTCCGCTCCGCCGTCGGGCCGAGTTGGAGATCCTGGCGCAGGAGGCGGAGCTGGCCAGCATTGCCCTCGGCGCGGCCGAAGCGAACCTGGGGACCGCGCTCACTCGACTGGAGGAGCTGGAGCGAATGCTGGCCGGCGCCACGGCCGACGTCGAGCGCGCCCGCGAGGCCGAGCGACAGGCCGTCGCCGCCGGGGAAGACGCCGCGCGGTTCGTCACCAACTTGCGCCGGGAGCTGGTGGCGGCGGAGGCCGAGGCGGGCCGGTTGGGAGAACGCCTGGCCCGGGCCCAGCAGCGCATGGTCGAAGTGGACTCGGCCCTGGTCGAGGGTGATGTGGCCCGCGCGCGGCTCGAGGAGGAGTTGGGCGCGGCGCGGGCGGCTCTGGCGCAGCTCGAGAGCGCGCAGGAGAGCGCTCGGGAGAAGCGGGCGCAGTGGCAGGTGCGGGAGGCTCAGGTGGCGGCCCGGCTCCAGGCCGCCGCCGAGCGGCTGGACCGCGCCAGCAGCACGCGGGCCCAGGCCGAAGCGAGCGTGCTGGCGCTCACGCTCGAGCTGGCCCAGCTGGAGCAGGACGTCGGCACCCTGGCCACGCAGCAGTCGCAGTGGCAGGAGGCCCGGACCGAGCGGACGGTGGCGTTGTTCGAGCTGGAGGGAGCTGATACCGACGCCGAACGGACCCTGGCAGAGGCTGACGCCGCCTTGGACGCGGCCGGCCGGGAAGTGGGGGCCTTGCGAGCCCGGCTCGAAGCACACAGTGAGGAGAGCCATGGCCTCCAGCTCGAGCTCACCGAAGCCGCCGGGCTCCGGCGCAATCTGATCGAGCGGATCGAAACCGAATGGCGGAAGCCGCTGGCCGAGCTGCTCGAGACCGCCCCGCTCCTCGACCTCGACCTCGAGACGCTGGAGGCGGAGGCGGCACGGATCGTGTCGTCCCTGGAGGCGATCGGTCCGGTGAACCCGCTGGCGGTCGAGGAGCACACCGACGAGGTCAAGCGGTTCGAATTTCTCACCGGCCAGCGGGACGACCTGGTGAGCGCGCGCCAGTCCCTGATCCAGGCAATCCGGGAAATCGACGGTACGGCCCGGGCCATGTTCCTCGAGACCTTCGAGGCGGTGAAGGCCAATTTCCATACCGTGTTCCAGACGCTCTTCGGGGGCGGCGAGTGCGACGTTCGGCTGGCGAATCCGGAGGAGCCGCTCGACAGCGAGATCGAGATCCTCGCCGCGCCCCGCGGCAAGCGCATCCAGCACATCCGCCTGCTCTCGATGGGCGAGCGGACCCTGGTGGCCACGTCGCTGCTGTTCGGGCTCTACCTCACCAAGCCGAGCCCCTTCTGCCTCATGGACGAAGTGGACGCGCCGCTGGACGACGCGAATGTCGGCCGCTTCACCAAGCTGCTCGATGAGTTCAAGCCCGAGACGCAGTTCATCGTGATCACCCACAACCCGCGGACCATGCACGCCGCTGACGCGGTCTACGGCGTCACGATGCAGGAGCCCGGGGTCTCAACGATTGTGGGAGTGAGACTGGGTGAGGCGGTGGCGGTGATGGCATAGCCTCTCTCTTTCCGGAATCCCAATGCTCGTCGTCATGCGCCACGGCGCCACCGAAGAAGAAATCGCCCAGGTCGCCGCCACCATCGCGGAGATGGGCTACGAGGCCCGGGTCATGCCCGGCCGGCAGCGGACCACCGTGGGGCTCGTGGGCAACGACGGCCGAGTGGATCCCTCCCGGCTCGCGGGACTCGCCGGGGTGCAGGAGTGCATCCCGGTCACTCGTCCATACAAGCAGGTGTCGCGCGAGTGGCGCCCCCAGCCGACCATCATTCAGCTGGCCGGCGGTGTGACCATCGGCGGCGACGAGGTCGTGGTCATGGCGGGCCCCTGCTCCGTCGAGAGTGAGACGCAGATCCTCGAAGCGGCCCGCGCCGTGCGCGACGCCGGCGCCACGCTCTTGCGCGGGGGCGCGTTCAAGCCCCGCAGCTCTCCCTACTCTTTCCAGGGGCTCGGCCGGAAGGGCCTGGCCTTGTTGGCCCGCGCGCGGGAGGAGACGGGTCTCCTGATCGTGACGGAGGCGATGGACCCGGAGGGGCTGGACGCGGTCGCCGACGTCGCGGACATCGTCCAGATCGGCGCCCGCAACATGCAGAACTACTCGTTGCTCAAGCGCGCGGGACGCGCCGGGAAGCCCGTGCTCCTGAAGCGCGGCCTGGCGGCCACCATCCAGGAGCTGCTCCTCTCGGCCGAGTACATCCTGGTCGAAGGGAATCCCAACGTGATTCTCTGCGAGCGCGGCGTGCGCACCTTCGACTCGGCGACCCGCAACCTCTTCGACCTCGCGGCGGTCGCCGTGGTGCACGGGCTCTCCCACCTGCCGATCGTCGCGGACCCGAGCCACGGCACCGGCCACCGGGACATGGTCATCCCCATGGCCCGGGCAGCGGTCGCGGCCGGCGCCGACGGGCTCCTGATCGAGGTGCACCCCAACCCGGAGCAGGCGCTGTCGGACGGCGCGCAAAGCCTCTATCCCGCCCAGTTCGCCCAGATGATGCGGGAGGTGCGTCTCATCGCCGAGGCGATCGGTCGGCGGGTGGCAGAGCCGGCCGGGACCCGGGCGTGAGGCGTCCACGAGGCGTGCCGAGCCGCCGCCGGCGGCTCCTCCTCGGTGTGCTCCTGGCGGGCGCGCTGCTGCCGTCCCGCCCGGCGCGGCTCCCGGCCCAGCAGGACGCCCGGGCGATCGTCGGCCGGGCGGCGCTTGCCTATCGGTCCCTCTCCGCACTCCGGGCCGACTTCGACCAGCTGATCGAGAATCAGATGATCGGCAACTCGGAGAGCAAAGGCGTGCTCGTGCAATCGGGCGAGGCCAAGCTCTCGATGCGGTTCAATGACCCGCCGGGCGAGGCGATCGTGATCGACGGCCGCTACGTCTGGGTGTACACCCCGAGCACCACGCCGGGTCAGGTGCTGCGTCTCCCGGTCCCGAGCGGCGGCCCCGTCTACGGGTACAACCTGCTCGCCTGGCTGCTCGACCGGCCCTCCGAACGCTATGCCACGACCTACGTCCGCGCGGACAAGCTCGACAACCGGGCGATGGACGTTGTGGAGATGGTCCCGACAGTCCCTGACATGCCTTTCGGCCGGGCCACTGTCTGGGTCGACCGGGCCGACGGCCTGCCACGGCGCATGGAGATCGAGGAGCTCTCGGGTCAGCGGCGGACGCTCACACTGCACAATCTTCGGGTGAACCAGCCGGTCGCAGCCAAGGCCTTTACGTTCGAGGTCCCCGACGGCGTGCGGGTCGTCGAGCAGGGCTAGGCCGTCTCCAGCAGGTCCCGAACGGCCCGCGCCGACGCCTCCGGCAAACCCGCCTTCCGGGCCAGCTCAAGCGCCGCGAGTCCCAGCATCCGATAGAGCGGACGCACCTCGGCCGGCAGCGCGGCCAAATGCGCCCGGATCGTCCCGACGTCGCCGCGACGGATCGGGCCCGTCAGCGCGGCAGCGACGCCCAGCTCAGACAGGTTCCGGGCCGCGCCGAGGGCCAGCGGGAGATACATGCGCCCGGCGACGTCCGCGGGCACCCCGGCACGCGCCGCCAGATCCTCGGCCACGCCGACAAGCGCCGTCGTGTAGTTCGCGCTGAGCACGGCCGCGGCGTGATAGAGGGGCTTGGCCGCGGCGGCGAGCGGCACCGCCGTCATGCCGAGGGCCGCGGCGATCCGATGTCCCGCCGCCAGCGCGCCGGCGTCACCCTCGATGCCGGCGAAGGCCCCGCGCAGGCGGTCCGGGGCGGTTGTCGGCTCCGCGATCGTCTGCAGCGGATGGAACGATCCGAGCGCCGCCCCGGTGCGGGTCAGCGGTGCGAGGGCGCTGCGGTCCAGGAGGCCCGAGAGGTGCAGCACGGTGTGACCCGGCCCCAGGCCGCCGGACTCGGCCAGGGTGGCGGCCGCCGGGCCGATCCGGTCGTCCGGGGTCGCGATCAGAAGGAGTGATGTCTGTCGCAGGACGTCGCCGGGAATCGCACCGGTGAGGAGCCGGAGTGGCGACGGCACCCGTTTCGCCGTCCTGGCGAGCACGGTCACGTCCCACCCGGCTGCCGCGAGAGCGAGCCCGATCCCCTGCCCCATGCGGCCGGCACCTACGATCGCGGTTCGGGGCCCCCTCATCGGTTTCCTCCGCCTGCCTCCTGCAAACGAACAGCCCGGCCGATCCCCCGAGGGGACCGGCCGGGCTGCGTGACCGTGGCGCCCGTTGGAAGCGCCCCGATCAGTTGGTGCCCACCGCCGACGCGCTCGCCATTGCCAGGCCCATGAGATCCTTCGGCGTCTGCGCCTTGCGCAGGAGCCCGACGGCCGTCTGGAGCTGGTGGTCATCCAGCGAGCGGCGCCGGAACTCCGCAGGCCGTCCGAACAGATACCGTGTGATCTCGTAGCCCAACTGCTCGTCCACCAGGCTCCCGGCACCGTTCAACTGGGCCGGCGTCACGTTCACGCCTTTGGCTTTGAGGCGCTGGTAGATGTCCTGCCGCATTTCCGCCGACACCTTGAAGCTCTCGGTCTGCAGCGCCTTCGTGCGCTTGAGCTCGAGCGCGTAGGTCGTCAGCACGTCACGATACACCGGCAGCTTGGGGCCGAGCGCCTTGGCGAAGTCGCGTTCCGCCGTCGTGAGCGTGTCGGGCCGCACGACGATGTCCGGGACGATCCCGCCGCCGCCCCGCACTGTGCGACCGCCGTCGGTATGAAAGGCCGGGCGCTGCCGGATAGCGGAGTCGGACACGGCCGGGTTGACGCCGCCGGCCGCGGCTTCGGCCTGCTCCAGCTGATCCTCCTCGTTCTTGGCGATGCGCTGGATCGTGCGGCCGCTCGGCGTGTACCACCGCGCCGTGGTGAGCTTGAGTGCGACGCCGTCGCCCAGCGGGAACAGCGTCTGCACCAGGCCCTTGCCGAACGTCGGCGCGCCCACGACGACCGCGCGGTCGTGGTCCTGCAGCGCGCCGGCGATGATCTCCGCCGCGCTGGCGGTGCCCTCGTTCACCAGCACGACGATGGGAAGATCGGGCCACGGCTGGCGGATGTCGTCGTAGAACTCCCGGCTGGAGCCGCGCGCGCGCCCGCGGGTGGAGACGATCTCCTGCCCCTTGTCGAGGAACAGCTCGGACACCTTTACGCCCTGATCGAGCAGGCCCCCCGGGTTGAGCCGGAGATCGAGCACCATGGACTTCATCCCCTTGGCCTTCATGGCGGTGATTTCGTCGCGCAGCTCCTGCGCCGAGGTCTCCGCCACGGGGTTCAGGGAGATGTAGCCGACGCCGCCGTCGAAGACGGTGCCGGGCGGCACCGAGCGGATGTGGATCGTCGCCCGGGTGAGGTCGTAGGGGATCGGCTCAGCGAGGCCCGCCCGCCGTATCTTCACCTGGATCTTGCTCCCCGCCTCGCCCCGCAGCGCCTTGACCGCCTGATCGTTCTTCCAGCCCTCGGTGGACTTCCCGTCCACCTCGATGATCTGGTCGCCGGTCTGGATGCCGGCGCGCTCGGCTGGGGTGTCCGGCAGCGGCGCCACGACGGTGATCCACCCGTCACGGACATCGATCTGGATGCCGAGGCCGGCGTAGTTGCCGGATGTCTGCTCGGTGAGGGACTTGTAGTCGTCGCCGGTGAGGAGGACCGAGTAGGGATCCTTGAGCTCCTCCAGCATCCCGTTGGTGGCCTTGTCGTACAGGTCGGTCTCGCCGATGGAGTCGACGTAGTAGTTGTGCACGTGGGACAGGACGTCGTCGAACAGGCGTGCCTGCTGGTAGACATTGCCTCCGGCGGCGACCCCGCGCTGCAGGAGCCAGCCGCCGCTCAGGAAGGAAATCACCGCCACCAGCCCGATCACGCCCCAGCGCTGCTTCATAATCACGTCCTCCAGGCCCTCTGGACGGCTCACCTGCCGCCCGTGCTAAAGATTTCCGGCGCCACCTTGACCAGCTCGGCCCACGCGGCGTCCAGCACCACGTCCCGCGGTGCCGTCCCGTCCAAATGTCGCACCCCATCCCCGGTCGCCGCTAGATAGGCGGCAGCCACCCGGCGGTGGAACTCGGGATCCTCCATTTCCAGCCTGTCGCGGGCCTTTCCGCCGGCCCGCTGCCGGTCCACGCCCAGATCGGGTGGGATGTCGAGCACGAGCGTCAGGTGTGGCCGGAGGCCGCCAGTTGCCACCCCGTTCACATAGGCCACCCGATCTCGATCGAGCCCCCGGCCGGCCCCTTGATAGGCCTGGGTGGACAGGTCGTATCGGTCGCTGACCACCACCCGGCCGGCCGCTAGGGCCGGCCGGATCACCTTCTGCACCAAATGGGCCCGCGCAGCCGTAACGTAGAGCAGCTCGGTATTCGGGTCGAGCCGATGCTCGGGATCCAGGAACGCCGCCCGGATGGCCTCCGCCGCCGGTGTCCCCCCCGGCTCCCGCACCGTGACGGGATCGATCCCCCCGGCCCGCATCCGCTTCGCCAGCCCGTCTGCGAGGGTGGACTTGCCGGCCCCCTCCGGTCCCTCGATGACGAGAAAAAACCCCGTCACGAGAGGGTGATGATGCTGCTCGTGGCCCCCTTCTCCATCCCTTCGCCGATCTGCTGGTTGACCTTGGTCATCAGCTTCTCGAAGTTGGCCCGCGCGACCACGTACGCCTGGCCGGTACTGCTGGCCTCCAGGTCCCGCACCGCCGTCTCATAGGCTTCGGCAGTCGGCTGGTCGGGCATCTGGCCCTGCGCGACCACCTGGTCCACCTGGCGCGCCAGCCGCTGGATCTGGTCGAGCTTGGCCTGCGTGTCCTTGTCATCGCGGAGATTCGTCTCCGCGCGCCTCAGCGCCTGGTACTCCGGCGTCTGCCCGATCAGACGGCCCAGCTCCTGTGCCTTGTCCCAGATCACGGTGTGTCGTTCCTCCGCGCGACCAGATAGCGCTCGCGCCCGAAAAGGTCCACGCCGACCTCGACGTCCGTCCAGCCCAACTCCACCGCCAGCGCCGCCACCGCCTGTGCCCGGCTCGCATCCAACTCCAGCGCGATCCAGCCGCCCGGCCGGAGCACACGTCGGCCATCGTCCAGCAGCCGCGCGGTTGCGGCGAGCCCGTCGGGGCCGCTGGCCAGCGCCTCGACCGGCTCCCACCGTGCCACCGACCGATCGAGCGCCGCGTGCTCGCCATCGGTCAGGTACGGCGGGCTCGCGATCAACCCATCCACGCTCGCCGGTGACAACGCGGTGGTGAGATCCGCCTCGATGAGCTGGACCGCGGCTCCAATCAGTTCGCGGTTCACCCGTGCGAGCGCGAGCGCGTCGGCCGAGCGATCCACCGCCAACACGGCGTCGTAGCGTCGCTCCGTCGCCAGGCTGAGCGCGATGCAGCCGCTCCCAGTCCCGATGTCGGCGACCCTGCCTCCCCTGACCCGCGCCATCAGGCGCTCGACCAGCCCCTCGGTCTCGGGCCGCGGGATGAGCGCGCGGCGATCCACGCGGAGCTCCAAGCGGCGGAAACCGGCCCAGCCGGTAACATACGCCAGCGGCTCGCCGGCCGCCCGCCGCTCTACCGCTGTGAGAAAAGCGCTCAGCGCCGCCGGGGCCACCGGTCGGTTCCGCTCGAGAAACGCCTGCCCCGGCGGCACACCGCGAGAGTCCGCCCACAGCTGTTGGGCTTCCCGCCGCGGCTCCGGCACCCCGCCGGCGCGGAGCCGGGTCTCCCCGTCGGCCAGCAGCGCCGCGAGCGTCACGACCAGCTCAGGCACCGGCTTGCTCCTGCCGGCTCGCCATGCGCAGCGCCTCTACCAGGGGCTCGATGTGGCCGTCGAGAACGTCGTCGAGGTTGTGGACCGACAGGTTGATCCGATGATCCGTGACGCGGCTTTGGGCGAAATTGTACGTCCGGATCTTGGCCGAGCGATCGCCGGTGCCCACCATCGCCCGCCGCTCCCGCGCGCGAGCCGACTCCTGGTCGGCGATGATGCGGTCGAGCAGCCGGGCCCGCAGCACCTCCAGGGCCTTGAGCTTGTTCTGCAGCTGCGATTTCTGATCCTGCTGCTGCACGACCAGGCCGGTGGGGAGGTGGGTGATGCGCACGGCGCTGTCGGTGGTATTTACACTCTGACCGCCGGGCCCGCTGGAGCGGAACACGTCGGTCTTGAGGTCCTGCGGCTCGATCTTGACGTCCACTTCCTCCGCTTCAGGCAGCACCGCGACCGTCGCCGCCGAGGTGTGGATGCGACCCTGGGTCTCGGTCTGCGGAACCCGCTGGACCCGGTGCACGCCGGACTCCCGGCGCAGGAGGCCGAACGCCTCGGGCCCCCGCACGGCGAAGATCGCTTCCTTCACGCCGCCGAGATTGCCCTCGCTGATCGCGATCGGCTCCACGGTCAGGCCGCGCCGCTCGGCGTAGCGGGTGTACATCCGCGCGAGCTCCGCGGCGAACAGGGCGGCCTCGTCGCCGCCGGTACCGGCGCGGATTTCGACGATGGCGTCGCGGTCATCGTGCGGGTCGCGTGGGATGAGCAGCTCGTAGAGCTCCGCGTCGAGCGCCGAGATGGCGGGCGGAAGGCGGGCGAGGTCGGCTTTCGCCAACGCGACAAGCTCGGGATCGGCCTCCTGGGCCATCTCCCGAGCCTGTTCGAGATCATCCTTGAGCCGGGCGAGCCGCTCCGCGGCTTTGACGATCGGGGCGAGCCGGACGTGCTCCCGGCCCAGCGACTTGAGCCTGGACGGGTCCCGCGCGACGTCCGGGTCGGCCAGCGAGTGGGCGACCTCCTCCGCGCGGGCGAGCGCCTGGCGGAGTCGGCTTTCCACCGCTTACGCCTTGGCCGCCGCCGTCTCGCTCTTGTACTTGCGGCGGAACCGGTCGACTCGGCCGGCGGTGTCCACCAGGCGCTGCTTACCCGTGAAGTACGGGTGGCACTGCGCGCAGACCTCGACGTGGATCGACTGGGCGGTCGAGCGGGTCTCGAATTGGTTCCCGCAGGCGCACACCGCCATGACTTTCCGGTACATCGGATGCAGATCAGCCTTCACAATTGGCTCCTCAAATGCCACAGCCGCCAAGTATAATGAGGTGAACAACTTCTGCGCAAGACCAGCCTTTGTCACAACTCCGGGAGGGGCTTGTCTGCGCCCCCTGGTGACGGGTATTACATATGATGTAGGCGATCGGTCACCTCCATGAAGGGGTGATCAGTGATTTCTTATTCATAGACAAGCGAGGCTCCTGTGCCCCAGGCACCTATCGATGTCCTGCGGCGGGTCCCCCTCTTCGAGAGCCTTTCGGAGGCGGACCTGCAATCGTTCGCGGAGCTCGTCCGCGAGCGGAGCTATCCCCGCGGCAGCGTGATCGTTTTCGAGGAAGACCCGGGCGATGCACTCTACGTCGTCGCGGCGGGCCAGGTGAAGGTCGTGTTGGTGGCGGAGGACGGCCGGGAGGTCATCCTCTCGGTGCTCGGCCCCGGGAGCTTCTTCGGCGAGATGGCGATTCTCGACGAAGGCCCCCGCTCCGCGCACGTCATCGCCATGGAGGAGTCGAACCTCCTCATTCTCCGGCGGGACGACTTCCACGCCCGGCTCCGCGCCATGCCGGAAGTGGCGATCTCCCTGCTCAAGGAGATCTCGCGACGCCTCCGCCGCGCCGACGAGAAGATCGGCAGTCTCGTGCTCCTCGACGTGAACGGCCGGCTGGCCCACCTGCTCCTTCGGCTGGCCGACGAGGAGCGGGGCGACCGGATCACCCGCCGACTCACCCACCATACGATCGCGCAGATGATCGGCTCGAGCCGGGAGACCGTGTCCCGCGCGATGCGGGGCCTCGTGGGGCGTAACGTGATCGAGGTCACCCGGACGGACATTTTGCTCCGCGACCGGGGCGCGCTCCGCGCGGCGCTGCGTCGCGAGCGGGAGACCGCCGTCTCCCAGCCCGCATGAGCGCTCCCTACGGAGGGACGTGGGCTACACCCTGACCTTCTGGGGCACCCGGGGATCGATTCCAACTCCGGGGCCCCGCACGGCCCGGTACGGGGGCAACACACCCTGCGTGGGGATCACGGACGGAAGCGGAAAGCTCGTCGTCCTCGACGCGGGGAGCGGGCTTCGCCCGCTTGGAGCGGGACTGGCGGCACAGCGGCGGCTCTCCGTTCACCTCCTGCTCTCCCATACCCACTGGGACCACATCCAGGGGTTCCCCTTCTTCAAGCCACTCGGCCTCCGGGGCAACAGGCTCCATATCTACGGCGCGACGCAGGAGGGCGTGCCGCTCGAGGAGATCCTGCACCGGCAGATGGAGCCGACGGTGTTCCCGGTGCCGCTCGAGGCGCTGGCCGCAACCCTGACGGTGAAGCCCGTCGCCGAGGGCTCGTTCGAGGTGGACGGGTTCCGGGTGCGGGCTTTCCGCCTTCGTCACCCGGGCACCACCCTGGGTTATCGGCTCCAGCCGGCTGACGGCGGGCGAGAGGTAGCATATCTCACCGACAACGAACTGGGACCCGGCGGGACCTATCCGGTGCCGCCCGACTGGCGGATGCGGCTCGTGAGCTTTCTCGAGGGCGTGGACACCCTCATCCATGACGCGATGTACGCCGACGCGATCATCGAGACACGGGCCGGCTGGGGCCACTCCACCCCGACCGAGGCGGTCGCGCTCGCCGCCGAGGCGGGCTGCCGTCGGCTGGTGCTCTTCCACCACGATCCGGAAAACGACGACGAGGTGGTAGACCGGCTGGTGCTAGGCGCCCGCGCCGCTGCGGCGCACGCAGCGCCGAAGCTCGAGGTCGAAGGCGCGTCGGAGGGGCGGCAGCTCAGCCTCTGACGTCGCGCGCGACCGCCGCGACGCCCAAGGCGAGGCCGAGATTGGCGGGCACGCCAAGCGCGAGGATCTCGGCGTTGTGCTGGCAGAAGGCGGGCAGCAGCTTGAGCGCCAGGCCCGCGAGTGCGGAGGCGGCCGCCAGCGCCGCCAGCGTCACCGCCGGACGGCGCGCCCACGCGGCCCCGCGCGCCACGGCGGGCGCGAGCAGGCCGAGCGGCAGCAGCAGCAGATTCGCCTGGAATAGGTTCTCGTTCCGATACGCCACCGTGTGGTCGGTGAACGCCCAGAGAAACGCCAGGAGCCCGCCCGCCACCCCCGCCACGAGCGCCCAGCCCCCCGCGACCCACCCGACCCCGCGCCGTGCTCCACTCGAGCCGCCCACGCGCCGCCCCAGTCCCCACATCCCGACTCCCAGGCCGACGCCGATCGCCAGGTAACCGGGGACCCGAGCCGGCGGCGCCGGCAACGGCGCCGGCTCGGAAGCCGTGAAGAG
>Ga0099828_10000777_pt1 | contig 20210 bp, 20 predicted proteins | sample CZO8metaG_2_FD_79338 | JGI IMG/M metagenome (GOLD analysis project Ga0099828, IMG submission 79338) | Vadose zone soil microbial communities from the Eel River Critical Zone Observatory, Northern California, USA - CZOApr15con2H1.8 metaG | ecosystem: Environmental > Terrestrial > Soil > Vadose... | reverse complement strand
GCGATGACCGCGATCGCATTCGTCGTGTCACGCCGGGTCGAGCTCGTGCCCCGCGGCGCGCAGAACGTCGTCGAGCTGGTCCTCTTGCAGTTCCAGGCGCTGATCGACGACGTCATCGGGCCCACCGGCCGGCCCTACCTGCCGCTGATCGCGACGCTCGGCCTGTTCATCCTCGCGGGCAACCTCCTCGGCCTCGTCCCCGGCTTCGCGGGCCCCACGGCGAACCTCAACACGACCGCCGCCTGCGCGGTGGTCGTGTTCTGCGCCTACCACTACATCGGCATCCGAAAGCACGGCCCGCTCACCTACCTCAAGCACTTCATGGGACCGGTGCCGTGGTGGCTCAAGGGACCGATGTTCGTGATCGAGATGATCAGTCACCTCGCCCGGCCGCTGTCGCTGACGCTGCGACTCTTCGGCAACATGCTGGGCGGGCACATCCTGCTCGCCATCATGTTCTTCCTGATGGGCCTGGACGGACTCATCGGCTGGGCGCTCTCGGGCAGCCTCGTGGGCGTCGTCCTCGGCGGCCTCGGCGGCATGCTGCTGGCCGCCTTCACCATCGGGTTCATCTATCCACTGAAGCTCCTGGTGTCGTTCCTCCAGGCGTTCATCTTCGTGATGCTGACGATGCTGTACATCTCGGGGGCGCTCGAGGGCCACGGTGCGGAGCACGGTTCGGAGCACCACTAGCAGACCACACGAGAGACAGGAGGGGTTCGTGCGACGTTCACTGATTCTCGCGGCAACGGCGGTGCTGGGGGTTCCGGGGGTGGCGCTCGCGGCCGAGGGCGCCGGCGGGGGGTGGATCGGGCCCTTCTCGGTCATCGCGGCGGGCCTGGGGATGGCGATCGCGTCCGGCCTCTGCGGGCTCGGGCAGGGCAGGGCGGTCGCGGCGGCCGTGGAGGCGATGGGCCGGCAACCGGGCGCGGCGGCGCCCATCCAGACCGCGATGATCATCGGTCTGGCCCTGATCGAGTCGCTCGCGATCTACATGCTGGTCATCGGCATCATTCTGTTGTTCGTGCAGCCGATCAAGTAGTCACCGAGGGAGGCAGAGCCCGCCGGGGCGCCCTCCCCGGCGGGCGCGTGCCATGACGCCGCGCTCCGGTCATCGGTTCACGAAGATCCCCGAGATGACGATCCGCCGTCTCTCGGTCTACACGCGCTGCCTGCTCCAGCTCGAGGAGGATGGCGTCAAGACGGTCTCCTCGCAGGAGCTCGCCGAGCGCTTCGACCTCAACTCGGCGCAGGTTCGGAAGGACCTCGCCTACTTCGGCGAGTTCGGCGTCCGCGGCATCGGCTACTACGTCGCGGGTCTGAAGGCCGAGCTCCAGCGGATCCTCGGGCTCGACCGCGAGTGGCCGGTCGTGCTCGCCGGCTTCGGCAACCTCGGCTCGGCGCTCTTCCACTACAAGGGGTTCGCGCGCCGGGGATTCAGGGTCGCGGCGGTCGTCGACGACAACCCCGCGAAGGTCGGCCGCGAGGTCGAGGGCGTCCCGATCGTCGCGAGCCGGGACATGGCGCGCGAGATCAAGGCGCGGGGGATCCAGATCGCCATCCTCGCGGTGCCCGCGGAGTCCGCGCAGGCCGTGACGGACGAGCTCGTTGCGGCGGGCATCCGGGCGGTGCTCAACTTCGCGCCGGCGCGGATCAAAGTGCCCCGCGACGTGCGCCTGAAGCACGTGGACCTCTCGATCGAGCTGGAGACGCTGAGCTTCTACCTCGCGAAAGGCGCCCGGTAGTCTGGTACGCTCGGGAAGGCCCGAGATGTTGAGGGACTGGCCCGCGTTTCACGACCTGGCCAAGGCGTTCGCCGAGGGACCCGTCTGCCTGCGCGTCGTCGGCCTCACCGGCGGCGCCCGCCCGCTCGCCGTCGCCGAGCTCCTCCAGACGCCACCGCGCACCGCGCTCGTGCTCGTCCCGTCGGTCGTCGACGCCCACCGCTTCACCCAGGACCTCCGGTTCTTCGGCGCGCCGGCGCTCGAGTTCCCCGAGCGCGAGCCCCGGCTCTGGCGCGGCGGGCGCCAGCGCGAGGCGGACGCCGAGCGCGCCGTCGTGTGCCGGCGGCTCGCCGCGGGCGAGCCGCTGATCGTCGTGGCGACGCCCGGAGCGCTCGACGCGGAGGTCCTGGCGCCGGCCGATTTCGCCGCGCGCGCGCTCAGGCTCGAGGCGGGCGACGAGCTCGACCGCGAGCTCCTCGTCGAGGCCCTCGAGCGCGGGGGCTACGAGCGCGTGGACACGGTCGCCGAGGTCGGGCAGTGGAGCCTCCGGGGCGGGATCGTGGACGTCTTCTCGCCGAGCCAGCCGAATCCCGCGCGCCTCGAGTTCTTCGGCGACGCGATCGAGTCGATCCGGCTCTTCGACCCGACCTCCCAGCGCTCGACCGGCGCGCTCCGGGAGCTCCTCGTCCTGCCGCTCGCGACCGACGGCGACGCGCGGGCGCGCCTCCTCGACTACCTGCCGGCCGCCGCGCCCGTCGTCGTGGACGCGCCGCGTGTGCTCGACGCGCCCACCGAGACCGATCCGGGCGCGGGCACGCTGCGCGAGCGCCTGGAGGGGCGCCGGCGCGTGGAGCTGGAGCTCGTCGGCGAGGCGTCGAGCGCCGCGGCGGGGCCGACGCCGGGCGCGCGCGAGTGGGCGCTCGACGCGCAGGCCGTGCCCCAGTTCGGCGGCCGCTTCAACCGGCTCCAGGCCGAGCTCGAGCACTGGCGCGCGGAGGGCTTCCGGACGCGGCTCGTCGCCGGCGACGAGCGCCAGGCGGAGCACCTGCGCCAGATCCTGCGCGAGCACCAGCTCGAGGCCGCCTCGGCCACGACGCTCGACGGGCCGGAGCCGCTCACGATCGTCGTCGGCGAGCTCGCGAGCGGGTTCGCGATCCCCGCACTCGGCGTCATCGTCCTCACCGAGGACGACCTCTTCGGCGCGCGCCGGCGCTCGCTCAAGCGCCCGAAGTACCAGCGCGGCGCCGCGCTCACCGCGTTCACGGACCTCGCGGTCGGCGACGTCGTCGTCCACGAGGACCACGGCCTCGGGCGCTACCTCGGGCTCCGGACGATGACGATCGGCGACCGGCAGGGCGACTTCCTCCTGCTCGAGTACGCCGAGGGCAACCAGCTCTACCTCCCCGTCGAGCGCCTCGATCTCATCTCCAAGTACCTGGGCGCGGACGCCGGCCAGGTGCGGCTCGACCGGCTCGGCGGTCCCTCGTGGCAGCGGGTGAAGGAGTCGGTGCGCGCCGCGCTCCGCGAGATGGCCGAGGAGCTCCTCCGGCTCTACGCGCAGCGTGCCGTTGCCGAGGGCCACGCGTTCGCCGCGGACACGCCGTGGCAGCGGGAGTTCGAGACGGCGTTCCGGTTCGAGGAGACGCCGGACCAGCTCCGCGCGATCGAGGACGTCAAGGGCGACATGGAGGCGGGCCGGCCGATGGACCGCCTCGTCGCGGGCGACGTCGGTTACGGCAAGACCGAGGTGGCGCTGCGCGCGGCGTTCAAGGCGGTGGCCGACGGCCACCAGGTCGCGGTGCTCGTGCCGACGACGGTGCTCGCGCAGCAGCACTGGGCCACCTTCGCCGACCGGTTCGCGCCGTTCCCGGCCCGGGTCGAGCTTCTCTCGCGGTTCCGGTCGCCGGCGGAGCAGAAGGCGATCGTCGCGGGGCTCCGTCAGGGAACCGTGGACGTCGTCATCGGCACCCATCGCCTGCTGTCACGGGACGTCGAGTTCAAGAACCTCGGCCTCCTGGTCGTGGACGAGGAGCACCGGTTCGGCGTGGCGCACAAGGAGCGCGTGAAGAAGCTCCGCGCGTCGGTGGACGTGCTCTCGCTCACGGCGACGCCGATTCCGAGAACGCTCTACATGTCGCTCTCGGGCGCGCGCGACATGTCCACGATCGAGACGCCGCCGCTCGACCGGCTCCCGGTCGAGACCGTGGTGCGCCGCTTCAGCAAGGCGGTCATCAAGGAGGCGCTCGAGCGCGAGCTGGCGCGCGGCGGCCAGGTCTTCTTCGTGCACAACCGCGTCCAGTCGCTCCCGTCGATGGTGCGCCTGGTCCAGGAGCTCGTGCCGGAGGCGCGCGTGATCATGGCCCACGGCCAGCTGAAGGAGCGCGAGCTCGAGGCCACCATGGTGAAGTTCGTGACCGGCCAGGCCGACGTGCTGGTCTCGACGGCGATCGTTGAGTCGGGCCTCGACATCCCCGCGTCGAACACGATCGTCGTCAACCGCGCCGACCGCTTCGGCCTGGCGCAGCTCTACCAGCTCCGGGGGCGCGTCGGGCGCGAGCGCCAGCAGGCGTACGCGTACCTGCTCGTGCCCGCCGACGGCCGGGTGGACGAGCAGGCGCAGCGCCGGCTCCGGGCGCTCCAGGAGCTGACCGAGCTCGGCTCGGGGTTCAAGCTCGCCCTGCGCGACCTCGAGATCCGGGGCGCGGGCAACCTCCTCGGCGCCCAGCAGCACGGCCACATCGCCGCCGTCGGATTCGATCTTTACTCGAAGCTCCTCGCGGAGGCCGTGCGAGAATTGAGGGGCGAACCGGCCGTCACGCACGTGGAGCCCGTGATCAGCGTGGGGGTCGATGGCTACTTGCCCGACGACTATGTCCCCGAGGTCAACCAGCGGCTCGCGCTCTACAAGCGCCTGGCCGGCGCCGCGACGGACGCCGAGGTCGACGAGCTCGCGGCCGAGCTCCTCGACCGCTTCGGCCCGCTGCCCGAGTCCGCCGGGCGCCTCGTCGACATCGTGCGGATCCGCGCGGCGGCGCGCGCCCTCGGGGTCGAGAAGCTGGAGGCTGGGGACGGGCGGGCGCTCCTCACGTTCTCGCCGGCGACGCCGCTCGATCCCAAGCGCCTCGTCGGCGCGATCCAGGCGAGCCGCGGCCGGCTCAGGATGAAGCGCGAGTTCACGCTCGAGGCGGCCGTGGAGCGCGGCGAGTGGCCCCGCGTTCGTGACTCGCTGCGCGCGCTCCTCGCGGGACTGGGGCGGCCGTGAGCCGGCGGCTCGTGGCCCTGGGGCTCCTGGCGTTCGCCCTGGGCGGCTGCGCCATGCCCTCGTGGGTGCCCTGGCTCGGCCAGAAGAAGGACGAGCCCAAACCTCCGGCCGCCGCCGTCGCCGCCAGGGAGCCCGAGCCTCCGAAGATCGAGAAGGCCGCCGAGCCCCCGCGGGTCGGCCCGCGCGACGAGAGCGTCACGGACCGCGTCATCGCGGTGGTCAACAACGACGCGATCACGCTGGCCGAGCTGCAGGAGCTGGTCGCCATCTACAAGTACGAGAACCGCCAGACCGCGGCGCCGTCGGACGAGGTCATCCACCAGTTCCTGACGCGCATGATCGAGCACCGGCTCCAGCTGCAGGAGGCCGACCGCGAGAAGGTCGTCGTCGAGGAGTCGGAGGTCGACGAGGAGCTGACGGAGCGGATCAAGAAGGTCAACGTCAAGAGCCGTGAGGAGTTCGAGCAGGTCATCAAGGCGCAGGGCCTCACCATGGAGGGCATCAAGAAGCGGATGCGCGACGGGCTCAGGATCAACCGCCTCATCCGCCGCAAGGTGACGGCGCGCATCTCCGTGACCGACGCCGAGATCGGCAAGTATCTCGAGGCCAACCGCCAGAAGCTCGAGACGGGCCTCGGCTACCACGCGCGGCACCTCCTGATCGTTCCCGGGGAGACCGGCTCGGACACGGCGTGGGAGACCGCCCGGCTCAAGGCGGAGCTCCTCCACACCCAGATCGAGCAGGGGGCCGACTTCGCGGAGCTCGCCCGCCAGCACTCGCAGGACGCCACCGCCAAGGACGGCGGTGACCTGGGCACGCTCAAGCGGGGCGAGCTGGCCCAGGACATCGAGGCCCAGATCCTCGGCCTGGCCCCAGGGCAGATCTCGAAACCCTACCGGTCCGCGCTCGGCTACCACATCTTCAGCCTCGAGTCGAAGGAGAGCCTCGAGGGCGAGGCGCTCGCCCGGGCCCAGGCCCAGACCCGTGAAATCCTGTTCCGCGAGAAGTACGAGGCGCGATTCGACACCTGGCTCAAGGAGCTCCGGCAGCGGGCCGTCATCGAAGTCCGGCTGTGAAAAACATTGACAAGTGGCGCTCAAGGTGCGACGATAACGCTCAGCGTTAGAGTTCCAACCCCGCAGGAAGTCTGCTCTTAGAGCGCAACCAACTCACTCGCGGCGTCTGAAAGCCGCGTCCGGAGCCCGCTGATGAGTGCCCGCCGAGAGAGAGGCCAGGGAAGCCCGACGCAAAACCCCGAAATGAACGGCATGAACCTGTCAGAGCTGAAAGAGCGAACCATCACCGAGCTGAACCAGATCGCCCGCGACCTGAACGTCCAGAACCTCGGCGGGCTCAGGAAGCAGGAGCTGATCTTCAAGATCCTCCAGTCGCAGGCCGAGAAGGACGGGCTCATCTTCGCGGAGGGCGTCCTCGAGGTCCTGCCCGACGGCTTCGGGTTCCTGCGGGCCCCGGACTACAACTACCTGCCCGGCCCGGACGACATCTACGTTTCTCCATCTCAGATACGGCGTTTCGATCTGCGGACCGGCGATACCATAGCCGGCCAGGTCCGCCCGCCGAAGGACACGGAGCGCTACTTCGCGCTCCTCAAGGTCGAGGCGATCAACTTCGAGACGCCGGACCAGTCGCGCGAGAAGATCTTCTTCGACAACCTCACGCCGCTCTACCCGATGGAGCGGCTGCGCCTCGAATACGAACCTGAGAACCTGACGACCCGCGTGATGGACCTGCTCTGCCCCATCGGCAAGGGCCAGCGCGGCATGATCGTCGCCGCGCCGCGCACCGGCAAGACGATGATGCTGCAATCGATCGCCCACGCGATCGCGACGAACCACCCCGAGGTCTATCTGATCGTGCTGCTGATCGACGAGCGGCCCGAAGAGGTCACGGACATGCAGCGCTCGGTGAAGGGCGAGGTCATCTCCTCGACGTTCGACGAGCCGCCGCAGCGCCACATCCAGGTCGCCGACATGGTCATCGAGAAGGCCAAGCGGCTGGTCGAGCACAAGCGCGACGTCGTCATCCTGCTCGACTCGCTGACGCGCTTCGCGCGGGCGCACAACGCCGTCATCCCGTCCTCCGGCAAGGTGCTGTCGGGCGGTCTCGACGCCAACGCCCTGCAGCGCCCGCGCCGGTTCTTCGCGACGGCGCGCAACATCGAGGAGGGCGGCTCGCTCACCATCATGGCCACGGCCATCGTGGACACGGGCAGCCGCATGGACGACGTGATCTTTGAGGAGTTCAAGGGCACGGGCAACATGGAGGTCCACCTCGACCGGCGCCTCATGGACAAGCGGATCTTCCCGACGATCAACATCGAGCAGTCCGGGACGCGGAAGGAGGAGCTCCTCCTGGAGAAAGACGAGCTCCAGAAGGTCTGGCTGCTCCGGAAGGCGCTCTCCCAGCTGAACCCGGTGGAGGCGATGGAGCTTCTCCTGGACAAGCTCAAGCAGACCAAGAGCAACAAGGAGTTCCTCGCCGCCATGCACAGCATGGGGTAGCAGCCGCGCCGGACCCCGAAGTCTTCGGATTTTTTGCCTTTTCCCGAAGGCACTGGTATCCTGAGATCTCCCTAGGAGGTGGCGTGCCGTGAAGGTGGGCATTCATCCGGACTATGTGGACACGACGATCACGTGCGCGTGCGGCGAGGTGGTCCACACCCGCTCGACCAGGCCCGACATCCGGGTGGAGATCTGCTCGAAGTGCCACCCCTTCTACACGGGGAAGCAAAAGCTCGTGGACACGGCCGGGCGCGTGGAGCGCTTCCAGCGGAAGTACAAGCGGCAGACCGCGTCTTCGTAGCGAACGCTCCGGAACCGGTTGGGATGCTCTGCGCGTCCCGCCGGTTTTCTGTTTGCGGGAGGCGTCCCGACCGTGATGCTGTTTGACAAGCTTCGCCAGATCGAGGAGCGGTCCCAGGAGATCGCCCGCGCGCTCGCCGACCCCGCCGTCCTGGCCCAGCCCTCCGAGTACGCGCGGCTCCGCAAGGAGTACGCCGAGACGGTCGAGATCGTCGAGCACTTCACCGCGTACCGCGACGTCCTGAAGCGCCTCGGCGAGGCCCGCCACATCCTGGCCGAGGGCGGCGACCGGGAGCTCCTGGAGCTCGCGCAGGCCGAGATCGACGAGCTGGGCGCTCGGCAGACGGCCCTCGAGGAGGAGCTGACCCGGCTGCTCCTGCCGCGCGACCCCAACGACGACAAGAACGTCTTCGTCGAGATCCGCGCGGGCGCGGGTGGCGACGAGGCCGCGCTCTTCGCGGCGGAGCTCGCGCGCATGTACACGAAGTACGCCGAGCGACGACGCTGGAAGATCGAGGTAATGGACGCCAGCGAGACGGGCGGCGGCGGCCTCAAGGACGTGATCCTCTTCGTCCAGGGCCGCGGGGCGTGGAGCCGGCTCAAGTTCGAGCGCGGCGTCCACCGCGTGCAGCGCGTGCCGGTGACCGAGGCGGCCGGCCGCATCCACACCTCGACCGTCACCGTCGCCGTGCTTCCGGAGGCCGCGGACGTCGAGGTGCGGGTGGACGAGAAGGACCTCAAGGTGGACGTCTACCGCTCCTCGGGCCCCGGCGGGCAGGGCGTCAACACCACCGACTCCGCGGTGCGCATCACGCACCTGCCGACCGGGCTCGTCGTAACGTGCCAGGACGAGCGTTCGCAGATCAAGAACCGGGCGAAGGCGATGCGCGTCCTCAAGGCGCGGCTCCTCGAGCGCGCCCAGCAGGAGCAGCAGGCGGCGATCGCGGCCGACCGCCGGAGCCAGGTGGGCACCGGCGAGCGGAGCGAGCGGATTCGCACGTACAACTTCCCCCAGGCGCGTGTGACCGATCACCGGATCGGGCTCACGCTGCACCGGCTGCCCGAGATCCTGGCGGGCGACCTCGACGAGCTGATCGAGGCGCTGACGGCGGCGGAGCAGACGGAGCGCCTGCAGCGGGTGGCGAGCTGATGGACGGCCGAGTTCCCACGCTCCACGCCCGGCTCGAGGCGGCGACCGCGATCCTCGCCGCGGCCGGCATCGCGACCGCCCGCGTGGAGGCCGAGTGGCTTCTCGCCGGCGTCCTCGGCGCCGGACGCTTCGACGCCAGGCTCGCGGGCGAGCGCGCGCTGCCGGCGACGCTCGCGGCGGAATTCGACGCGGCTGTCCGGCGGCGCGCGCGGCGCGAGCCCCTCCAGCGCATCCTCGGCTGGGAGGGATTCCGCGGCCTCCGCATCCAGCTGACCGACGACGTCCTCGTGCCGCGGCCCGAGACCGAGATGCTCGCGGAATGGGCGCTCGAGCTCCTGCCGGCGCCACGCCCCGGCGTCCGGCCGCTCGCGGTGGACCTCGGCGCGGGCTCGGGGTGCATCGGCTGCGCGCTCGCCGCTGAGCGGCCGGATCTCGACGTCGTCGCGACGGACGTCTCGCCGGCCGCCGCCGCGGTCGCGCGCGACAACGCCGCGGCGCTCGGCCTCGGCGCGCGCGTCCGCGTGGTCGTCGCCGACCTGCTGGCGGGCGTCGAGGCGGCGCGCGCGGACCTCGTCGTGAGCAATCCGCCGTACGGCCCGAGCGCGATGCTCTCCGGCCTCGAGCCCGAGGTCTCGCTGCACGAGCCGCGCGTGGCGCTCGACGGTGGGCCCGACGGCCTGGCCCTCATCCGGCGAATCGTCGTCGCCGCCCGCGGCGTCCTGCGCCCCGCCGGGGCGCTCGTCCTCGAGACCCTGGGCGGCGCCCAGGCCGCGGCCGTCGCCGACCTCCTGCGGGCGGCGGGCTTCGGCGGCGTGGCGACGCGCGCCGACCTCGCCGGCGTCGACCGGTTCGTCGCGGGGAGGGCCTGATGCCCGCCCGGCTCGAGATCGAGGGCGGCGTCCCGCTGCGCGGCTCGGTCGCCGTGAGCGCGGCGAAGAACGCGGCCCTGCCGGCGCTGGCCGCGGCGCTCCTCACGCCGGCGCCCGTCGTCCTCACGAACGCGCCGGCCCTCGCCGACCTGCGCACGATGGCGCGACTCCTCGAGACGCTGGGGGGCACGGTCCGCCACGAGGGCGGCGCGCTCCGGGCGCAGGTCGCGCGGGTCACGAACGACCTGGCCCCCTACGAGCTGGTCTCGACGATGCGCGCGTCGGTCCTCGTGCTCGGCCCGCTCGTCGCGCGCCACGGGTCGGCGCGCGTCGCGCTGCCCGGCGGGTGCGCGATCGGCGTCAGGCCGATCGACCAGCACCTGAAGGGCCTCGCCAAGCTCGGTGCCGAGGTGACGATCGAGAACGGCTATATCGTCGCGCGCGCGAGCCGGCTCAAGGCCACGCGGATCGCGACCGATCTCGTGACGGTCACGGGGACCGAGAACCTCATGATGGCGGCCGCGCTCGCCGAGGGCACGACCGTGATCGAGAACGCCGCGCGGGAGCCCGAGGTGATCGACCTCGCGGCGCTGCTCAACCGCATGGGCGCGCGGATCGAGGGCGCGGGGACGGCGCGCCTCGAGGTCCAGGGCGTCCCGGAGCTCGGCGGCGCCACGCACCGGATCGTCGCCGACCGCATCGAGGCCGGCACGCTCATCGTGGCGGGCGCGATCACGCGCGGCGACGTCACGGTCACCGACCTGGTGCCGGACCACCTCTCGTCCGTCCTCTCGAAGCTCGAGGAGATCGGGGTCGCGCTCGAGGTCGGGCCGGCGTCGGTGCGCGTGCGCGGGCCCGACCGCCCGCGCCCGGCCGACGTCACGACGAGCCCGTTTCCGGGCTTCCCGACCGACATGCAGGCGCAGGTCATGACGCTCCTCGGCCTCGCCGACGGCCAGTCGCGCGTGACGGAGACGATCTTCGAGAACCGGTTCATGCACGTCGCCGAACTCGCCCGGATGGGCGCGCGCATCGAGACGGACGGCTCGATTGCGGTCATCCGCGGGGTCCCCCACTACCAGGGCGCGCCCGTGATGGCCTCCGATCTCCGCGCCTCGGCGGCGCTCGTGCTCGCCGGCCTCGCGGCGCGGGGCCAGACGGTCGTGTCCCGCGTCTACCACCTCGACCGGGGCTACGAGCGCCTCGAAGCGAAGCTCGGCGCGCTCGGCGCGCGGATCACGCGGCGGTCGTGAAAGATCTCCTGACGCTCGCGCTCCCCAAGGGCCGGCTGCTCGACGACGCGCTCGGGCTCCTCCGCCAGCTCGGCGTCGAGGGCATCGACCCCGACTCGCGCAAGCTCATCTTCACCGACGCGGCGCGGGACCTGCGCGTGCTGCTCCTCAAGCCCGCCGACATCCCCGCGTACGTGCTCTACGGGGCCGCCGACCTCGGTATCGTGGGCAAGGACATCCTGCTCGAGCAGGAGCCGGACGTCTACGAGCCGCTCGACCTCGGCTTCGGCGTCTGCCGCCTCGTCGTCGCCGAGCCGCGCGAGCTGTGGGAACGCGACGATCCGGCGAAGTGGTCGTGGGTGCGCGTGGCGACGAAGTACCCGCGGCTCACCGAGGAGTATTTCTCGAACCGCGGCGTGCAGGTCGAGATCGTCCGCCTCGACGGCTCGATCGAGCTCGCGCCGCTCGTCGGCCTGGCCGAGCGGATCGTCGACCTCGTCCAGACGGGCGAGACGCTCCGCGCGAACGGTCTCGTGGAGGTCGCCGAGATCACCCGCTCGACCGCGCGGGTCATCGTCAACCGCGCCTCGATGAAGACCGAGCACGCGCGCGTGACCGGGCTGATCGACGAGATGCGGGCCGCACGGCCATGATCCGGACGCTCGACGTCCGGGTCCTCGGGTTCGACGCCGTCGTCCGGGCGCTCGAGCGCTCGCCCGAGGCGGTGGCGCCCGCGATCCACCGCGCCGTGGACGAGATCCTCGCCGCCGTGCGGGCGCGGGGCGACGCCGCCCTGCTCGAGTACACGGCGCGCTTCGACGGCTTCCGTCCGTCGTCGCCGGCGGGGCTCGCGATCGCGCCGGCCGAGCTCGAGGCGGCCGGGCGCGCGCTCGAGCCCGGCGTCGCGGCCGCGCTCGCGTACGCGGCGGAGCGGATCGAGCGCTACCACTCGGCGGCCGCGCCGAAGTCGTGGCGCCTCACCGACGAGGACGGCTCGGTCCTCGGCCAGGAGGTCCGCCCCCTCGACCGTGTCGGCATCTACGTCCCGGGCGGGCGCGCGGCGTACCCGTCCACGGTGCTGATGACCGCCATCCCGGCGCGCGTGGCCGGCGTGCGGGAGATCGTGCTCGTGACGCCGCCCGGGTCCGGCGGCCGCATCGAGCCGGCGGTGCTGGCGGCGGCGAAGGTCGCGGGCGTGACCGAGGGCTGGCGGGTCGGCGGCGCCCAGGCCGTGGCGGCCCTCGCGTACGGGACGGCGACGATCCGCCGGGTGGACAAGATCGTCGGCCCGGGCAACGTCTACGTCGCCCTCGCCAAGGCGCGGGTCTTCGGCGAGGTCGGGATCGACATGGTGGCCGGGCCGAGCGAGGTCGTCGTCGTCGCCGACGCCTCGGCGGCGCCCGCGTGGGTGGCGGCCGACCTGCTCGCGCAGGCCGAGCACGATCCGATGGCGCGGGCGGTCCTCATCACCGACGCGGGGGCGCTGCTGCCGCGCGTCGCCGCGGCGCTCGAGAGCCAGCTCGCCACGCTGCCGCGCCGGGATATCGCGGGCCCGGCGCTCGAGGCGAACGGCGCCCTGATCCGGGTGGCGACGCTCGAGGACGCGGTCGACCTCGCGAACCGTCTGGCGCCGGAGCACCTCGAGCTGATGGTGCGGGTGCCGGCGGCGCTGCTGCCGCGCGTGCGGCACGCCGGCGCCATCTTCATGGGCGGCCACACCCCGGAGGTCGTGGGCGACTACGTCGCGGGGCCGAACCACGTGCTGCCGACGGCGGGCACCGCCCGCTTCGCGTCGCCGCTCGGCACGGAGGACTTCGTCAAGCGGTCGAGCGTGATCGAGTACTCGCCGCGCGGGCTCGCCGCCGCGGCGCCGCACCTCGCGGCGCTCACGCGCGTCGAGGGGCTCGTGGGGCACGGCAGGGCGGCGGAGGTGCGACTCACCAACGACGGAGGGACCAGCGCATGAGCGCTCCGGGCACGGCACGGCAGGCGCGCGTCGAGCGCAAAACGAAGGAGACGGAGATCGCGCTGCAGCTCAACCTCGACGGCACGGGCGCCTCGAAGGTGCAGACGCCGATCCCGTTCTTCAGCCACATGCTGGAGGCGTGGGCGAAGCACGGCCTCATGGACCTCGCCGTCGAGGCGCAGGGCGACGTGGAGGTCGACCAGCACCACACCGTCGAGGACGTCGGGATCGTGCTGGGCCAGGCCCTGCGCCAGGCGCTCGGCGACAAGCGCGGCATCGTCCGCTTCGGCACCGCGTTCGTCCCGATGGACGAGACGCTCGTCTCCGCGTCCGTGGACGTGTCGGGTCGGCCGTTCCTCGTCTTCGGCGTGCCCGTCGCGCGCACGCGCGTCTCGAACTTCGACCTCGACCTCCTGCAGGAGTTTTTCCGTGCGCTCGCATTCAACGCCGAGGTCACGCTGCACGTCACCATGCACTACGGCCACAATCTCCACCACATCACGGAGGCCGTGTTCAAGGCCGTGGGGCGCGCGCTCGCCGACGCGACGCGGATCAATCCGCGGATCGCCGGCATTCTGCCGTCGACGAAGGGGACGTTGTGAGCGAGACCGGCTCGTGATCGCCATCATCGATTACGGCCGGGGCAACCTCGGCTCGGTCGAGAAGGCGTTCGTCCGCGTCGGCGTCCCGGCCGCGGTCACCCAGGACGCGCGGGCGGTGGACGAGGCCGAGGCGGTGGTGCTGCCGGGCGACGGCGCCTTCCACGACGCCATGGCGAATTTGACGTCCCTCGGGCTCCTGCCGGCACTCCGGCGCGCGCTCGACGGGACGCGGCCGTTCCTCGGGATCTGCCTCGGCTACCAGCTCCTGTTCTCGACGAGCGAGGAGTTCGGTGAGGGGCGCGGGCTCGACGTGGTCCCGGGCGCGGTCCGGCGGTTTCCGGCCGGCGAGAAGGTCCCGCACATGGGCTGGAACCATGTCGAGCACGCGGGTGACCTGCGCCTCTTCGCGGGCGTGCCGTCGGGCGCCTTCTTCTACTTCGTCCACTCCTACTATCCCGTTGTCGCGGTGTCCGCGAGTCCGGCGGGTGGCCCGAGAGAGACGCACGGGGCTCCGGATCGCCCGATCCTGCGCGTGGCGTGGTGCGATTACGGGGTCCGCTTCGCGGCGGCGATCGAGCGCGGGCGGCTCTACGCGACGCAGTTCCACCCCGAGAAGAGCCAGCGCTGGGGGCTGCGTCTCCTCGAGAACTTCGCGGCGATCGTGAAGTCGTCGTCGGGGAGCGCCGCGCGGTGATCGTCATCCCCGCCGTGGACCTGCGCGGGGGCCGGGCGGTGCGGCTCCGGGAAGGGCGCGCGGACGCCGAGACCGTCTTCTCCGACGATCCGGTGGCCATGGCCATGCGCTGGAAGGCGCTCGGCGCGGAGCGCCTCCACGTGGTGGACCTCGACGGCGCGTTCGCGGGTGCGCCGCGGCAGAGCGCGCTCGTCGCGAAGATCGTCGCGGCGGTCGCGCCGGTGCCGGTCGAGGCCGGTGGCGGGCTCCGGACCCTCGCCGCGCTCGAGGCCGTGCTCGAGGCGGGGGCACGCTGGGCCGTCGTCGGCACGCGCGCCGCGCTCGACCCGGCGTTCCTCCTCGACGCGTGCCGGGCGCACGGCGGGCGCATCATCGTGGCCGTGGACGCACGGGGCGCCCGGGTGGCGGTGAAGGGCTGGACCGAGGTCGGGGAGGAGACGGTCGCGGACGTCGCGCGGCGGGCGCAGGACGCGGGCGCGGCCGCGCTCCTCTACACCGACGTGAGCCGCGACGGCACCGGGCTCGGACCGAACGTCGAGGACACCGCGGCGCTCGCGCGCACGGTGGCGCTGCCGGTGCTCGCGTCCGGCGGGGTGGCGTCCCTCGACGACCTCAAGCGCCTCGCGGCGGTGCCCGGCGTGGCGGGGTGTGTCGTGGGCCGGGCGCTCTACACCGGCGCGCTCGACCTCGCCGAGGCCCTGCGGGAACTGGCGAGCGCCTGATGCTGGCGAAGCGGATCATCCCCTGCCTCGACGTCAAGGACGGTCGCGTCGTCAAGGGCGTGCGCTTCGTGGACCTGCGCGACGCCGGCGACCCCGTGGAGGCCGCGCTCGCCTACGACGCGCAGGGCGCCGACGAGCTCGTCTTCCTCGACATCACGGCGTCCCACGAGGCCCGCGCGATCATGCTCGACGTCGTGCGCCGGACGGCGGAGGGCATCTACATGCCGCTGACCGTCGGGGGCGGGATCCGCTCGATCGACGACGTCCGGCTCCTGCTCCGCGCCGGGGCGGACAAGGTCTCGCTCAACACGGCCGCGCTCGAGCGCCCCGGCGTGATCCGCGAGGCGGCGGAGCGCTTCGGCAGCCAGTGCATCGTCGTCGCCATCGATGCCCGCCGCGAGCCGGGCGCGCCCCTCCGGTGGGGCGTCTACACCCATGGCGGGCGGCGCCCGGCGCGGCGTGACGCGCTCGCGTGGGCGCGCGAGGCCGTGGCGCTCGGGGCCGGCGAGATCCTCCTGACGAGCATGGACCGCGACGGCACGAAGGACGGCTACGACCTCGAGCTGACGCGCGCCGTCTCCGAGGCGGTGTCGGTCCCGGTGATCGCGTCGGGCGGCGCGGGCTCGCTCCCGCACCTCTACGAGGGCCTGGTGGACGGGCGCGCCGACGCCGTGCTCGCCGCGTCCATCTTCCACTTCGGCATCCACACGATCGCGGAGGCGAAGGCGTACCTGCGCGAGCGGGGCGTGCCCGTCCGGAGCGAGCCGTGACGCTCGACGCGCTCAAGTTCGACGCGCAGGGGCTCGTTCCCGCCGTCGTGCAGGAGGCGGACTCCGGCGAGGTCCTCATGGTCGCCTGGATGGACCGGGCGGCGGTCGACCAGACCCTCGCCACCGGGGTGACGCACTTCTGGTCGCGCTCGCGCGGGGTGCCCTGGCGCAAGGGGGAGACGTCGGGCCACACGCAGCACGTCCAGGCCGTCTACGCCGACTGCGACGGCGACGTCCTGCTGGTCCAGGTCCACCAGGACGGCGAGGCCTGTCACACCGGCCGGCGGACGTGCTTCTTCAACGCCCTCCGCGCCAACGCCGTGACGGGCGGGCCCGTCGCGCCGGCGAACATGCTCGAGCGGCTCGAGCGGACGATCGCCGCGCGGAAGGCGAACCCGCCGGCCGGCTCCTACGTGGCGAAGCTCCTCGCGGCGGGCGAGGGCGAGATCTGCCGCAAGATCGGCGAGGAGGCGACCGAGGTGATCACCGCGGCGCTCGGGGGCGAGGGCGACCGGCGCCTCGTCGCGGAGGCGGCCGACCTCTGGTTCCACACGCTGGTGCTGCTCGGCGCGCGGGGCATCCCGTTCCGCGAGGTGGTCGAGGAGCTCGCGCGGCGGCACGCGGAGCGTGCCGGGCCGGACCGCTGACCGCCGCGTGGACGCCGGTCGAATCGGGGCGCTGATCGTCGGCGCGGCCGCCGCGTGGGCGTTCGCCGGCTGCGCCGGCGGTCGCATCGAGGGCGGGATCTATCACTCGTCGAAGGGGTATCGCGTGACGCTTCCCGGGACGGAGTGGACCGTCGCGCAGGACAGCCGGGCCGACCTCGAGCTCCGGCACCGCGCGTCGCCCGCGGGCATCCTGGCGAACGCGTCGTGCGACGGCCGCGCGGCGGCCGGTCTCGGCGTCCTGACCCGCCACCTCCTCATGGGGCTCGATGGCCGAGCGACGCTCGAGCGTGACGAGGTGGACGTCAACGGGCGGCGCGCCGCCCACACCGTGCTCGAGGGCCGCCTCGGCGCCGGCGACGCGCCGGTGCGCGTCGAGACCTACGTGCTGAAGGACGCGCGGTGCGTCTACGACTTCGCGTACGTGGCGCCGCCCGCGTCGTTCGAGGCGTGGCGGGCCGAGTTCCGGCGGCTCGTCGAGAGCTTCGTGACGGAGTAGGGCGGGGATGGACACCTACCTCAGGCGCACGGTCGACTGGTACGGGGGCGTCGGCCTGCTCACGGGGCGCGTCGCCCGGAGCCTCGCGCTGCCGCCGAAGTACTTCCGCCTCATCGTGCGCGAGATCGAGGTGATGGGCGTGCAGTCGCTCGGCGTCGCGCTCACCGCCGCGATCTTCACGGGCATGGTGTTCACGATCCAGAGCGCGGTGAACATGGCGCGCTTCGGCGCCGAGAGCTACGTCGGTCCCCTCGTGGCGCTGGCGATCCTGCGCGAGCTCGGGCCCGTGCTGACCGCGATCCTGGTCGGCGGCAAGGTGGCGTCCGGGATCACGGCGGAGCTCGGCTCGATGAAGGTCACGGAGCAGATCGACGCGCTCCGGACGCTCGGCGTGAACTACATCAAGCGACTCGTCGTGCCGCGCGTGCTCGCGGCGCTCGTCGTGTTCCCGCTCCTGACCGTGCTGGCCGACACGGTCGGCGTACTGGGAGGCATGGTGATCATGTACCTTGAGCGCAACGCGGACATGTGGGCGTACTGGAACACCACGACGTACTGGGTCGTGCCGAAGGATTTCCTGACGGGCGTCGGCAAGTCGGTCTTTTTCGGCGCCGTGGTGACGCTCATCGGGTGCTACAACGGACTCAGCACCCAGGGGGGGACGGAGGGGCTGGGGCGCGCCACGACGGCGACCGTCGTCCACGTGACCATGGGCGTCATCGTGTCGGACTTCTTCCTCACCAAGCTGTTCCTCACCCTGTTCTACTGAGGGCGGACGTGGCGGATCCGGTCGTCGAGCTCGTGGGGGTGCGGAGGAGCTTCGAGGCGGTCGAGGTGCTCCGCGGCGTGTCGTTCGCCCTCGCGAAGGGCGAGACCCTGGTGGTGATGGGCGGCAGCGGCTCGGGCAAGACGGTGCTGCTCCGGCTGATCGCGGGCCTGATCCGACCGGACGCGGGGCAGATCCGGGTGTTCGGCCGGAGCATCGAGCGGCTCAGCGAGGAGGAGCTCCTGCCGATCCGGCGACGGATGGGCTACGTGTTCCAGGGGGCGGCGCTGTTCGACTCGCTCTCGGTCTACGAGAACGTGGCCTATCCGCTGCGGGAGCACGCGAGCCTGCGCGAGGAGGAGGTCCGGGAGCGCGTCGAGCGGAACCTCGGGCTGGTCGGCCTCGGGCGCGAGGTGCTCCGGCTCCTCCCCGCCGAGCTCTCGGGCGGCATGAAGAAGCGCGTCGGGATCGCCCGCGCGCTCTCGGTGGGGCCGGAGCTGCTCCTCTTCGACGAGCCGACGGCGGGCCTCGACCCGACCAACGCGAAGCTCGTCGCCGAGCTGATCGAGACGCTCCACGGCGGCGTCTGCGACACGGCGATCGTCGTGACGCACGACCTCGAGCTGGCGAAGACGGTCGCGGACCGCGTCGCCGTGCTGATCGACGGGCGGTTCGCGGCGATCGGCGCCGTTGCCGAGATCCTCGAGACCGACAACGCGGCCGTCCAGGCCTTCCTGGCGGGCGACGCGAGGTAACGTAGGGATGAACGTGGCCGTGCGAGCCGCAACCGAAGGTGAGGCGAGCCTGTGAACGACGAGCGGCGCGAGCTCGGCCTCAAGTTCCGCGTGGGCGTCTTCGTGCTTCTGGCGCTCGCCGCGTTCCTCGGCACGATCTACGCGCTGGGCGCGCGGGCCCGGTTGTTCGAGGCGCGCTACGTGATCCATGCCGACTTCACCGAGGTCGCCGGCCTCACGGAGGGCGCGACGGTGCGTCTGGCCGGCGTGCAGATCGGGCGCGTGACCGGCGTGCACCTGCCGGGCGAGCCCGGCGGCAAGGTGCGCGTGGACCTCGACATCACGCGGCGCTACGCGGACCGCATCCGGCAGGACTCCGTCGCGCGCATCGAGACGCAGGGCCTGCTCGGCGACAAGGTCGTCGAGGTCACCGTCGGGACCACCGCCGCGCCCGCGCTCCGGGCCGGCGAGGTCCTGGCCGCGCGCGACCCGACCGACCTCGGGCGCATCCTCAGCGAGGGCGCCGGCGCCGCGAAGGACGTGGGCGCGCTCGTGGCCGAGCTCCGCAAGTCCGCCGAGACGCTGAACCGGTCGAAGCTCATCGAGAACGCGTCCTCGACCGTGGACCGGATCAACCGCGTCGTGGACCAGGTCGAGCACGGGCGCGGCTGGGGCCACGCGCTGCTCTACGAGGAGCCGGTTGCCCTCCGCAAGCTCAACGAGGCCATCGCGACGACCCAGGCGCTTCTCGACCGCGTCGAGCGCGGCCAGGGCGTCGCCGGCGTCCTCGCCTCGCCGGAGAGCACGGCGGCGGCCAAGCGCTTCGTCCTGGCCATGGACCGGCTCGCGCGGATGGTCGAGAAGCCCGAGGGCGAGGAGGGGCTCCTGCCCGGCCTCCTGTTCGACCCGAAGTACAAGGGCACGCTCGAGGACCTCCGCGTGACCGCGCACAACCTGCGCGAGATCTCGGATCGCGTGGCGGGCGGGCGCGGCGCGCTCGGCGCTCTCGTGACCGGATCCGCCGACGACCGCGGCCTGCCCGGCGCCGTCGAGGATCTGAAGGCCGCCGTCCACAACCTCAAGGGCATCAGCCAGAAGATCAACGCAGGCGAGGGGACGATCGGCGCGCTCGTGAGCGACCCGACGGTCTACGAGCGCCTCGTGACGATCCTCGAGGGCGCGGAACGGTCCTTCCTCCTGCGATCGCTCATCCGGAGCCTCGGGGACAAGGGGACGGAGCCCAAGGGTGACGGCGCGCGACGCTAGCGTCTACCGCTGCCAGCAGTGCGGCTTCGCGAGCCCGAAGCCCGGCACCTGCCCGGACTGCAAGCGGGCGACGGGTGAGCTGGCGGCGTTGGTGGAAGAGCGGGCGGCCCCGGTTGCGGGGAGGGGACGTCGCGTCGCGCCGTCGAGCCGGCCCCGGCCCATCCGTGAGGTGACGATGGACCAGGGCGAGCGTCGGCGGACGGGCATCGGCGAGCTGGACCGGGTCCTCGGCGGCGGCGTTGTCCCCGGCTCGCTCGTGCTCATCGGCGGGGATCCGGGAATCGGCAAGAGTACGGTGCTGCTTCAAGCCGCGCGCGCCCTCGCAGAAGTGGCGCCGCCCGTGCTCTACGTGTCCGCTGAGGAGTCGACGGCGCAGGTGAAGCTGCGCGCTGAACGGTTGGGTGCCGTCACCGATGGGCTGCTCCTGTGGTCCGAAAGCGATCTCGGCGCCGTCCAGGGCGTGCTCG
>Ga0099828_10000776_pt1 | contig 20212 bp, 27 predicted proteins | sample CZO8metaG_2_FD_79338 | JGI IMG/M metagenome (GOLD analysis project Ga0099828, IMG submission 79338) | Vadose zone soil microbial communities from the Eel River Critical Zone Observatory, Northern California, USA - CZOApr15con2H1.8 metaG | ecosystem: Environmental > Terrestrial > Soil > Vadose... | reverse complement strand
GAAAGCCCTTCCTCGCCGATTGCTTTGAAAACTTCCTCATCTCTCGGGCTCATCGTTACTGCAGGGTCTTCGTCCTCAAGCGGAACGTCATGTCCCCTCAAGTGAATCAGAATCTTCCAATTGTCGGTCCCTTAAAAAACAAGCGCGACCGACCATAGAATTTGAGCACGGTCGCTGGCTCCATTGTTATAAGACCTGAAACGCCGCCTGATGACGACGCAGCTTGGGAAGGCTCGAAGATGCCAAGATACTTGGCGGAATCGGATCGATTCTCCAGATCATTCCGTTCATCAACATAGTGGGGTACATACTCACTCTCATCGCTGTCAAGAAAATCTCCGACGAAGTTCAAGACAACACGATATTCACCAACATGCTGTACGCAGTAATAACGGGCATCATCGGGGTTGCGTTGGTAGCCTACGTCATATTCTTCGGGGCTATTTTGTCGGTTTTCACCTTCGGTTTCGGGGCGTTCCTCGGTGTCATCGCCGCTCTGGCAATCGGATGGATATCGCTGATTATCTCCTCGATATTCGTGCGGGATGCGTTCGCCAAGATTGCGACAAGGCTCAACGTTGGCATGTTCAGGACCGCAGGGACCCTTTACTTCGTGGGCGCCCTGCTGACGATAATTTTCGTTGGCTTCTTGATTCTATTCATCGCCTTCATCCTGCAGGTCGTCGCCTTCTTCTCAATCCACGAGGCTCAACCGATGGTCCCCGCGCCGGTGACACAAGCGCCCATGGCCCCGGAGCCCGCAGCCACTGCAAACCCTACTCCTCAGGCACCTCAGTCGAGTTCAAAGTTCTGTGCAAACTGTGGTACGCAAATGGCGTCGTTCGCAATGTATTGTCCGAAGTGCGGCGCCAGGCAACCTTAGTCGTCATTACGCCGCTTGCTGAACACAAGGATCCTTCCCGACTTCTTCATTTCCGCCTTCCCGAGGGCGGTCAACACATACAGCGCCATCAACAGGTCAAACCTCTTTGCGACCTTCTCATCTGACCCGAACACCTCCTCCAGTCGTTCGTCCTTCATCAATGAACCAGTGGTGACACCATCACTGGTCAGCATCTTGCGCAAAGCTTCCACATTCTCGGCAGGCACGCGAGTCATGTGGAACGACGAGGACCCCCTGCTGCTCGGGCTGAAGACGACGAAGTCTCCCCCCGCCGACCTGAAGACCTCGTACTCCTGCCTCACAGCCCGCACTCTGCCAACCTCGACGAGGGCCATGAAGAGGTTCGAGACGTCCTGATCCATCCTGCTGTCGCTTCCTCTCTCAGGATTTATGCCTCCCTATATTGCAGAAATATCCATCTGGCCGAGGGGTCATCCGATTGGTCCAGGCCTCCAGGCTCATGGTCATCGCAGTGGTCGCAGGAATCGCTTTGATCGGCGTCTACTCGGTGTATGTGGCGACGAGCAGCCCGGGCCCTGTGACGACTGCAGTCCCTTCGTCTTTCATGGTCAACGGACGAACCTATTCGTTCACCTACACGGCGACGAACCAGGCTCAATGGCAGGAGGGCCTGATGAACAAGGCCGTCACAAACACGACGACCATGCTTTTTGCATTCCCTTACTTCAGCCCCTGGCAGTTCTGGATGTTCGATACGCCCACGAGCCTCGATATGATCTGGTTGAATGCAACGGGAAGCTCGGGCAGAGTGGTCTACCTAGTCGCTTCAGCCCCTCCCTGCCTGGCAAGCGACAGCAACACATGCGCGAGGTACACCCCCACCGCCCAGGCGAACTACGTCATCGAAGCCAAGTCAGGCTTTGCCGCCGCCAACAACATTGTGGTAGGGTCGACCATCCGGTTCGGGTGGAATAACTCGACGAATTGAATCTTCCACATCGGTTAAATCCCCACAGGACTTCAATTTGCCGTGGTACTCGACGTCCAATCCGGTAGTATTGCCCGCCGCGAACTGATTACAGTGGACGAGGGTGGCTCAGTGCTCGAGGCTGCTCGTCTGATGGTACAAAACAGCAGGGGGAGTGTCCTCGCAACTCGGGCGGGGGAGCCTGTCGGCATACTCACCGAGAGGGACATCTTGAAGAAGGTCGTTTCGAAATCACTCGACGCTGCCACGACCAAGGTGAAGGACGTGATGACGTCTCCACCGATAACGGTCGATTACAACATGCCCCTGCGGGAAGCCATCGACTTGATGGTCAGGAAGGGGCTGCGACGGATGCTCGTAACGCAGAGCGGTCGAATCGTGGGCATCTTCACGATGCGCGACATACTCAAGCATATGAGGACTTGTCTCCACTGCGGGAAGGAGATAATGTCCGTACTTGAGAGCAAGACCCCGGACCCCTTCGTCGAGTGCGAATGCGGTTCAAGGTATCACACCAAGTGTGCCGAAACAGTCGTCAACTGTGTCTCCTGCGGGAGGACCATCGTCACCAACGTTGTCTATCCGGAGCCTTCTGAGACTTTCAGCGGCTAGCCGAACGAAGCTAGGACTGCGTCGTCCGCGAGCGCGACGGCGTATCCTGCAATCCCCCTGATGTCCCTGACTATCAGCCTGAACGGCAGAGAATCGACCGCTCCGCCTCTTGTGGATAGACCATGCAGATCCTTGTACAGTTTTCGAACCTCGTCCATCTGGTCGATGACAGAGCTCGCCATGTTCACGTCTTGCTTGATGAAGCCGTCAAAGGCCTGCTCCTGCATATTCGCCGTAGTTGCGGCCATCTTCTTCACCGCCCTAATAGCAGACAAGTCGACGCTGTCTTCGATTTCCGTTGCATGCTGAGCAGTCCTGTACGAGTAGTATGCAGTCCTCCCCAAGTCTTTGATGGCCATCATTCTCATCACGATGTCGTCGACGGCATACACCTTCATCTCGTCCCGCAACTTCCTGTTCCTTAGGAATTGAAGTGAGAGTCTCAACAAGAGTCTGTAGAGCTTCGTCGATTGGTAGCCTCGCTCGAAGGCGTCTTGGGCGAGCACCTTGTCCCCAGCGGCCAGGCCATTCACCGCGTCCCTCAGGACCGCGACCGACAAATCACTGAACTTCTTCATCGTCTGGTCGAGGTCGATCATCCTGGGGTCGACAAGATACTGCAGGACAACCCTGTTCGAGTACTCTTCGGCCACCTCGACCCCGACCAGGTTGACCACGGCTTCACGAATCCATCGTTTCTGCTCGGGGAGAATCTTCCCCTTGGACACGACCTCCGTAATGTCGTGTCCTTGGATGTAGGACGACCCAATGCTCAACTCCAGCATCCTGCGGTCCCGCACTTTGTCAATGTCCAAAGGCCTCGATTGAGTCGATTGCCTCTTGCTCACAGAGCTGACGACGACGTCGGTGCCCTCAAGCTCAAGCGAAACATGCCCTCCCTTTGTGAGGCCCATTTGCGAGACCCATTCCTTTGGTATAGTTACCAAGAATGTACCAAGTTTCGTGCTCTGGACCTTTCTGACTTCCAAGAATCCTTGGAGGACCCACGGACGATATTTCAACATTACGTAGTATACGTATATTCCGTATCGAATATGATATTTCATCCAAAAATATGCATAGCGTTAAATAACTTTGAGGGCCAAATGAACCGATTGAGTACGGTCGAATCGGTGGAGAGGATTGAAATTGTCGCCCCACATCTCGAGGGGTCGTCGAAGGTCCTTGCGCCAGAAGCTATGGAGCTTGTGGCAGCACTCTCTCGCAGATTCTCTCCTCTGGTCTCCGAGCTCCTGCGGGAGAGGGCAGAGAGGCAGAAGCTGATCGATTCCGGCGTTCTCCCGGACTTCCCAGAGGACAACGGCATCAGGACCTCCGAATGGTCGGTCTGTGAGATACCCACAGACCTTCTGGACAGACGGGTCGAAATCACAGGCCCCGCAGGGGACAGGAAGATGGTGATCAACGCGCTCAACTCGGGAGCGAGCACCTACATGTCCGATTTCGAGGACTCGCTTTCCCCGACTTGGGAACAGATCGTCCGCGGCCAGGTCAACCTCATGGAGGTCGTAGACAGGACCATCAGGCTCGTCATCCCCGAAGGCAGAGTCTATGCTCTTGGGGAGGAAACGGCGACGCTCATCGTCCGCCCCAGAGGCCTTCATCTTCTCGAGAAGCATGTCCTGGTCGAAGGGAGACCGGTGACCGCGTCCTTTTTCGACTTCGGAATCTTTCTTCACCACAACGCCAGGAAGCTCCAAAAGCAAGGTAGCGGACCATACTTCTACCTCCCAAAGCTGGAATGCGCAAAGGAGGCTAGGCTCTGGGAGCAAGTGCTATCGGTCGCCGAGGACTATCTGGGTCTCTCGCGAGGTACCATCAAGGTCACCGTCCTGATTGAGACACTTTCGGCAGCCTTCGAGATGGACGAGATACTCTATGAGCTAAGGAAGCACATCGTGGGCCTCAATTGCGGGAGATGGGACTACATTTTCAGCTTCATCAAGAAGCTGAAGAACCATTCCCAGTTCGTACTTCCGGACAGGTCGCAGCTCACCATGGACCAGGGATTCCTTGCGCCGTACGTCGACCTCCTGATCAAAACTTGCCACCGACGGAGTGCATATGCCATCGGGGGCATGTCGGCCTACATTCCAGTCAAAAACGACGAGGCCGCCAACTACGCCGCACTAGCCAAGGTGAGAGCCGACAAGGAGCGGGAGTTCGCTCTGGGCCACGATGGCACCTGGGTAGCTCACCCCGGTCTCGTAGGCATTGCGATGGATGCTTTTTCGCAGATGGTCGGGCCAAACCAACTCAGGGTAAAGAGAGACGACGTCGGCGTCACCCGGGACGATTTGCTGCGCGTCCCCAAGGGCACGATCACCATTGAGGGCGTGGCTTCCAATGTTGACGTCGGGCTGCGATACCTAGAGTCATGGCTGTCCGGAAAGGGATCCGTCCCAATCAACAACTTGATGGAGGACGCAGCAACCACAGAAATCTGTCGCGCCCAGCTCTGGCAGTGGGTCAGGAACCGAGCCACTCTAGCAGACGGGAGAATGGTAACGGCGAAGATGGTGCACGATCTGATCTCAGACCAGGTGGCCGCGTTGTCAAATACACGCAGACAAACCGACGTAGGCAAGGTCCATCTTGCGGGGAAGCTGTTTGCCCAGATGGCGACCGCTGAGGAGTTCCCAGAGTTCATCACCATCCCCGCATACGAAGAGCTCCTGGCCATGGAAGGCGGACCCACGTGACCACCACCGAGGTCATCGACGTGGAACAAGAGTGGCGGAGGAAAAGGTGGGATGGAATCACAAGACCCTACACAGGGGACGACGTCGTCCGTCTCAGAGGTTCAATCCAAATAGACCATACCCTGGCAAGGAATGGTGCCGAAAAGCTCTGGACTGAGCTACAGACAACCTCGTGTGTGTCTGCCCTTGGCTGCCTGACGGGGAACCAGGCTGTGCAGGCCGTCCAGGCCGGCCTAAGGGCGATCTACGTCAGCGGATGGCAGGTGGCGGCAGACGCGAACCTGGCAGGCCAGACCTACCCTGACCAGAGCCTGTACCCCTATGACTCAGTCCCTGCGGTCGTAAGAAGGATCAACCGGGCTCTCCAACGCGCAGACCAAATCGAGCATTCTCAGGGCAAGGAGTGGACCGACTGGTTCGTTCCACTTATCGCTGACGGCGAAGCGGGCTTCGGAGGCCCGCTCAACGTCTTCGAGCTGACCAAGGCCATGATTGAAGCCGGGGTTGCCAGCGTCCACTACGAAGATCAGCTGTCTTCGGAAAAGAAGTGCGGCCATCTCGGTGGGAAGGTCCTCGTCCCCACTTCGCATTTCATCAGAGCGCTTGTCGCGGCACGGCTGGCCGCGGACATCATGGGGGCTCCCACTTTGATTCTGGCCCGAACCGACGCCGAGGCTGCCACGCTCATCACCAGCGACGTGGACGCCCTTGACAAGGAGTTCATGACCGGCGAGAGGACGTCGGAAGGCTTCTACAAGGTCAAGAACGGTCTCGAAGCTGCCATAGCAAGGTCCCTGGCCTACGCCCCCTACGCTGACATGCTCTGGTTCGAAACCGCGAAGCCGGACCTCGAGGAGGCTCGGGAGTTCTCCGAGGCCCTCCACAAGAAATACCCCGGAAAGATCCTCGCCTACAACTGCTCCCCTTCGTTCAACTGGGAGAAGAATCTTGGGGCAGAACAGATCGCCTCATTCAGGGAGGAGCTAGCGTCGATGGGGTACAGGTTCCAGTTCATCACACTCGCCGGCTTCCATGCCCTCAACCATTCCATGTTCTCACTGGCGAAGGGATACGCGGCCGAGGGGATGACGGCATATGTCAAACTCCAGAGGGAGGAGTTCATGTCCGAGCAGGAAGGATACGCCGGCGTCAAGCACCAGGCCTTCGTCGGAACCGGTTACTTCGACGACGTGGCATCGGTGGTGAGTGCCCATTCTGCATCGACCCTGGCGATGAAGGGCTCCACCGAAGAGAAGCAGTTCGAGACTGAAACGGTCAAGAACAGAGACAAACCCTGAACCGGCTGTCACTCGGTTCTCATTTTCGTCTAGAAAATTCGACTCGCGCGTCTTTTGCCCCGCCCTGGTCCTTAACGAAACCGTTGGAACCCGCACCTAAAACTCAGATGAACCGGGCCCAAAAACTCCGCTGGTACTCAGAACAGCTCATTGCAGACGCTGTCGCAGACGAGAAATCCGGAAACTCCGGAACGGCCATTTCCCATTATCTTCAAGCCGCTGAAATCCTCCTCCTTCTTGCGAAGGTCGAGGAGAGCTACACTCCCTGGAAGATTTACACTGACAATGCAGCCATGTGCCAGAAGAAGGCCAGGGCCTTGATCGCTCTGGGTCCAACGGAGCAGCCTGTCCCGCAGCAGACCGCGCCGACCGGCCGACCCGCACTTTCTTAATATACCACGGACCTCCAGTTTACTTAATATGCCGAGGTGGGAGTGCTATCGTTGCGGGAACGTTTTCGAAGGTGAAAAGACACCTGACGAGTGCCCCAACTGCCACTATTCACTGACCTTCTGGATTGAAGCATCAGAGGCTAAGGTGCCGATGGTCAGAAACTTCGTTAAGACCGACCCCCTCATGATCGACGCCAACGAGTCGGTCCTCAAGGCCGCACAGATGATGCGGGAAAAAGGGGCTGGGAACATCCTCGTTCTCATCAATGGAGAGGCCAAGGGCATTCTTACGGAACGAGACGTCCTCTACAGGATCGCCGCGGACGACCTTTTCGCGTCCAGCATCCCGGTAAGGAAGATAATGACCACGCCCATGATTTCCGTGGAAGCCGACACGCCGCTTTCAGAGGGAGTCAAGCTGATGGCGAAGCACAGGATTCGCACCCTTTTCGTGACTGACAACGGGCGCCCGCTGGGCCTTCTCAACATGCGGTCCATCGTCGGCGACCAGTTCCGCGTCGCGAAGAACCTGGAGTCCTAGTCACCCAATGAAGACGATGTTGTTCGTCTGTGTCGAGAACACATTCAGAAGCGTCCTCTCTGAGGAACTCTTCAATTCGAAGGCTCCATCGGGTTGGCATGCCGAAAGCGCCGGGGTAAGCCCCGCCGCTGCCGTCAACCCCAAAGTTCGAGGCCTGCTGGATGAAGTCGGGATAACTATGACCGAGCGTACGCCCAGAGTGGTCACCCCGGAATTGGTCAAATCGGCCTCCAGAATAGTGACTTTCGGGTGCCTGGACCGCTGCCCAGTCGGTGCCGAGGAGAAAGGGGAGGACTGGCCTCTTCCAGGTGCAACCGGCAAAACAATGGACGAACTGCGGGAGATCCGAGATGAGCTGTCCAGACGAATCGACGACCTGATTCGCCGATATTGCATTGTGGAAGAAGAGGACAGCCAGAACGTAGAATCTGTTAGCACGTGATGAAGCCTTGGCGACGCCGTCAAAGATGAGGATTGACCTGGTCAAGGCAGCGCGCGCCAAGTCTAAGGTTACCTATGGCGAGCTGATGAAGAGATATCATCTTTCAAGAGGGCGCCCGCTGATCCGAGCAATAGGTCAGATAGACATGCAGGAGTACGCACGAGGGGCGCCTGGCTTCGCCGCAATCATAGTCCGGCGCGACACCGGATTCCCCGGAGGCGGTTACTTCTGTGACGACGACCTTCCGCCAGGACTGAGGCGGACCAGCAGGACCCGCACCGACCCGAAGCTTACACCTGCAGAGAAAGCCTACGTCTTTCGGCAGCAAAAGAGAATCTGGGCCCATTACACGAAGTCACGGTAATGCCCGCGTCGGGCTACTTTCCGTTCAGGGCTTTCAGAATTTTCGACGGGTCAGGGGCTTCCGTGACCGACCTTCCTACGATGATGAAATCTGCTGTAGGGGCAACATCTGCCCTGACGTCTCCTCCCTGGGCACCGATTCCGGGGGAGAAGATAAGACAGCCCTTCCCAACAATCTCCCTTGTCTCAGCAATCTTGTCCAGGGACTTCGCAGAGACAACCACGCCATCCGCTCCCCAGTCCTTGGCTCGCTTCGCAAACTTCCGGTACAGCGGCTCACCGTCTTCGACCCGCAGCGAATACCCCTCAGTGGCTCCTTTGTGACTCATGTAAACAAGGAAAATTATTCCCCCGTCCTTTGAATGCACTCGCTCTACCACCCTGCCGAGACCTTCCTCCCATCCGACGAAGGGATTCGCTGTTACTGCATCGAACCCGAATGCCAAGAGCGAATCGACGATGTTCAGATTGGTCGATTCAATGTCATTCATTTTCAGGTCGGCGATGAGTGGAAGTTCTTCTCGCTTGCAAGTTTCAATCAAGCTGCCCATGCCTCTGAGTCCGTACGGGAGCAATAGGTGATGGTTGACCTTCACAGCTGCGATTCCGCCCTTGGTAGCTTTCAGGACCCGCTCAGCCCTCGCCAACCTCTGCTCGTAGGGGTCCGAGAAATCGAGGGCTAGGACTACCCTGCTCTTCCTGGTTTCAGCAGACCGGAGCATTGTTTCCTTGAAATTCATCTGATTCCCCCTCTGTGTGCCGCCCCGACCAAATCTGCCAGCTTCGACACTCCCTTCCTCTCCATGAATGAAATCACCCCCAGGTTGAGGTCGTTGAATATCTCGAACCTCTTCACTGTCGCAGTCCCCAACTGTACGGCACTTGCCCCCGCCAGGAAGAACTGCACTGCGTCCTCCCACGTCGCCACTCCTCCGCATCCGATTATCGGGACGTCGAACTTCTCCTTCAGTTCATAGACGCAGCGAAGTGCCACCGGCTTAATTGCCGCCCCCGAGAGGCCACCGTATCCGTTTGAGAGGGCAGGCCTCCCCGTCTCGACATCGATTGGAAAAGCCTTGATGGTGTTGATCGCAGTAAACCCGTCTGCACCCGCATCTACAGCTGCCTGGGCAACTTCGACGAGCCTATCAGTATTGGGGGACAGCTTTGCGAAGATTGGCTTCTTCGTCGACGCCCTCACCGCCTTCGTAACCTTGCTCACCTCTTCAGGAAAGTGGCCTATCTCGGTCCCCACCCCAGAGACGTGAGGGCAGCTAAGGTTCAGCTCGTAGGCGATGAAGTCATTCCCATCTAGGGTTTTCACGACCTTCGCGAATTCATTCTCGTCAGCGCCGAATATGGACACGAAAATCGGGAGCCCGCGACCCTTTACCTGCGCCAATTGCTCCGAAAACTTCTCGGCCCCAGGGTTAGGCAGCCCAGCAGCGTTCACCATCCCTCCTTCCACATCGACGAGGGTCGGCTCCGCGTACCCCTCCCTGGGCACAGGGCCTATGGATTTGGTAACTGCGCCTCCCGCTCCGACCCTAAGAGCCTCGAGTACCTTCGCAAGGGAACTTCCATGGACCCCTGAGGCAAGGATAGCAGGATTGGAAAATTGCAAACCTGCCATTTTCACTGAGATTGCATCCACACTCAAGGGCCTTCGCCCCCCATCTGCTTGAGGACCGCCTCATAGTCCCCCTTCGTCACTTTCTTCCCCCGATACAACGTATCGACAAGATCCTTGACATCGGTGAAGGAGTTGAGCTTGACCCCTGCAGCCGCCAAGTTGGCCTTCCCTCCCTCGAGTCTGTCTACCAACACGCTCGAGTCTTTGACGACACATCCTGCTTTTCTGAGGGCCTCGACCGCCGCCACCATACTCCCTCCCGTCGTCGCTAGGTCGTCAACGACGAGGGCGCGCCATCCGGGGCGCACAGCCCCCTCGACCAGCCTGCCGAGGCCATGCCCCTTCTCCTCCCTCCTCACATACACCATTGGCTTCCCAAGCTGGAAGGCGAGGGGTGAAGAGACTGTCACGCCAGCGGTCGCAACCCCGGCCACCACGTCGAAGCTGTTCTCTCCTATCTCCTTCGCGACTGCTTCGTAGGCGGCGATCTCCAGCCTGTAGGCCTGCGGGTCGCTCGGAACCACCCTCAGGTCGAGGTAGTAGGGGCTCGTCCTGCCACTGGCCAAAGTGAACTTCCCGAACCGGAGTGCCCCTATCCGGAATAGAGCCTCCGCGAGCGCGGCCCTTCCTCCGGCTGGCTTTGACATCAGGAAACCCCCGCAGATTCTGAAACATTGAACCCGCCCTCGAACGAACTCAAGCTCGGACCAGAGCCTTGGGTGCCCCTGTGCCAGTCCAAGAACGCCGACGCAGTCCTGACGTACGTCTCCGGGTCCAGCTCATGTGTGTTGGCCGAATCAACGTCAATTAGAAAGATCACATGCAGCCTCGCCCGCATAAGCTCCGTGACCGAGATCGGGGGTTTGTTGTAGCGCACATCTGTCAGTTCCTTGATTTTCGCGGCCTCGCCAATGCTCCGCACCCTCGGCGGCTTCACGAAGAATTCCGGCAGGTCCAGAACATAGGAAGGGGTGGTCCCAATCGCAAACTTCCCGGCGAACTTGCTGTACCTTGCAATCTTGCTCGCAATCCTACTTCTGGCATAGGCTGAAGGCTCAAGGGCTGCTTCGGGAGGAATGAACCCGGTCTCGATTTCAACGATGAGCGCTCCATCCCCTCTCTCTCCCATGACGTCGCAGACAAGGGTCGCGTCCAGCCTGTGCTCCACCTTCACCTCGTAACCTTGCTTGATCAGACTCCTTGCGCAGACGAGCTCCAATGCAGAATGGTTGATCTTGACGAGATTTTTCCTGTAAAGATTCACGAGCGTGTCGGCCACCGCGAACACCTTCAATCGGACCTCCTGGTCGTCGCCGACGCAGGCCCTGGTGGCCAGGTTGTAGAGGTCTGCCCTGAACCTCCGGACGTCCAATTGTTCAGCCCGCAGTGAGTTGTGGTATTAAAGTGGCTGAAGCTCAGAGCTTCCCAGACGACCTTTCGTCGAGAATCCGTTTGACCTCCAGGTCCTCGACCTGGTCGAAGTCCCCGTAGAATTCTCCTATGGCTAAGAAGGGCCCTGGGGTCTCCAGGCAAACCACTCTCGCCCCCTCCCCCGCGAGCATCTCAATGGCGTCAGCGGGTGCTACCGGGACTGCCACTATCACTTCTTTCGGCTTCCTCTTTTTCACGGACATCACCGCTGCGCTCACCGAGCTCCCCGTAGCAATCCCGTCGTCCACAATCACGACGACCTTCCCTTCAATTCGAGGATAGGGTGCGTCTCCTCTGAGCCTCTGCATCCTCTCCTTGACCTCCTCCCTCTTCTTTCTCACCTGTTCGTCGAGATAGGCTGGACTCGCCCCAAGAGACTCAGCGGCCTGCCTGTCCATAATCACATCTCCTTCTTGTGTGACCGCTCCTAGCGCATACTCCGGCTCCCCCGGGGCCTCGATCTTCCGGGTCACGACGATATCCAACGGTGCTCCAAGAGCTTTCGCGACCTCGTTCGCAACGACGACCCCACCTCTTGGAATCCCGAGCACAACGACATCCTTTCCTTTGAACTCCCTAAGCGCACCCGCAAGCTTCCTTCCTGCTTCTTGTCTGTTCTTGAAGAGTACCGACAAACCGCCCGCTTCAGGGTGAACCCTAGGTGATATTTTGATTGCCTCGCCCGACTCTCAGGAGGGATGTGGCTTTCCTCCGACAGCGGCCTCGTAGCGTTCCTTCATTGCCGCCGTCCCGGTTTGCCCTCGGTTTGGCCTTTGTGAAGTCCGGGTTGCCCCGTCTCTACGCGCCACCATCCCGCTCGCGGATTGGTACCAGGCGCCAAGGCTTTCCCCGGCACCTCTTCTTCTCCGCGAATCCATCCTTTTCCTGGTCGGACGAGTGCTATATCGTAGCTTGACCGGTATAAATCACTTGCTGCAGTCCGCCTCTGTAAGATCTTTTGCATGGGGGCTGTCAGACGCTCACAAGAAAGTGGAAATACCCGTCACGACCCCAGATAATTCCGACACTCGGGCTCGTGCCACTCGTGAAAGCCGCTCGGGAAAGGTTTTGCAACCCATCTGCGAAGATAACGATGGTCAAAGTGGCATTCCAAGATCCTTGTGAACCAGTGCCATGATATGCGACCTTGAAGACGAACGATTGAGACCCATTGCAGTTAGGACAACCATTGCTGAGAACGAACGTCACGTTGAAAAAATGAAAAGTGGTGTGGCCAACGTATCCGGCGTCGTATGTGATGTTTGAGTTGGCCTCGTTGAAGGCCGTCCCATTGATGACCACGTACCCAAGTCGAACTTCTGACCACTTTGAATCCGTTTGCGGATTGAGCCTGTTTGTTAGGCCGTATTGGTAGACGTTCACGCCGATAGAAGCTAGGAGAATAACCCCAATGACTGCAAGGGCCATCCTTTCACGTCTCATACCGAACGTTCGATTACAGGGCGTTTAGTTCTATGCATGAGAACAGGGAGAGAACCGGAAAAAGTCGTTTGGCCAAGGATGGAAACCTACCCGGATTCAAAGATTAGACCCAGCGCATCTTCGTTTTGGAACGCTGCCTTGTTAATTGACCGTCTGGAACTTCTCCATCGCCGAATTGTCACCTAGGACCCAGACCTCCCATTCATCCCGGATTTTCATGTTCACCGCCCGCAGCCTCCCCTGCGGGACGGCTAGAATCCTCCTGATCGAACCACGCCTGAACAGGTACGGCTGAAACCAGACGCTAGAGTGATTCTTCGCACCGAGCCGCTTCATGTTCGGCCGCGTCTCGCACTCGACGAGGACCAACTCCTCCACGCCACCCTCCGACCTGTACCCAAGCAGGTCGGGCCTGTAAGAACTCCAATGGGCTTTCTTTCCTGGAGGGTAAAGTGGCTCTTCAACGACGGCGTATCGCTCGTGCTCCAGCTCCGCGCGGACGATCGTCTTCATCGACCTGTGTATGGCGGATTCTGCCACGCGAAGAGTATGACGGCGTCGAGATTTCTTCCTTGGGCTTCACGTCATTACACCTGGGAGTCATCGTTTCCACACGGAACTCTGTCAACTATTTCCACATGCGCTGCCGAGCTCCATGGTTTTTGCTTGCATGATACGATGGTCAACAGAAAATCTGCTGTTTGTCAGCAACCGGAGTCAAGCTAGGATAACAGTCTTCCAAAACCAATGCTCGTTCAGCTCTCTCGCTGTTGGCCCTGCCAAAGGCGAAGGGTGCAGTCCGAGTCGACGCCGAACACGCGCGAGGTCGGGGAATATTCCGGGCTGCCCCTCGGTCTGAGGTAGAGCCTTGTGCTCACAAGAGCGTGGTGTGGTCCGACGACCACGCCTCGGGAAGGTGGAGAAGCGCAGGCGGGGGCGGAAACGCACGAAGGTGGACGCACGCAGGAGGGCGGAGACCCCTCTTCGACCGAAGGAGGTGTGGAGCGTCATGCTTGGCACCGAAGTAGGACGCGAGGAGTCGAAACCTGAAAGCGTACCGAAGCCCAAGCGCGGTTCAACTCCCAAGTGCGAGTCGACGCCTGAACGAGGCGTGGAAGAAATGCCACATCTTCGCTCTCGCGAGCAGACGAAGACAGCGAGGGGCGGCTTTGCCAGCCAACAAACGAATTCACCAGATCTCCGCGTAACCGATATAGACCTCCAAAAACCAGCAAACTCCTTGAGCGTAGCCACAGCACAGAATGGCGATACGGTTTCAGTACACTACGTAGGGAAATTCCCCGGCGGGAAGGTCTTCGATACGAGCATGAGAGGAGAGGCCGAAAAGTCGGGGCTGTTCAACCCCGCACGAGACTACAAGCCTCTACAGGTCGTCCTGGGGAAGCACCAGGTCATAGGCGGCTTCGAGGAGGCCCTGATGGGGATGAAGGTCAACGAGACCAAGGAGGTCACCCTACCTCCAGAGAAGGCCTACGGTAAGACTGGGAGGCACCCGATGGCCGGGAAGACCCTGCAGTTCAAACTTCTTGTAACGAACATCAAGAAGTCGTCTTGATTTCTCGTCCATAGATTATCCTGCCACCTTCAAAGGAGAGGTCGTCGTACGGTTCCTTCGTGACCGGGCAATACTTGATGTGGACAATCTCAACAACCTTGTCGCCATTATGATGATGTTCCACATACACACGATGAAATCTCCCGCAGCGCACGCAGTCCAAAGCCGCTTCGATCAAGTGATTGGATTCAGGCAACTAATGCAAGAAAATCGAACTCCCCTAATAAGCTGGAGTCATACATTCCTCCCTTTTTATCAAGGGGCAACAGAAAGAGTCGACACGAAAAGCAAGAATTCGCAAAAGACCTCAGGAGATTTCATTCTGCGTCGCAAATTGCAGTATTCCTCGCACTCCGAGTTCTCTAAACCAAGGGTTTGGGTTGCTTACAGATGTAGCTACGTTGAGCTGGGAGAGGGGGTCGGCAGGGGAATAGTTGGCGGCGAAAGTAACCACAGAGTATTCTTGCCTAGTGGCAAGGAAATTCGTCCGGATTCTTGCGATAAGCTAACGGGCTCCGCGGTAGAATTCAAAATAGGGTCGTCGGCAGTACTGAAGAATCAATTGAATAACGGCATAGCGGCGAATTTCGTTGGAGGACTTCAATATTGCTTCGTTCAGAACGTAGTGAACGGCAGAATTGGACCGAGCCTCAGTGATTTCATTACTCTGCAAAGCGCAGGAGTACCATGGACTCAAATCTGGTTCTCTGCCCCCAGTGAATACAAGTTCTGAATACGTTTGAAAAGTGAATTAGCAGAGACTTTCAATCGATCGTCATAGGCCCTTCCAACTACGCCGTTTTCTTGTGGGCGAGATGCTTTCTGTAGTACTTCTTGAATTTCACCCTATTCCCGCAACTGTCCATGCTGCACCACCTCCTACATTTGTTGACTGAGGAATCTAGGAAAAGTGAACCGCACCCTTCCTCCTCATTCGCGCACTCTTTTACCCTGCTCAATTTATCGGAGGTCAATAGGTTGGCTGCTGAACGGGCCACAGGCCACAGAACCATGTCCAGTGACTGAACGTCCTGCCACCCCCACACGAAACTTCCTTCATCAATACTCAACTTTGTTTTTGACAGGCTTCTTGCTAGGTGATCGTTGAGTATCTCAGTGTCTTTCAGCTCAGGATTTTCTTCATGAGCTCTAGCGGAGAATAGTCGAAAGATCGCTTCCCTAAGTTGATTGGCATCTTCTACAACTTCGTCCGCTCTATTGGCCATTTCGCCTGCTTGCCGAGCGAGATTTCGGGCCGTTTGTGCGTTGAGCAGCTCATGCCTTTGACTCCACTTCAATAGGTCTGAGTATGTCCTCAGCTGATTCTCCGGGTGCTTACTTGTTCGCCAGTCAATTGTGTTAGCAAAGTCGAGGCAGAGCTCAAGGTTCGTTTCACCTGAATGGACCCCTGATTCCATCATCCAACCTGAGCGATTGATGTATTTCAACCTAACTACCATCTTGGGCCACTGGTAGTAGTACATTTAAATACTAACCCCCTCCATACCGTAGATGGTGGTTTGAAATTGCAAGCAACGGAATTTGAAACGGCACGGGTCCCGCCCGCGATTTGGGTTGCAAAGCCTCTCCACATCGATGAAATCCAAAAGGAGATCAACGACCTGCCCGACAAGATCAGTGCAGGCCGCTCTTTCCTGAAGGTGGTCGCCTATCCCTGGGGGGTACAGTTCGACGTCTGCGATGGTGAGGACGAGCGTTGAGCCCCGAAGGAAGAGTCCAGGTCATGGTCAGGAGCTCAAAGGTCCCGAACAGGACCATGGAAGTCAGCGAGCCGCTCTTCTCTGCGTCAGGATTCCCGATGGGAGTTCGGAGGAACCGGGTCGTCCTGTACGATTCTACGCTCGCAAACGACCATCTTCGCGCGATCGAAGAAGGACAGAGGCTGTCGTGCAGGCTAGGTCTCAAACTCGAAATCGTTGACCTGTCCAAGTCCAACTTCGTTAGACGTCTGCTGTCAGCGTTGGGCCGCGGCGCCGCTGAGCAACCCAACCTCGTGGTCACGCCCTACTCCCAGCAAAGCCAGGGAGATCCGTCCAGGGACATCTCTCGGGCCCGCTAAGGAGCGTGAGGGCGTACAAAGCCCTCACGTTTCTTGTATATTCCGCTTGACCCTGAAGCTATTTACCCACTTGCACGTACCCAGAAGGCCAGAAATTGGCGAAGCGAGCTTTCACGATAGACATAGGCACAGAGAAGATTCCAGTCGAGGGGCACGCCCATCAGAACGTTGCCGTAAAGTATCTCATGAAACGACGGAGGAGCCTGATTTTCACCAAAGACCCCGCGAAAGTCGAGAAGCTCTTTGCCGATGTACCCACCAAGATCAGCATCATCGGGGCCAACGTGACCAAGACCTACAAGGTCACCTGGGAGAGGGTGAGCACCGGGGAATTCGCCGGCGCGCGATTCACTTTCAGCCTGGAAGAAGTTAGTTAGGACAACCTTTTCTGCCGGGCCGCCATCCTAGCTTTGAGAAGCATGGCACCAGGATACAGGAAGGATGCCTACAGGGACGCGATTGAGAAGGTTCGATCGGAGCACTCGGGTTCGATCAAGCCCGCAAGCATGACCATCGAGTGTCCCAGGTGCGGTACCCGCCAGGTTGTCACAGACGCCCCCGGAAAGAGGGTCTGCCTAAAGTGTGGCTTTGAGTTCGGCCGACTAACCTAGGCTAGCCCTTTCGCGTCATTATCTTCTCTGCCCCGGTCTTCGAGTCCACCCAGGCCACGAAGCTTGTCCCGCAAGATGAGCAGACGAATCTTCGGACCTTCATCGGTTTGGTTGTCTTGGCCCCACCGACCCACTCCCTTGCGGGCGTTCTATTCTCTTTCCCGCACTTCGGGCACTTGGGCAATTCGACTCTGATGGGGACGGATTACCCTTATCTAGGTTCGGATGCGTTTCAAACGGGATGATGCCGAAACCTTCCCGGCCAGGCGGGGTAACGGTTCTAGCGATTCTTGACTTCCTCGGCGGCATCCTCGCATTCTTCGTGGGACTCTTTGTCGTGGCTTTGGGCGGGTCCGGGCTGCTCGCACAGTTCGGCTACGGCTTCGCCTCAGGCTTCGTGGTCGTGGCCGGAGTCGCAGTCATCATCATTGGTCTTCTCGGTCTCTTGCTCGGCTATGGGATGTGGACCGGAAAGGAATGGGCGTGGTTACTCGCAGTCATACTCTATGCTCTTGGAGCATTGTCCAGCCTCCTCTCTCTGGCCGGCGGATCATTCGGCAGCATTGTCTCACTCGTCATCTACGGTATCCTGCTATGGTATCTTTGGAAGCCTCACGTGAAGGCATACTTCGGAAAGGGGATGGGAATGGGATCGGCTCCGATGGCCCAGCCCGCACCTCCCCCGACGCCCTGACGGAGGAATACTATTTCTTCTCGAAATATTTCTTCATGGGTTCCCAGTAGTAGTCCTTCCAGCCCTGGTCGTAGTCAGCGGCCTGCTCTGCCGGGACCTTCGAATGAATCATCGTCAGTTCAGTCTTCCTCCCTTTGGGCTTGAGGATGAGTTCGACCAACGACGGCGGATATCCCTTGGGCCACTCGGTGGTCGTCCAATCGTGCAAGATCCTCTTCCCCTTCTCCAGTTTGAGGTACTTTCCTGAAATGTACCCGCTCCCTGCGGCGAACCTTCCCCCAACCTTGGGCGTCCCCGTGGCAGAGTCTCCAGTGAACGCCGCATGCTTCTTCGGGTCGACGTAGGCCTCGTACACATCAACACCACTGGCGTCGATGATTGTGACCTGCTTGATTGTCTCGAACTTCATTGCTTACCTTCCAAGAAGCCCAGCACACTCGAGTTAAAGAAATCAGGGTTCTCCATATGTGGGAAGTGCCTCGCCCCTGGGACTACGACCCGTCGAGCCTTCGGAACCGCCTTCGCCGTAAGCTCTCCTATCCTCCTCAGCCAGAGGGCGCTTTCCTGTCCGTTGACCACCATGGTCGGGGCCGAAATCCTCCCCGCCTCTTTGGCTGTGAATCTTGGGAACGTCGTCCTAAGCTCAGCAATGGTCTTTGCGTTATCGAGCATCATCTTTCTCGCCCCCTCGGAAAGCCGTCGAAACGCGCCCTTCGAGTCCTGAACGCCGTCCACATTGAGTTCCACCGCTTCCTCTATCTTCCCTCCATCTAGGGCCTTCAACGACGGCCCTAGGCTCCCGGTCTGGAACCTTCTACCTGAGAGAGCCACGGAAGGGCTTCTGAACAGCAGCCCAATAGACTGGGCGCTGCTCGTCTGGTCGGCGACAAGCAAAGTTGAGATCGCAGGCTCCACGAGCACGAGGTTCTTCACCAGGTCAGGGTGGTTAGCCGCCAGGAACGCAGAGATGAATCCGCCATACGAGTGCCCGACCAAGTCCACCGGACCTCCGGCAGCCTTCTCGATGAACCCCTTCAGGTCAGCGGCGTTGTTTTGCACAGTTGAATCGGACACGTCTCCCTCTCTCACGTTTGGAGCGGCGTACCTCCTGCTGACCGCGAGCATCCTCCTCCCCTTCGAGAAGGGTTCGACCTGCGCTCCCCAGGCCCTGCAGTCCGTCGGGATTCCGTGAACGAAGACTACCGTCTGGCCATTGCCTGACTCCTCATAGTACAGGCTGACCCCCCCCACATCGATCTTTGACACGTCCAATCCCCAGCTAGCGGGGCTATTCTCCCTTTCTCAGCCCGACTTTTTCCATGCCTGGGCCCGCTTACAGAAATCGTCAGCCTCGGCCACCGCTTTTTCACACCGCCTGTAATGGCTGAAGACTTCTCTGAGCAGTTCCTCTATCGGGGTTGGGGCGCCAGGGCACTCAGAATCGAGCTGGGCCCTGACCTCCATCATGTTCTGCCAGACTTCGTGGGGGACCACCACGGGGACTCCCTGTGTACTCATGGCCATGGCCGCCTCTGAGAGGTGTCGGTATTTCTGGGTTGGCTGCGGTTTCTAGAGCCCGATGCTGTTGATCAGTCCGCCAGAGTTCCCGTCGACCACGAGTACTATCTTGCCATTCTTGTGGTCGTACCTGACGAACCAGATAGGCGCATGAAGCAGCTCTGCCTCCCCTACATCCGACTCTGTCGAAATCTGCTGCACCATGTGGTGGGCCGCGTGGGCCTTATCAGACTGGAGCTGGTCCACCAGTGTCTTCGCCTGAGACTTAGCGATATCCTCGCCCACGTCCCCGTTGAGAACCTTCATCCCCTTCACCTTCGTCTCGTCGAAAATCACCCTTCCGTCTAGGCTGAACTGATAGTCCTTTGGCTGATATTCAGTAAGCGCCTTGAGGGAAACGATGGGGAAGTTGTAGTCGTTGTCCATCTGGTAGGCCCTCTGGTTCCCCTGCCCGCCCGCGAATCCTCCTCCGCTCATCATCGTCCCCAGGAGGACGCCCCCTACGAGTCCACCACCGCCAAACCCTCGCCCCCTGCCGCCCATCGCTCCACCCATAATGCCCGCGAGCGCCGCTGTGGTAGCGATCTGGCCCGCCTCCATTGCCATGTCCACCGCGACAAGCGAAGTCCTCGCCGAGACGGGTATCAACCAGTAGGGGACCATGGCTAGGTTCGCCTCTTCCAGCGTCGACGATTCCTGAAGATGTCTGTGTAGGAGGCCCGTGTCCATCATCCCGTGCAACGCCTTCAACACATCGTCCTGCTGGGAGAGCTTCAGAGTCAACATAGAGTGTTTGTTGATACTCTTCCACCCCTCGTTCCCCAGCGAAACACTGCTCCCGCAGTACGCGCATGTTACCAGCATCTCGCCGAAGTTCGGAGATATCGGAGCTCCGCAGCTTGGACACTTTAGGGTGGTGGCCCCCGACGGGGCGATGACCTGTTGAGAACTCGACGGAGCCTGTTGCTGCCCCGATACGAGGCCTATCTTGGCACCACACTT
>Ga0099828_10000773_pt1 | contig 20224 bp, 21 predicted proteins | sample CZO8metaG_2_FD_79338 | JGI IMG/M metagenome (GOLD analysis project Ga0099828, IMG submission 79338) | Vadose zone soil microbial communities from the Eel River Critical Zone Observatory, Northern California, USA - CZOApr15con2H1.8 metaG | ecosystem: Environmental > Terrestrial > Soil > Vadose... | reverse complement strand
AGGGCACCACCGGATGCTCGATCTCGAACGGGACGTGACTACGAGGCGAAAGGAGATCAAACTCGCTCACCCTTTTGCCGCATCCAAGCACCCTCCCGAATGAGTCAGGGTCCCCTTTACGGGTCTCCAGCTCGAACGCCTGGGTTGGTGGCCAGTCAGACGTCCTTCAACATTGAATGGTCGTTGTGGCCGGGAAATAGGCGGCGAGCAAGCACCCATCTGCACTCACCGCGAGATTGCCCGCTGCATCAAGCAGCTGCATCTCTCGCTCAATGGTGGAGTAGCGCAGATTCCAAATCTGGAGGCGGTTATCGCCCACGTCGTCGCGCCCGTCCTCACTCCCGCGCAGGGGTCGAGCTGTCGTGATCGCCACCCGTGTGTCGTCGTACAGCCAGGTGCTCCACATATGGTATCTGCCTCTCGCCGATGAGGGCGCCTGTTCTGGCATCGAAACACAACAGGGTGAAGGGAGTAGGATCGTCAGGCGGGTCATCCCAGACCTCCGTGTCGCCGTCATCAACGATGCTCTCGCCAGCTCGCCCCGGTTGGAGAAAAAGAGGATGGACTCAGGAGCATGGTCGCTGTCAGCATACCATGCCGCGGCCGACTGGGAGCGCGCGCAGTCAATCAGGCCTCGCAGGGCGTCTTTGGTCTGCTGCTCGGTAGCGAACTGCCCAAGCGCAATGAAGTCCTGTCCTGACCCTGCCAGCAGCTCGAGAGGATGAAGCCCAAAGAGCACCGCGAGCAAGTCGATCTCGCCCACGCTATAGAAAGTTGAGCTATCGGTATCCTCACTGTCGATAACGTGGGTTCCCGCGCACGAGAGGGCCTGAGCAACCGTCTGCTGGGAATAGGGGTTTACGCACGGTAGGAACAGGAAATCGGAATAGGGAAATAGCCCAAAAAGGTCAGAAGAGGGATTTGAGAGGGTTTTCTCCCATAGCAGCCATTTACTAAAGAGGGTTTTGGCATATTTCGACAAGGAACATCAGAGCTTCCACTCCTATTCACCAGACTTCGCAGTCGTAACGGTGAGAACAGCAAGCACAAACAGAAGCACTGATGTATGCTACTATTTTTGAGGTCTGAGACGGCCTGTTTGTCCCACTCGCTATTCCGATTTCCTGTTCCTAACCGTCGTAAACTCCGACTTCACTTTGACTAACCCGTATTCAGAACGGTTGCCATCGCTGCAAGAGCTATACGCTTGACCAGTCTTCCGGTCATCCGCATTTCATGGTATACTCTCCGTTAGAACAGGATTTCTTCTAGCAGAGAACAGGGAGTATCGTCATGCAAAAGCAGGAGGTACATGGGGCACACTCACTAGTGAGCGCCCGCTTATGCCTTACGTTGCCCTTGCCGCCGAGTATCAACGAGCAATATGCGACTGTGAATGGACACCGCGTGCTCACCGCTGTCGCTCGCCGTTTCAAACGGGATGTGAAGGAACTGGTCAAGAGGCTCACCATCGAGGGAAAGCTGAATGACCATCTCCTGACGTGCTTGCGTGATGACTACCTGGCCCTCTCCTTGCGGTTCTATTTCGCCTCCCCTTTCAAACGGGATCTTGACGGGGGCTTGAAGATAAGCATTGACTCTCTCGTCACAGAGGCGCTCGGCGTCAATGACAACCGGTTAGTCGATATTCACCTGTCCAAGTTTATCGATCCGCTGCACGAACGACTCGAAGTAGAGTTAGAAGCGCTCACGGATTGGCAATTCTCTCAAGAGTATGTCGTTCTTCCCAGGCGCACTACAGCGTGATTTTTACGCGGGAAAAGGCTCTCTTCCGTTGCGCTTCTCTTCGTTTCCCTGATATATTCGTTCTCTTTCTCTCACTGCGCAGGGAAGGTCGCAGACCAGAGGTCGAATGGGTAGTCACGCTTCACGAGCTACATCTGGAAGCCAGGAGCGCTGGAAGATTGCTGTAACAGCACAAATGACAGCGCCTGGTCACGATTGGTGAGAAGGAGGCGAAGCAAGCGCGCGCACCTCTACCTGTTTCGGCTCCTCCAGGTGAAAGAGTGCAAAACACGCAGAGTTGCTCGAAAGACGATACCAGCAGTAGCTCCCTTCTCAAGCCATGTCATTGGCTCCATCGGCATCATTATCAATGACGCAAATCGGCCCAAGATGGTTGCCGTTTTCGCCGAGGGCGACCCCGAGGGCATCGTGAGCCGCTTCCAGCGTGATCGCACGGCCATCAACGACAAGTTCCAAGGTCGTCTCCATACGGAGCTGCACTTGTGCGATGACACGGTGCCCTCCGACCCGCAAGGTAAGCAGAACCTCGAAGTGATCAATGCCTCTCTCTTGCCAGACGCGCCAGTAATGGATGGTGATGCCGTCTTCGTAGACCTGTTCTCCAGCCGACGTCTCTCCTGTGGAAGATGTTGTCAGTTGCATAGGATTCCCTTCTTCTCTCCAACGTCGGTGCTACCAGGGTGGAGCAGTCATTGGACATGCGCCTTCATCACGAGCAGGATACATCCTGCCGCTTTCTCTTGATGTTCTCTGCAGGGCTTCTCAAAGTGGAAGACTTCCACTCCTCAGACACACGGTCAAACGCTGCCACTCCTACTTCCACCTCGTGTTCAGGTATTGTTTCAAGGCTGCGCAAGAACGTCGAAAAAGATGATACTCAACTGATACCCGCTGATCTTTGTTCTGGGGCCTCTCCTCGTGTACGCTAAAGGTAGCATGGTACAGATGTGTGGGAAGTTCTTGTTCCGTTGCGCACCCGCAAGACAAGCAAAGGATGCCATCCATGGAAGAACGCAGACACCTTGACCCGGCGCAGCAACCGGACACTACCGGCGACATGGACCTGGAGTCATTTCGCCGAAACTGCCACCACACACCCATCCTCGCGGGGATTGCGCTTAGCTTCCTTCTCCTTCTCCTGGGATGTGTCTTGATCTGGCCTCTCAGAGCAAGGCGCCTGATGCGACAGGTTATCCTGGAAGGGGAGGCCAGGATCAACCGACAGGAGAGAGGCGAGACATGTTGAGCCTGCGGAAAATCGCCAAGTATGAGTTGCGCCACCGTTTGGGCAGGGGAGGCAATGCCGAGGTCTGGAAAGCCTTTGATCCCGATCTCCGCCGCTTCGTGGCCATCAAGGTCCTCCATGCGCGAGAGCCCTCTGACACGGAGTTTCGCAAGCGTTTTGCGCGGGAGGCGCAGGTGGTGGCCCAACTGCACCATCCCCATATTGTCGCCGTCTACGAATTCTCGACTGCCGCCACGGCTGGGTTGGCCAACGCCCCCGATTTTGCCTATATGGTCATGCAGTTCGTCGATGGGCCGACGCTGGCCGAGTATCTGCAGAACACGTCGGGCAAGGGACATGTTCCTCCTGCTGCCGACGTGTTCCGGCTCTTTGCCTCACTTGCCGAGGCCTTACACTATGCCCACGAGAAGGGAGTGATCCATCGCGATGTCAAACCGGCGAACATCCTGCTCGATCAGGGTAACACCAGCCTCCATCGCATGGGGGCACCCGTTCTCACGGATTTCGGAATGGTCAAGCTGCAGGGAGGAGAAGGCGCGGATACTCCAGGGAGTTCGGGCGTGATATTGGGAACGCCGCGCTATATTTCCCCTGAGCAGGCGCAAGGCCTCCCGCTGTCCGGGCTTTCTGACTTCTATTCGCTGGGAATCATTTTGTACGAACTGTGCACCGGGGCCTATCCCTACCCGGAGAGAAAGCGAGCAGGCTCTGGGGTGCACCGGTTGTCGCAGCTGCAGCAGCATATCTCGGCCTCACCCCGTGACCCCATTGCCCTCAATCCCGCCATTTCTCCGCGCCTTTCTGTCGTGTTGCTGCGCTGTCTGGCCAAGGACCCCGCTGACCGCTTTCCGTCGGCAACAGCCTTTGTGGAGGAGCTGGCAGGAGCGCTGGAGGTCCAGCTGCCAGATCAAGATCGCCCACTGCGATCGACGGATCCGAGCATGTCCCTGCTACCACCGGAAGCGTATGCCCCTAGAAACGCACAGAGTGGCGCGCAGGCTGCCAACCTGCGCAAAGATCGAGGTGGGAGAGGTGAAGATCTGCATGCCGCACGCCATGGACTCGGGGATGGAAAGCCATGGATGAGCAAGGGGAGACTAGGGCTCCTCGGCCTTTTCGCGGCTCTGCTCGTCCTGGTGGTTGCGCTATCCTTCATCATGAGCGCCATTGTACGGCTGCCCACTCACGCGCCTGAAGCTGCTGCTGGCGCAGGTGGGACAACAGGATCGGTCTCCTTTCTGAGTAGTGGACAGACCGCACTCACCAGTAGCAATGAGGCGCAAGTCAGCCTCTCAAACGTGACCCCAGCAGCGGAGGGCAAGGCATATTATGTCTGGCTGTTGGGTGATGCCAATCGGAGCGATGGAGAGAGCCTGCTGCTGGGCACACTCACTGTGAGCAGGGGCGGCGAAAGCCGCCTCACCTACCTGGGCGATAGTGTGCACACCAATCTGCTCGCGACCTTCAGCCAGGTGCTGATCACCGAGGAGGACGCAAGTGTCATACCCATTGTGCCGAGCTTGAACAGAGCGGACTGGCGTGACGTTGGAGCGATCTCGTCCGTCCCGAACCCGAATGATGCCACCAACCATTTTAGCCTGCTGGACCACCTGCGCCACCTGCTGGTAACAGCCCCCCAGCTCCGGGCAGTAGGGCTGTCCGGTGGCCTGGACACCTGGCTCTATCGCAATACCTTGCAAGTGCGTGATCTGGCAGTGAGCGCACAAGCGGCTTACACGATGGAGAATCCGCTCCAGGTGTACCAGCAGCTCGTGCGTCTCTTAGACTATCTTGATGGAACGACGGTGGCGCAAAAGGATCTTGCGCCAGGTACCCCTGTGCTTGTTGATCAGAGCATGGCCCGTGTGGGTCTGCTGGACCTGGACCCCACGAGTGGCAATCACGCTGGCTTTATTGACCATATCGCTTTCCACCTGACGGGTCTCGACGACTCCCCTGGTCGGACGCCGGGACAGCACATCCTTGCTGTGCAGATTGAGGCACAGCTCAGTCTTGTGAAGCAGGAACTGGAACAAGCACGTCTCGATGCCAAGAGGCTCATAGGGCAACCCCTTGACCAGTTGCTCAGTCCTTCGAGCCTGGCACTCCTGGGTGATCTCGTCAAGCAGACGAACCTGGCTTTTGACGGTCAATTCTCCTCGCCGTCCACCACCTCCGACGGGGGAGTTGCCTGGATAAGCAAGGAGCTAGAGCAGTTGGCTGAAATTCCAGTGATGCCCTATTCCGCACCGTAAATTGCAAGATCGAAGAGCCGGAAGGTGTGTCTCACAGCGGGTAGAGCGCTGCCACATGGAGGCCAATCATCTGCTCTCGCTGCTCTGGTCGCGAAACGTCAAAAGACATGTGTTTGGAAAGCACCACCGACCGCTCCAGCGCGATTTGCGCGGAGCGAAGATGGAATGAGATGGGGTGAGAACGGGATATGGTTGATTCTCATGGGAGGATCTCCTTGTATGTGATAGGTGGTTTTGCTTGTATCGTTGTGACCAGGGATCGAGAGCAGGGCACACACGCAGAGCTGTGTGAAAAGCGAAGTGGTCGGTGTCACAAGACACTGCCCCTCGTTGCTCCTGTGGAGAGCCATCCGTATCTCTCCTGGACTCCTATGGAAAGTATAAAGCCGGTGGACGCTCAAAGAGAAGATCAGCAGATATCAGTTTGGGTATCATTTTCGGGGCATCGGCTGATCACTGCACTCGGTGTCAAGCACCCCAGAACTAGAAACCAGGGGCATCCTGCGGCAGTTTTGGTGAAGAACAAGAATCTCAATGAGAGCCGTTCTATATACAAGGAAAAGGAAAGAGACAGCATGGATTGTTTGCACCCGCTCGCGCTCAGTGTCGAGGAGCTTCTCCGGTTTGCCATCGATGGTGAGCCGATATCCGAAGAAGCGGCCAAGCATCTTGAGCAATGTCCTGCCTGCCAGCAACGAGTCAGCAGGTATACACATATGCATACTTTTCTCGTTGCACAGCTCTATCGTGGTCAGTGCCCGGACAGTACAGCATTGAGCCTCTCTTGTGCCGGTCTGCTGCCAGAAGAGCAGCGGCTCAAGATAGCCAATCATCTATCAGATTGTCCATTATGCGCCGCCGAAGCCGTGGATACGCGACAATTCCTGGCAGCGACAGACAACGATCGACCAACAATGCAGCATGATGTTTTCTGCTGAAACGTCTGGGGAGAGCAACGTTCATTCTCTGCTTCTCTTCCCCCTACGACGCCTCCGCCGTAGAGCGGCCAGGCCCGCGCCCAGCACTCCCAGGAGAAGCAGCACTGTTCCCATTACAAGAGCCCCCAGTTGCCATCGCACAAACAGTGCTGGCGCGGGTCTGGCCGAAAGCCTGGATGAGGTACTGGCAGATGTGGGAGGATACAGACCGGTGATGATGAAGTGAGGATCGCCCCCGACTGTGATAGTCACTATCACCAACCTTCCAGGAATATCCAGCAGAGCAACCCGTCCATCTTGCAGCGCGACAAACCCCAGCTGGCCACCGCTCGCAATCGCCACACAGACGGGCGCCGAGGAGAGGCGTATAATCCTCGCAGGGGCGTTCGGCACCGCACTCATTGTCGGCTCGAGCGGGCTCAGCACGTCGAGCTGCCTGTGTGCCAGGTCTGGGACGTAGACCTCGCCGGTGGAGTCGTCGAAGTCCATGGGACCAAAGACGCCCCCGGTGAGTAGTGGCGTGGTGAACGCGCGCGTGCCGATGTCAAAGGCCACGACGGTTCCTTGCCGGGTGGTGAGATAGAGGAACGCCGATTGGGGCGGGACGAGCAGATACTCAGGGTTTGCAGGAGCAGGGAAGCTTGCCAGTTCTGTGCCGCCTGTATCAAAGACGGTGAGGGCGTGCCGAGATGCCACCCAAAGTTGATAGGTTCCTACAGTGCCGGGAAAAGCTCCAGGGAAAAATGACGTCGTCAGACCGGCTACCGCCGCATGTACCTGAAAGCGGTGGGTGACGACACAGCTCTGCGGGTCAATGGCCTGCACGACGGTTCCTCCTGCCGCAAAGAGCATATCTCCACTGGGCGTCTGCGTGAGCAGAGAGGGGTGGAAAGGCACCGGAGCCGCACACACCACCATTCCCGTTTGTGCGTTGATGACCGCAACCTGATTTTGTGATGGTTGCGTGGTATACAGCAGGCTGCCATCGAGGCTCAACAGAATATCCTGCGGATCACCAGTGACATGAAGCAGCCTGGAAATCCTCTCGGCTCGTACATCGATGACGCTCACCCCTGTCGGAGTTCCAGAGATATAGGCCAGGTTGGGAGCTCCACCGTCTGCGCGAGCCACTGGGGATCGGGTGAGCAGGCCACAGAGGACGATGAGAAGCGAGAAGCAAAACAGATGGCGAGCATGTCTGATGTTTCTGGTCCTCACATCGCCTCCATTTGCGCATGGATGAGCCTCTTCATGTGTTGCTCCATAAGACGGGAGGGGACATGCGTGCCCCTCGTTTCTCTCAGCCGCATACCTGTTCGTTGCCACTGTCTGGGGAAAGAGCACCCCCGATTGATGGAACAAAATGGGAGAGGGCACGAGCGTGATTCAGCTCTCTCTCCCCCTCGCTGGTCTTGCCCGACTTCAGCAGATGACGACCAAGCAGGTCATGCGCAAGGATGCGCGCAGCCAATCGGTCTGTCGGCTCTACCTCCTAGACTGCCCTGCGAAATGCCTGCTCGGCTTCTTCGCCATCACATTCCGGGTTATCCTTGCTCATCGCCTCCAGTATTTTCCCCAGCATCATGGCAGCCTCGGCACGCCTCAAGATGTAGCTGTGTTTGCCTGCATCCTCGGCCTGACGCACAGAGGTAATGCTATGTTCCTTAAATGATGATAGAATAGGAAAGGAGGTTCTTCAGAAAAGACAGGAGCAAAGAGATGCCCAAGATTCTGCGAGCGCGAGCCGCTCAAGATGAGAAAGAAGAGCGATGGGTGCGCAAACTGGCGGCGAGCCGACACGGGCCAGCCGATTGGATTCTGCATGCGCGCATGGTGGCCAAGAGTTGGGATGGCCAGCGGGTCGAAGCGATTGCCAGGGGCCTGGACTGCAGCCCCCAGACGGTGCGCCGCCGCTTGCATCGCTTCGATGCCGAGGGCATCGAGGGGCTGGGCGATCGGCCCAAATCGGGGCGACGACGTCGACTGACGGTCACCGATGACAGCAAGATCATCGCCCTGGTGCACCAGGCACCTCCGGGGCGGTTGGTGACGCAGGAGGATGGGAGCTTGGTGGCCCGCGACGAGCAAGGATCGGCCCAGTGGAGCCTGAACGCTCTGGCTCAGGCGGCCAAAGAGGCCGGCATCCGGGTCAAACGCAGCCAGATCCGCCGTATCCTGCTGCGCGAAGGGGTACGGTGGCGACAGACCCACAGTTGGGGCACTCCTCGCGATAAAGATTTCGTCCCAAAAGGACCGCGGTCGTCATCCACTACACTGAGCCCCCGGCGGGATCGACGACCGTCTGCACCGACGAACTCGAACCGGTAGTGCCGCGCACCTTTCCTCCAGCTCCAGGCTGGTCCCCCACTGGACATCGGATCAAAGCGCCTCTGGACTACGAGCGCGGACCCGAGAAAACCTGGGTCTACGGGGCCTTACGCGTGCGCGATGGCAAGGAACTGACCCGCTGTGCCGCTTCGCGCAACTCCAAAGGCTACATCGCTCTGCTCGCCGACATTGAAGCCGACAATCCGACCGGCGACCTCTACGTCATCACTGATAACCTCAGCAGTCACAACAGCCTCGAAACCCGCACCTGGCTGGAAGGGCACCCGCGCATCCATCACGTCTTCATTCCCACTGGGGCCTGTTGGCTCAATCTGCAGGAGGGTTGGTGGCGTCTCTTCCGCCGCGATGCGCTGGCTGGTCAGAGCTTTGCTGATCCCAAGGAGATCGCACAAGCCACCCGCGTCGCGACTGCTCAACTCAACCTGCGGGCCAAGCCCTGGATCTGGGGACGTCCTCCCAAGACGCGTCGCCAACGACGTCACCTCTTTTGTTACCGCATTTAAGGAACTTAGCACTATGGCGTGATAGAGCGTTCTTGCACTTTCAGCATGGCTTAATGCTGTCTGCATGAGCTGACCTTCCACATGTGCGCTACCAGACGCTTCAGCCTCCTGCCTCGCGAGTTCAAAGGCGGTAAAGGCAAGGCCCCAGTGCGCTTCGGCGATGTAACGCAGTGATGTGCCGATATGCATCAATTTCAGAGCATGCTGGTACTGCGTCAAAGCATCATTGAGCTGTCCTAACTCGCGGCTGGATGCAGCAAGAGAGAGGAAGAGCAGCATTACTTCTAGATGTTGATCTGATGGCACAACATCTGGCTTCTCGGCAACTGCGGTAAGAAAATCTCGCTGTGCGGCAACAAATCTCGGCAGGTGAAAGTTGGCTTGGCCGCGCAAGGCAGCCAGACGCCACCTGGTAGATACTGGTATCTGAGCGAGAGGCAGGTCTGCCAACGCGCCCTGCGCTTCTTGCGGTCGGCCATTGGCCAGAGCGAGCTCGGCCTGTACTCGCTGCTCTTCATAGACCGTATATCTTGATACCTCAACCTCCGCATTGCGCTGTTGCTGCGCCAATGCCACCAGGTCTTCGAGGGGCAGTTCGAGGCGTTCTGCCAGATACCGCAAGCTCTCCTGCGAAGGGTCTACCCGATTACGCTCTATTTGCGAAATCAGGCTTGTGCTGTAACGATCGCCAGCTACCTCGGCCAGCGAAAGATGTAATTCCTGTCGGGCCGCTCTCATGCGGCCTCCCAAAGTGTCTGGTGAGACACGTTTTGATGGTCGTGGCATAGTGCCATCCTTCCTTCAGTACATACTTCCAGGAGCTTTCTTCACAACAGGCGGTGAACAGAAGGCCTTTTCACACTCTCACCGCCTCCCACGCAATGCGGGTGCTCACCGCTTCTTCGACGGGAAGCTCTATCCAGCGACCTGGGTAGGTGGCGTCGGCATAGGCATTCAGCACCTGCTGAAATGAGGCAAGCGGCACGAGGAGGCTCTCGAAAGGGGAAAGCGAAATGGCCACCTGCGTATGAGGGAGGGCCTGGGCGTCGGAGAATGCAAGGAATACCACAGCTTCCAGATGCGTGACATGGCCAGCACGCAAGAAGGGAGAAACCATGCCTTCGAGGATACCGTAGAGATATTCAGGTGGATACTCCCATGGGTTGATTCGCACCCGCTGATACCTGCTCTGCTCCAGTTCCAGCGAGCGTGCTATCTGGCGGAGGAGAGGACGGCTCATCCTGAAGTCACCAACCCCGCTGCACAGGACCAATCGCTCTGCAAACCGGAGGGTGATTGACTTTTGGACCAGGTGCCCAGGCAGGATGGCTGCTTTTTCGCTGGCCAGTAACGAAGGCTCGTGCCAGATGACAGACGAAGCGAGGTCTGGCGAGACATGCTGCTGGTAAAGAGAGAAGAGATGAAGCAGCGTTTGACTCGCCAGGGTGGTCACCCCCAGCGCTCGTTCTCGTGCCTCTAATGCTTCGGTGAATGTCGGCAGTCCCACAGCTGCTCTCTCAAGAATGGAACGTATTTGCAGCTGGGGCGCAACTGTCAACTTGCGCTCCAGGTGCTGGAAAATATGCGATGTGCTGCAGGTCAACATAGCCACACTCGCCTCCTTTCACTTATGAGTACATGCTCGGTTGGGAGATGCTTGTGTGCTCTCGGGAGCGATGAACAGACGCTTCTTGCCAGGGGACTGGCTCGGTTGCGATACTGGGCTCGATATCGTGCCCGCTCATGGAGCAGGTCGGCTTCACCACGCATCCGCCGATCTGTGAACTGCCGAAGGTCGCTCTTCCGGCGAGGATCAGGTGGGACCATGTCCCGGATCTGTCCAAGAGCCGGAGTCGAGTTGCCACCTGTGGGTCTCTTCCCCTCGTTTCGCAGTGAGTTCCCCGGTTCCCGACACGGCTAGCTCTGTGACTGCACAGCCAGGCAGTGCTTCGATGAGCGTGCGCTGGTGAATGGCGATGGGAGCGTACCAGACGTGAATTGACCCATCGAGGCTTCCCGAAACGATGCGCTGTCCATCGGGGGACCAGGCCAGGGCAGTGATGACAGCGTTCAGCCGTCGGTAGAGGCCTGCCTGGTGACCGTAGTACGTCGCCCAGGGCTGCTGCGTTCTCGCATTGCATATGATGACTGTGTTGTCCTTCCCTGCTATGGCCAGAAATTGGCCGTTGGGTGAGAGGACAGTTGTTTCTTCAAGCTGTTGCATGGTGACGAATCCTTCTTCTGAATAGATTGTTTCTTTGTGTTATGGTCATGCCTCAACTTTCGATGAGCGTGAGTGATGACCATTGTATTCATCAGGCAGGGCGGGCGGGCGGGGCAGGGATATGTTGCCGCGTCCTGCGTACCAGCGTTCGAGCTGTGTATGAGATGACTCCCTCCATGATCGGGAAAAGAAGCATGTTGCCACTGCCAGAGATCCGATGAGCCCGCACCCGACGAAGATCAGCACTGCATCAACCGAAGAGTGGTCCACGAGCTCACCGAGCAGGGGCGTTGCGATCACTACTCCAAGCACCTCTGCCATGCCTACCTTCCTCTGCACCAGGTCTTCCTCCAGTTGACGGAGAGGAAGGATCCGTGGAATGACGGGTTCCTGGTAGCTATGGCGACATGCGAAGGTGATGGTGCTGATCGTGGGTCGTAGTCGGGGGAGCAGGAGACCCCAGCACCAGGCAGCCAACGTGTAACCATACAGACTGGTGGCAAGCATCCAACTTTCCTGGAAAATACCCACTGCCACCAGAGCAGCGGCCATCACCAGCAGCAGCACCAGCGAAACTGGTCGGCCGCAGGCACGCCAGCTTTCTGGGAGCAGTCGCGAGACAGAGCCAAACGCCCGCCGCCCGACGGTGCTGAAAAGGAGGAGCAAGCCACACACGAGGGCACAGAGCTGCCCGCCCAGGAGCCACACCAGGTGTGACAGCTGGTGTGCAGACGCGAGATCTGCCGCAAATACTGTGGGCACCGAACTCCAGGTGGCACCTGTAACAACTGCAAACACACTGGCAAGTACGGTCAGGCCCAGTTGCCCACGCGCTGCCAGGTAGGAGATCCACCATCCACGGGGCAGCGCTCCCGTCTCCAAGGTGAGACCAGTCCTTCTCCCTGCAGTGCTCGGGACGACTTGCGCGCTCCACCGCTCTACAAGACCTCCGGTGGCCGGTAAGGGACTGCGGGACTGCGGGAGTACATCAAGCAGGAGCAAAGGCACGAGCACAATCAGGCCACAGACGGCTGAGAAGACCGATCCTGGCAAAAGCCAGACGATGACCAGGCCGACGGTACTCCCTACCAAACCTCTGCATAGCAGAACCTGCTCGCCGACAGGGGGAAACCGCCTCGGCCTGGTGAGCCAGGATGTGCTTGTGAAGCCCAGGATGAAGCTGCACACGCACAGGCCCACGTAGGTTGCAAGGACGTGAAGAGCCGGGGCGATGGACCAGGAGACGGCAGGGCTCGCCAACCAGAGCAGGACAACGGTGACAAACAGCAGGCCGTTGCCTGCCGCTGCAGTGCGACGCTGAGCACTGATGACCGTTCCCACTAGCCAGGCGGAGGACACGACGGCTGCTTCCAGCGCCGTCCCGCTCTGATGCCAGGCCTGTGCCAGCAGCCGCATGTGTAATATGGCACAACCCAGGCTGGCGAGGAACCAGCATGCGCTCATCAGCCTGCCTCCAACCACCAGGTCGAGCACATGAGACGGTTTGTCCATCGTCTTACTCACTCCTTCGTCTGTGGCCATTGCTTCGTTCTCCTTGCCTGCCCAGTGCGGGTGCTATTGATGCAGCCAGGTCTGTTGCAGACACATGCACCGTCCCTCCAAGCCGCATTGGATCTGCGGCATGTGCTGGCATCTTCTGACCCTGGAATGTAGACCAGCCAAAAATCGCCCTGTCATGAGCCCGGATCCACGCGCTCATAGCAGGCTTCAACGCTCTCAGTTGTGCGTGTGAGAGCGAGGTGTAGTCGCGGCACGCCTGGACGAAGCCAGCAAAGATGCCTTGGGCCCAGGCGGAATCCTGCGACCATTCGGCGTGGAACTGCAAGGCGAGCCAGAATCGGTCATCGGTTGCCTCCAGCGCCTCGATCACGCCATCATGGGCAATCGAGGAAACGCGGCACCCGGCCGCAACATGGCCCACGATCCGGTTATCTGGGAGGACAAAGCCAATCGCTTGATGATGGAGTGACAAGGCGGCTTCGATCTGGAGCGTGCTCTGTGTCAAGGTGGCGAAGCCAGGCTGAACAAGTGCAGCGAGCAAACTTTTCGGGTCGACGAGGAGAGGATGCGTACACATCGTGTCCGGTGTTGGAATTTTTACCAGAGAACTATGGCGTAGCAGCGGGAGCATCTCAAACTCGTTGGCGTAAGGGGACCACAGGGAGCGCCATTGTGTCCGCAAGTCCTGGATGAGTCCTCCACCCAGCGCCACATTCATGTGTTGGCCGCCCCGGCACATGCCCAATGTTGGCCAGCGGAGCACCCAGGCAAAGAACAGAAGATAGCGCTCCCACAGGTCGCGCCACAGTTCCGGTTCTCCGGTTCGGGACATGAGGCTTTGCCCATATAAACCAGAGAACAGGTCCCCGCCCCCGCCCAGATACAAGCCCCGGATGTCGACCTGCTCGATGAACGACCAGATCACCTCGAATGCCTGGTCAAAGGCGGCATCATCGATGAGAATAGCAAGAGGGTCTCCGTCGAGAAGCGGAGTACTGCCGAGGCTGAACGGGCTTCCACCGACCAGGCGGAGGCAGTCCATTCCGGCGGCATCGCCACCATACAGAGGCCACCTCCCTGTCTGCGTGGAGGCAAACGACCCTGGCATCAGCACGAGGGGACGCGAAGTGGCAGTTGCCTGCTGCTGTCCTAACAGGACCTGGATCTCGTGAACAAGTCCCTCAGACGTCATCTGTTGGACGACCATGAATTCATCCTGCCTTTCAAAGCGAGGCATAAAGAACGATTCCACTGAGCACATCGTGGATATCCTCTGCCACAGCATCAGTGGAGCCGTGGAACATCGTCGACGCGCAGAGAGAGAACATGACGGTGCGCGATCTGACCCCTGAGTCTAGTATGGAGTACACAGAGCGCAGAAGGAAAGATCAGCAGATATCAGATGGGTATCAGTTTGCTGCATTTCCGAAGTGCTCGCTGGCTGGCATCGGTACACGCCCGCACCGCATCACCACGTTTTGACCTTTCATGCGTTTTTCATGCTCGTGTCATCTCCATGTCATGGAGATGACAGGTCCGGCTGAGTAGAATGTGGAGAAAATGGTGGCACACACCTGCCTCAAGCACACTCAATGAGAGGTGATGCCTCTATCCGCAGAAAAGGAGTGAGTATGAACAGTACACCCAACCGATCTTTCTTTGACGAGGAAGGTACCTACCCAGCAGACATGTCTGCTGTCAACGCGCGTTTTCGCTCCCCGCTCTTAGACGAGGGGGAAGGAGGATTTCTCGACCCCGAGTTCTCGGGTGCGGTGCCTCGCGTCCAGCCAGGCGAATCGTTCAACCCTCAGGGTACGTCCCCACCAAGCCTCTCATTCATCGCACCGCGTGGTCGCCGTCGGGGAAGACGAGTGTCACTCATCCTACGGCTCCTGCTGATCCTCCTCGCCCTGCTCATCGTGGGCAGTATCAGTATCACGGCCTATTTTTCTGGCAACGTCGTCGTACTACCCATCGTCCAACACGCTGACCCACCACAGCACGCAGCGACTCCAGGGAGACCTACGCCAGTACCTACGGCGACGCCTGTTGCTTCGGCTCAGGCGTCGCCGACGGCAATACCTCCTCGCCCTGGGCTCATAGTAGCACTGCCCGTGGGCTGGGGAAACCGCAGTCCTCTGGATGCCGAAAACGCACTGCAAGTTGGCTGGACGTTCACGCAGAGAGAAATGCGGATCGACTATCGCGACGTGGGGACACTGGCCGAGATCGGTGGTACCCTGACAGCAGCGGTTTTTCTGTTAGATACGAACGCGAGAGAGCTGCGATTTCCCAATGACCGGCGTACGACGTCGGCTTACTTCGCGCTCGTTCAGCAAGAGCAACTTATCCAGACCCCCGTATTCGACAACCCACCCTTCACCAGTCATCCGCAGATTCTGCAGGCGCAAACGACACAGGACGGGAACTTTTTCGTGTGGGTAGTCGTCCCCTTTGAGCTGGTGTCTCAACAGGGCGTCCAGGGCCAACCGGACCTCGACCCCGACCCCGTGAGCCAGCAGCCACGGGTGCATACCATGCAGGTATTGCTTATCAATGTTCCGTCAGGAGCCGGGCCGATGGCGGGTGTCGACTACGAGGTCAGCGATTACGCGCTCGATGCACCACCAGGGTCGATCATCCAGATCCCAGCACTCCCATAAAACGGTGTAACGTGTGGCTCTGCAGTGGGGTAGTGCAATCGTTCAGCACTCCTTCTGTGGACACTTTCTGGCCTGCCACATTGCCCTTGCTTCTGTGGGCATCTCCCTCCTCTGTCCTCAGAAGGAGGAGAGCCGGTGACGTAGCAGTGGGACACACCGGTTCTCGCCTCGCATGATCCTTCTCCACACGCTCCACGTTACCCCTACGTTGGAACTGGTCTCGCGCATGCAGCCTATGGCTGCGAGCAAAGAAGAGTTGAAAAATGCGAGGGAAGACAGAATGCCACAGATGACCAGGGTGAACAGTGTGCCAGTCTACTCTAGACCTTGCTCTCTCGCACCACCTTTCATGCTTTTTTCCTCTCCCTTTCATGGAGCTTTCATGCTTTTTTCCCGGAGACGACAGGTCTCCTACAGCTGCGCCGGGCTACAGTGAAGAGCGTGAGAAGGAATGTGCATCGGCAACCTGTCACTGTGGTCACATTCCGAATGGACAGCACCGGGAAGAAGCACGAGGAAGACACACGTCCGCGCTCTCGTCTCCTCTCCGCCTCTCGCGCAGCTACACGAAGGAGGTCTGGTCAGATGGGCTCCATCAAGAGACGAACACACATCGTCCTTGCAGGGCGATGTGTCCCTCTGTTCCTGGTTGACCCTTCCGGCACAGACCTCCTGGATGCCACCTCTCCCCTCTTTTCAGCAGCGAGAGCTCCTCCGGCGAAGCATGCGTGCACCACCTCCCGGCTGATCTCTGCTTCCAACACCGTACGTCGGATGAGTGATGCACGCGTCTTCCCGTGTAACCAGGACGGCACCACGTCTTTTCTTGTTCCAACTGCTATGTCCCCAGGATAGAAAGCACATAACCTGCGCTATCCACGTTTTTTCGAAAGCGAGAAAAATAGATGCGACGATATCACACGCTAAAGATCGGATTGGCGAGCACGCTCACGTGTCTGGCTCTTTTGCTCGGCCTGTTCACTACAGGGGGAACGGTCTCGGCGGCATCCACCCCCCACATCACCGTCTCCGCTGTTTCCCTGGCCAGTACGAACTGTCTGACGTTCCAGCTTACTGGCAGTGGCTTCTCAGCCCACTCCACTGCCGAACTTGTTGCCCTTGCACCAAGTACTGGCGCCAATATTCAGCCAGGTCAAGTTCTGACCGACAACAAAGGCAAGTTCTCAACCGAGGCCACCGCCTGCGTCCCCACGAGTCAGGGGAGCAGCATACAGTTCTCCGTCAGGGTTCGGGATGATCATACAGGCAAACAATCCAATACGGTTCAGGTCACTTATGACCAGTCCATCTCAGCACTGACGCCGACGATCACCGTCTCCAACCCGTCTATCATGAATACCAACTGCCTGGCATTCCAGGTTGCGGGGAATGGTTTCTCCCACCACTTCCATGTTGATCTCTCGGCGCAAGATGGGAGTTTCGCGATGGTCACTATCCAACCAAACCGGGTATTGACCGATGGGAAAGGTACATTTACCACCGCGGCCACCGCCTGTGGCAACTTCAATCAATCCTGCGCCCCTGCTGCCGGTAGCTTCACCCCTTGTGCGGCTACCCCGACCACGGATGGCTCATGCCCCGTATCAGGAGTCGGGTTGCCAGGCTTCTGTAACCAGCCCTGGGACATCCTGTTCTCCCTCACGGCCAAAGATGAGCATACGGGCGTGCAAACGAATCCCTATCCGGTCACGTACTACCTGCTCACAACGGCAGGGACACCACAGCCGACCTCCACGCTCACGATCAGCGTCTCTGGCCTGACCATGGAAAATGCCAACTGCCTGTCTTTCCAGGTGACGGGCAAGGGGTTCGCTCATTACGCCTACGTCGATCTCACGGCGCTAGACGCGAGCGGAGCGGCGGTCACGCTCCAGCCCAGCCGGGTGTCGGCAGATAGCAAGGGCACGTTTACCACCCCAGTCACCGCCTGTGGCAACTTCAGTCAGTCTACCTGTGATCCTACCGAAAGCGTGACCAGCTCCTGTGCGGCTGCTCCGACCCCTGCTGGTCCATGCTACGTGTCAGGATACCAGTTGCCCGGCTTCTGTTCTCACCTGGGCATCCTATTCTACCTCACGGGCAGAGATGAACATACGGGCGCACAGACGGCCCCGTATCCGGTCACCTCTGGCCTGTCCATCCCGCCGGGGCCAACGCCCTCGACTTCTATGCTCACGATCAGCGTCTCTGGCCTGACCATGGAAAATGCCAACTGCCTGGCATTCCAGGTTGCGGGGAATGGTTTCTCCCACCACTTCCATGTTGATCTCTCAGCGCAAGACGCCAGTGGAGCGATGGTCACTATCCAACCAAACCGGGTATTGACCGATAGCAAGGGCAACTTTACCACCGCGGCCACCGCCTGTGGCAACTTCAGTTTGTCAGGTAGTCCGGACTCAGGGGGCTGGTGTGACATCCCCTTCTTGTCCACGTTCTTCTGTAACACTCAAGGCATCCAGTTCTCCCTCACGGCCAAGGATGAACACACCGGCGCTCAAACGATCCCGTATCCGGTCACGTACGGAAGTTTCTAAGCATCCATGGTGAGTGAAGAGAGAGACACGATGTACCGGGGCATGCGGTAAAACGCAACCCCGACGCTCTCCTGCGAGCCCTGGAAGAGCATCTTCCGGCAGGGCGAAAGGGCAGCGAGAAGCGGTGGTGTCCTCAGGACACCACCGCTTCTCGCTGCCTCCGATTCACAGTGCACGCCCACTCGTTTCACTTCTCAGACGAACGGGCAAGCGTCTGCGCGATGATGTCGAAAAAAACTGATACTCATCTGATACCTGCTGATCTTTGTTCTTGTGCTTCCGGTCAGGTACTCTTGCTGGTAGTAGCGTGCGGCGCCGCACGCTACCGCGATCGAGAGAACAAACAAAGGAGGTCTCTGTCTATGGCGAGCAGGGAGAGAACTGCAGACAGACAGGCTCAGAACCCGAGTGAACAAGGTGCCTTCCATTCTTTCTCCTGGCAGGCCCTGGGCCTGCTTATCCCTATGGGACCAGTTCCGCCCCACGCGATAGATTGGTCTGTGTTCTACACCTACGAATGGGGGTGGTTGCTCTTGTTTCTCATTGACATGGTGCTCTTTTGCGGTGCTCTTGAAAGCACCTATTGGTATGTGCGCGAGCGTGTAATATCGCTGTTCTGGCCGCTCTTTTTATTTCCTGTGTCTGTCGCGCTCCTGCTCATCCTGCTCGATTCAAAGCGGTCTGGCGGCGTCGTGGTTGGTCCCATCCTCCTGGGGGTTTTTCTTATCCTGGGCATTCTGGTCTGGCTGCGGCTGACCGTACTGGCCGAGTGGCGACCATGGTTTGCGCGTCGACCAGGAAAGAGCAGGAACAAGCGTAGCAGATAGCATGAAAGGAATTTTGATGGAACAGCAGTTAGCTGGCAAAGTGGCGATCATCACGGGAGCAGGGAATGGTATCGGAAAAGCGGGTGCCCTGTTATTTGCGCAGCAGGGGGCACGGGTTGCCATTGTGGACAGGGACGAGCGTGGGGGGAAACACACGGTCGCCGCCATTGGCGATGGCGGAAGCGAGGCGCTATTTTTCGCCAGCAACGTGGCCAACGAAACAGCAGTTCGGGAGATGGTCGTCGCCGTGCTCGCAGCATGGGGACACATCGATATCCTGTACAACAATGCCGGGGTCTTGCACCCGGCGGATACCGACATCATTGAAACCAGCTTAGACACCTGGAACGAGGTGCTCGCGGTCAACCTCACTTCGGCATTTCTCTGCACGAAGTATGTTCTGCCGCACATGCTGGCCCGACGCAGCGGGTCGGTCATCATGACCTCGTCGGTAGCCGCGCTAGACGGCTTCACGCTTCCGCATGTCCAGATCGCCTACACGGCCTCCAAGGGTGCGCTGCTTGCCCTCACCCATGACCTGGCGGTGGCCTACGGGGAGTACAACGTCCGCTTCAATGCGCTGTGTCCCGGGGCCATCGAAACAGACCTCACGCGTGCGTTCCTCACGCATCCGCACGATCGGGCCATGCGCCTGGCTCCGATTCCGCTTGGTCGCTTTGGTAGGCCTGAGGAAGTAGCCCAGGCCGCTCTCTTCCTGGCGTCCGATGCCTCCACCTATTGTACCGGCCAGGTCCTCGTGGTGGATGGAGGAGTGACGAAGAAGTGCGGCTATGACAGGAGGTGGGAGGAGGACGATGCGTGAACCATCCCCTTGCGCACGAGCCGCGCGGACCGGGTTCTTTGTCATGTACGCGCATCTGCTGTCCGACTTCTCTGATATTTTTGAAAGGCAGTAAGAAGCATGATCGTCGTTATGAAAACGAATTGTAATGAAGAAGCCATCGAGCACATCTTGACGTTTCTGCACAATCATGGATTAAGTGGTCACCCCTCACGAGGCGTCGAACGGACTATCATCGGTGTGCTTGGCGCAGTTGGTCCTACCGGCACACCTGGGAGCATCGGTGGCATCAACCCGAGTCTTGGTGAAACGCTGGAAAGTCTCCCCTGCGTGGAAAGCGTGCTGCGCGTCTCCAAGCCCTACAAACTCGCCAGCCGCGAATTTCACCCAGAGGATACGATTGTCGAGGTTCCTGTTCCCTGCGTCTCGGAGGGAGTCGTGCGCATCGGGGACCGCGATGTCGTCATGATGGCCGGACCCTGCACCGTTGAAACGGAAAAGCAGCTGATGACGACTGCGCACGCGGTGAGAAAAGCAGGAGCGGTCATTTTACGGGGTGGAGCCTTCAAGCCTT
>Ga0099828_10000767_pt1 | contig 20279 bp, 19 predicted proteins | sample CZO8metaG_2_FD_79338 | JGI IMG/M metagenome (GOLD analysis project Ga0099828, IMG submission 79338) | Vadose zone soil microbial communities from the Eel River Critical Zone Observatory, Northern California, USA - CZOApr15con2H1.8 metaG | ecosystem: Environmental > Terrestrial > Soil > Vadose... | reverse complement strand
GTTTATGGGGCTTTCAAGCGTACGATCGTCCAGGAAAACACGGGCGTGCGAAATCGGCACGGCATCTCTGAGCGACGCTTTGCCGCGGTTGCCCAGCAATTCGGACAACAACCCTAGCGACTCGGATGAAACGAACTCGCCACAAACTTTGTGGCGGGGATAGCGTCCACGCTCCAGGAGTAACACTTTCGCACCGGCCTGCGCCGCTGTGATGGCCGCTGATGAACCGGCTGGTCCGCCACCGATGACGATGAGGTCGTACATGAGCCTTAAGGTGTATTCCTTGTTAGTATTTCCAGGCAATCGCGCCCATGCGATACAGGTAGTGGCGATTGATCTCGACACGCGTTGTTCCTGCCTGGAGTAGCATCTCCCGCATCTCTTTTCGAGTGTACGCCTGGCGTACCGATGCCGGCGCATCGTGGCGGGTAAGGCGGCTTCTATAGAGCGGGCGACCCACGTAGACAAGTGCCAAATGGAGCGGAGCTCGAATCAGATCGTTGATCAGGACCGCCACCCGGCACACCCGCAGCGCTTCTCCCACGAACTGCTTCAACTCGTCGGGTCCCAAGTGGTGTGTGAAGAGGCTGCAACTCACCAAGTCGAAGCTTGCATCCTGGAAGGGAATAGAGACAGCATCAGCGACCACCGCAGGTGCGCCGTCGCGAAGATGGGAAGGCGCGCGGTCGAGCAGTGCGATTTCCAAGCTAACGCCACGCCCACGCAAGCGATCCCGGACGGTCTTCGGAACATAACCAGCGCCGGACGCCACATCCAGAAGGGTGAAAGAGGAGCGGTCGGTCGCACGCGCCACCTGCTCAATCATCCGCTGGGTTGTGTCGATGCCCCCGAACCATTGGTTAAAGCTTCTAAGGTCCGATAAAGAAGCGGCAACTTCCGCGGGAGTTCCCTCATCGTGATCGAGCAGTTCGAGAGTAGGGATTCGTTTCATTTGTCAGGAGAGGTTGGCACAGAGGCCCGACTGGGCAAAGCCCGAGCCCCAGTTCTTCCGCCAGTGAGCGCATCCTGACAGATCAGACTTCGGCCAATTCTTCTTCCAGTAATTGCTTATTGTATAAATCGGTATAGTAGCCGTCGAGCGCGATGAGTTCATCGTGCGTTCCGATCTCAACGATCCGTCCGCTGTGCAGTACCGCGATGCGATCGGCATTGCGCACAGTAGATACGCGGTGGGAAATGAAAATGGTGGTGCGGCCCCGCATCAGGTCGCGCAGATGGTTGAGAATTTTATCCTCGGTATGTGTGTCCACACTGGAGAGGGCATCGTCGAGAATGAGGATCCGTGGGTCGCGTACGATGGCGCGCGCAATAGCGGTGCGCTGCTTCTGTCCCCCCGACAGTGTAATACCGCGTTCGCCCACCACGGTCTCGTATTGTTCTGGAAAACTTTCGATGTCTGCCGCGATGTTGGCCGCCTCCGCGGCTTGTCTGACTTGTTCATCGCTGGCGTCCTCTCGGCCGAAGGCGATGTTCTCACGCACGGTATCGCTGAATAGAAAAGTTTCTTGCGGCACAAAGCCCACACTGCGGCGTAACTGCTCCAGCGAGTATTCGCGAATAGGTCGCCCGTCAATCAATACGGCTCCCGGAGCCGCATCGTAGATGCGCGGTATCAGGCTGACCAGCGTTGTTTTTCCCGAACCGGTCGGCCCCACGACGGCCAGACTGGTGCCAGCGGGAATTCGCAGGTTAACGTCGTGCAGAACGGGGGTCCCCTGGTAAGCGAAGTTAAGATTGCGGAATTCAACGGTGCCTTGAATCGCCTGAGATAGCGGAATTTCAGCCGAGCCCAAGCGGGCCTGCAGTTCCGCACTATCGTGAATGTCGGGCCTCTCCACCAGGATTTCGTTGATGCGGGCCATGGATGCGGTGCCGCGCTGGAAGATATTGATGACCCACCCCAATGCAATCACCGGCCAGGTAAGCTGCGCCAGGTACTGAAGGAAAGCTACGTAGCCCCCCAGGGTCATGCGTCCGAGCAAAACCTCGCGTGCCCCCAGCCAAAAGGCCAGTACGATGGCCAAGCCGAGCATGAATTCCAAGGTGGGCCACAGCATTCCCATCAAACGGACCAGTCTCAGACTGCGCGCGATGTACTCACGGTTGGCGCTTTCGAAAGCGTTTATTTCTGCCTGCTCCTGCACGTAAGCGCGAATTACGCGGGCTCCGGAAAAGTTTTCCTGGACCCGCGCGGATATGTCGGAGAACATGGCTTGAATTCTTTCAAAGCGCTCATGGATTTGCTTTCCGAAATACTGCACCACGATACTCACGACCGGTAGGGGCAGGAAAGCGTAGAGGGTCAGCTTGGGGCTGATCGCAAGCATGAAAAACAGCGCTCCCGCGGTGAATACCAGGGTATTCGCCGAATACATGATGGCCGGGCCCAACAGCATGCGAACGGCATTCAAATCGTTAGTGGCGCGGGCCATTACATCGCCCGTACGCGTACGCTGGTAATACGAGTAGGAAAGGCTTTCCAGATGCTGAAAAAGATCATTTCGCAGATCAAACTCGATCTCACGTGAAATGCCAATTACTACCCAACGGGTCAGAAACTGAAATATGCCCTTGGTAACCGCGGCAGCGATCAGCTCAAGAGAATAGATCTCAAGCTTATGCCGCGTGACACCCAGGCGCAGACCATCTATTGCATGTCGAATGATCTGCGGAAAGAGGATCCAAATACCATTGTTTAGTAAGACACAGAGCGTGCCCACCACGTATTGACCGCGGTACTTCTTTAAGTAAGGCAGGAGAGGACGCAGACTCTTAGGCAGCATGGGCTCCTAGATAGATGCGATTCTAGCAGCTAGGGGTGCAGTTTGTCGGCGGGTATGAAGCCTCGATTAGCCGGCGATTACTAACAGATTGGGCTATCGATCTCCAACCCCAGCAGGTACGTCGGTAATCTTGCGGTCACTTTGTGGAAGCCCTAACTTCTTATTTGGGGGCCTCAGGTATTAGGACTCCCCGAGGTTTTTCAAAGGGATATGGTTGGTTTGGGTAGAAAACGTTATTCTCGGCAATCCACAAAGTCTTGTGGTTGCTTTTGCTTTGCCATCGGTTTGTTCATTTCGATGATGACGGGACTTTGTCCCACGGAATTACATGCCGCTGAAAAAGTCGAAAGGCGAGCGGTGTACAAGGTAGCTCCAATATACCCCCAGAGCCTGAAGAGATATCGTATTAGTGGCATCGTGCGTTTGGATATCGTGATCTCATCCCGTGGCACGGTGGATTCCGTTTCGCTGGTAGGCGGGAATCCGATGTTTGTGGACGCAGCGGTCACCGCCGTCAAGAAATGGAAGTACGTGCCCGCAGAATCAGAGACTAAGAGTCAAGTTGAATTCAAGTTTGATCCGGGCCAAAATCCCTGAGTCCCAAAGTCTGTCTGCTAACCGAACTGACTGCGCGTACGAGATACGCTTTTCCGGTGAGTCGTTTGTAAGTCGCAAGAATTTCCTGAACAGCCTGCAAGCGGCCTAACGTTGTCAGATTTGTGTTTTCCAGCGCCCGTTCAACCTGCGTCATCCAGCATTCCACAGCCGCATCAATGCCGGAAGCCATCTCGGCGGCAACCGCCGAAATGAAATCGTCGGTCATCACTGAAGTTGTCAATTACCTATCCGCCTTTCTTACGAGCAATGCCCAAGAAAAAAGCAGGCGGGGGAAACAGAGAGAGAGGTGTTTTCTTCCCCGCCTGCTTCGGCAGACGACGGCTAGTCGCCTGACATTCCTTCATGCATATGCTTCATGAAGCGTTGTTCATGCCGGTTCATGAATTCCTGCATCTTGGTCTTTTGCTCGGGAGTAAGCAGCTGAAACAGCTCCGATTCGATGCGTGTTTTTTGCACAGTCAACTCGGTCATCGTCTGTGATTGCTGAGCAGCCAATGAACGCACCTTGCCTTCATCAAAGCTGCCACTCTCAGCTAGTAGGCGCAATTCGTGGTGAGACTGCTTTAACTGCTCCATCAACGGCTGGATGGTGGGCCGCTCCTTTGCCATAATCTCCTTGATCTGCGACTGCTGCGCGTCAGTCAGGTTAAGGTAATCGGTGAAGAAGCCGAGCATATGCCCGCCCAGGCCGAATTCTCCGCCGTGCATGTGGGCCCTCTTGACGGTCTGCGAAACCGCCACGGCTGCTATGAGCGTGATGATTAGCCCCGCCAAGATGATTTTGGTGCGACTCAACTTCATATTTCCTCCTGCAGCGTTCTCTTCTCCGGGAACGTCTGAATGCTTGCCTCGATGGAAACATGTTTCTGCCAGTTGTGCGGTAAAGAGTCGGTCAATCCGCGTAAAGTTTTGTAAAGGCAAAAGATTTGGCGAATCAGTGGAAATGCTCGATTGACAATTCTTTATGTGGATTCGTTGCACCGTGTTGTAAAACTAAAGTGATCAATCATGGATGGGGTGCTTGTCATCGACGACGATGTGGAACTCTGCGGGCTGGTCAGCGAATATCTCGGCGGTGAGGGATTCACAGTAGAGTGCGTGCATGACGGGAAACGCGGTCTCGAGCATGCGCTGCGTGGTAACCATTTGCTAGTGGTGCTCGATGTCATGCTTCCTGGCATGAATGGCTTTGAAGTACTGCGGCATTTAAGAGAGAAGTCTCACATTCCCGTGCTGCTCCTGACCGCGCGTGGCGAAGACGTGGATCGCATTGTGGGCCTTGAAATCGGAGCGGACGATTACCTGCCCAAGCCATTTAATCCCCGCGAGTTGGTTGCGCGCATTCGGGCGATCCTCCGGCGTACCAAGAACGGTGACCGCTCCGCCTCGCCGCCACAGATTGTACGGGTCGGCGATATTGAACTCGATCCAGCCACGCGGACAGTCCGGCAAGCGGGCAGTCTGATCGAGTTGACCTCCGTCGAGTTCAATTTGCTGGAGGTGTTGCTGCGCGAGGCCGGCCGCGTAGTCAGCCGCGAGCGGTTGGTTAACGCGGTGCTCAGCCGCAAATTTTCGCCATTCGATCGCAGCATCGACATGCACGTCAGCAAGGTTCGCAAGAAACTCGGTGATTCGGAAGGCGCCCCGGAGCACATCAAAACTATTCGGGGAGTCGGCTACATTTTTGCGCGTCCTCGGGAGAAAGCCGGCAGCGGGACGGGATGAGAACCCTTTTCCTCAAAATCTTTCTGTCTTTCTGGCTGGCCCAGGCCTTGTTTGTGGTGCTGGCGATTCTGGTCACACTGGCGTTGCGCCCACAGCGCGAGCTGGCGACCTGGGAAGCGCTTCGGGGTAGGGCTCTCAGCGAGGCTGTGCAGGCCTACGAACGGGGTGGGGAAGCTGCAGTTCGGCAATACCTGGAAGACTTGCAGCACACACAACACGTGCGGGCGTATCTCTTCGACGATCAGAGAAACGAGGTTTCACATCGCGCCCCACCAGGATGGGCGGAGCGTATGGCTGGCGGCAATGCACCAAACAGGCATGGATTTTGGTCAATGTTAATGCCATCCCCATTCATGCGCCAATCCACTACGGATAGCAAGGGCCGCCGCTTCACGCTGATAATCGAGCTGCCGCATGGTCCGCGAATTTTCTTTGGCCCGCATGGTGTTCCGGGGCTGGGACTGCTCATCGCTATCGTTTCGTCAGGCCTGGTCTGCTACATATTGGCGCGATACTTGACGGGGCCGGTGGTGCGGCTGCGAACTGCCACTCAGCAGCTCGCCGCGGGAGATCTCTCCGCCCGCGCGCAAGCGCCTCCGCTGCGCCGTCGCGATGAAATTGCGGGACTGGTACGCGATTTCAACAGCATGGCCGCTCGCCTGGAAGATCTGGTCAACGCGCAGAACCGGTTACTCAACGACGTCTCCCATGAGTTACGTTCGCCTCTCGCCAGGCTAAATGTCGCGCTGGGGTTGGCTCGACAGCGCACCGGGCCCGACGCTCAAACCGCTTTAGAACGGATCGAGCTGGAAGCTGAGCGCTTGAATGAGCTGATCGGACGGCTGCTCACGATCGCCCGGTTGGAGGGCGGCGCAGAGACTGTGCAACGATCCGCTATTGATCTCGGAGAGCTGGTGCGTGAAATTTGTAAGGACGCAGACTTCGAGGCCCAAAACCGCAACTGCCGCGTAAGTTGTGTTGTCGCCAATGATTGCATTGTGTTGGGGCAACCCGCGCTGTTGCACAGCGCGATTGAGAACGTCGTGCGGAACGCTACGCGCTACACGCGGGAGGGCACGCAGGTGAAAGTCGAATTGCAGAAATCCGACGAAGTATCGCCTGCAGAAGCCGTGCTGCGGGTGGCAGATTCCGGACCCGGGGTCCCGGCGGAAGCTTTGCACCAACTATTTCGTCCCTTTTACCGTCTTGATGACGCTCGCAACCGCCAGACCGGTGGCGTCGGATTGGGGCTGGCCATCACGGAACGCACGGTGCGTGCCCACGGGGGAATGGTGAGGGCGGCAAATCGCCCCGAAGGTGGGCTAATAGTGGAAATTCGCTTGCCTCTTGCTGCGCGCGCCGAGCGACCGGTCGGAGGCCAAATCGGTGCTGCCGCGGAGGAGTAAACAGCACTGATCAGCACACCCGGAGAGCCTCGGGAAAATCCCTATGGCCACGGGCAACTCCGACGATTTCCAAGTGATTCCAACTGTTTACAAGCATTGCGAAGTTTGCGCTTCGCGGGCATTCCTGATACACAAATGGGGGTGTTGGACGCCGCAGTTGATGGCCCTCAGTTCGCGCAGACGAGGCTTGGTCCCACTCGAATCGCGATGAGGAAATACAGGGAGGAAAATGTCGATAAAGGTTCGCGGATTTGCCGGCATATTATTTCTAATCACATTGGGCATTTTCTTGATCAGTTGTGGGACTTCGCCCTCCAGGACTGCCGGGGTGCTGCTGGTAACGAGTGAAGGAGCCTCTTCGGTCACTTCGTATGGCATCAATCTCAGCACCGGGGGGTTGTCGCAGATCAACACCAGCGCTCAGACCCAGGATGTGCCTTCAAGCATTGTTCTCGATCCCTCGGGTGCCTTCGCATATGTTACTAACAGTGCATCGAATACACTCTCCGCGTATTCGGTCAACCCTAATGGAACGCTGACGGCTGTCAGTGGAAATCCTGCAACCGGAACCACTCCGGTGGCGCTTGCGATAGATCATGCGGGTCATTTTCTTTTTGTAGCGAATCAGGGTTCAAACGATGTGTCGGTATTTTCGGTCGGTTCAGGCGGGAGCGTTACCTTAGTTGGCTCATTTCCCACTGGCACGCCGTCAGCCACATCGGGCGCAACTCCTGCTTCGGTGGCAGTCGACCCCTCGGGAAGTTTTCTTTACGTTGCCAACCAGGGGCAAGGAACGATATCGGTCTTCTCCATTGATAGCTCAGGGGCACTCACTCAAGTACTGGGATCTCCATTCGCAGTTCGTATCGCGCCTTCAGGACTAGCGGTCGCGACCACACCCACTACGAATCCGGTGCCGATTACTATCCTCTACGTGGCCAATGAGGGGTCGAATGACGTCAGCGCATTTGTGATTTGCGAAACCGTCTCCCCTAGCTGTGCAATTGCCGGCACTCCTGTTGAGGTCAGTGGTTCACCGTTCGCTGCAGGACTGGGTCCAGTCTCCGCGGCTATCGACCCTTCGGTAAATTTCCTTTACGTCGCAGACATGAATTCGAATCAGGTTTCGGGATATCACATCAATCCCAGCAACGGCGAGTTGACAGCGCTTTCCCAAGCACCATCTACCGGCACCCGACCTGTGTTTGTGGCGATTCACCCCGGCGGACTTTACCTATACGTGGCAAACATTGGATCCGACTCGATCTCAGGCTTCAAAATCACCGCGAAGTCAGGTGTGCTGGCTCCACTTGCACCTGTTTCGACGGCGGCACAGCCGTCGGCGATTGCACTGAAATAATCTAGGCAACTCTTTCGGTATCGATCGTAGCGGAGGCAGTGATCACGATTTCCTCATTCGATTCCCAGGGGCCTGTGGAGAGCACTCGCCGGAAATGAAGTTAGGTGGGCACCTTGAGAATCAAGTATCCGCCGAAAAACGCAAAAATCAGATCGGGAGACCATGCCGCCAGAGCTGGCGGTAACTGGCTAAGATTTCCCATCGCCTCAAACAGACGAGACACAACTGAGTACACGACGGCAATTCCTACAGCGACAGCAACCCCGGCGATGGCGCCACGCTTGCCTGCGGACAGTGAAAAGGGAATCGCCAGCACCGCCATGACCAATGTGATCAGAGGGAACGCGAACTTCTCCTGTAATTGAACCCGGAGTCGCACCACGTCAAACCCGCTTTGCTGCAAGTCATGAATGTAGCGCCGCAGTTCGTCGTAACTCATTTCCGATGACTGTTTTACTTCTTTTTTGAAATAAGTCGGCGGCTCGCTGAGCTGTGGGAAGGTCTCTACCTCAAATTGACGATAATTCTCAATGGCGGTCCCATTCAATTCGCGCTGCCAGCCCTGTTCATACACCCAACGCTGGAGGCGGTCCGCCCAATGGGCCCGCTCGGCATAAATGCGCCGCGTCATTTCGAAACTCCGCGGATCAAATTGAAAAACCGAAATGCTGCCGAACTGGTCACGATCGGAGTCGAAGAACTGGTAATAGTAAATGTCGGAATGTTGGCCGAAGATCCACTTCCGGTCGGGTTGCAGGTAAGTCTGTGGAGGTTTGCCCTTGATCTGATTGCGCAGTGCATCCTGGCGTTTGTTGGCATGGGGAAGGTAGAGCTGGTCGAAAAAGAAAAGCGCCCCCGCCAGAATCGCAGCCGCCAGCAGGACCGGGATAATGATGCGGTAAATGCTGATACCCGTCGCCTTGATGGCGGTGATTTCGTTGGAGCGCTGCATAAGCCCAAAGGTGATGAGAACCGCGAGCAGCATGGCCAGCGGCGCCACATTGTAGAAGAAATAGGGGGAAACGTTCAGCAGATAGGCCACCACGACGAGCGGCGAAACCTGGTTGCGAATAATATCGCCCAGCAGTTCAAACAGTGTGAACACCAGGAGCAGCATGAGAAAGGTGCTTACAATCATCGCGAGATAAACGCAGAAGTCGCGCAGAATGTAGTCATCTAGAATGGTGGGAAATCGGGCAAAGAAAACTCGACGGCGGGTCGCCGCGCGCTCAAATGCATCATCGTGCTTGCGGGAGTTGGCGAGCATTTCTCCTCCCATTTGCAGCCCATGCATGAGCCGTCCCCACGTCGCACGAATCGGAGCGATCTCAAATGGGCGCCGCTCGGCTCGCCATAGCAGGAAACAGCCGCCGAGGAGAAATACCAGATTGGCCAGCCACACACCGAGCGAGGTCGGAACTTTCCCCTGACGCGCCAGGGACACTCCGATGAGCGAGGCTGAGTAATACGCGAATACCAGCAGTATGGTCAGCACGAACCCACTCGATTTACCGCCCTTTTTCGAGGAGAGACCCAGGGGAATCCCGACTAGCGCGAGAACAATGCAGGCGGTAGGTAGCGCGAGTCGGCGATAGAACTCAATCTGGTACCAGCGTGCCGTGATCCGGTCCACCCGGGGCGCCTGACGCAACAGGTCCCATGTGCCCATTTCACCAATCGTCGGAGGCTCGCGCTCTTGTTTGCTCTCAGCGCTGGGAAGTTGAATCGGGATATCGGTGTCCTGAAAAGTTGAAATCTGGTAATGCTCGGGCGATTTGGGATCGGTCTCATGTATCGAGCCGTTGATGAGGTGAAGATGCAAAGCGTCGGGCCCTTCGCTGATCAGGATTCCTTCTTGCGCGAGAGTAATGCGAGGCGCCGCAGGAAGGCTCATATCTGCCAGAAAGACGCCTTTCCACACTGCAGCTCCGGATGCGCTTTTAACGTCCTGCACATAAAGCACGGCCTTGGGAAATCCTTCATAGAAAACCCGCGGTTGGATTTCGAAGGACGCCTGGGAGGTTTTTAGCTTGTCTTGCAGATGTGCCATGGCGGCCTGCGATCGCGGAGCCACGTAAAGACTGTTGACCAGGGCCAATAGCCAGGCTGCCAGAACGAAAATCAAATTGATTCGCAGGAAACTCCACACCCCGATGCCGGTGGCTCGCATGGCCGTTATTTCGCTATCTGCGGCGAGCCGGCTGAGGCCGATGAGGATACCGACCAGTACGCCCATGGGAATTGTGTAGGTCAGCGCGACCGGGACTGTGAAAAAGAATATTTCAGCGACGCTTGGTAATGGGGCGCTCTTGCGGACGACCAGCTCCAGAATGCGCTCCAGATCGCGAGTGAACAGGACAAAAGTGAAGATTGCTGCGCCTATCGCAGCATGCGATATGACCTCGCGCAAAATGTAGCGGGTAAGGATCCGCATGGCTGAAGCGGTGAAAACTAGATCGAGTCTAGCATGGGATGACGGCACGCCCGAGGGCTTCCCTTCATTTTGGGTTGCGTTCTGGCGGCTGCTCGTAGCACAATGCCCCGCCCCAACCCTTGATGCCGGGTCGCAGCTTTTACAAATATCTCAAGTACCGGATGGTGAAATGAATCTTCAACGTGCTTTTGGATTGCCTTTCATTCTCGCTTTCGGAGTAACCCTCTCAGGCCAGCAGGCGGGTGACCTGCAGCAGATGACCAATGGTCTGGCTGCGTTGATTTATACCGGCCCGTCGATGAAGACCTTACGTGAGCTCACGGATGGCGTCGGCGGCCGTCTGACTGGCTCTCCTGCGCATCAGCGTGCCGCGGATTGGGCGGCTTCCAAGTTCCGGTCTTTCGGAGTCACGAATGTGCGGCTCGAAGCATTCACGATTCCGAATGGATGGCAGCGCGGCAGCGCGCGCGGTGAAATCCTGGCGCCGACGCCTCGCGCCTTGCGCGTTGAGTCGCTCGGGTGGTCACCCCCGACGCCGCCGGGGGGCATCAAGGGCGACGTGATGCTGATCGCAGATCTTGACGTAGCGAAGCTCAAGGCACAGTCCGACCAGATCAAAGGCAAGATCGTCATGCTCGACACGCCGAAAATCTTTGCCGAAGGCTACGTCAAGGCATTGCCCAAATTGCATTGCGGCATATCAGATTTTTAAGGATGTCGGCGCTTCAGGCGTAATTTTCCCTGATCGCGAGTTAAACAATGTGCTCAACGCGCACGATTCCAGTTGGGGAGCCAAATTGAGCGTTTTGCCGATGGCACAGGTGGGAATGGAGGATACGAGACTGATTCGCCGCTTGCTGGAGTCCGGACCAGTGAGCGTGCAAATCGAGTTGGAAAACAAAGTTTTCGGACCAACTCAGGTCAATAACGTGATTGCCGAATTGCGTGGCAGCGAGCGCCCAGACGAGTGGATTCTGATTGGAGCACACCTCGATTCCTGGGACTTCGGCACAGGAGCCCAGGATAATGGCACGGGAAGTATCATGGTGATGGAGGTTGCGCGCGCCCTCGCGGCGCTGGGAAAGCCACCGCGACGCTCGATTCGGTTCGCTCTCTGGGGCGGGGAAGAGCAGGGACTTTTAGGCTCCTATGCATATACCCAGGCACATCTGGCGGAACTCGACAAATGTGTCGCCGTGCTGAATACCGATAATGGCGCTGGTCATCCGAAGGGGTGGAAAGTAGAGGGTCGCAAGGACCTGCGTGATGCCATGCAGCCGATCAGCGATTCGTTGCTAAAAGACTTCAGCGGCGATGACCTCTCGATGGACGTCAGTTACGATACCGATCACGGCCCATTCATGTTACAGGGAATCCCGGCCCTCGATTTGAAGGTGGACATGGCGCATTATGGCGAGATCCATCACAAATCCAGCGACACTTTCGATAAAGTGGATCCCGTAGACTTGAAAGCTGGTGCCGCGATAGTTGCCGTTACGGCTTATGTGATTGCACAGTACCCGAATCCAATTGCGCCTCACATTGACCATGCTGCCGTGGGCGCGATTATCAAGAAAGCCGGACTGGACGAATTGTTGACTGAAATCGGCCAGTGGAAGCCTTAGCTTCTGACAAAAACCCGGTTTGGAAGGCAGTCGTGAGCTGTCCTTCAAGAGCTTCGCACTGACAAAGTAGACGGAAAACAGGATTCTGTTCGTGACTGAAAAAAGACGCTCTTTAGTTGAAATACCTAATCAAAACCTGAAGGCATCCGATATTCCTTCCTCGACTTCCTCTTGGGATGAGATCGAGGCATTCGCAGCCAGCTTCAACGCATACACGAATGTTGAAGCCGATCGTTACAGGGAGTTGGCTTCACAAACAAGAATGGATTTTCTCGAAAGTAAGAAGTTGGCTCTGGAAGGGCTCGGACTTAGCGAGCTACGTGCGATCCTTTTTCTTCATTGGCGTGCGCTACGTCACGGATACGTTGGCGGTGAGCCGTCGCCACGGAAATGGCTTACACCTTGAGATTGATAGACGCAATTCGCATTGTTCTGCCCGTTTAGTGTTACTGAACAGTCAAATTCACGGCCGTAGTGTGAACAATCGTTCCGCTTGTGCCTGTAATAGTCAGCTTGAAGTTGCCGGTCACTGACCCGGTTTGTGCCAGCACGGTGAGCGTCGTAGTGCCGGAACCCGGCAACGAGGTGGGACTGACGGTGGCGATGATCTTTGGACCAGGTGAGCCGGTCACGGTGAAGTTTACAGCTCCTACGAATCCGTTAGATGGCGAGAGAGTAATAGTTGACTGACCGCTCGCGCCTCCCCGAGTTATTGTCAGACTTCCAGGCGATGCCGCAAGCGAGAAGTCACCAGGCGAGTTCACGATCAAGTTGACTGTGTCGCTGCGAGTGAGGGTACCGTCAGTTGCACTGACTGTGAAGGGAAATGTCGCCGGAAAGTTGGGAGGATTTAGGCCATTCGTGTTCACCGCTAGAGCGGACGTTCCCCGACCGGAAATTGAAGTCGGGTTAAAAGTAGCGGTGGCTCCAGTCGGAGGGTTAATAGCGGAGAGGTTTACGGTTCCACTATATCCAGCTGAAGGCGCAAGTTGCACAGTGTAAGTCGCGGTGCCGCCGGGAACAGTGGCTTGCTGTGGGGGGGAGGTCGTGATCGTGAAGTCTGGACCCGCGGTGACTTGCACGAAACTCGCGACCGAGGGAACGCCCGCGGAATTCAACAGAAACAGCAAGTAGTATCCGGGCGGAGCGATGTTGGAGTTGGGTGGGCCCGTCACCTTCAAGTTGCCGGAGTCTGCTACCACATACGACAAACCCACGAGTCGCTGGTCCATGTCGAAGGCGTGAGTGGTCGAACCCGCCTTGACTAGAACTACAGAACTGATGGTGGCGGCATCAGGGGTCTGGACCGTGAAGTTCCCACCCCATCCAACAGTAGTGGGAGCATTGGTGATCGCTGGCCGCACAGCCAAGCTGCCATCCGGATTGAAAAGATAAGACGGCTGATAAATCTCCATGTGAGGCTCGTAAGTGCCGCGCTTAGGATTGCTGCCGGCGAGCCATATAGTGGCATCGGGAAGAAGCAATGCGACTGAGTGATATAGCCGGGGAAAAGCATTGCTGCCGGCCGACGAGAAAGTATTCGTGACCGGATCGTAAAGATCAGCGTTGTAACTGGCCGTGCTCGCGTTTTCGTCTTGGGCCGAACCCCCTATCGCCAGAACTTTGCCGTTAGGAAGAATGACAGCGTTCATTTCGATGCGAGGCTGAGACATCGGCGGTCCCCATTGCCAGACCGGCGTAGTTGCGGAAAGATCGATGGTCTCCGTAGTGGCGGTCGCGGGATTACCTCCGCCCAGGAGCATGACCACCGGTTTGTAATTGTTGGCTGGTGTGAGTGGGAGCAATACGGAGCTTCCGTACGTGCGTGTGCCTCCGTAATTCGTGGTCGCAATAACGCTCGACCACGAGTGGCTGGAGGGGAAGAAATAGCGCGACCTTGGAGTCGAACCTGAATAAAAGACTTTCCCGCTAGGCAGCAGGTGCAGCCGGGGATAAAGAGGCGGCGTGAAATTCGCCGGATATTGCGGACTCCAGGTTCCGGAGGTTGATGCGAAAATTTCAACCGTGCTGTTCGTGCTTCCGGTCTCATTTAGACCGGAGAATGTCATGACCCTGCCATCACCTAAAGTGATCACGGTGGGATACCAGCGCCCATGCAGCGTGGGGGGCAGGTCGATAAAGGTATTGTCTACGGGATCGAACACAGAAGTATTGGGGAGCCCGAAAAACGGATTGTATTGCTGGGTACCTCCATTGATAAATACTCTCCCGTCGGGTAGCACTACGGCGCCGTTACAGAACATATCCCAACTTACGGTTTGTGTGCTTGTGGTTCCGGTCTGCGGATTCCAAATGGCTGCCTGGAGGTTCTTGTTAGGTGGATTGTTGCCGGATCCAGCAACTACCAACACCTGGCCGTTATTGAGAAGTGAGACGTGAATTGGATTAATTGGCATCGTGCGGGACATGGTCGTCCACTGCCCCTGCACATTCGGCTGTGCCATCAGCTGCGGCCCCAAGGCCGCCATTAATATCATTAGGTACAGATACTTAGCAGGCTGAATGAATTTCATAATGACAATTTCATAATGACTTGGATAACAAGCACCGGTCAAATGGCCTACCACTCCCTCTCTGGGCTGCACACACTAATCCCGCAGGCCCATACTGCCCCCTGCGGATTCTAGCTGCACGTAAGATGCTCAATCCAAATCTAAGGTTGAGCCACCCACTCTTCCTCGCCGATCTCTGCATCTTTAAGCAAAAAAAAGGGTTATGCGATTATTGACTAAGACTGGTAGGAGATTTCGGTCGCGCCTGTGGAATAGTTTCGGGCGGGGTATTACGAGGAATGTAATAAAGCAGAACCGTTTTACCTATAGTGGTCACTGGTGTGTAGCCGGACAGCCAGGCATAGGCGTCTGGATGCTTACCTCCCCAGAAGGCGTCACCGGTCTTGATCAAACGTATGCTGGCGGCAAACCAGCCTGTATTTCGTTGGTACGGAACACACTGGTTAACTTTTGGGAGTCCCAAGGACTTGATGTCGGCGCTAGTGAACAGGCATAGAGTGACATCGTCAATGCCGCGGTTTTTCAGGACTTCAACCAGACGGTGGGTATCCTGTCCGCAGTCCAAGTCACATCCCCAGAGCAGATAATCTGCACTGCTTTTCGTCCCCACCTCATTGAAGTATGAAATGTAATCAGGGTGAGCTCGGGCGGCGGAGATTATCTGCCATCCCAACAAAAGACAGAGGGCCATCCTTGCAAGCAGACGCAAGTTGGTCCGGCATTCCCACAGGTACAAGCCGCCGCGCCCAGCGACAATTGCCGTTAATGGGTAGACGACGAGCACATGCCGAACTCCGTAATTAATCCTTGCAGGCATGGTGACCACGAGGATGGCAATGACGCACAGCAACGGGACAAGATGTTGCCAATCTCGAACCGGTGTCGGAGCAGCGAGAATGGCGACCATACCCACGGCTGACAGAATCAGAAAAGCTATTGGAGTCTTAAGCGCGACCGCAGCGATGAAGAAATACCACCAGCCCCCGCGCCGGATGTTGCCAAACAGATATGACGGTGGAGCTTCGGCATTCATGCGGAGGTCCGATTCAATCCCTTCAAAGAAGGATTGTGCCGGGATCCAGGGAACCACGCGCAGAGCCTGGATGGAAATAAACCTCAGGGGCCGCGGCAGGAGCTCAAGTGCTGCCATCTCTTGAGGTGGTTTGGGTATCCGGTTGAGAGAGAACCTGAAGCCTGCCCAAATTACAAGAACCAGCATCAATGCGGCAAGGAGGACTGTCCAGCTTGAGCGCTGGATTAAGCGCCAGCGCCATGGCGAATCCGAAGTATCGCGAATTGTCCACTTGGCAGCAAGAATCACTAGAAAACATGGCGGCAGGAACAAGAGCGCGGTGAACTTCGAAAGGACAGCCAGACCAACGCTCAATCCGAGAACCATGGCACGGGTTGCCGTGCGCTTCTCGATCCAGCTACTGAAACTGAAGAGGCTCCAGGGAACTAGCGCCGTGAGCACCGGGTCAGTGTAGGCAAGACCAAAAAAAGCCAGGATTGGAGGCAGGTTCGTATAAGTGAGTACGGCAAGCACAGCAGCCCAATCACCAAACAGCTCACGGGTCCACCAGAAGACGATGACGACGGACAACACGAAAAACGGCAAAACACCGAGACGCGCAAGGGACAGAGTCTTGAAGTAGCCTTCCGCCAGGATGTCGTTACCGGCGCCAAATATATCGTACGAACGGCCATGCTGATCCTGCAGAATCCGTACTGCCGGTAGTCTCAACCCGGCCAGGTAAGGTCCAAGTGCGACTGCTATTCGGGCCAGAGGAGGATGAAGTGGTTCAAGTGTGTAGGTTCCCTTATTAAGCCATTCCATTCCGCAAGCGATGTGCGCCGGCTCGTCATAGGCTTGGGAGAGCACATGATACGTGGAGACGATGCGAAACAACGCTATCAGAAGCATCAGGAAACAGAGGAAGGCGGGAAGCCAACTTGATCTGGTTGCCGGGCGCACGCTTTGCTTAACCACGATTCAGCATCTTAGCAGTCGTTATCTTAATCAGGATTTTATCGCGACTATAACCCTGCGCCGGCGCTTCGATCGTCAATGGGATCTTTCCTGAATGCCCATTTTCGGAGAGTGAGGTAGTAACTCCCGCCCAGCCGCTTGGCAATCTTCTTGGAATTCCAGTAAAGGTATTGTCGCACCCGGGGACGCCAGTTGCCGGATGCGATGGCGCCCACCGTATTGGCAGAAACTCCTTGCCGGATGGAGTAGCGTCCGAAAACCCGGCATCCAGCAACCTGTTTGATGCGAGTTGTAGGTTCGGAGTTGAATAGCACTTCGATGCCGGCCGCTGCAGCCGCTATCGCTACGCGCCTGGCGTAGTAGCCTCCCGGGACCGAAGCAACCGTCGAAGTCGCTCCCAGGATCTCGGTTAAAGTGCGAGTACTCTCGAACCACTCACGCTGAAGCTGTTCCGGCAGACAGTGGGACATACGCGCGGGATGGGAACAGGAGTGGCTCCCCACCACATGGCCGCGGGCGTGCAATTCTCGAATTTGGTCTTTGGACAAGAATGCCGGCTTGCCGATGTAGTCAGTCGTGATGAAGAAGTGGCCGCGCCAGCCGTAGCTTTCGAGAAGCGCCGCAATAGACATGGCGGTTACACCGCCATCATCAAAAGTGAGCAGCAGAGAGCCGGAAGCGACCTTTCCGGGCACGGAATTTACTACAGTAACTTCACCCCGTCGGGGAGCTTGGGCAATTGCCTCGAGGTGGCGCTCAAATTCGGGGCGCGCAAACTTATAAATATCGGCGTCACCGCCAGCGAAGCCGCTACTATCAAACTGGCCGGGCATAACGACGTCGTGGTAGAGCAACGAAATGGCTTTCATCGCTGCTTTGCCGCGGCCTTCCAATGCAAGTACTTGGTGAGCCAGGGTTGTCCCCATGCGGCCGACTTTCTGCCACTCACATCAATCGGCACGGCAACGCCTGCGTGAATCTGCATGAACTGCTCCTGGAGAGCATCCAAATTATCAAACACAGTTCGATGCTGGATGATGATATGCGACTCTTTTCGTTCGTTGTAATGGCAGGTGTAATGGCCGAATACGGGTCCGGTATCGACACCACGATCAATGCGCAGCAACGTCATGCCCACGTGCTCCAGGTCATCGTTCGCTAACGCCCAGAAGCAGCCGTGGGAATTACGGTATTCCGGACAAATCCCCGGGTGCATTACAAAGGTGCCGTCCTTGGGGATCATGAAGATCTCTTCTTTTAAGATAAATTTACAACGGGCAATGATCAGATCGGGGGCGGCCTGCTGGATAAACTCTCGCACTCGCCGGGTATTTGGCGAATCGCTCACCAGTATCGGCGTGGAAACTGGAATCTCCGGATAGCGCTGGCATAGATCTGCCAACTTTGCCTGCTCCCATTGCTGGTCCGTGCTTGCCAGGAACGCAGCGTAGTACAAGCGAAAGGCCAGGACGTCGAGGAACCGCCAAGGACCAACTCGCTTGAGTTCGCGCTTTGCCCGGCGCCGACGCTGGGCGCTAGTTTCCTGCAAGACCACTATTCCAGCGAGGGTAGAGAAAGAAGCCAGCCACCGCGGCAGGGCGGTGCGGTTCAATGGCTCCTCTTGATGGCAAATCAGGATAGTGCGCATGCTGGTGGTTTGATGGGTGAGATGACTTTGGCGATCTGAATGACCAGAATTGAGGCGGATGCAAAAAAGTGCGGACCCCGGTCCCCAATGGGCTTACGGCCGAATCCTAAGCTTCCACTCATCAACCCGATTCTAAATCAGATCATGGCCATCGCTCAGCAAAGCGCGAGAACAGTACCGCAACATCCGCAATCGCCGTGGCGAGCTACCGAATCTGACTTGAAAGCATCACACTAGTGTGTCCGATCACGAAGAGAGTTGGATAGATAAGTTCAGAGCCGCCGCCGCCGATCGCGAGCCGCCGAGGAAAACAATCCTCGGTACCATGCTCGGAGCAATGGGTTCAGTGGTAGACAGAATCGTCCGGAAGACTTTCAATTCTGTTGGGAACGCTAAAGGACCGGGCGCAGCTCCGGAGGCCAGGAAAGAAGGTGTCATGGAAAGGTACCACCCGCTTCGAATTCTGATTGTTGATGACTACCAGATCGTAAGACGGGGAATCAGAGCTATTCTTCTGGAAGAGCCGGGTTACGAAGTGGTGGCAGAAGCTGCGGAAGGGTTCGACGCGCTCAAGAAAGCGGAGGATCTGCAACCCTACGTGGTTTTGCTGGATATCAGCTTGCCCGAATTGAATGGCTTGTCAGCCGCATCTCGTATTCGCGAAGTTGCTCCAACATCAGAAATAATATTTCTCAGTTATCACCAGTCTCCGGAAGTAGTGTGCGAGGCGTTTAAAATAGGGGCAAAAGGTTTTATCTGCAAATCAGATCTCGCCCACGAACTGTTGGACGCGGTCCGTGCGATCGGACGCAAAGAGATTTTCCTTAGTCGAGGAGTAGCATATCTCCGATCACGCCTGACCGGGATTCACGATCAACCGCTAAGGAAAGCGGGTTAAGGGAGCCACAATGCAGCGGCCGATCGGAGAGCGTCTCAAGGAATTGCGGAAAGAAATAGCGTCAATTAGAAACGCTAACCAGTTATACATCCAAGCCGGGAAAAAGGTCTTGGACGCGGCCGAGCAGGAACGGCGAATTCAAAGATTGCAGGAGATCCTGGACGAGTTAATGTCGCTGACTGACTGGAAGAAGCCATGATCGGCGGACGATCGCGTCCAAAGAACTAACCCGCCCGGAGCCTCTTCTCGATGGTGTTAAGGATAACGTCAATATCAGCAGGTTTGACGAAATAATCGTCCACTCCACGGCGAATTGCCTCCACAGCCGACTCGAAGGCGGGAAATCCCGTCAAAAGCAAATTGAGGCACTTCGGATGCAGGCGGCGCATCTCGCGAACCACCTCGAATCCATTACCTTCCGCGCCAATGTTGAGGTCTGAGAGGAGAACGTCGAATTTTTCAGACTGCATCATAACCAACGCTTCTTCAACCGTGGACGCGACGCATACCTCGAAACCGCGTTGAGTGAGAATGACCGGAAGAGTTAGGCGAATGCTAGATTCATCATCGACGAACAACAGACGTCTTCCGTTCGATCGCCGGCTTGCGCCTCCTGGCTGAGAATGGTGGGAATGTGCAGCGCCATCCCCTGCTTCCGGATTTTTTTTGGGCATAACACTCCTCTCAGGAATACAGGAGAAGGGCACGTGCGTCGCCGAATCGGAGGTCCGCGTGTGAATTTCCAGCGTTCCAAGTGGAGTGATTTCAGGAGCTTGTAAACCTACTTAGTATCGCGCGGAATAAACTGTAGGAAAAAAATGCCCGACTACGACTCCAGTTGGACAGCGTGGAGTCGATCCTACCTATTGCCAGTTCTCGGACCCCAGTGTTCGGCCTTAGTTTCTGATGCCCAGGCGCCTCTTCATCACGTGGACCGGAACATTGAACCGTTCAGCTAGCTATGGCGGATATTCCCAGTTTGGCCGCCTTTGAGAGCATCGAAGTTAAGCGAGTCCAGTTTCGTTCATTACACGGTCGGATCTCCCACCAGTGTAAGGCCACGTGTTCTCTACTCTGCGTTGTTGGCGTAATATCGCCTTTCGTTGACCTGGTTGTGAGTGTAAAAGCCTGTGGGTGTTGAAAAAGTCACGTCGATTAGCAGGATGAGATTCAGCAGAAGCATGTTAGAAGAAAGCATCCGCCCATGCTCTGTTTGATTCCGATCGTCGGAGGCCTG
>Ga0099828_10000763_pt1 | contig 20318 bp, 16 predicted proteins | sample CZO8metaG_2_FD_79338 | JGI IMG/M metagenome (GOLD analysis project Ga0099828, IMG submission 79338) | Vadose zone soil microbial communities from the Eel River Critical Zone Observatory, Northern California, USA - CZOApr15con2H1.8 metaG | ecosystem: Environmental > Terrestrial > Soil > Vadose... | reverse complement strand
TGAGTACATCCAGGGCCTGCTGGAGGTGCCGGGTGAGTACATCCAGGGCCTGCTGGAGGTCCCGGGTGAGTACATCCAGGGCCTACTGTGGGTAGTGCAGGAGGTCATCGAGTCAGCGCCCGCCGAGAGAGCAAGGCTACCCGCTGGCTGATGTGCGCTCGCATGGACATGGCCAGCGCTGCCGTGCCCCGGCGATGCCGGTGCTGCGGCGCCGAGGCTGGCTAACACCAGAGCTGGAACGAGAATACCTTGCGCCGCCCGGGCGCGAGCCGTCCCCGTCGAGGGTTCACGGCGAGCGCTGGCCAGCGATCTGCCGGTCGGCTTGACATGCCATAACGCTCTATGAGTCTCCATCGAAGGTCCCCTCATCGGTAACTTAGATATCAGACCCGCCAAGAGTGAGAAACTACACCACGATCCATCTCGGGATATGACATTTGGATCGATCCGGGCGGCATCCTGCCAGGCGTGGGTTGGCACCCGCTGCGGCGCGCGGGGAGAGCCGGTGCCGCTCGCGCCGCAGCGACCACTGCAGTCCGTTTCTGTGGGTGGGACGGCAAGCATTTCCAGGAGGCCGGAGCTGATCGCCGGGCCGGCGCAAATGCCGTGGAGAAGTGGATGATTGGCGTCCTGGGTCAGGGCGCGCAGGCCGGTAGAGACCCCGGAAGTGTTATACGGAGAGTGATGGCTTTCGGGCGGGCGCGTGTGGCGGCCCGCTGTCGCTCCGGGGAGGCGGCCGGTTCCGCTGGGCCGGCGCGGGCGGTGATGCCGCGGGGCGCGTCCGGGAAGCCCTGGCGGGCTCTGGTCGTGGTCGCGTACGTGGCCGCATCGACGGTCAACCGGAAGGTGCCCGCGTTCTACCGGCACCGGGTGCCTCTTCTACCGGGAGCCTCCCCAATCCCTGTAACCACGAGCATCCCGCCGGTCGTGTCGCGCCACGCCAGCCCGCACCGCATCGGCTATCACTCACCATTACCAGGCGTCTTCAGTCCCAGCCGCCACGCGAATACTCTTCTCTACGGCATTGGGGCGCCGGCGGGCGCGGCGGCATCGTGAAACCTGCGCGCAAATGGCGCCACCTGCGGACCGACAGAGCATGATCATTTCTCCGTTCCTGCTAGTTCTCCCGGGATTCGCGTGAGAACTGCCCATAACGGGGTATTTACGAAGCGGAACGTTTCTGTACATCCCTTTCGGACGCGAGCCGCGAGCGTGTCCGCAGGCGGTGGAAGATGCAAGGCGATCATGGAATTCCGGGTCCTCGGGCCGATTGAGCTGTGGTCGGCTGGGCAGCAAGGTGATCTTGGGCCGACCAGGGCGCGCTGCGTCCTGGCGATCCTCTTGTTAACGCCGCGCACAATAGTGCCGGCTGAGGCTCTCATTGACCGGCTGTGGGATACGCGGCCTCCGCCCAAGGCCCGGGAGAGTCTCTCGGTCTACATCGCCAGGCTCCGGGCGTCGCTCCGGCAGACCCTTGGCGATAGCGTCCGGCTGGCGGGGCGCGCCAGAGGCTACGTGCTCGACGTCGATCCTGAGGCGGTCGACTTGTATCAGTTCCGCCGTTTGCGCCGGCAAGCGGATGCACTGACCGCAAGCGGCGACTACGATCATGCGGCCCTGCTGCTGCGCGAGGCGGACGGGCTCTGGCGCGGCCAGGCGCTGGCTGGGATCCGCGGCGACTGGGTGGCGCGGATGCGTGACAGCCTCGAAGAGGAGCGTCGGGCGGCCATCCTGGAGCGCGTCGAGTGTGAGCTGGAGCTTGGCCGGCATGCCGATCTGGTAGGTGAGCTTCGCCACCTGCTGGCTCAGTACCCGCTGGACGAGACATTCATCGCCCACCAGATGACGGCCCTTTACTGGAGCGGCAGGCCGGGTGACGCGCTCAGCCTCTACCGGGAGACCCGCAGCCGCCTTATCGATGAGCAGGGCACAGAGCCGGGGCCAATGCTGTCCGAACTCCATCAGCGCATCCTGCGCCGTGACCCCCAGCTTGCCGTGAGGCTGGCCGGCCGGCGTCCTGGCCGGGTGTCACGGCCGGACACGCTTCCCGCCGAGACGGTGGAGTTCGTGGGCCGCAGCGAGGAACTCAGACTGCTCACCGCGGAGTACGCTGACACCCCGCGGGTCAGCGTGATCGAGGGCATGCCCGGTGTGGGAAAGACCGCGCTCGCGGTCCACGCTGCCCGCATTGTCTCCGGTCAGTACCCGGACGGGATGCTCTACCTCAACTTTCACACCCACGACCCCGGGCGCCCTTCGCTCGACGCAGCCGAGGCGCTGCACCGCCTGCTCCGGATGCTGACCGTGCCGGCCACGCAGATACCTGAGACTATCGGCGAGCGCACCGCGCTGTGGCGAGCCCAGCTGAGCCGCCTTCGTGCCGTCGTGATTCTCGACGACGCTGCCAGGCATGACCAGATCCGCCCGCTGCTGCCCATGGCAGGCCGGTGCCTGATCTTGATCACCACCCGGCGCAGGCTTCCCGACCTTGAGGGCGCCCGCGCGCTGACCCTCGACGTGCTGTCCATCGACGACGCGATCACGCTGTTCCGGCGGATCGCGGGGCAAGGCAGGGCCCACGACGAGGATGAGGTCGCCACCGCTGTGGGGCTGTGCGGGCGCTTGCCGCTCGCGATCCAGCTCACCGCCGGCAGGCTTGCGCAAGACTACCCGCCCAGGCTCGCCGATCTGGTCGAGGAACTGTCGCAGTCTCCCGCTCGCCTGGGCGGCACAGGCGCGGCAAGCCCGGAAGTGATGTCTGCCTTCGACCTGTCCTACCGTGCGCTGGAACCCGACCACCAGCGGCTCTTCCGGCGGCTGGGCGTGAGCCCTTGCGCTCATGTCAGCCTGCAGGCTGCGGCGGGCCTGGACGGCGGCACCCTCGCCGAAGCAGAAAAAGCCCTCGCCGTCCTGCTTGATCACCACCTGCTGGTACGAGCCCCAGCCGGTCAGTTCCGTTTCCACGACCTCATCCGCGGATACGCGACTGTGCGCGCCGCGCGTGATGACCCCGAGCCTGAGCAGCGACAGGCAGTCGGCAGGCTCCTTGACTACTACTTGCACACAGCCGATAAGGCTGACCGGGTACTTCATCCGTTCCGGCGCCGGATGCCGGTGTCGGTCACCCATCCACCAGCCGCGAGCCCAGCATTGGGCACGCAGGAAGACGCGGCAGCCTGGCTGGAGTCGGAGTGGCGCAACATCCTGCAGGCCGCTCAGCACGCGGGCAGGCACGAATGGAAGCGGCAGTGCGCCGATCTGACCCACGTGCTGGCCGGCTTTGTGGAGATCAGGGCGTACTGGGACGATGCGATCGCGGCCCACACGCTGGCCCTGCAGGCGTGCCGTGACCTCGCTGACCCGGCCAGGATCGCGCAGGCGTCACTGGAGCTCAGCGTGGTGAGCCAGCAGACCGGCCGGCACGAGGCGACGCTTCCCCTAGCTGAGGACGCCGCGGCGATCTACCGCTCGCTCGCCGACCGGCACGGCGAGGCCGAAGCCCTCGACCAGATTGGCATGGCCCACCGGCGCGCGGCCCGTTCCCGTGAGGCCCTCGCTTATTTCCACGAAGCAAGGATTCTGTACCGCGACGCCGCGGACCAGCGCGGCGTGGCCAATACGTTGAGTCACTCCGGGATCGCCTGCTGGCATCTTGGGCGCTACCCAGACGCAATGGGTCACCTGCATGACGCGCTTTCGCTCTACCGTGACGTCGGCGACAGGCGCGGCGAGGCGAAGACCCTCAACAATCTAGGAAAGATGCAACTGTATTGCGGCTATCATAGAGACGCGCTCGAAAACTACCAGAAGTCACTGGAAATCTTTAGTGAGATAGGCGGAGCGCAGAACCAGGCGATCCTGTATCATAACATGGGAAGCGTCTACCATTACAAGGGCAGTTACGAGGAAGGGCTTGCTGCTTGCCGACGGGCCCTCGCCATATACCGTGACATCGGCGATCTCCCGGATGAAGCCGACGTGCTCAATGACATCGGCGCCATTTACCAAAGCGCGGAGTGCTACGACGAGGCGCTGATTCACCACCAAAAGGCGAGATTGATCGCCGAGGAGATCGGAAACCTGTCCGAGCAGGTGATCGCACTTCGCGGGATAGCCGACGTGCGTCGCGGATCTGGCCGGTACGGCGAGGCGTTTGATCATTACCACACTGCTCTCAGGCTCGCCAGGGAGATCGGTGACCCATACGAGGAGGCCAAAATCCTCGAAGGAATCGCGGAAACGACGCTCAGCACGCAGGGGCCGCACGCTGCCCGGATCGTATTCAGGCAGGCGCTGGACATCTTCGAACAGCTCGGCGTGCCAGAGGCGGAGTCGGCGCGGATACGCATAGAGACCACGGACCCCGCCTTCGGCCGCCGCACCTCGTAGTCGGCGTGCAGGCGCTGGTGCGACTGGTCCGCGACCGGTTCGGACACGACGAGGCCGCGGTGCTGGAAAGCTGCCCGCGCCAGGCCGGATGATTCGTCCGGTGTGCGCACCCTGGCCATAGCCCTCAAGCGCATTGCCGCGACGGACGCGGAGTTCGGTACGGGTGCGGGAGTTCTGGACACCTTGGCCACATGCGCGGCTCTCAGCGGTTCTGAGCCGGTTCTATGTCGTCCTCAGTGGTCCCGAGCCGGCCGGCGATTATCGCCCGGAATCCGGCTGGGCGCGCCCTGAGCCGCACCCGGCTTGCGTGTGTGACCTGGGGTGCAAGGTAAGGGTCAAGACGAGTGCAACACGGACGTCCGGGCTGGCGGCGCACGCTTGTGCCGCGGTTCCTGCCAGCAGAAGCCGCTGGAGCCAGCTACGGAGGGCGCCATGTCATGCGGGGAGTGGGTCTACGGGCCGTTCGGCCTGGACGGGGTGAAGGGACAGACGGTCCGGTGTCACATGATCGTGGTGAGGCGGCGATGATGCTCTCTCACGACATCGGGCCAGGCGGCACGCCAGCGCCTTGCTTCGACTACCACGACGACGACGCATGCCCGGTGTTCACCGTCAACGGCAACGACTTCATCCTGCTGCGGAGCTGGCGCTCGGTCCTGGCCGGGCTCCGTAATCCTTACCTGCGCGATCTGGGCGCCATCGACCCGGACTGCGCGATCGCGGGCATAACTCGCGAGCGCCCGGGCGGACTGCTGCGCCAGAGCGGGCCCGCCGCCAGCGTCAGGACCGCGCTCAACCCGCTGTTCGCACCGCCTGCCGCCGAGCGCTGGCGCGGGAGTATCAAGCTGCTGGCCAGGACGCGCGCCAGGGCACTGCGCGGCCGGGCCGACCTGGCCCGCGATTTCTGCGCGCCGCTAGCCGGAGATCTCGCCTGCCTGACGGCTGGGCTGGAGCCGGATGAATGGCAGCGCCTGAACTGTCTCGGCGCCCGCGCAAATGCCCTGGTGCTCACTGGTCACGATGACATCGACCAGGCGCGCATGGAGCTGTACGAGTTCTGCGGGCCCCTCATCGAGCGGAGCCGCAAGCAGTCAACGCTCATCTCGGGCGCCGTGCAGGTCATGGACGACCGCGGAATGTCGCCCGGTGAGATTGTCGATGCCTGCACAACCATATACGGCGGCTTTCCGAGCGTGCTGCCCACGCTGAGCGTGATCGCATTCGAGACAGTCAACCGTCCTGATGTCATGGAGATGTGCCGGCATGACCCCGGCCTGCTGCGCCAGGTTATCTGGGAACACCTCAGGCGGAATGCTCACTTCACGTTCGGGTTGCCCGGCAAGTGCATGCGTGACACTCAGGTAGGGCGGCTGATCATCCCCGAGGGCGCGAACGTGCTGCCGGTCATCCGGGCCGCGCACCGCGATCCTTCCCGCGATCATGAGCCCGGCGTTTTCGATATTAGCCGATCCCACCGCGCGATCCTCGCCTTCGGCGCCGGGGGTCATGTGTGCCCTGGAAAAGCGCTAACGCTCATGTTCCTGGGCGAAGCCATGCGGGCGCTCATCGATTTGCCATATCTAAGCCTGGCGCCAGGAACCGTCAGCTGGCAGCCAGGACTCATGCCAGTGCCGGGCGAGATCCCGGTGATGACCCGGAGGGAATGACCATGTACTCAACCGGAAGCAACGATCGCGCCGCCAAGGGGGCATTCGAGTACGCTACGCCCGGCGCGAGCTGGGATGAGCTGGCATACGAGGAGAGGAACCGCTGGCGCAATATCGCATTCGCCGCCAGGGTCGCCGCTGGCGACGTCATGGCACCGGACATGAGTGCCAGGAAAGCTAGCGATCCTTGGTCACTAGCCCCCATGTTCTACGATCCTGACTTGGCGGGCTGAGGCGGTTGATCAGCCTTCACCGGCGGTCGCCGCTAACTGTGCGGACGACGTTTCCCGTCTTCTGCTCCGTCTCGACGTACCTCGCCGCGTCGACCACTTGCTCCAGGGGATGCACCGATCGATGACCGCCCGGTACTTCCCCGCCCAGAGGCAGGCCCTGCTCTCCAGCACCAGCGCCGCGGCAACGGCCTGCGGAGTGGGAGACCAGGTCGGCTCGATCGAGCCGGGCAAGCGGGCCGACATCGTCATTCTCGCGGCCAGCCCGCTCGACGACATTCGCGCAGTCTCCGGCGTGCTGGCCGTTTACCAGGACGGTGCGCTCGTCAGTCGCTCACCAGCGCGGCCGCCGGACGATTTCCCCGGACCTCACAACGGAGGACGGGATGCTGAGTACTAGCTCTTACGACGCTGTGGGTCGCCGGCGGCATCGGCTGAGGCTGGGGCCTGTCACCGCCGACATATACGAGCTCCGGGATCAGCCGATCATGTTATGAACGGGCATGACACCGGGCTGGCTTCAGTGGCCATCGCGCGGGTAACGGCGCTGCCAGCCGCGCTCGCGGATGAGCATTCCATCGCAGCGCATTTCCCGGCGGTAGGAGTAGCGCAGCGACTCATCGTCGCTGTCGAGATCGAGGACCGAGGTGGCGATCAGCAGCCGGCCGTCCAGGTGGATCTCGGTGCGGGCCTCGCCATGCGCCGAGGCGCTGGCGGGCCGCGCGTCGTGCACCGAGTAGCGCAGGTATTCCTCGTCCGCCACCCGCCCCCAGGGGAACTCGGTGCCGGTGCTGCCCCGCCACCAGATCGCGGTGGTCCCTGTGTCGTCGCGCTGCAAGGTCCAGCGCACCGGGAGCATCTCGCCCCGGTGCCGGACACCGGGCGGATGCTCCGCCGGACCGGGCTCAGCGAAAACCGGCGCAGGCCGGTCGGCCGCCGGGACCACCGGCAGCACCAGCCGGGTCCCGTCCGGCCCGAGCCGCACCGTGGCCGTGGCCGAGCGCGGCGTCGGCCAGATCATCGGCCACATCGCGTTGGACAGCGCGAGCCGGATCCGGTGGCCGCGGGGGAAGACCCACGAGGTGACGTGCAGCTCCAGCGGCAGGGCGGCCTGTGTTATCGGGGTGGACTGTGCACTGGGGGCGGACTTGGCCGCCGGAATGGCGCTGCCGGGAAGCGAGCCACCGTCGCGCTGCGGATCCGGCCGACCCGCCCGGCCTCCCCCGGTCACCAGGGTGACCGTGCCGTCCGGCGCCACGTCGCACAGCCGACCGAACCAGTGCAGCGGCTCCGCATCGGAGCTGCCATGTAGCTCCACCAGCGGGAAGCCGAGGATCTCCGCCTCCTCCGCCAGCGGCGGGCTGTCGAAAACCAGGCTGAACGCGTCCGCCCCCCGCTGGTCCACGGTCAGCTCGCCCCACCAGTGACCGGCCTCCACCCCGGCCGACGCCACGTAGCGCAGCGCGACCGCGCCGTCCTGGGGCGGATCCGCCGGGAGATTCCCCTCCGGGCCGCAGTACCAGGCCCAGTAGGCGGTTCGCTCGGGCGGGAACGCCGTCTCGGTCCGCCAGCGCCCGGGGATCTCCGCCAGGTCCGGGTCCGGCGGGTGCCAGTCCCTGACGTAGACCGTGACCGGCGGCTCGGACATGATCCCGTTCTCGGCACCCTTCAGCCAGTGATCCCACCACCGGACCGCGTCGGCCCGCCATTCCACGGCCGGCCCGGGAACCGCGTTATGCGGGAATGTATGATTCCACGGGCCGATCATGATCTTGACCGGGGCCGGCACCGCGGCGAGCATCCTGGGCACCGAGTCCCGGTAACCGTCATACCAGCCGCCGATCAGGAACGCCGGGATCGTGAGCCGGTCATAGTCCGGCCGCAGTGAGGCGCGCCGCCAGTAGGTGCCGTCCTGCTGCCTGGCCAGCCAGGTCGCCAGCCACGGCTCGCTGTCGAACCTGCGGGCCAGGGTCGCCGAGTCAAGCGGGAAGTCCGGCGCGGGCGGCAGCGCGTTCATGTGGTCGATCATCAGCGCGTATTCGTCGAGGTGCAGCAGCCCGTCGATGTAGTGCACGTCGTCGTGGAACAGGTCGTCGGAGGCGTCCACCGCGATGATCGCCTTGAGCGCCGGCGGGCGGCGCAGCGCTACCTGGATCGCGTTGAAGCCGCCCCAGGAGATGCCCCACATCCCGACAGCGCCTGTGCACCACGGCTGGGCCGCCAGCCACGCGATCACGTCCTCGGCGTCGCGCTGCTCCTGCTCCGTGTACTCGCCCTCGGGCAGGTCGCCGCCGCTGTTACCGGTGCCGCGGATGTCCACCCTGGCGCCCGCGTAGCCATGCCTGGTCATGTACGCGTACAGCTCGTAGTCCCTGGCGAGCATCGCGTCGTCCTTGCGGTAGGGCAGGTACTCAAGCAGCGCAGGGACCGCAGTGGTGACGGGCTGCGCAGGGAGGTAGAGCGTGGCGGCGAGCTCGGTACCGTCCCGCATCGAAATCCTGGCCTCCCGGACGGTCATGTGCTGGCCCATGGTCACTGGTGGAGGCGCGGGCCCGGGGACGCTGTCAGCGGCTGGTCACTCGCCGGGGCCACGTATCAGCTTGTGTCCCCCGTCCATGGGCCGAACAAGCGGCGTGACCTGGCTTCTGACGAACATTCCCAGGAGGGCGGCGACGATCCCGACTACTGCCCCGGTCTGCGCGTTACTCCAGGTCCACCACCGGAAGGCGATGCCGAGCGCGATAAAAGCCAGTACAAGGGCTTGGGCTGCCGCCGATTCCTGCCTGACCCATTTCACGATCTGGTTCAGCACTTTCAGCATTGTTTCGCTCCATATGATCAATGTTGCTCCACACGGACTGCCGCGCGGGGTTGTCCCTGCCTGGCCGGAACGATACGTCCGCAAGAGACTAGAGGTGTGCCGATTGCGACAGCTGGACGTGCGGGACGGCTCGTTACGTAGCACAGGCCAGCGTCCGGGGCGCCGAACCAGGTGGTGAGGGCGTGGCGCAGCCCGTCGTTGCCGTTGATGAGGTGGCGCAGCGGCTGCTCGTACTGGAGCAGCTGCCCGAGCACCTCGCGGAGCGCAGCGGCTGCTCGTACTGGAGCAGCTGCCCGAGCACCTCGCGGAGCGCAGCGACCAGGCCCGCTGCCCCGGAACCGATCAGCGCGCCCTGGGCCCGGGTGCGCAAGAGCACGCGTTCACCTTCTGCGTGCCGCTCGGCCTGGTAGGTGTCCAGGAGGGCCGACGGGACCCACCCCCGGATGTCGGCGCCCAGATGGCCAACCTCGGGCCCCGGCGATCAGCGCCAGCGGCCGGCCGGTGCTTGGCAGCCAGCCGTGGCTGGGCGGGCCAGAGGCTGAACTCGGGCGCTGGGGTCAGGCTCGGGCTAGGTGTGGCCGCCGATGTCGATGTGGCCGGCACTGGCGGCGGAGGCGGGGATGACGTGGACGGCGACGGCGTAGGGGATCACGACGACGACGGGGACGGTGAGGGCGGTGTGGGCGACGGGCTAGGGGTCGGCGCGGCGCACTTCACCCAGAACACCTTGTGCTTGGCGGAGCCGTGTTCGCCCGTGAAATTCCAGAAGAGCTTGTAATGCCCATTCGGCAGCGTCATGTCGCCGGTGCGGCCACCGCCGTTGCTGTCCAGCGCCAGCACGCCGGATGTGACAACGCTGCGGTCGCCGGTCGGCGGCCATGACTTGATCTGCCAGGACACGGACTGGCCCGGGTCAAAGCCGAAGGCGTCGAGGTAGAAGACACACACGTGCGGCTGGTTGCGCCGGTCGGTCACGGGTGTGGTGGAGCGGTGGATCTTGACGGTGCCGTTGTCACCGTTCCTCGCGGCCGCAGCATTGCCGCCGCCCAGGTCGCGGGCGGCAGCGGAAGCGCGCGGGATCGGCAGCGCGCCCGCACCGGGCGCTGCGAGCGCCAGGGTCAAGCCGGCAGCCATAAGCGTCGCGCTGGCCAGGATGGTGAGATTCGCACGCCATGTAACGGCGGTCACAGAACGCCTCCGGTGTAGGAGAAACATGGGACGTACGGAGAAACGCCAGCGGCCGGGTAACTGTTACGCCTACCCCCCAGCCCCGGGCAAAGCGCCCGGACGGCTACGCGACGATCCCCTGTGCGGGCCAACGAGCGCTCAGAGACCTGAGCGCCCAATGGTCGCCAGACCTCTTGCGGACCAGAAGCGGCGGCGTAAGCGTTGATCAGGCCCCGTGGACCGGGGGAGGCATCGAGCGACCTGACAAGGGGGAGAGATCGATGCGACGTATCGCGTTCGTGCTCATCTCGGCGCCCCGCGGCGTCATACTTGTGCCGCTATTGGTGATTTACTTAGAAAGGAATGTGAAACCATGACCATCTGCCCGCTCGCAGCCTGGCGACCGGTACAGAACCACGGCGGCAATATGGCCGCGCATCTCGGCCTTATCCTCCATGTGCAGGAGGGCCTGGGTAGCCTGCAAGGCTGGTTCAATAACCCGAACTCTCAGGTGTCTTCCACCTTCTGGGTGGCCAAGGGCGGTGCCCTTGAACAGTATGTGGATGCCGACTGGAATGCCTGGGCGCAGGCGGCCGGCAACGGCCAGTACAACTCGGCGGAGACCGAGGGTTTCCACGGCGAGGCTCTAACGGACGCCCAGATCCAGACCCTGGCCAAGTTGTACGCCTGGGGGCAGCATGTCTACGGCTGGCCGCTGCAGTTGGCCGACAGCCCCGGCCAGGCCGGCTTCGGCTGGCACGGCATGGGCGGCAATCTCTGGGGCGGCCACTTTGACTGTCCCGGTGACCAACGTCGGGGTCAGCGCAAGCAGATTCTGGCCCTCGTCGGCGAGCCCATCGTGCCCAATGGTGAGCCTATCGGCGGTCATCATGGGGCACCACCCTGGCCCGGCCGCTTCATCAAGCAGCCGCCCGAGATGGACGGCGCCGACGTGCGGATGTGGCAGCAGAAGATGGCCGAGCGCGGCTGGAGCATCGCCGTGGACGGCGCCTACGGCCCCGGGAGCGCCGCTATCTGCGGGCAGTTCCAGCGCGAGAAAGGCCTAACAGACGACCAGATCATCGGGCCGATGACCTGGAACATGACCTGGACAGCGGCTATCAACTGAGCCAGTGGGACCGGACCGCCGGCTCCCCGGGCTCTCGCCCGGCAGGCGGAGGTGATGCTTGACATCACGTCGGCTACCGGCGTGCTGCGAACCTGCTCTTGGCTGCCGTCATACGAGACCGACGTCGCGCTGGTCATCAGCCGCGGCCGGGGCCGGCCCTGCTACACGCCGTCCCGTGGTATGTCGAACGTCCACGTGCGGGAGAACAGGCACTCCTCGTGTTCGAAAGCCCGCAGCGACGTCCAGACCCGGAACGTGGCCGCGTCGGCGCGCATCTCGCTCTGCGATTCGACCCGGGTTCGCCAGCCCTCGGCGCGCGCCAGGCCGTATCGCCGCTCGCAGCGCACTGCCGCCGAGAGGGGGTCGTCCTCGCAGATCGTGAAGATGTCCGGCTCGTACTGGTCGACCTCGATGGCCGATTCCGGCAGCAGGAACCGCTGGGTGGCGTACCGGTGGACGAACTGGAACGTGCCAGCCGCGATGCTGCGCGCGACGGTCTGATCCGCAGGCTCGAGCTGCAAGATCTCGACGGCCGGCCGAGGGGCCAGCTCGGGCGCCGCGAACGGGGCTGGCTCGGGCCCGCTGCCGGCCGGGCGCGTCGGCAGTTCGAGCGCGCAGTCGCCGGTCAGCAAGGTCAGCTCGACCGGCTCCGGCGATGGCCAGGCCCACGGCCAGTAGGTGGTCGAGATGCTCAGCCGCAGCCGGTGCCCGGCCGGGACCACCTGGCCGATCGCCTTCATCGGGACCCGGACGGTCATCAGCTCGCCGGGGACGACCGGCAGCGTCCGGTCGTGGCCGTGCCGGCGGGTCAGATTGAGCAGGCCGCGGGTGATGAGGCAGGAGCGGCCGTCCTCGAGCACATCGCACAGCCGGACCGATACCAGGGCCAGCGGCCTGTCGCTCGCCAGCCGGAGCACCGCGGCTGGCTGCCCCAGGATCTCCACCGGCTCGCCGAGCCGGGCCGACGTGAACCCGAGCGCCAGACCGTCCTCGGCGCGCTGGTCTGGCGGCAGGTCGGCGGGCGCGCCCATCGGATCCCAGTCGCCTGCGTCGAGTCCGTGCTGTTGCGCGCCGCGATGCAGCAGCCGCTGCGGCGGCTGCGGCTGGTCGCGCAGTACGCCGTCGCCGAGGTAGAAGCGCCGGTCGGCGACGTTTGGCGATGGCCACGCGGGCTCAGTCACCCAGCGTCCTGGCCGGCTTGGGTGCGCTGGGCGCGGCGGCACGGAGTCCTGCATCCAGGCGCGCAGCATCGGCTCGTCCATGATCCCGGTGTCGCGCCCGATCAGCCAGTGGTCCCACCAGCGGGCGCACTCCTGGAGGAAGCCGATCGCCGGGCCTGGCGCGCGCGCCTCGACCGGGTAGGCGTGCGGCCACGGGCCGATCAGGCCCTTGCGCGGGCAGCTGAGGCCCTCGAGCAGCCGCAGCACCGCGCTGCAGTAGCCGTCCGCCCAGCCGCTCACCGCATAGACCGGGCAGTCGATGGCCGCGAAGTCTTCGCACACCGATCCGTGCCACCAGTAGTCGTCGCGGCGCTGGTGGCTGAGCCACGGCCGGATCATCGGCTGCGCCCGGTCGAGCCGCTCCAGCCACAACTGCCGCCACCCGTCACCGACCACCTGGGGGTCTGGCGGCAGCGTCGCGTAGATGTGCATCTGCGCCGCCCAGGACAGCATGTAGTAGGCGAGCACGCAGCCACCCATGTAGTGCACGTCGTCGGCATAGCGGTCGTCGGTCGAGCCGACGGTGATGATCGCGCGCAGCGCCGGGGGCCGTCGCGCCGCGACTTGCAGCGCCGCGAATCCGCCCCACGAGTGGCCGATCATCCCGACTGCGCCGCTGCACCATGGCTGGGCGGCGATCCACGCAATGACCTCGACCGCGTCGTCCTGCTCCTGCCGCAGGTACTCGTCCAGGAGGATCCCGTCGGAGTCGCCGCTGCCGCGAATGTCGACCCGCACGGCTGCGTAGCCTCGCCGCGCGAACCAGCCGTGCCGCCCTTCGTCGGCTACTGCGGTGCCGTCGTTCTTGCGGTACGGAATGTACTCGAGCACGGCGGGCGCCGGCTGGGCCTGCGCGTCGGCCGGAAGCCAGATCCGCGCCGCCAGCCGCGTCCCATCGGACAGCGGCACCCATGCGTGGTCGATGCGGCACGCCCCGGCACTCATCCGATCTCCTGTTCTCCGGTCCCGTTGGCCGGCTCAGCGGCGCCAGGCCGTTGCGCTGCGCAGGCGCGGCTACGGCTGCGCCGCTGCGGCCACCACCCAGGCGTCGTCGTCCGCCCACGACAGCACGACCTTGTCGTCCGGTACGACGGTCGACTGTCCCTGGCCAATCGCGACGAGCTGGCCAAGTGCGCCCGCGTCCAGCCGCACCATCCGGTGGGCGCCGAGGAAGGCGACATCGATGACTGTCGCGGCTGCCGGGCCGCCCTGCGGGCCGGTGGCGGGCGCGAGGCGCAGGTCCTCCGGGCGCACGACGACCGTCACCGCGGCCCCGGCGGCCAGGCCGGGCGGGCCGTGCGCCGACCGCCGCCCGAGATGGTCGAGGTCCACCTCGTAGCGCTCACCCGGGGCGGCGCCGACGAGCCGTCCCGCCAGGCGATTGGCGAGCCCGACGAAGCTGGCCACGAACGGCGTAGCGGGCCTCCGGTACACGTCCTCGGGCCGGCCCACCTGCTCAAGCAAGCCGTGGTCCATGACCGCCACGCGGTCCGACATGGAAAAGGCCTCCTCCTGGTCGTGCGTGACGTAGACGAAGGTTACGCCGACTTCCCGCTGCAGATCCTTGAGCTGGACCTGCATCTCCTTTCGGAGTTTGAGGTCGAGGGCGCCGAGCGGCTCGTCAAGAAGCAGCACCTCAGGGCGGTTGACCAGGGCGCGGGCGAGGGCCACCCGCTGCTGCTGGCCGCCAGACAGCTGCCTCGGCTTGGCCCGCTCCCGGCCGTCAAGCTGGGCCAGGCTGATGGCCTCGGCGACACGACGGCGCAGTTCCGCGCGCCGGACGCGGGCCTCGCGCAGCCCGAAGGCGACATTCTCGAAGACGTCGAGGTGCGGGAACAGCGCGTAGCTCTGGAACACCGTGTTGACCGGGCGCCGGTACGGCGGGAGGCCGGTCACCTCCCGCCCGGCGATCTCGATCATCCCCTGCGTGGGCCGCTCGAACCCGGCGATCAGCCGCAGCGTGGTCGTCTTCCCGCAGCCGCTCGGGCCGATGACGGAGAAGAATTCCCCGGCCGCTATGTCGAGGTCGACGGACCGGACGGCGACCAGGTCGCCGAAGCGCTTCTCCACGCCGCTGAGGCGGACCGACGATTCGCCGTTCACTGGCCGTACAACTCCGCGAGAGCATCCCGGCGGCCGCGACCGACGCTGCCCACCAGCGTGGAGGCCGCAACAGCGACGCCCATGAGCGTCACCGTGAACAGCATCACCATCACCCCGATCGCGTTGATCTCGGGCGTGATCCGGAAGCGGATCATGCCGAAGAGCACGAGCGGGAGCGGCGTGGCCGAGTTGCCGCCGAGGAAGTAGCTGGTGACGACGTCGTCGAAGGAGAACGTGAAGGTGAGCAGGCCGCCAGCGATGATCGCCGGCAGCAGGGCGGCGAACGTCACGCGGCGGAAGGCGCGCCACGGCGTCGCGCCCAGGTCAGCCGCGGCCTCCTCGATCGCCGGGTCGAGGCCGACGAGCCGCGCCTGGATGATCACTGCCGCGTAGGCGGAGTTCCATACCGAGTGTCCGACGATGATCGCGAGGATGCCGAGCGGGAAGCGCGCCTTCAGGAAGAGGAAGAACAGCGCGGTGGCGAAGACCACCTCCGGCAAGATTATGCGCGCGTAGACCATGGCGTCGTAGACGGCGCGCGCGCGGGCCGGTGCACGCCGCCACCAGAGCGCCCCGGACACGGCAATGACCAGCGACACGAGGGTGGAGCCGAGCGCGATCTCGATGGTCGTCGTCAGGCCGGTGCGCACGTTGGGGTCATGCAGCGCCAGCGAGTACCAGTGCACGGTCGCGCCACCCCAGCTGACCATGAGGGAGCTCTGGTTGATGGAGTTGACGGCCACGGCGAGGATCGGGATCCACAGAAAGCCGACCACGACCAGCGCGAGCGCGCCGGCCACCGGATGGCGGCGCAGGCTCATGACGCCTCCACGGCCGGCTGGACGCGGCGCAGGGCGAACAGCATGATCATCAGGATGACCATCAGCGAGACCGCGAGCGCCGAGCCGAACGGGTAATCGCCGACGTCCAGGTACTGCCCGACGATGATGTTGCCGACCATCAGCGTCTTGCCGCCGCCCAGGATCTCGGGGATGACGTACTCGCCCATTGCCGGGACGCCGACGATGATGACGCCGGCGATCAGGCCCGGGCGCGCCAGCGGGAACACAACCCGCCTGAACTGCCGCCACGGTCGCGCGCCCAGGTCGGCGGCGGCCGCGTAGAGGTCCGGGCTGATCCGCTCGAGCGCGACATAGATCGGCAGCACCATGAGCGGCAGGTACGAGTAGACCATGCCGACCGCGATCGACCTGGGGCTGTAGAGGATCTGCAGGTGATGGCCGGTGAGCCCGTGCGCCACGCGGTCAGCCGGGCCGTCTATCTGCAGCAGGTTCACCCACGAGTAGGTCCGGACCAGGAAGCTGGTCCAGAACGGGACGATGACTCCGGCCAGCAGCAGGCGCTGGACCCGGGGACGCTGGCTGGAGATAAAGAAGGCCAGCGGGAACCCGAGGAACGCGCAGGCGGCCGTGGTGCCCAGCGACAGCGCGACGGAGCGCAGCAGGGTGCTCAGGTACAGCGCCGAACCGAATGCCGCGTAGTTCGACGCCGTCCAGCCGAAGCTGACGTTGAAGGTGATGAGGTTCTCGGTGCCGAACGAGAATACGGTGACCAGACCGAGCGGGAGGACGAAGAACGCCAGCGTCCATACCGCCGTCGGGACGACCAGCAGGTGACGTAGCCCCGCCGCGTGACCGCTGTCGGCTCTCAGGCCACTGGGCGCGGTCGGAGCCAGCATTACGCTGCCTTGACCTCATTCCAGACCTGTGTCCACAGCGCGGTCGCCGACCCGAGGAAGTGCTCGAACTCAACATTCCCGATGGCCTTCCCCGGCCGGAGAATCGGGCTGGCGGAGATCGACTTCGCAATGAACCGCGTCGCGACCGGCTCCACGTACGCGGTCCCCGTCGTGTTGACGAAGTCGGCGTACTGCTTCGGCTCGAGGGCGAAGTTCATGAACGCCTCGACCAGTGGCAGCACCTTTGACGACTTCAGGGCGATCCAGCCCTCGATATAGGCCACCATGCCCTCGGTCGGGAAGACCCATTCGATCTTCGGCTGCTTCTGCTGGTTGAGGGCGACGTCGTAGTCGTAGTCCATTGCGATGACGGTCGAGCCGTCCTGCAGGCCCTGACCGTAGTTGACGCTCAAGAACGCCTGGAGGTGAGGCTTGATCGCGATCAGCGCGTTCTTGCACGCGGCGAGCTGCGACGGCACGGTCGAGTTCCCCGAGTAGCCGAGGTACCTCAGGGCCGATCCCATGCAGTCGCGGTCCAGGTCGATGAACACGATCTTGCCGGAGAACTTCGGCGCCAGCCGCCAGACGTCGTGCCAGCTCGTGATCTTCTCGCCGACGATATCTGGCCGGTAGCCGATGCCGATCTTCCCGTAGTCGGTCGGCATTCCGTGCGGGAACCCCGCGCGGAAGCTCTCGGCCACGTACTTGATGTTGGGGACCTTCGACCAGTCCGGTGGCTCGATGAGCCCGACGTCGACCGCCTGCTGCGTCGCGGACGCGTCGGCGAGGCCAAAATCGAAGTTGCCAGTCTTCAGCTGCTGTACGGTCCCGCTGATGCTGGACGAGGCGTTGGTGATCTGCTTGATGACCGAACCTGGGTGCAGCTTCTGGAAGTCCTGGACGACATGAGCGCCCATCCAGCTCGGATAGTTCGTCATCACCGCCGTGCCGGCCAGGCTAGCTGTCGGGGAGCCAGAGCTGGAGGAGGAATTGCCGCACGCCTCAAGCATTGCCGCCGATGCCGGAATGGTGAGGGCGAGCGCGGCACCCCTGCGCAGCACCTGACGGCGGCTGGGGAGTCTGGCCTGACCGTTCCGCGGGCAATCGCCGGGACGCACCATGAGCACCGCCCCCGTGTCGCTACAAGCAGCTCGCCTGTAAGTCCGGGATAGCCTATCGCTCACGCGATGCTAACACAGCGCCCCCAGACCGTACGGCGCTGGCGGATTCGCCACTGTGACCTCGGCACGCCCTGGGAGTACTTCCGCGGGGCGGCATGCCGCCGCGCTGCGGTCGGATTGTGACCCTGGTGAAGATCTGGTGACGTTCATCCCGGTCGACTCTCTCGGCACCCAGACCTCAGCTGGAGGCAGTATCCGGCGGGGATGCGTGGCTCAACATATGATTCTCGGATCGCCATCCGAGAATGGGGTGCCGGGTGGCGCGAGGAGCCGCTCCCGGCCCCGAGCCGTGGCGAGCTGTTGTCCATCATCGCCGGCGATTAGGGGCGGATTTATGAGAGTCGAAGCAGCCGGAGCGGGCATCGAGTACGAAGTGGCCGGAGAGGGCCGGCCGGTGATCCTGTTGCATGGGTTCCCCGACTCGGGGCGGCTGTGGCGCAACCAGGTCCCGGTCCTGGCCGGCGCCGGGTTCCGGGTCATCGTCCCTGATCTACGCGGCTACGGGCGCTCGGACAAGCCCGGGACCGCAGGTTCGTACTCCTTCCCCTCGCTGGTGGGAGACGTCATGGCCGTCATGAGCGATGCCGGGGCAGAGCGGGCCCACGTCGTCGGCCACGACTGGGGAGCGGCGCTGGGATGGGTATTCGCGTCGCTGGTACCTGACCGGGTCGATCATCTCGCCGTGCTGTCGGTCGGCCACCCCGCGACGTTCAGAAGGACGCTGGAACAGCACGAGAAGTCCTGGTACATGCTCCTGTTCCAGTTCGTCGGCATCGCCGAGCAGTGGCTCAGCGACAACAACTGGGCCAACTTCCGCTCCTGGGGCCGCCACCCTGACTGCGAGGCCGTCATCACCGAACTGGAGGCCACGAAGTCTCTGACCCCCGCCCTCAACTGGTACCGGGCCAACGTGCCTCCCGAGTCCTGGGTGGCGCCTCCCCTGGCGTTGCCGGCCGTGCAGGCGCCGACCATGGGGATATGGAGCAGCGGTGACATGGCCCTCACCGAGACACAGATGACCGATTCGGCCGAGAACGTGACTGGTCTGTGGCGCTATGAGCGGGTCGAAGGCCCTGGCCACTGGATGCAGCTGGAGGCTCCCGACGTGATCAACCAGCTTCTACTTGACTTCCTCCCTGCTGAGGGCTTCGCCGGCGAGCGGTGATCTACGGCGACCGAGCAGAACTGGGCGATCGGAGCCCATTCAGTACCGCGGGGCGAGTCCTCCGCCGCCGCGCACCGCCTCAGTCTGGCTGCGACTGCGACCCCCTCGTGCGACGGTCTGGCCGGGCGCGCCTAACGCGTTGCACCGGATTGCCTGGACGAAGTTGCGGATGATCATCTCGCCGCAGCTCGTGAGGATCGACTCGGGGTGGAACTGAACGCCTTCGGTCGGCTGAGTGGAGTGCCGCAATGCCATCGGGATCCGCCCCCTGGCCGTGGCGGTGACCGCAAGGAAGGGAGGCAGCGAGCCCTCGTCCACCATCAGCGAGTGGTAGCGGGCCGCCTCGAATGGCTGCGGCAGGCCGGCCAGGAAGCCGCGGCCGTCGTGCGCGATCGCCGACGTCTGGCCGTGCACGGGGCGGGGCGCGGCGACGACCCTGGCCCCGAACGCGGCGGCGATCGCCTGGTGTCCGAGGCAGACGCCCAGCAGCGGCGCCTGGCCGCCGAAGGCCCGCACCACGTCCACGCTGATCCCGGCGTCAGCGGGGGTGCATGGCCCCGGCGAGATCACCACGCCGGCCGGGCCGAACGCGGCGACCTGCTGAGCCGACACCTCGTCGTTGCGTACGACCTCCACGCGGCAGCCGCTGGTGGCGAGCATGTGCGCGAGGTTGTAGGTGAACGAGTCGTAGTTGTCGATCAGGACCGTGACCGGGCCGGCGCGATCCAGCCGCCTTCCCGGCTTAGACGCGGGCGGGAGGCGACCCGGATGGCTCGCGGTGGCGGTTTCGCGGCGGCTGAGCGGCTGCCCGGCGAGGGACGCCGCCATTCGGCCGGCGACCGGGCCCGCCGGCCAGGCCGCCGGGCTGTCGGCGACCGACCGGACGGGCCGGACGCCGTGGACGGCGTTGGTGACGAACACCTCGCTGGCGGCCTGCAGCCGTGCCCGGCTTATCGGCGTCAGGCTGACGCCCAGGCCGGTCAGGTCGGCCGCGCGCAGCACGGCATCCCTGGCGACGCCGGGCAGCAGTCGTCCGTCCGCTGGCGGGGTGTGCAGCACCCCGCCGATCACGGCGAAGACGTTCGCCTTGTCGGTCTCAAGCACGTCACCGTCAGCGTCCTCGATCAGCAACTGCTCGCCGGGCTGCAGGGCCATCGAGCGGGCCATGGCCGCCAGTAGCCGCCGGTCGAGCCACTTGTGCGCGCCGAGGCCGCCACCGATCACCACCGGCCGCAAGCTCACCTCCGCAGGCGGCCTGTCAAGCGATACGACCTCGACGAGGGCCCGCAGCGGCCCGCCGACTGGCTGTACTGTGATCCGCAGCCGTCCGGACGGCTTCTCGGCGAGCTCAGCTGCCAGGTCATCCCGGAGGGTCCCTGGAACGCCCTTGCCGAACAGCTCCCGGGCGCTGGCATCCAGCCGGGCCACATGGTTCGCCAGGCCACGCGTGTCCCCATCGGCGACCAGCAGCGACGTGAACACGCCGGCGGCGGGCCGCGGCCGCAGGGACGGCCTGGTCATAGCGCCGCCGCCGGCCCGGGCCCCCG
>Ga0099828_10000762_pt1 | contig 20328 bp, 20 predicted proteins | sample CZO8metaG_2_FD_79338 | JGI IMG/M metagenome (GOLD analysis project Ga0099828, IMG submission 79338) | Vadose zone soil microbial communities from the Eel River Critical Zone Observatory, Northern California, USA - CZOApr15con2H1.8 metaG | ecosystem: Environmental > Terrestrial > Soil > Vadose... | reverse complement strand
TCTTCCTGATCGCTGGGATTCTGACGCTTGGAGCATTCTTGGTCAACTATCGAGGAATAGTTGTCAGCAGCAGAGTACAGCTCGCCGTCATAATTGCTATCGTAGGGCTTTTGATCACAGCAGTGGTTGCGTCCGCCCCCTCCGTAAATCCTGCCAATTTTACTCCCTTCTTCCCCAACGGCCTCGTCCCGATCGGAGTCAGCGCCGCGTTGATCTTCTGGTCATACCTAGGCTATGAGAACGTGTCCAACGTTGCAGAGGAATTCAAAAACCCGGAAAAAGACCTCCACCGAAGTATTCTCTTCAGCGTGATAGTTATCGGTCTACTCTACATCTCGGTGGCTGTTGCGACCATCGGGACAAAGGCCTACACTGCTGCTGGAAGCGTCGCTCCATTTGCAGTGATACTCTCCAACGCTCTCGGAATCTACGGCGCGGTGGGGACGGCGATCCTCGCTGTAATCATCATTTTCGGAACAATGAACGCGTATACCACCGGCATCTCCCGCGTCATCTACGCCACTGCCAAGGACGGAGGACTACCAAGGTTGCTCGACCGTGTCAATGCCAAGACCCAGGTCCCAGACCGGTCACTAATGCTGCTACTCGGACTCTCCTGGATTACACTGTTACTATTCTATGCGTTCGATGTTCCCTTGAAAACCGAACTGCTGATCCCCAGCGGCGCCGCCATACTGGTGTATATTATCGGATCGAGTTCTGGGATCAAGCTCCTCAAGATCAAGGGTGCAAAGAAGTTGTTCCCATGGATCTCTCTAGCAATCTCAATAATCATGCTGTCCTTCGTCGGATGGCCATTGTTAATCTCACTGGCATTGGCACTGCTTGGCTTTCTCTACAGGAGACGCGGGCCCCTGCGGGCCCAGGTAACTCCGGATCCGGGAGCTAAGAACACGGGTCCTCCCGGTTAGATTGAGCAGGTTAGGAGACCGGTCTGCCGAGGATATCCATTGGTAGTCAACACCGACATATGCATTCTAGGCGGCGGCATCATGGGACTTGCAACCGCCTACTCGATAACCAAGGCTAGCGATTCCAAAGTTCTCATCCTCGATCGGTACGGAATAGGAAACGACTATTGCGGCTCCAACGACATCAACAGAGTCTTCCGGTACTCGTACGGCAACGACGAACTATACACGAGAATGGCAGTCAAGAGTCTCAATCTCTGGAAGAGCCTCGAACAAGAGTCGGGACAAGAACTTCTGCTTCCGACAGGCTTACTCATGCTTCAAGGAGAAGATCAGAACGCGAACGGCTTCAACGAAGCCAGCTACCGAACGCTATCACGTATGAAACTAGGGGCAGAACAATTCGACGCGGAAGAACTCAAGAAACGGTTTCCGCAGTTTAGAGCGGAGAATGGGTTCTTCGACCCCCACGGTGGGGTCCTCCTCGCTTCCAAGGCGCTGTCAGTTCTCGGCTCCTTGATGGAGAAGCGCAGGGTCGAGATTCGCAAAGGGCAAGCTCGCAGGCTGGTCTTTGGGGATGACCCGTCAGTAGAAACCGCAGATGGCGAGAGAGTACAGTTTCGCAAACTCGTCATGACGATTGGACCCTGGTCCAACAGTCTCCTGAATCCAAAACTAACCTCAATGATCCCGACTCGACAGCAACTCATCTACTTCAAACCCTGGAGGAATCTAGACCTGTTTAGTCCGAAAACATGCCCTGTGTTTTTCACCGACAAACATTATGGCCTACCTGCGGCCGGAGTCGACGGGGTCAAGGTTTCACCGAAAGAATTGAACGATCCAGTCGACCCAGAGAAGGCGAACCGGTCCGTGGACGATGAACAGATCGCCGCATGCAGAGACGTATGTCGTAGGTTCGTGCCAGACCTCGCCGATGGTGAAGTTGTCCACACCAAAGTCTGTCTTTATGATATGACTGAAAACTCTGACTTCGTCCTCGACAGGGACCCAGATCAACCAGACTGTGTGTACGGGTATGGTTTCTCAGGGCACGGATTCAAGTTTGCACCTCTAATTGGAAGGCTGCTATCAGAGCTGGCCCGAGACCGGGAGCCAAGCTTTCCCATCGAAAAATTTTCCGCTAACCCCTCTCGAAGGAGAGCCCCGACGACTGGAGCTCACCTAGGCAAGGGCAAGTAGCAAAGCCAACAAGACCGCGCCCGTCACAGCCTCAAGATGCATCCTCAAAGCCTTCCTCCGGTCAAGGTTCTTCCAGTCCTCGGACCCGATCGTTTGCAGAGTGCCTGACTTCCTTGATGCGAATCCATGAGCCTCGTTCAGGTCGTAGGTTCCCCTGACTGCGTGCAGGACACAGAATGACATTGAGCCTTCCAGAATCGCCAAGATTCCGACGTAGAAGGGAAAAACTAGCCCTAAGCGGACTAGGTGATGTAGAGGGTTTAGGACTACTATACCCAGGATTATCGATACTGCGATAAGTACGACTCCTGTGGTGAGTCGTATGGCCCTCCCGCGCCTGCCAATATTGCACTTGCCGGGGACGTATTCGGGAGCCAAAATTGACCGTTTTCTCCAAACAGTAACAAGCTTCATTTGGGCCCTACGCCATATAGATTGGCAGAGATGGCGGGCACCTCCACTGTTACTCCGGAAAAGGACCAACTCGCGTCAGCCCAGACCACGCAGCAGACTTATCCTGTCCAGGGACGAATGATGAGCAGTCGGAAGACCAGACCCCGAGACGAGGTCGGACACTACGTCTGTCCCAACTGTGGAAGCCCCAGCCTCGTAAGGGACGCAGAGACAGGAGAGGTCATCTGCACCAACTGCGGCTTCGTATTGTCAGACCCATCAGAGAATTATGCGGCTCCAGTTCCACGGCGCACTGAGGAGGGACTACTGGAAAGCCAGTCAGGACCCCCTGGAAGATTCTCCGCATTCGACAAGAACCTGTCCACGATAATCTCGAGAGCCCAGGCGTCAAACCGGAACCTCAACGCTGACGAGAGGCTCCAGCTCTGGCGGCTCAGACGGACCCAGCTACGCGCCTCCGCCGGGTCGTCCATGGCCCGAAACCTGTCTCGCGCGATGAGCCAGCTTAGAGGATTGTCTGGTCGCCTCAACCTTCCTGAGGTTGTGACTGAAAGAGCGGCCTTGATGTATCGTCGAGCCCTCAACAAGGGCTTAGTCAGAGGACGCCCGATAAACGGAATGGTTGCAGCGTCAACCTATGCCGCTTGTAGACTCACAGATGTCCCGCGCTCGCTGAGCGAAATCGCAAAAGCTTCTGGCATGAGCAGGAAGTTGCTTGCTCACTACTACAGAGCACTCGTCCGATCATTAGACGTGACCATGGCGATTGAAGACCCGCTCAAACGGGTCTCAAAGATCGCCTCTCGAGCTGGTGCGGATTCTCAGACTGAGATGCTTGCTGGAAAGATTCTGCGAGAAGCAATCAGATTACGGGTGAATGTCGGAAAGGACCCTGACGGACTGGCGGCAGCAGCGTTGGACCTTGCCGCGAGAATCCGGGGCTCAATGGTTATGCAACGTGACCTAGCAAAGGCGGCCGGGGTCTCTGAAGTCACTATTCGAAGCCGCATGAGGGACCTCAAAACAGCCTCGAAGTCCTTGGGTCTCCCAGACGTAGCCTAGACCTGTCACTTACCAGTCGCTCCGCGAGTAACGTCATTCAAACCAGTTTGCAATAGTGTTGCCTCCGCAAGGAGGGTATCACGCCAGCTACTGGAGACGCTGGGATACGTCGTGCCTAGAGGCCAGGGAACACGCTACCATACATAGACGCTACTCTAGACGCTGCTGCGATCTTAGCAGACGCGATGATGATTGTCTTTCTAGGCAGAGACCGAGTTTCTTACTTTCAATCCTACAAGAACTATTTCCAGGCGATCTACCTTGTGTTTCTCGGATTTCCCGTAGCAGATCTGATTCATATCGCCTACCCTGAGCCCACTTTCTTGCGGCTCGCAACCCAGATTCTTGTGACGTCCGGAACAGCGATCGCGATAATATGGGGTTATGTCGCTACGAAACTGTACCTCTATCCCGAGTCGTTTTCGTTCAGGAGACTTCTCTCTCGCCCGATTCGGCTGGTATATCCCACCTATCTGGCATACCTGATACCTATGTTCCTTGCCGCGGCTCTCGCTTGGGCAGACCCATCACAGATCTCCACTGGACCCTCATTTCAAGAAACATATCTTCTTGAAGGCATCACTCAGCCATCGGCGCCAGTAGGGTCCTTCCTACTAGGATTGGGAAGTGTAGTTGTAGTTGTGTTCACACTCTATCCTCTTGCGATCATCTCGAGGCGCAGAGCCCTAGTAAAAGACAGAGATGTTAGATCAGCTCTGAGGATCATCGCCAGTGTCTTCGGTGTAATCAGTGCGACTCTAATTCTCGGTATTGCCATATCGTCTTTTGGCTATAGTATTGTCGGATCAACAAATTTCATCTCGGTCATTCTAATCATAGTTGCAGTTCAAGCATTCAGGAAGCCCTCATTCCTGAAATCGTTTCTGGGCGTTGTCCCCTCGCTTGAATCTTCGCCAACGGCTTCTCATTATGACCAGATGATACTGATCCACGGCCCTAGCGACGACAAGTTCGGTCCAATCTCCAAATACATCATAGATGGGGTGAACCGCCGCAATCGAGTCGTCTATTTTCACCACGATAATGAGGCGGCTATTAGAGAAGGCCTTTCTCGACAGGGGATCGACGTTACGAGATATACGCTCAAAGGTTCTCTCAGACTTCAATCCCTCGGCAGCATTTACCCAAACAAAGGGGTGCTTGACGACACACCCCTCGAACTCACACAGGAACTCCTTCTCGAGGCACGAACACTAGGCAACGAGGGCCTCATCGTCATCCTCGACTACGATGGTTTCGTCGTTCGGCCGTTCCATAAGTTCGTGTTGCATCTGACTGACCCGCGATGGATGAGTCCGGACCATTCCTTACACATGCTCATGGCCTTTGATTCGACGGCGTTTCGGGGAGAAGAAGCATCTTTGGCCGAGCTTGAAAACAAGATCCGCACACTTGACATGTCAGAGTCTACGGACGTCTTCTCCCAGACGGTCGGGTTATCTCATGAAGCCATTCTTGGCAAGAAGCTGCTTTTGCAATTTGACCCGCAATCAGACTATGAACGAGTATTCAGATCGATACTTGCGGAGTCTGCGTCTAACTTCGAGAGAACCGTAGCTTTTACACGAAAAGACAGCCACATCCATACACTAGTCCAGAGACAACCCGGGGCCAAAATTTTCGTGCTAACATCCAGAGTTTCCTATCCCAAAATGGAGAGTGAGAATCTAGTGTTGCTACCTAGCTACGACACTTCACTGTTACTTGATGCACTGAACAAAACCATTGAAGCATATGCGGGTTCATCCTTCACGATCATCTTCGACAGTATCTCGCATTTCGTCTTCACACTTGGACCTGAAAGAACATATTCCCTTGTTCGTCAAGCCCTTGAGCTAATGATCTCTAGCAAGATAACTGCGATTTTCTCAATGAATTCTAAGGCTCACGACCCGAAGATAGTGTCGACTTTTCAAAACATGTTCGACCTAGAAATTGTCTGTGAACTGGGAATGAAGGTTCCAGAGGTAAAGAAGAAGAAGCTGGCAGTTGCGAGCTAGTTCTTGACTTCGACCGCACCGTACTTTGCTTCGAAGAGGATTGTGTAGTAGAGGTTCATCAATTCTCTTGCCTTCTTCACGGCGTAAATGGTGTGCTGGTCGTGGAGGGAGAGAGCTGACAGATACAGTCCTGCGAGTTCCCGATACGCGCGCTCTTCCCCGGTGAGTCTTCTCATCAAGACCCTGTGAAACTCGATTATGTGTTTTACGTAGGAGTCGTCGTGAATGGAATGGTATCTGTAGAAATCGCTCGTCTCTATTCCGAATGAGGCTGGCAAGTTGAGAAATCCGCACATCCTAACTAGCTCGTTTCGAACATACTGCCATGTTTCGGAGTGCATTCTCACGTAGGGATCGGAGTTGTCGTCTTTCAATTTGCTCTGAGCAAAGAGAGCGGTTACGAATGCCTCAGCAGCTTTTACAACCCGCTCGCTATCGAGCTCAGGGTACAATGTGTGGAAGACCTGTGACCAGTGGAGAACTGCCCCATCGAAATCGAGTCGATCCTGGGCGATGAATCCTTCAACGGTATTTTGAGCGGCGACGGCAGCTAGCTCGTCTACGTTCTGTCTAGTAAGGGGCCGCTCTATGATTCTTAGCGAGGCCAACGCTTGGCCGTGATTCTTGGAATATTCCACTATTTGCTGAGTTACTGTCAAAACTCCTGTTTCCTCATATTATGCCTAAGTTTAGTTTCAGCTATGTCTCACGAATATAATCGTGGCCTACTATTCTAGAGAAAAAGATTCTACGCGCTTTATATTCTCCCGAAACAGAACCGTCTTCTGTTAGCCTTTTCCGGATATAGAACAATCTGTCTAGAAGAAGAACCGTCAACAAGACGATTTAGGCGAAGTGGTCTTTGCTGGCCCAGAAGAGATAGTTCTTCCTCAGTCCCAGGAATAGGAAGAACGCTCCCACGGTCTGCATGATTCCACCCGCAGCAAACAGTCCCATGGGCGCTAGCGCGCCTACGAAAAACATGACTACTCCGACGCCAAAGAACGACAACTGGAACCGGAGGAATGGTGCTCAGGGGTCACTTCGTTAAACTGGAAGAACCGAGGATTCCAGATCACCTCGGTCCCGGTAAACGGGTTGTTCTTTGGCTGCGACTCCTGAATTCTCTCTCCTGCTAAACCTTGGACTAGCAATTTCCGCAGCATTCGGCTTCAGCTTCCTTTTCTCCAAGATAAAGCAGCCCGTGGTGCTGGGTCAGCTTATCGCGGGAATAATTATCGGACCTTTCGGTCTTGGATTGATACAGGATCTCGGAACGATAAACCTGCTTGCTTCTCTTGGAATCGTGCTCCTCCTCTTTACCGTTGGATTAGAGCTTGACCCGTTAGAGATCCGCAAGATCGGCCCAGATAGTTTCATACTAGCGACCGTAGAACTCACGATCAGTTTCGTCTCAGTCTTCGGCGTAGCCCTGCTAGTTGGTCTCAGCACGATCGAAGCTGTGTTTGTCGCGGCTGTCGTGGCGACAACAAGTACCGCGATAATGAGCAAGATACTGCTCGAGTCCAAAAGTTTCCGTGCCAAAGAGTCTCAGATGGTCATAACAGCCTCAGTCATCGAAGACTTCGCAACCGTCTTCATCCTCCTGTTACTCCCTGGCCTCGCAGCGGCTAGCAATCAAGTGGCATCCTCAGACCTCGCGTTGCTGGTCGCTAAAGGCATTCTCCTTGTCGCTGTCATCTTCGTCTTTGGCTGGCGGATAGCGCCGAGGATCATTGATCGTGTGACTCAGAGTGATCAGGAATACAAGGAGACGGCGTTCCTTCTCGCTCTGTCCTTCGGGTTCATCTTTGCCTTGCTCTCATCCTTCCTTGGATTTTCTCCAGCGGTAGGCGCTTTCCTGATGGGCCTAATGATAAGAGGGAAACAGGCTACGTTCGTACTAGACAAAGTCGGACCAGTAAAGGATCTCTTCATTGTCCTCTTCTTCGTCTCGATGGGAACGCTCATCAACATGGGAGCAGTCCTAACTCTTACTCTCCCGATCCTCGCGGTCATTGCAACCGCGATTCTTGGCAAATACTGGGGGTGCTGGACTGGGGCGAAGCTCTCCGCGGCGAAAGGTGAAGCTAGCAAGGTTGGAGTATCGATGCTGCCCCGGGGAGAGTTCTCGTTCATTGTCGCCAGTGTGGGAGCGGGGCTTGGAGTTGCTTCGCAGTTACTCTTTCCTGTCGCCGGGCTCACGACCCTCGTCAGCTCATTTCTCTCGTCCTTCGGAATGCGATTGCTCAAGGCACGAGCAACGAAACCTGCAGAGATCGCGATCGCAGTGAAAGAAAAGAGAGCCGAAAAGACAGCTTGAGGTGTGATGATGGCACAGTCGCGAATCCCTCCCGGAGCTAGTCTTCTCTTGGTAGGGTCGGGGCTGTACTGGATTCTTTCTAGTCAGTTGATATCGTCTTTCACAGTCCTGACGCCTAGACTCGTCCAGTCTGATACATTCGGCGCGTCGTTGATCTCGATTGTAGGAATAGCGTCCGCGACTGTTGGTCTTTGGATCATTCAGGTTGATTTCGACGCGCTCCGCAGTCTGTTCGCTCGCCGTGACGGCTGGGTATTCACCGTTCCACTCGCGCTGGTCGCCGCAGACGTGTATCTTACGCTAATCGTTCTCTCCACTAATTCTCAAATTGTGGAGTTGAATCCATTCGTATCTTCCGCCATCGGGATAGGAGCTTCTGCCTTGATCCCCTTCATCGTCTCATATCTCGCGCTGTCACAAGGACTCGGTCTCTTAATGCTCAGAGTAGGATCATACCTTTTCGGTCCTTTGAAATCTTACAGGTATCTTCCATTCGTCCTAATTTGCGGAGTAGCGGGTTTTGGACCTGCTAGTAATCTGGTGTTGCTTCTTGACCCTAGCGTCGGGCTGGCTGCATACTCCTTAGGGGCTCTCGGTTGCGCGATGCTATCACTGATATTATTCACTCGGGTCGAGAAGCTCGGTAAATGATCTAGGTAAGGCTAAGTTCCAGGGCCGGTAGTAAAGAACCAGTTTCGCCTTGGCGCGTAGTCTTCGCTTCATGGTTCAGGAGCACGATGCGACTCGTCTGCACTGGGATTTCCGGCTGGAGCTGGATGGGGTCTTGAAGAGCTGGGCGGTTCCGAAAGGTCCACCTACAGAGCCAGGCATCAAGCGACTGGCGGTACAGGTGCCCGACCATCCGCTGAGCTACTTTGATTTCGAGGGGACGATTCCAGAAGGAGGGTACGGGGCTGGGACGGTCAAAGTTTGGGACAAAGGCACGTATGTCCTTGAGCTGAGGGAGCCGCGAAAGTACCACGTGCTGCTCAAAGGCAAGAAGCTGAAAGGCGACTATCGACTGATCAACTTCAAGGACCGCAACTGGCTCATCTACAAAGTAGCTTGAGTTCGGATCATTATGCCTCCGGATTAGATCGAACTTGGAATATCGATTCTCGGTTTTTCCTTCAGAAAGATCTGAGAGGATGCAACTGAGACAAGTGCGATGGCGAGTGAGAAGATGATGACTGCTTGGAGCTGAGCCGCATCGGCAATCAAGCCACCTGCCAAAGGTCCCAGTCCACCGCCCAGACTGATAGCGGATTCCAGAAGGCCGAGTCCTTTGCCCCGGTCTGCCGCTGACGTGTAGTCTGACATTAACGCGGCCGCGGCCGACTGCACTAACGGATATATTGGCAGAATCCAGAGAACAGTGACAACAACGACATTTGTGACGAAATACAGGATCGTGAAGTAGGCTGCGTATCCTGCAGCGCCGAGCATGAAGACTGGCTTTCTCCCCACCTTGTCGTTGAGCGGTCCGACTAGCCGGTAGGCAAAGACTCCCAGCACTGTCGTCCCAGTAGCCGCAAGCCCAGCTATCAGCCGTGAACCGTTGAGAACGTCGACAAGGTAGAGAGTGAAGAAACTGTTGAATGCTGACGTTGAAACAAGTACAGTTATTGAGAGTAGACAGAGAATCGTAATGTTCCTTTGTTTCAGCAGTCCCCAATAGCCTCTGGAAATGTCCAGAGATCTCTTCAGGGTCAACGCATCTTTTGGTGCAAACAACACCACGAGAGTGCCAGCGTAGCCGTAGATAGCGCCCAAGAAGAAGAGAGAATTTACAGGGAGATACTGGTACAGAATACCGCCCAGCAGAGTTGCAGAGGCGTAGCCGAGCAACGCTGCGGTCCAGAATCCACCAATCGCTCGGCCGTACTGTCGGTTGGACAGAGTGGCCATTGCGGCGTAGACCGGGATGAAGCTAGAGGAGAAGAGTCCCATCAGAGATACGACGAGAACAAATTCTACAGGACCTTTCAGGAACGGGAAGACCGAAAAGCCAACTCCTTGTGCCAGGAGGGAGATGAATAGAATCTTGTTTCCTCTGCCCGTCTTGTCGAGAATGCCCCCCCATGCAGGAGAGAGCCCTATCGTCTCAATTGCTGGAATGAGAGAGACGAGTGCGATGAGAAGATACGAGGCACCGAGCGAGCGTAGATGGATTGGGAGAAATGCCCAGATTATTCCTGTTGGGCCGAACGCGAGAGCAGTTGAGACTTGAACGGTGAGTCGTTGATTCATCCAATCTCGAATCCGGGCGGGTTTATCCTACTTCAAGATTGAAGGACGCGGAGCCGAGTACGGTCGGATGAATTCTTTTCTGAACTGATTGAGGAGTTGATTGCTCTCGATCTACTGGCTCTTAGAGGGAGTGACCCCGATACGTCGTCGTATCTCTTCACTGATCCGTCGTTTCTCATCATCGTTCTTCGCGATCATCCACTCTAACTTCAGCTTGAACACCTCTTGCTCTAAAGTCGGCTTTTGCTTTTGGACTGCGCTCGAGGTGCTTGAAGTCAACGTGGTTGTCAAGCGACTTTCTCCGACCACTGAGATTTAACGGATTCTGAACCTGCCAACAGAGGGTTAGAGTCCGAGAGCTGCTCCGAGGGCGAATCCGAGAATCGCCAAGACTCCAAAGGATAGGTGGAGAAATATCGTGTTCGCATTAGCGGGGATTATTGCGTGCGGGTCCTTGTAGTTTATTCGGAGAATCTTGATCGCTTTTGCAGCGAACGGCAGGCTAAACAATGCGATGAGTGAGGTGAGGCTTGTGATGCCCGGTGAGAAGATGTCAAGCAGGGCGTAGAGGATTATGAGGATGTATGCTGCGACGACCATTCCGACATAGACGCTGATGGAACGGGCATATCCAAGTCGCAGGACTAGAGTTTTCTTTCCCACCGCGTTGTCGGCGTCCATGTCTGGGAATTCGTTGATCCAGAGGACGGCCGCGATGAGTAGTCCGACGGGTATGGAGGCGAGTAATGGTGCTATTGCGAAGCTGTGTGCCTGGACGTAGTACGCGCCGAGGGTCATTACCGGGCCGAAGTTGAGCCCGACAATTAGTTCTCCGACTCCGCGGTAGGCGAGACGGAATGGCGGTCCGACGTAGGCATAAGTGGAGATTACTCCAATTAATCCTAGTAAGAACAGGTAGGGTAGTGACAGGGCGAATATGAAGTAGAATCCGACTAAGCTACCGAGGACGAGACATGTTGTCGCGACTAGAATGTGAGTTGAGGGTTTGACTAGTCCCGCGGTCAATATTCGTCCGCCGCCAGCGAATGGATTCTGGTGTTTGACCTGGAGATCGTTTCCGCTCTTGAAATCGAAATAGTCATTGATCATGTTGGTAGCTATCTGAATGAGACTGGCACCAAGAAGAGTAAGAAGGAAGGTTGAGAGGTTGAAGACATGGGCGACTTGAAAGGCGATTACCCCTCCAAGAATCACCGGGACAATGGTCGCTTGCAGGAAGGGGACGCGCATAGTCCTAAGCCACAGAGCCAGGAAAGGTGGGCCTTTGACTTGGGTGGTCGGGTTAGTCGTCAACGATGAGTCTCCTTTTTTCGCGAGAGCGGCCGGCCCGCAGATAATATAAACTCTTAACCAATAATCGCCCAGTCTGAGAGCGAAAACCTAAAGTCGGCTAGCAGAGAGCCTCTGTGAGCCTTTCAAGAGGATTGTAATTGGAAGAGAGAGACGTAGTCGTAGTAGGAGCAGGCATAGCCGGCTGTATGACAGCCGCTACTATAGCGATAAAGTCGAAGGGCAAAGTAGACGTTCTACTACTCGACCGGAACCCAGAGGCTGAGGTTGGAAAGAAGACCACGCTCGGATGGGTTTGCGGAGACGCTGTCGGAGAACATCACATCAAATTCCTCAACGAGCACCTCGGCGTCACTTATGGCAAGCCTGAGATGGAAAACCGGGTCACCGCAGTCTATGTTTACTCGCCTGATATGAAGGTCAGGGTTCCCTTCGAAGGACCCGGCTACGTGCTGGACCGGCCAAAGTTTGGCAAGCGACTGCTTGATGATGCGCTGAAGGCTGGAGTTGAATTTCGTGGAGGTGTCCAAGCACTGGACCTTGTCGAGGCTTCAGGCCGGATCGTGGGACTCAAGGGACAGACTGTTGGCGGGACTGTTAACCAGCCTTTCGAGATGAGAACGAAGCTCGTTATCGACACGTCGGGAATGTCGACGAAGCTGCGGAGAAATCTGCCTATCCCTAGCCACATCGAGAAGGAGATCGACAAAGATGACATTGAGCCAACAGCACGGCTGAACGCAAAACTCAGGGATGGAGTAGAGGTCGAACCCTTCCACTGCGACATCTACCTTGACCAGGAGAAGGCGCCGGGAGGATATCTCTGGCTATTCCCTAAGAGCGAAGACAAGGTGAACATCGGTCTCGGTATTCAACAGAAGAGAAGCCAGAAACCGTTGAGTGCACTGTTGAAGGACTGGCTCGCGACTGATGATCGTTTCAAGGAGATGACGCCCTTGAGCGATGATAGCAATCTTACTGGAAGCTGGCAAGTCTCCGTGAGACACCAGAACGATTGCCTGGTGGCTAATGGCTACATGATCTGCGGCGACACGGCTTGGTTCCCCAATCCGATTAGTGCAGGGGGCATTGGTCCAGGACTGATCGGTGGCGTTCTTGCCGGAGAAACGGCTGTTCGTGCCGTAGAGCAGAACGACTTCAGCGAGAAGAACCTCTGGCAATACAACTTAGACTTCGTGAAGCATTACGGGAGCAAGACGGCTGGGCTGGAGGCGTTCAGAATGTATCTCCAAACCCTGAACAATCAAGAGATCAACTATGGAATGCGCCACTTCCTATCAGGGAAGGAGGCTACCGAGATCTCGCTCGGTGAGATGCCCCATCTCTCAGCCTTCGAGAAGATTGTGAAACTATTCCTGGGACTAGGATCGTACAAGGCCTTCCGTGGATTGGTCTACACTATGAAGCAGATGGAGACCCTCAACAATCTCTACCGGAACTATCCGAAGGACCCGTCACAGTTCGAAGCATGGAAGCACCAAGTAGATTCGATTCTGGCAGAGACTAGGACGCGGTTCAGCTAGAGAAAAGTCACACAGTCAATAAATACCCCAGTTCGCCCTCGTCGATGTGAGGCAGTTTGTCTTCTCCAGACATTACTCCATTCGAGTCCAGACGACTCAATGATCAGGAACTCGTGATGGAAATGTTGTCCACGGAGACAGACGCAACCTACACTTTTCAAGGCCTCAAGAGAAGACTCGGACTACACCAAGAGAAGCTGACGAGAATCCTCAGACGACTCGAGGACAATAATCTCGTAGCGAAAACTGAAGAGGGTTATAGAACACTGAAGCACTCCCGAAAGGCAGCCCAGCACTTGGTGACGGGTGAGCCTGTGATTCGAGGCCAGCTTCCGCCTGGCATTGATTCGCAGAATTTGCTTGGCAAGATAAAGGGTCGATGGTTCAAGAATTTCCGCTGGGTAGGATACGCGAATGGGACGGATGAGCTGTCGTTCTACTGGATTACGGAAGACAACAAGTTCCAAGTCAGAATTCAGCTCTCACCGATAGAGATTCTAGTCTGGTCTCAGCCCACAGATCCAAAAGAGACCGACTCGCCCGTGGCCGCAGCCTACGAACTGTTCGACCGTATCAGTCGAATGCTGCCAGAACTCGGCGAAAACAGCTAAACTTCAACTCAAGCATTATCGGATCAGGACCGAGTTTCACTCTTAGATTGAAACCGGATTATCCTCAGCCTAGGCACGATTAGCCTTTACTTGAAAAACCTGAGCACTCACAGAGAGTGAGTAACACTGGAGGCATCGGCCACCGAGCCTGAACCCGTTTTAAGTTGGAGGACAGTTATCGGCCTCCTTGGCTGGGTGTTGGTTCTTACTGGAATATTCCTTCTCACAGTGGGCTGCAGCCCGATACACCAGACGTCCTGCAGCACAAGACTGACACTCTCTTCGACAGTAACAACCATTGCTGGGGCACTTGTCCTAGCCACCTCTTGGCTGACAGGAGAGAAAGGAGACAAGACTCCCCTCAAAGTAAGTGTCAAGATGCTCGCGACCTATCTTCTCATACTCCCAGGTCTCGCAATCATAGTCGTCATAGTCCTCTTCTTCGCTTTCATCGGCCTCGCCCCTTAGAAGAATCGATGACGATTATCGCAATCTCATACTACCCCTCAGCGGCCGCCATGCCAAAACGCCCGTCGGCAAACTAGGGCCGCGAAACCCTTCTCACCATTGACTGGATACCCATTTCCCCAGTCAATATGGGTCGCCCTATGCAGTCGTATAGTGAGGAAGAAGCGAATGATTGGAGAATCTATCCAGTTGGATAACAGTTTCGAAGTAGTGAGACTAGACTGGCAGCCTATAGAACGGCATCCGAGACCTTTCCGAAAGAAGAACCCGAACGACTTCGGGCGAAGCGCCTTCAGGTTTGCCCTAAGCCTGTCGCACATGTTCTAGGGACTCGTCGGGTCTCGGCGACCACGCACGCGTAAGTAATCTTGCCGCCCTTGTCCTTATGAACAACGCTTCCTAAGGACTTGCTGCCAAAGGAACACAACGTTAGGCCGTACATCCAGAGTCAAACCAATCAGCAATGTGCGGCACATCTCGTGGTATCGTTCTAGAAAAAACGGAGCGCTCGCATCTTCCGAAAGGTCGGCGAATGTGAGACCCCCATGGAGATTTTTCCTTCAACGGGAGTTGGGCGCTTCGCCTAGAGATTGGCGGGTGTGAGTGTTAGTCCCGAGTTCGCATCAGAGCTGCCTGATATGGTCTGTACGGCTTGATTGATCAAGTCAGTTACCGCTTCGGGATGGGAGATCATGGACAAGTGTCCTGCTCTGACCTGAACGATTGTTGAATGTGCGCGTTGGGCCATGAAGAGTTGCGCGAAAGGCGGAATCACGTTATCGATTGTACCGACGAGGTAGAAGGATCGGATTGTCTTCCATGCAGGCACTCCAGACGGCTGTGGTAAGGCGCTAAGAGCGAATGGGCGTTGGGTCGATGCGAGGACTGCCCCCGCTTTGGGGGGGAGGTCGTTCGCGAAGCATGAGGGGAAGAGATTTGGTTTGACGTAGAGATCAACGTCTCCACCAGTCAATGGCACGAATTTGAAGACTGTTGCAGGATCTCCTGAAAGGCAGGACGGAGACTGACCAGGTGGCGGTGAGACGCTGGAGAGCGATGCTAGTGATTCTCCTTGGTCAGGCGCGAAGGCGTCTATGTAGACGAGAGCTTTCACCTTCGGATTTCCGGTGGCGGCATTGGTGATGACTGCCCCTCCGTAGGAGTGGCCGACCAGGATTATTGGGTCGCTGATGCTCTGGAGGAAGCTGGCAATGTACGCAGCGTCAGAGAGCAGGCCACGTAGAGGGTTAGCCGGCGCGTAAACCGTGTAGCCCTGTTGTTGAAGGATACCGATGACGCGACTCCAGCTCGACCCGTCAGCCCACGCGCCATGGATGAGAACGATGGAAGGTTTCGGCCCTGATGCGGTATCAGACCTCGCGGCTACGACATAAGCTGGAACGATGAGAAGAGCAAGGATTGCTAACGGGATGAACTTTTTCATATCTATCATTTCACCTCCGTTGGCTCTTAGCTCACTAGCACATCTTTGGTTTGATAAGCCTGCAAATGAGGCAGGATAAATGCAAAAATTACAATCTGAAAATGAATTCACAGAATTCCCGAGTACACAATGACCCGGAAACCTTCCTGAGCTCTTCAATCACGAAGCAATCGACCTAGCCCGAAGGTTTTTCTGAGCAAACCGATAATGCGTTAAGGATCTAGCGTTGGACGTTGGTTGGTCATTTAGGTGAGTCTCCTAAGCAGGGCGCCACGGGCAAAGGCACTATCGCTCTTGCTTTCACCTCACTGTTCGCAGTAACACTAGTTACTGTTCACGTTATTGAGCCGGAAATCAACTTGGGCCCTGTCAGTCTGTACTCTCTAGGACCCTTTGGCTTCGTGATGAGGACGGGTTTCGTAGTTCTCGGTCTTGCATTTTTCTCGATCGTAGCGGGATTACGGGGCCGCGCAAGAACTACCAACCTTTACAGCGTTGATTTGGTCATGCTTTCTATAGCCGGTGCAGGGCTTGTCATCGTCGGTGTGTTCAACACAGATGCTATTGGGACCCCTTCGACTCTCTCCGGTCTCATTCATAGCTCGGCTGCAAATGTTTGGTCAATCTCCGCTATTCTGGGAATGTTGTTATTCGCTATGGCTTTTCGCCAAGACGGAAAACGGATAGCTATCGGACCATTATCAAGAAATCTGGCAATTGCTGCAATGATAACCTATCTAGGAGGTTTTCTTGGTCTCGGAGCAGTTCAGCCTAGACTGTTCTTTGCACTAGTCGTCCTTTGGCTGAGCCTCGTTGCCAACCAGCTTCGTTCTGGGAAACTCACAAACCTTGCCGTTCTCGAGGCTTCCTAAGCTCCTCCCAATGAGACGATCAGGTCGGTCAGAAAACCGGCCAGAAGCCCGATGAAGAGTCCGACCATTATCAGATCGTTTCTGGATTCTCGTCTCGCAGTATTATATATTAGCAGAGTGACGTAGATCAGGGCTCCGCCTGCCAGTGATAGGAACATGACGTTGGTTAGTTGGGAGACCCAGACACTCCCGACTAGAGTCCCGAGGAAGGTGGGACTGCCTCCGATTATGCCCATCTTGACGAGGAACGAGATCTGGGGTTTTTCGGAGATCCCTGTCAAGGGTCCTGCGATTCCGAAGCCTTCGGTGGCGTTGTGGGCTCCGAAGCCTACGATGAGGACTACTGCAAGAGCGACTGCGCCTGACGCGTAGGACTGGCCGATGGCTAATCCTTCGCTGAAGTTGTGTAGTCCGATGCCGACAGCGATCATAGTCGCAAGATGCTGGGGACTGCCGAATAGCTCGGAGCCATGGGGCTGCGCTGTCCTGTCCTGCGAACCCACAGGGTTTACTTTTCCTCCGTGATTTTCGTTGTTTTGTTCGGTAGCGACTAATTTCTTCTTGGTTGAGATGATTCTCCTGAGGTACCTCTGTTCGTAGAGAGCGAGTCCCAACAGTCCCAGACCCAGCCCACCGAACAACGCGAGAAGATCAACCGCCGCGTCAGTCACAGGACCCTTCCCCATGTAGCCTGCGACCGCGGCGAGCTTTGTTGGCTGCCAGGCGGCGGACAACACATCAGTTATCAGGAATACGAGAATTCCCATTGCGAGCGCGTTGAGGAATCCCTTCTTCATGCGGCTGACATTCGGGAGCAGAGCCATAGGTAGGCCCAGGAATATCGTTAGCCCGGCGATGGCTCCCAGCAGAAGGAGCTGTGCATAGTCTATCAAAGCTGCAACGCAACTCTAGGTTATGACATACGTCATTTAAGCCAATCGACGTTAACGAAAGCCGTTAACACTGTTAATAATAGAGTGTTTCGCTTCCTAACAGCATGCGAAATATCGCTGAAGGCGTGAGGAGCGAGAACATGATTCCGGTTGTTCGCGCACGTCTCGCCTTGAGCCTTAGACGGGAGGGTCTAAGGGTGACGGAGATTGCCCTCGCTCTCAACACTACTCCCGCTGCGGTGGTGCAGTACCTGAAGGGGAAGAGGGGGAGGCTGGTCCTACGACCTGCGCAAGTAGACCGGACGATCGATGCTCTAGCAGACAAGGTCCTGCAAAGGGTCCGGAGTGGCGTGAGAGAAGGAGTACGTATGCCTGAATTGATTGAGGCGGCTGATCAGATAATAATTGCCAGCAAGGGCAGCAGGATGCTTGAAGAGACGGCGCCAAAGAAGACGGAGAAGCAGGTGGTTGAGGTTCTTCGACAGAGGCTGGAATTGGAGCTGAGAGCATCAGAGAGGTGCCTGGAATCGGCGGTGAAGTTTGACGACCAATACTCCAAGCTTCTGCTTAGAATGATAGCTGCCGACAGTATGAGGCATGCTGATGTTGTTTCTCAGATCATCTCATGGACCGAACTCCCTCATGAACCTACTTTGAACGTTCCAAAGAGGGAATTCCTCGACGCGATCCTGCAGATAGAGGACAAAGCAGGAGAGCAATCGCTCAGAGACACAGTAAAAGTATCGCATCCAGTGGCAAGGCTACTCCTTGAGTGGATCGACGCCGACGAGAAGAAGCACGAACGGATCATCAACAAAATGGTCCATCTGCTTCGAGGCTCGACTTGAACTGTAATTGCTGGCCAATCTTGATCACTTGTGTGGTGTGTTGTAAAGGTGGTGTGTGAGGCACTTTCTACAATGGACCCATTTTCCGCACTTCCAGCATTTTACCCACGAGCTTCGATCCTCACTTGACAATGCCGGCTTATGCACATTCGACAATCGTTGGCTGGCCTACGCCTTCAACATTTTCGAGAGCTGGCTCAATCCTAGTATCTTTGCTTTGTTCCAATGATGATTGATACCCCACATGACATCGTAGAAAGGTTCTGAATCGACGTACCATTGAACGCGCCTCTTGAAGTTGGACCCTTCCGTTCCGTATCGTCTCAGAACCTCCTCTCCTAGCTCGGACTTGTGCATGAACAGATGCGCGAATTCTAGAGCCGAGTCGCTAATCTGCATATAGCCCCAGTCTAGGATTCCGGTCAGTCTGACCGAAGCGGGGTCGAAGAGAATATTCTCGGTCCCAAGGTCTCCATGTATCAATATCGGTTCAAAAGTTGCATCTCTGAACTCTGAGAGGAGGCTCTGCCAGAAATCCTCGGACCTTGCACGAAGTCCAGAGCCCAACAAGGGATAGACGATTCTGCGAACCTTGCGATGTTGAAGTCTGAGGGATCTGAACCATTCCTCAGACGAGTATCTTTGTATGTCCCTGAATGGATTGCCTCTAAATCTGACCTTGTGCAGTTCCTTCAAGAAACTTGCAATCTGCGCGGCCAATGGTTTGGTCCATTCCTCTCTGAAGGGTCGGCTTTGCACTGTGACCCCGCTGATCTTGCGGTAGCCGCCAAACCAGCGCGGGTAATTCCTTCCTCCCTTCCAGATGAACTCGTAGTCAGGGACTTGCGTGGACAGGTGTCTACGGAGTGTTGGGAGGAATGCTATTTCGTTTCTTAGACGCTTCTCTGTCTCTCTGTACTTGGGAAATCTGAAGACATACTCCCGGTTGACTTCCAGTACAAGGTTCTCCCAGCCGGTAACTATCTGCTTTGAGTGTCTGATCCGAAGCTGGGGAAAACATTTCTCGATCAGCTTTCTTGCAGAGTACGAATCCACGATAGGACGTGATGTTGTCTTCTTGAATAGACTTTCAGCCCCGAATCATTTCGGCCCCCTCGAGGAGGGGGGTTAGACCCGGCTCGCGTCTCCGCGCCTTCTATTTTCTCTACTTTGCGGGGTGGTAGGAGAGGAGGACGATGCCTGAGGGGAACGTCTTCGACTCTGCAAGTTTCAAGACCTTCATTGTCTCCGCGTTGTCATCGAAGAGTCGTCTCCCGCTACCCAGGACAACGGGATGGACCATGAGTCGTAATTCATCGACGAGGTCATGCTTCAACAGCGTATTCACCAGCTTACCACTACCGTAGACCAGAATGTCCTTTCCTGGCTGCTGCTTCAGCCTCTTGACCTCCTCCACGACATTAGTTTCGATCAATCGAGAATTGTTCCAGTCGAGTTTTTTCAAGGTCGTTGAGACGACGTACTTGGGCATGTTGTTCATCTTATCAGCGAACCCCACATCGTCCTTCATTGAGGGCCAGGCCTTTGCGAAGCCCTCGTAGGTCACGCGTCCCAGCAAGAGCGCGTCGCTCGCAAACACCTCGTCCAACTTGTACTTCGGAACTTGATCGTCCCGTAACTTGAAACTCCAGCCGCCATGTTTGAACTTCTCAGCTCCGCCCGGGTCTTCCACTACACCGTCCAGGGACACGAACTCCGAAACGACTATCTTTCTCATTCTACTAGCTTCCCCCCGCGATAGCGAAGACTGACGACTCCGTTCTTGTACGTCTTGGATTCTAGTAGTTTCAACCTACGCATCTCACTCTGGTCTCTGAACAAGGGCTTTCCCTTGCCGAGAACGATAGGATTGATGTTGAAGAAGTATTCGTCGATCAAGTTCAGATTCATGAACGTTGACCCAAGCGTTGGGCTAGCGAATAGTATGAGGTTCTTGCCAGGCTGTTTCCGCAGTCTAGCAATTTCTTCGCCGATATGATCTTTGACAATTCTCGTATTCTGCCAATGAACGTTTTTCAAGGTTCTGGAGAATACTATCTTGGGTGCGGGATTGAGCCATCGTGAATGGTCAAGATCATGCTTCGACGCTGTCGGACTATCCGCTGCACTCG